>Ga0179593_1259306_pt1 | contig 17186 bp, 20 predicted proteins | sample CZODoug2_1_08_16_FD_185931 | JGI IMG/M metagenome (GOLD analysis project Ga0179593, IMG submission 185931) | Vadose zone soil fungal communities from Angelo Coast Range Reserve, California, USA - CZODoug2_1_08_16fungal (PacBio error correction) | ecosystem: Environmental > Terrestrial > Soil >... | reverse complement strand
GCTGATCTCGCCTTTCTTTCCGCTAATGCGGCTTTTGGTCTATTCGTAGTACGCCCCCATCTTTGCTTCCTTCTCTACCCGATGAGCCCTTTCTTCTTTGCGGAGTTAAGTACGTTTCCGCCCGGCCTCTTTCTCTCTCTTTTACCCTCAGTTTACCCGTTTTCCCCATCGACTACCTTCATTTCCGAAGTTTGTTCTTTCAGCGGGGGGTTAGTTTGGTGGGTTTTTTTTTTTCTTTTTTACCACGCGCTCTCTATTCAACTCCCGTTCTCCTCTCCCCGCTTCCCCCAATTACCGACCCACGTTTCCCCAGGTGCGGGGAACTTCAGGTCCTCCCTCCCCCCCTCCGACCCCCGCTCCGCAACTTCATTTCCCTTCTCTTTACTTGGGGTTAATTTTCCCAGACTGCCCTGTCTTTTTCTTCCTCTCCCCCCCCTTCCCAGAAGCTGTTTCAATTATACTCCAATGGCAGTCAACGTTTTCCCTTCTGAGCGTGGGAGCCACGTCGTCTTCCCCCAAACGTCCATACTACTTTTTGACCGGCACCTTCCTTTTACCCTCTGGGGCCAACCTTCGGTTCGATTTATCCCCCCGATTACATATTCCCCCGTATCAGTGTGTGTTTGGCCCACCGGATGTTGGTTATTCCCTCCCTCCCCCACGTTGAGACAAGTTGACCTTCTACATCCCTCCTTTCTCTCTTCTCTTTTATGCCGAGCCACGACCCATGGCGTTTTTTTTTGCCACCCCCCCGAAGGATGATTTCCTTTTTACCCTTCCTCCCCTTCCTTCCCTTGACAAACTTCTAAGACCCTCCCTCACATTGCCGACCTTCGATTGACTCGGTCTCATTTCCTTCTCTTTTTTGCGTGGTATCTTAGGTACGGTGGCCCTTCCATTCTCTTTTCCCCTCCCCCCCCCCCCACCTCCCCTTCCTCCCCCCCCTGTCTTTTTTTCTTTAAAGTTGTCCTTGCGCCTAGTTTTCGGGGGCACCTCTGTGCGCATTTCCTCTTTAATTTTTTATAGTTTTTCCCCTTCTCCCTTTTGTACCACAGCTCAAGCTTGCTCTCACCCAAAGGTTTGAGACCGTGCCTTTTCAACGCCCCGCCTCCCTCAGTCGCACCGACTTGCATCCTCCGCACAACTGCGTGCCATCTCTCTTTTTTCCCACCCCTTTTCCCCAAAGTTTTTTCAAAGTTTTACTTTCAGGTTATGCCAACATTCTCAACCTTTGGCTTTTTAGCTTTGCTTTTATTTAACCCAGCCTCTCTTTACCTCCCCCCATGGTATGGAAGCAGGCCTTGTTCTTATTCAACTTTCCCTTCCTGCCCTTGAATCCCCCTTCCCCTGCTTATTCACTGTAGGTTCAATTCTTTTTTGACACCTTTTTTTCTCTCCCTCCCTTTTTCGTTATCACACCCGTGCAAGCCGTCCATGCCTTGAACTTTTTCTGCTTTGGTCACCATTCTGACGTTCCCTCATCCAGCTTTTCTGTGCAGCGGTAGTGATTCCCTTCGAAGACTCATCGACCCAGCCGCAAGCCATGTTTTTCCTTCGGTCAGGACCTACCCCTTGTTAGTCTTACCCCGCCACCGATTTCAGTTCCTTTCTTTTCTTGAAACCCCACTTACTCCCCCCCGCACTCGTACTATTTCCCCCTTTTTTCCATTTGGGCTCATTGTGCCCCATGTTTTCCCCCTCATGTTCAAATGCTTTCTTGCTTGTGTCCTCTCGTAGAGTCAGGAGAAACTTGGGCCACCCCCCCCCTCTCTCCCTCTCCTTAGAAATTTACTCTTTTTTGTTAGTGGCCCATCTCTGTTTCTCTCTCTTTCTTTTTGATCTACTTTTTTTTAGGAATGCCGCTTTGACTCCTTTTTTTTTCGTCAACTATCCCCCCCAAACTTTTTTCGAGATATCTCCGGATTTTCTAGTCTGGCACCTATCATTTCCTAACCGACATTGCTGCTCTGTTTTGATTTAAGAAAACGTCCCCTTCCCCTTTCCCACCCTTCTCCCCCCAAAGTACAGGCCATAGAGATAACCCCTTTTTGGCGTGCGCCTTTCCCTCCCGTGATTGCGTTTTTCTCTTTTCAACACACCTTTCCATCCTTTTTTCCCTTTTTCCCACTCTCCCTTCCCCCCCCTTCTGAGCCATAGGTCTTGTCTTAGGACTTCATTTGTCTCTGGCTCACCCAACTTCGGTTTCCCCCCAACGACATTGTCACCCCAGTTACCCTATCCCTTCCCCTTCTCTAAATTTTCTTCTTTCTTTCCTCCCCAGTGCGATTTAAAATTTTTCTTTTTTCCCCGTAGAAGGGAATTCCTTTTGTAGACCATTCCTGTCGGAAAATGTCCCTCCGTCGGACCATCCACGGTTTTTTCTTTTCTTTGTGGTTTTCATTTCTCCCTATGAAGTATGGTTCGTTTTCTTCTCTTATTCCTCTCTATCCATTTTACTACCCTCTCTTTTTTTGTTTGCTCGCAAGTTTTTTCCCGCATGCCCTCCTCCATTCATTCTCTAATATGCCGAACCCCCCCCCTCCCCCCCTTCCCTTCCCAATGGATGAGCCTCCTTTCTTACTGCATGTACTAGTCTTGTAGCCCAAAAATTTTCTAACTGTCGTCTTTCCATCCCCGGCTTGTAGCTCGATTAATACCTTGATTTCCCTCTCCCCCCCCTGGTACTTTGATCTTTCCGATGTAGTTTAATGAATCGGGTTTTTGAACCATTATTGACAATCGGTTGAACTCTTACTGCCCTTCTGCACGTTCCCGTTCGCTCTTTCTACCGGATTTTTGGATTCGCCTGTCACACTATACTGTTTGTTTCGTTAAAGGTCAGTTTTCCCTCTTTTTTCTGTTTCCTTTGTGGTTATAGAACATTTTCCAACCCGGTGAACGTTTCCCGAGAGCAATGACACATCTGTCCAGTCCCCTCTTTAGGTTTATTTTTTGTCCCTCTTTTTGAGGAGGTCGCGGCTTTATCTAATACCAGACACCCCCCCAAAATGCTTTTTCTATTCGGATTGCTTCGTTTTGCAATTGTCCCCGCCATGGAACAAATATCTCTAATTTCTTTTTTTGCTTATTGTAGACGGACGTTTTCGTGAGTAGTAACCATGCCTCTTCCCCCCCTTTTCCCGATCCCCCTCCTTTTGTGTTTCCACCTCCCCCCCCTGTTTGATTTACATGTCTAATTTTTAAGAGTGGATCATGATCGTGGTTTGCCCCCACAGATTTCGCCGACGTCAGTCTTTTTACCCCCAGCCCTACTCATGTGAAGATATGCAGTCATTTTTCCCAATTAACCTTTTCCAGAACAAAATACTTTTTTCAAATTCTTCATCTTAAGGTTTTACGACAGGCGGCGTCGTCAAGCGATGTGTTGAATTACCCCTCGCACCCTTTTTCCCCCTTTCTCGTTTTCGTTCCCCCCCGCTCGAGCCCCCCGTTCCTTTCTCGGTACCGCTTTTGCTCCACAAAATGGTAGTGAGTTTTCTGGTTTTCTATCGTTGATTCCTCCCTTCCTCCATTTGCCATACCGGTAAGTTGATGTCTCCTTTTTCGATGCTGGTACCCATCTGCCTTAACATCATTTTTCCCCCTCGTCGTCCTGCATTCCTCATTCTGATGCCCGATCTTTTTTTTCTCCCGCCCCCCCCCGCTTTCTTAATTGAAAACACCCTTCCTTTTCCGTATGTAGGCGTACCTCCTGGCTGTGAAATCGACCAAGTTCTACCCCCATTTTTAGTGCAGTGTCCTCCTGTCCGTTTTTGGCTTTCTCCTGTTTTTCTAAATTAGAACATAACAAGTACCCTCTTTTCCCTCTTTTGGACCCCCCTTAACCCCCTTAACGTTCACCCATTAGCCCCTTTTCCTTCCGGACCCCAACTTTTTTCGCCCACCTAATATTCCCATTGGCTACTTTTACCACTTCTCCTCCCCCCTTATTTTGGAGTAGATCTGTGAAATCTCTTTCCCTCCCTTTGGTTTTGCATCCAGTGAGATGGTGGTTTTCCTCACATTAGTCCTTCTTCCCCCCCCCGGCCCCTTTTTATTGATGAGACCCTGACCCCCTTGTCCCCCCCTCTTAGATGCCCCGTCGTTCACCTTTGGAGGCAAGAAAACCCCATTCGGCCCTAATACTTTGTCTTTCTACGAGAAGGAATGAGGTTCAATATCCTCCCTTCCTACCCTCCCTTTCCCCCCCCCACAAAGACGGGTCCTCCTTTTTTTACCAAATATTTTCCCCCCGAAAGGTGTTTTCCCTCTTTTTCTTCTGGTTGTATGTTGTTGGTTGTCAGGCCGCCCATTGTGCTCCCCTTTTTTTTAACCTTTCTGCCGATGCATTTACACCGTCGCTCCCCATGGTCTTCCCCTTAAGTCAGCTTTCCCCGAGCTCCCTCTTTCCCTCCCCATTCAGGTTGACCACTTTTAGTTGAGTGAACACCCTCTTTTCCCCCTCAGTGTGTCCACTCTTCCTCTCCTCTTGAGTCCAATGTTCTCCTCTCTTTGCCCTATTATGATCACCCTTCCCCCTCCTTTCAACAGGTAGATATCCTGTTTTTTCCTGCCTTAGGTTGGCCCCCCGCCTTTTCATCCAGTCGTCCTTCCCTTTTTTCCCTTTCTCTTTCCTTTCACCACCTATTGCTATTTGGTCGTAGACGTATGTTAACTCTGTCCCGCCACTAGGTCACCCCCCTTTTAACCCAAGATGTCTTAGACTCCACCCTTTAACGTTTGTTAGTGCATGCACCTTTTTCTTTTTTTTTCCTTCTCTTCAACTGCCGACATTCCGCAAAGGTACCCGGTATTTTCCTTGCCACTTTAGGACTTTTCAGTATCCAGTCTTAGCTTGTAGTTTCTTTCTCTCGATTTTAACCTTACCTCCCCTTTTCATGACTTTTTTTGTCTCGAGGACCGCTTTCTTTTTTCTTTTAAGGGATACCTCTTCTGTCCCCTGTTTCGACAAATAACCGTTCCTCTTCAACTTCGACATTTCCTACGCAAGAGCTCCACTTTTGACCCTTTTCCTTTTCTTTTTCCTGGAGAACGTTGGCTTCTACCTAAGCTGGCCGGCCCATTAATTTTCTTGTCTTTCCTCCGTCCTCTCCCAAACGCATCCCCCTGACTTTTATTGTCCATCCTTCTTTTTTTTTCACGCCCCCTGTTATGTGCCAGTGTTCCTATAACTTTTTTTAGTCCTTGCTTCATCGCTTGCCGGGTCTAAATCACACCGAATTGTGTTTTTGGTTTAATCTTCTTCCTTTTTTTCTTCATTTATAGAAGTCGTTTCACCTCATGTACAGAAGGTGAGAACTCCCTCCCTATGCGATGACCTCTTTCTCCCAACTCGTCTGAAGTACCCAACTCCACCTTATTTACGTCCCAAGTTTGTTTTATTTTTGTTGACTCTGATGGGGAGAATCGTATTTATTCTCTTTCCTTTTCTTCCCTTGGCTTTTATGGTTAACATGATCCACGAAAATAGGTACGTCCCTTGTTTCTCACTATTTTTCTCTCCCCCTGTTGGTTGTGATTCTCTGATGTGTTAATTTTCTCTTTCACCCACATTTTTCACTTTTGTCTATCCTCCTTTTAGCCCCTCCCCACCATCTCATCCTACGATAGTACTCCCCCTAGCTCCCCAAATTATCCCCCTCCAATGGCTCGCTTTTTTCCTTTTTATGTCTGGAGTCTTTTTGTTGATTTTTCTTCCTTTTGGCCGTGTGGCCGTCTCCCTCCCCTGTTCTCCCGCACGGTGACGGAACCCCACTTCCCCCCCCACCCCCCCCATGTTACCACAAACACAATTATTTTTTGGTTTTTGGGGTATTTATACCGCCCTTCGATTCCCCGCTTTACGTTCTAAATTGTTTATAATTTCCCACTTTTCTTATAACTGGTTAGGCTTGTACAAAACGCTGTGTTTCATCTTTTAAAATTGTTTATGCTTTTTTTCTTTTCTCCTCCTTCAGTACCTTTGACTTACCATTTGCCGGCAAGCGAGTTAGTCCCCCCATCTTTTCTTCCCCCCATCCCTCTTGAGCGCCATTGGACTTTTCGTTCATATCGAGAGCCGGAATTGGGTATTCCCTTCCCTCCCCTGATTTTTGCGGAACACTTTTTTTCCCTCCCAGTCCCCCCTCTCGCACAAAGAATCGGCAGTCCTTTTCTCTTTTTTCCCTCGCTATTATCCACCGGCGCCGAACGTTCCTTCCCCCCCTTTCCCCCTTACCCGCACACCTACCCACGTGGCCTTGCGGGAATTTTGACTTTTAATCCACTTTAGACCCGATACGGCACACCCACTCCTTCTGCTCCCTCTCGTCCTTTACGGCTACATCTTTTTTTTTTTTTCCTTCCCCTCTTTCCCCCCCCTTTCAAGGAGGTTTATCGTATCCCTCCCCCCCCCCTCCCTTTGTGTTTTTCTTTACCCTACAATTTAGCACTTCTTCTTTCTTTGATTCTTTTTTGGCAACGACTTTCGTTTGACTTCCCATTTCCCCCCTCACTCTCCATGACAGTGAACATTTTCCCCTGCTTGAACCTCCGGAGTTTCAACCCCAATGGGCCCTGTTTTCACCTAACTGCCTTTCCAACCTGATAAGTGACTGCTTTTTTGCTTTTCTCCCCCTTTCCTAACTGGAAAATGGCTTTCCCTCTCTCGGCTCGGGCGTTTTTCTTTTTCTTTCACGGACCATGGCGTGGGTTTGGGACCTACCATTGAATTCCTGTTTTCAAGTCCCACTGTTCTTTCCTTTTTTCCCCGTTTCTTATCTCCACTTTTCCCCTCCCCCCCTGCAGCATTAGCTTGACTTTCCTGACTCCGTCCCTGTTTTTGTTGGTTTGGTGGGCCTGATCCCCTCGGATCGTTCTTTTTACCCTTTCCATTCATCGCTCCGCACTACCCCCACTTTCTTTTTACGCGGTACTTTTGCTGCCGTCCATTTCTCCCAGGGCACGACCTGGTTTTTCCTTTTCCAACTTTTTGTTTTTCTCTCCTTTTCCCGTTGTTTCCGCGGTTCTTTTCTTTGCTACCACCAGCTCTCTTGACTCCTCCCCCAACCCCAGTGTGCGTCAGGGTTCTTTTTCCCCCTCCCCACTACTCCCCTTTTTTTCTCACTCTTGTCCCTCTCCCCCCTATTGCCCCGACTTTGATTTTTTGTGCAACTTCCCACTTTTGCGCCGACTTTTCTTCCCTTTTCTTTTTGGCAACTTCCCCCTCTCTCTTTTATGGTATTCTTTTATAACACCATTTCAGTCGATACCCGACAAACCTCAGCGTTTCCTCTCTTCCTATGGATTATTCTTTCCGTTATCGGTCAATCACTTTTCCCTCTCCCTCTCCCTACCTAAATGGATTTTTTTCAACTCCCCCCCCATAGCCTCCTGAACGCAGTCATATCCCCCCCCAGTCCCCATTTTTCCTGCCAGTCCCTTCAGGAAAATTTCTTTGTTGTCCCCCCCCCCCCTCCCGAAGAGTTTGCCTTTAGAATGATTTCCTGAACTTTCGAGTACCGTGTTTCTGCACTACTTCAACCATGCCTCAACAGAGTTGCTCATGAGTTCATGTGACTACCGTCCCTTTTTTCCTTCCTTTGTCCCGCCCCCAGATCCGGTTTCAATTTTCCTTTTCCGGGAAACAACCGCTTCAAGCACTTCCCTCGTCGTACACCCCTTGACGATCCCCCCTCGTACGTGGGCTTTACCTTTATGTGTGACCACTTCTTTGTCAACTTCAAAATGCTTCGTTTGACTGCTTTTCCCCTTTTTTCTCTTCTCTTTTTAAGGAGGACACTTTGTTCCAAAACCGCTACTATCAAAGACCCCCTTTTTCACCTTACGCTTTTTTTCCCATCCCTATTGTCTGCCTCAGGATTAGGTTCTTTGCTTCTCATGGGGTTTATTCCCAGGCCTTTCTCGTACGTGTCGCCAAACTAGTTCCTATTTAGCCGAGTTATTCATATGGCACTCTGCGAAAGACACCGGGGTAGGTTGGTTTCTCCCCCCTGCCTTTCTTATAAGAAAGGCGATTTCCCTACCCAAACTAGAAACACTAACTCACTAGCGGCTGGGTTCAAATGGTAACCATGAGTGGACCCGTTGCCTCCTCCCCCCCTTTATTCGTCTTTGTTCTACCCACCACTGGGGACCGACCCCCCTGTTTTTTTGTTATGTAATGGTCGCCACCCAGTGACTTTTGTTGCCGATTCCTGGCAAATGGCATTTTTCTTTTCCTCCCTGCACAGTGGTCCTTGTGTTAGAAAAACAACGTTTTTCCGAAACCTTCAATTTTTCCCCCCTTTTCCTTTCCCCTGTCTTATGACAACTCTGTATTTCACTCGACTTTGCTCTCCCCTCTGTTCTTACCGAACGGGCCTTTATCGGGCTTGGGGCTTTTTTCAACATATGTCTGCCTACCCTAAGTAGGAATCAGCCCCGTGTTTTCCTGTCTTTTGTTTGTTAATTATGTAGCTCTCTTCCTCTTAGCATTGCGTCTTCTTACTCTCCTCTTTTTTCCCCCTCCTTTTTTTTTTTTTGATTTCTCCAGCGATCCCCTGATGAAATCAGCATTACTTTATCATATTCCCACCCCCACCAGACCCGCCCCCCCCTTTCATGACACTGGATGATTTTGTCCTTTTCTTCTTTTCTAAAAGCGTTAGACCTGTAACTCGTCTTTTATTCCCCTGTCTTTTCTCACATAAGCCCCCGCTTTTTCTCCTTCCTAGGTGTTAATAAGTTTTGCCCCTTTTCTCTTCCCCTCTTCTTTTTAAGTCAAGCATCCGGTGTTTTTATAAAACCTTTGGAGAACATAGGTTCCCTTCTTCGATCTAAATTCCTATGGATACTCTTCTTCTAACCATTTTCTCTTTTCTTTTTATCCAGGAAGGGGACCACTCTTTTTCTTATTGGGTTTATAGACCCACCTCCCCACGGTTTGTTTTTCTGACCTCTCTCCTCCCCACTCCCCTCCCTGTCCCTTCCACAGAAGACTTGGCCGGAGTTTTATTTTTTTTTCTTTATTTTTCTCGTCTTTTATTATACTCCCCTCTTCTTCCCCAACCTGAAATGGTCTATCGGGACCGGTTCGTTCCCCCCCCCTACCGTTTACCCCCGTCTTCCAATTTTCGCGGCACCCTCCTTTTTTCTGTTCGACCTCTGTTGACGCTCCCCACTGGCCTTTTCTTCTCCCCCCCAGTTTTCACCCTACCGTCTGCTAAATCTAGAATGTGACCTCCCCCCTCTTCCCTGGAGATAAGGTCTCTTCGAAGAGGCCATCGTGATTATTTTTCCCCCCCCCAACTACTCGTTCCCCTCGCTGTCCCAACCCGTCCCTCAGATTTGACGATTCTCTCCCCTAATTGGCACCATCCCAGTTTCTCTGAACCATAATTTGTTACTTTTTGCCCTCTTCCTTAAGGTTTATTGTCTTCTTGTGCGCCAGGATGTTTTGCCTTAAATCATTAACAATGTAGCGGTTTCTTTCTTCCCTCCGTCCCGAGCCCGTTAACGCCTGTATCCTTCCGAAGATGTTTTGACCCCCCACTGCTTTTTACGTTTTTTTTTACGATATTCGGCGCAGACTCCCTTTACCCCCCACCGTCAGGAGCGCATTATATCGGCCCCCCTGCCTTTCCCCTACCTCCTTTTTGAAAAGACAGATACTTCTTCCCACTTTTAATGGCCCCTTTCTTTCTCAATAACTTTACCCTTTCCCGTGTTTTTCCCCCCCTTTTGTTCGAATTTCACCTCCCATTGCTTTCATTCAGCGGAGTTGATGTTCCTTCTTTTTTCCCTAAACGCCCCCATGACACGAACTTTTACCCATGGGGAGGCTTCGGCGTGCCTCCTTTCTGTTGCTTGGTTCTCGACGGTCTTTTTTAAATTAACTCACCCAAACCCTTTAAGAGAGGACCTTTCCCCCCACCCATCTCCCGTCTGCCACTTCTTCTTCACAACTTTTAGTGAACTTAATCGTTTTTCCCTCCCCCTTTAGGAGTACCCCATTTATGCCTAGCACATTTGGGTGTCTGATCGTTTTCACATGTGACGCCTTTGTTTTCTTCTCCTTTTCTTTTCGTTTGTTAAGACCACCCCCAAATTGTCTCTCCTTCACCTTAAACCCACCATTAGCCGAAGAAGAGTCTTCCCCCCATTTTGCCCAAATGAGTGGCCCCCACTTTCTGCTCAATGGTGGCCATCTTGAAAGGATTTCACCTTTGATTTCGGTAAATCCTGATCTGTTCAGCAAATACCTTCCGCACCCCCCCACAAACACCACCTCCTTTATTTTTTTTCTCCCAGATTTTCCCCCTTCCTGATTCTCAAGATTTGGTTTTCCCCTTCTAGAGTGTCTGTGAGCCTTTTCCCCTTCTCCTCTTGCATTTTTGCAAATCCTTCACAGCCATTTTTTTTTTTGGTACACTGCAGTCCATCAAGCTTCCTCTTTTTTCCTCCCCCTTTTCAGTTTTTCTCTTTTTTTATGCCCCCTTTCGTCCCTCCTCTTTTTCCCCCTTCGAGTAGGTAAGTTTCAGAAACTCCTTCCGATTGGCCCCTTCTGTTATCCCTTCGTTCCCACTAGATCTTTGGTTCTAAATACGTGAAACGCCTGCTCATACCTAGTCCCCTACCGTCCTCTTTTCTTCTCCTAAACACTACATCTTTAGATTGAGTTGTCTTATAGATCCCCTCCATTTTTTTCCTCCCTACTTTAACATTTTTCCGTCACATCTGATGTAGACGCCCCCCCCCATTCCCCTCTAGTTTAGACGATTTGGTTTTGCCTAGTGTCCTCCCCTTATGTGATCTCGCATTCCCTCACTCGTACCGTGTAGGTGTTATGTGGGTAATGTCTCCTTTTTCGTACTGTCGGTCCCTTACTAGCGCGTCAACGTTTTCCCTACACGGTTCGGTTTATTTTTCCGTTCCTCCCCTCTCAGATTGTCGGACCTTTTGGATCGATAGTTCGTTTTCTCCCATCCCCAATATTCCCGCGGACCTTTGCGATAACTACCTCCGCAAGGTTCATCGGTATTCGCCGGAGAACGATTTTTCTTCCTCACTAATCTTCTGACCATTCTTGCGAAGTCTTCCTCTCTTCACCATAACCAAGCAATAAACCGCTTTTTTCCCCCCCCCTCTTTTTACAGCCCTACAAGGATGTGCCCCCTTTTTCCTTATTCCCCCCCTTTTTTTAGAGTAATTGGTCCTTCCGTTGGACGGTTATACCAAGCAACCCTTTTTCTTATTTTCTACCGCTGGTAGTGTGATAAGAGTTTGTTTTCTTACAATTTCTCCTTTTCGGGACCCAATTGTAAGATTTAGACTCCACCTGTAGAGGCGGCGCCCCTTTTTCCCATCTTTCCTCCTGTCCACACTCCTTGGATTGGCTTTTATCCCCCCACTGATTGTTTCACTTTTTTTTATCTTTGTTCCTGAATATTTCTTATGCTTTTTTTTCTTTTAACCGGTTCGTTGCGCTCAAGTCCCGGTAATGCACGCTTTCTTCTCACATCTTTTTTCCTCTTTATTACACTCCGTGTTGTGGAGTATGAGTCTCCCCACTTTTTTCTCTTTTTGACAAGCCTTTTCGGCCATACCTTGTTCTGTCACAACTCCCCCGGTTCCCAGCCAAATTTTAATTCGTTCGCCCCCATAGATTTTTTTACCCCCCCCCCCCCCCCACCCCTTGTTTTCTCAATATGTTACGTATCTTTTAGTTTCGCGAAGAGATCCGTTCCCCTTGACCTTTTATCCACTAATTGATAGTTACCTCCCTCGCGCTCCCCCTCCCCCCCTCTGACCCTAACAGCGTTATCCCAACAATTCGGTTTGCTTTTCTCTTTTTCTTCCCCCCCCCCCCCTCTTTCGTTATCAACCTTTGCTACCCCCCCAATGTCCAAAGTTTCCCGTGCTTACCAAACCTGGGTGGCCACTGGAACACGGTATTCGTTTGATGCGGATTTGAAGCGTCGTCCTGCCGTTACAAGTAAATTTACCCTTCCAACAAACACCTTGTCGTCCCTATAGGTAGTTCCCCCCCCTATTTTCTCCTCGTTAATTCCCGATTGTGTCCGCTACTGCAGTCTGCGGCCTTTCCTTCTCGAGATTTCAGACTTCCTGATGGCTTCTTCCCCCTCCCCTCATCGCGAAGTTTTGTGCCCTTGAACAATATTTAGAGAGCCTTCCCCCCCCACTCTCCTGAAGCCGTTTCTTTAAGGTTTGCATCGTCTCTATCCTTCCCGACGTCAAGACCATTCCCGTACCCCCTTCCCCTTTTCCCCGTGCCGGGGAATGTCTTCGAATCCCCAATTTCGCCCCTTGCTCTTCCCCCCCCAGTTTATTGCTCACTTTACGTTCGGTGGTCGTTCCCATCAGTTGTTCCCCGAGGTGCCGGTCCCATTTTTTTCTCCTTCTTCTCCCACTACAATATCAACTCCTTCCCTTTTTTAATGATCTCCAAATTCGGACGGAGTCCTCTGCCGTGGCGTTGAAATTTCTACGCCTCCTATCTACTGGTGTACGTGAAACGTTTTATCCCTCCGTTTGTATGGTTTTCAACCTTTAGGAGCCCCCTTTTTTCCCAGCTTCCTCTACCCGTGCCAACTTCTGTTGACCGCTTTGTGTTCAATCCTACAAAGAACCGGTGAACCCTTTCGCGCTCCTCGGTTTTTCTTTTCTCTTCTGATTACGGGAAACATGTTGCGTTCGGTTTCCCAGAAGGCATATTCTACATTTTTGACCGCGTACCTGGGCACAACTACCTTCACCCCACCACATCGTGCAGCCCTTTCGTTTCCTCGGCGAATTTCCCCTTCCCCTTGCATGGTTTTTGGAGGGCCTCGTCGGATCTTTGTGTCCTGTGGCCCCATCCGTTCTTTGTCCATTAATCCCCATTCCACTTCCATAACGTTAAATTTTTGTGCGCTTGCTCACCTTTGTTGCTCCTCGTGGGCACTTTTTTTTCCCTTTCGTTTCTTTTCTACGCGGGGAAGGGTTATATTTTTTTCCCCAGCCCTTCTGACGCAAACCAAAGTTTTGCAGGGCTTTTTCACCCGCGACCCCAGTTTTTTCCCTCCCTGTAAAACTCCCCCCCCCCAATGAGTGACCGATCCGGTGTTCTTCCCAAAAGTTTGTTCCACGAATAAGTTTATTTTTCCCTTCAACAGCTTCCTGGTAGTAGTCGGCTTTTTTATTAAACCCCTCCCAGGATCTCTCCCACCTTCAGGTCCACGACCTGGTGATTATGTCACGTTCTCGGAAACCCCCGTTGCTTCCTCTCAGAGGACTACTCAAGGGTTAAGTGAGACCAACCCCTTCTCCTTGCTCGAACTCATTTCTTAACATCCCGTTTTTTCCGTGCGACAGACTGGAACGAGATGATGCGTTTGGCCCACCCCCAATGCGTGCCAGGTGACCAGCCGACCTGCGCTCTGACGGTGGACCTGGTTCTGCGCAGACCTCTTCACCCTCTACCCCAATCCAGTCACTCCTAGGTCAGGAAGTCTGCTACCATTGAACTTTGATAGACGGAAGTGAACGCACCAGCCACACCTCAGTTCCCAATGGCTTTACATTGCACCCCCATCGCTGTCCCGCACCCGATCTCTTACCCTTCTTTTTCCCCCCCAACTTTCAAATTTTTGCACCCTTACTCTTTTTTTTCTTTTATAATGGTTAACCTTTCTGTCGAAAGCACCCAGTGCTTCGTTGCGGTCGCTTCGGGCCAGGCGAAATAGTTGGGCCAAAAACACGATCCTACCTCTTTTTCTACCCTCCCTTTTCTCGCATTTCCGAGTTTTACAGCCCTCTGGCTTTGCTCTATGAGAGGGGTTTGAGTTAGCCTGGGGTCCAGACTGCCCGTGCTCGTCCCGTACCTCGCAAAATTTTATTTTTCTGCCGAGTAGTTCATAGTATAACTAAGGTTATAAGACTGCAGTGTTTGCTACGAATCTTAAGGCCGCTCTACCCCTCTGCCGTTCCCCACCCAAGAAATCCATCCGTTCTTTACGGACAGCGTTGGTTGCGATTGACGGCACGTATTGAGTGTGCAGATAACCCCCTTCTTCGCCCTTCTGCTCCCAACGCTGGCCCTCCCGTCTTAAGCACAATAGCAGGTTCTGAGCTAGGCACCGCTCTGGTGGAGAAACTCTCCCCCTTCCCCCCTTGAAATACAGAGGACAATCTCAATTCCCCTGTATCTAACAGTCGTCGCGCTTCTCCGCGCGGGATATCAAAGATTTCGTTTTGGTAAAATCCGGGAATTCGTTTGTCAACGAAGCTACCTCATCGGCATCCAGCCAGTGGTGCCGTGTATTGTGGGTTCGCATCGGTCTCTCCTTTTCCTTCTTCTGCGCGTTCCCGCGTTATCTTTTGCCTGCCCTTCCCCTGTTGTTGAGCCGAGTTCCTCCATCACCTTGCCCTCAGCTCTTCTCTCCCCTAAGACCCCTTTTCTACCAACACACAGACTGGCCACCACCGGCTGCTTCGTACGGCTTCCTTTCCCGGCGCCTAGTTGTTATCACCTAGCCGAACCGGGTCGTCTTGTTTTTTCCCGAAGGCTTTGTCATCGCTAGTCGAGGAACGTTGCCCTCCTCGCAATTTATTCTTATGCTAGTTTCCGTAATCTTTGTTTTCTCCCCATTCGAAGTTTCAGTTAGATCCCGCAAGGCCCAGGCTATGTTCCGACGCGGTCCCAGCGTATTCACGTTGTTGAGACGCCTTACCCTCCTTTATGACCGGTCTCCCAAGCATCTGCGTCAGAGCGCAACCGCCACGCTTCGCCATGGTACCAGCCGCGTAGGGGCGGGTTTGGCTTTAGGTTTCGGGATGACGCGCTGATAATCATTAGCAACCCACCTGCAGGTCTCTAGGACGTGTGCCAGACTATTACCTCGATACAATATCGACCTTTTTTTGTGTTGGACGCACTGGCCGCGTGTCTGTCCACAGGGTATACCCTCCCGCTCTAGAGTTTCATCGAGGATGGCCAGCAGGCAAAAGGCTCTAGGTCTTCTTCCTCTTCCCGGTTATAGTGGTTGGCCACCCTTCTTGTCCGTTGACGTCTCTCCGAGAGGCCCCAAACCAGCACTAATACTGTTTTTTTGACCGTACTTGTTTGCCCATTACAGTGTCACCCCCACAATGGTCGGTTTCTAAGGCTGTACGACTGAGCGGTTGCTTCAGCTGTTGCCCTAAATCGCCATTGAAAAATGTTCGCTTTTTTTCGTTCCTGTTCTAGAAGTAGTGACCGATGCAACCGCTTTCTTCTTGTTTTTCCTTCTTCTTTTCTCAACATCAGGTAACCCTCGGTTTGCCTCTTTCTCTTGGGTCACACGCTTATATAGGTTTTTTACTGAATTGCTTTGATGTTGCTGAGTGAATAACCTGACGGGTCGCGCCGCGATTGCGATTGCCTAATTATTCAGCGGAATTCTTGCTTGACGAGGACGGTGACCGGCAGTGACCCCCAGACCCCCCTTTTTTTTGCGTGGGCAGATGGGTCTGTTCTTCTTCTACGGTCTCGGTCAAAGCATTACCATTCAACGCTATAAGGTGGCCAAAATATTTCCCCTTTAGCACCCCGGTAGAAAAACTTGCCTGAAGTTGCCCAATTTTTTCTCGCAGGCACCTCAGTTTTTTTCGTTTCCCCCAAAGTTAATGCGAAAATATGAGGCGTCTTAGCGTTTAACAAAAGACCACACTTTTTGGCGTATACAGTGAATTTTTGAAGCCCCATAGGCCAATATCAACGAAAAATGACACGACGAGAGAGAGACCCATTTTCTTACAACCCAGGTTGAAGAGGCTGAAAACAGTGATAGAGGGGGGTGTGCGGGGTGGGGTGTGCGGGGGAGCTTTTTTTGTTTTGCTTGTCGTTCTTTTTTTTGCTTGCCCTGAGCTGGTCCCAGACACAAATGTACCGGACTGACCGATTGAATGTGTATTGCTGAACCGCTCCCTTATGATTCAAAAGTAGCCATAGATCCGCCCTCCAATCCCAACATGAACTTGACCTTTTTCCGAAATCACTCGAAGTTTTAATACGATTCTTTCTTGGTTTAGAGTAGACGCGTTTTGTCGGTTACCCCGTCTCTATGCCCAAGAGATCCATGCATAAAGCAGTCCGCCCTAGCCGAGATCATTATGTTGCAATTGTAGGGCCATTTCCTGAACCCCCCTTCCATTGTCACCGATGCTGAGGGCCCTTCTTGAGACACTTTTTTTTTTCCTCGATGCCTTCCAGCCTGCCGTTTCCGGTCACCAGGTCGTTATTCCTAGCCTTCCGAAATCCTGTTCCAGCCGTCTCATCCTCGCGTGCCTGGAGTATCACCTAACCCCCGCACAGCTTGATTGGAGTGGGAGGTGTCTTAGCGATGTGTCACCACTAATGTGTCACCTCGTCACATTTAAGAAGCTTTTTTTTCCGACTCCCCCCGCTGAGAGTGAGACAGCAGGTTTTTCCGTTCGAATGAGGATTCCGCGACTCCCCGCAACCGGTGTGAGTTGGCGGTTTTTTTTTTTTTTTTCGGTAATGGAAAGTTTTCACGTGGTCTTCACGTCGGTCGCCGGTATTTATGATCTCGTGCACACCCCTGCCAAGAAACGTGATTCCGGATTCTGGTGAGGACCTTGTTTCCGCCACTGATCGATGATTCGTTCGAAACCTCTTTCCGCTGCCTCCCGATACTCCCGAAAGCCGCACGGCGCTCACATCCTTTCATGGAGCAACGGGGCGGACTAACGAGTGGCGTCCCCCTCCTGCGCCCCCGTTGACTGACGCGTCACCGTCCAAAAGGCTAACCGAGTCCCGTTTCCCCCAGGGGTTTTTCAACGCCCTTACAGGTGTGTTGGGACATTGGTCCTTTATCAAGCGTTGAGGCCTCTGGTTCACGATTTCCGGGTATAAAGCACGATTTTTTTATTCACTCTTTTCTGTTCTTAGTGTTTTAGTTCGCGCTGCGGGAACTAAACAAGAGTCGAAATTCCCCCCGTTCCACGTTCTTCCCGCGGTCGCCCCAGCGGAGACTAGAGCAGAAAACGCAGGAGGTACGTCCCACAGATGGGCATTTGTCCCTTCCTGGGGCGGAATACTTATTCAGTGGCTCCCGAGTTCTTTTCATTGTCATGAAACCCTGTCGCCACAATTGATCTGGTTTAAGCGCCCATGGGTTTCGACT
>Ga0179593_1299848_pt1 | contig 17188 bp, 9 predicted proteins | sample CZODoug2_1_08_16_FD_185931 | JGI IMG/M metagenome (GOLD analysis project Ga0179593, IMG submission 185931) | Vadose zone soil fungal communities from Angelo Coast Range Reserve, California, USA - CZODoug2_1_08_16fungal (PacBio error correction) | ecosystem: Environmental > Terrestrial > Soil >... | reverse complement strand
GTTTCGATGCCTTTAAGCTAAGGTTTTAGGAAGACGATATCGAAAGGGACCTTGAACTGAACGTCTGATTTTTAAGACACTCTTGCCGTTCTGTTTTGGAGCGATCCGATGTGCATCTCGACTTGTGGTGGAGTAGTTTGGATCTTCCGATGCCCCCCATTTACCGCGGCATGGGTGACAATTCCCCAGCCCAACACGTCCACCTGCTCCGCGCTGTTTTTTCCATCCCTTTGTGTACTTTTTTTGGCAAAACCTTCAGCCCCCACCGTGACCCAATTTTGAAGGGCGATGCCCTCTGGTTTCCCAGGACGGGAAGACCAGCCAACCGGGCATCTTTATAGGGGTTAGCTGCGAGCTCGATCGATCCGCAGGTGAGGAACCACCTATTTCAAAACACCAACTTATTTTTGTCACACCAGTACCAAACAGTTCTACTATAGCCCGAGGAATGACTTGGCATCTAACGATCCTGGAACCTATCCTATGTTGCGACTTTTTAAGAACATCTTGATTTAGCGGTTCTCGTGGTGACGACACAGAACTTCGCATATCAGTCACAAATGATCTTCCAATAGACATTTCTTCAGTGTGGTACGTACCCCTTTGTCAATGGCCGTTATGGTAGTCACACATGGTGTGTGGGTGGGGCAAACCCCCAAGTAATACAGTATTCTCGTTTTCAAAGCAGCTTCCGCGTCCGCACAAATTTTCGTACCTTCACCAGTGCTTTGCTACCAACGTCCACACATCCGATGGAAAATCACCCTTAAGTTTATATTGTTTGTTCCGGCCTTAATCCCCCGACTCGAAGCCCTTTGTGCATACGTGTAGTGTGGTGGCGGAATCTGCTGTAATCGATCGGCTTCCTATGCTACTGGATGGGTGTCTATTTGAAACCTAAGACCCCAGCTGTTTGGTGAAAGACCAGATGTTGGGAGTCCCTTTTTCGGGCAGCATTTTTTACTCCCCCCCCCTTTTACGCATCTGCGCCCAGGGTTGCCATCCCCCCTGACGAGGCTTCATCCAACAGGGATACCTTACTTCTTCCCCCCCCATTTGCATCTTTGTCCCTATGTGTGCCCTATTTTGGGTGCAGCATTAATCGCCTCCTGATTGCAACTTTTTTCCCGAGTTGTGTGTCGCCCTCCGCTGCCTATGGAACCCCCGGAATTTTGTTCCGACCGTGACTCCCCCCCCGTATCCTGTGCGATTCGCCCCCCCTTGCTGTTTTGGTATCGTGGTACGAGATTTTTAACAGCCCGGTCGGTCTGGGATTGAAATGTGTCATTCTGGAACCCCCAAAAATCAGGGATTCCCCGCGGTGTCCATTCTGCGTCCTTGACCCTTTATCCCTTGACTTTCCAAATATCATTGCACTCCCCTATTGCTTCCATCCTGCTCCTCTATTCTGTCGTCTTCATCGGAGGTTACTTGCCAGCACCCCCCTGCCGCGATGATGCTGTACGCAACCATTTGTCAACGCGTTAGACAGCTTCCGAAATCCCCACTGTCACCCGGGCTCACCCCATCCCTAGCAATATCGAAGGTGTTGCTTGGCACTCATCCTTAGGTTCGGTCTGAGTCGAATTTCGCCTTTCTTTATCCGGGGGGACGAACATGCCGTTCTGCCCGTCGTAGTTTTCTCTTTTCCTGGCTTGCATCCTCTGCATGTTTTGGTAGTGTTTCGTCGCCAATTCTTTCCGGTCGAAGTTTACACTTTATTTCTCCCACTCGCCGTTCCGGTGTCCCGTCAGCCGGCTCGGAAATCAAACTTGGCCCACGTCCTTCCTATTTTCTTAATTGAGTCCCTTCTATTTTCTTTAAGACCTCCAAAGATGTCTCGACTCGTATAATTCCCCTTCGTTTGCCGCCCATGAGGAGTCCTGAGGCAGCCGGCTCACGTGCCTTCGTATGTTGTTCACTCGCCGAACGTGACGGTTGTTTTGTTTTGTAGTCTCTATCCCGCTTACAGTAGCTTCGGGTTGCAGAGGCTGTTACTGGCGTTGTGTCAGCCCTAAGATGTTCAGGCCCCTTCTGGTGTTTAGATGATGCACTTCCCTCTGTTGCCAGTTCAGGTGTTGTTTCCATAGTTGTTAACCAACACCGGGGATAAAGTGTGATCAGGCCCTTTCAATTATGGCCAATCGATTGGCGTCTCCCTGCAAAGTTACCCGACTAAGGGGTGTGAATTGACTAGGATCACGCATTCGAGTGGTTCGCAGGGTGACTGCAAAGCAACCTCACCATTTCATACCACTCCTGACAGGCTTTTGGGCCAGCTGATCACCATCTCCATGATTACGATCTCTGTTGCGTTTGCATTACCATCCCCTTTGTATCGTTTTTGTTACTCTTCTTTGGTAATATGCTAGCAGTTGGTGTCTGCTCCGGTATCTCGTTTAGTCCTATTTCGGTTTCCTGTTTTTCCCGAATTACTGTGACAGCTTACCACCAAGTTTTGTTTCCCTATCTTGACTTACGCACTAAATATTCTTTATTTTTTTTTTTTCTGATCCTAAGTTAGTTCTTGTGAGGCGTACGCCAAGGTGATGGCACTCCCATAAGCTAAATTGGAGAGCTTATACTAGACAACTTCTTGGTTTTGTACCGCCCCCGGCGCCAGGGGATGTTTAGGGTTGGCCTCCACGTCCCCACTCAGGTTGAACACCAAGGTGATACCCCCCCCCTCGCGATGTGGTCGAGTGTGTCCCCCCCACTTCAGCCGTTCCACTTCGCTTAGATTCGTGTGGCAAACCGACCTCACAATTTCATTCCCCAAGGAGGAGCAACATCGTCTATACGTGCAGAAACGGAGTGTGCCCCCCCATGCTGTTGGTTCTTTCCTTGTTTTCACGGTCCCTGTGTCTCGTGCGACGAGTCCACGCGTCGTTGAGTTGCGAGCCTTTGATATTCATATTTTGGTCTGACTTCAAACGCGTTAAGGCACTGGTCTTAGCCTTAGTTAGTTGCGGTCTGTACTACTATATTTTAATTCACACTACCCCCGTGTCGTTGCCCTTTCTATTCTCGTTAGTCTGTCACCGCATCGGCCAGAGCCGTGTCACTTCTGCCCGCGGGTTCCGTTGGTTAGTTCCGCACTCAATCCCAATTCTTCCACAACCCCATGAACGTGGACCTCCTGAGGATCGACTCCCTCCTCCCCCGGCCCTCCGCCCCCAGCTACTGTACCCCCCATCCCACAACGCAACAAAACGTAGCCTTTTTGAAACCCACCCCCCCACTTGGGGGAGACTTTATTTTGACGGGCGGGTCAGATACAATTCTTACCACTGCGGTACAGTTCAAAAGTATTTAACCTGGTTATCCGACACCCCTGCCGCCCTCCATGGCCAATTGAGATTTACCTGAGAGTGCGTTCATGACGGCATTTCCTCCGGATGAATCCCGGACTAGGTGACAGCTGGTTTTCTTCAATCATCGCCAGCCCATCACTTCGGAATGGCCACGAGGGTTGTCCTCACACACCATACTTTAAGAACCACGATGTACCTTCAGACCCCCCCCCCAAATAGGGCTTGACCACCAGCCTCACGTCCCGGATGTTTATACTTATTGACTTTTCCTGGATGATTTGGCTACCGCCACGGGCCAAAAGTTTACATATCCATTCACGAAAAGCTTAGGGCCAAACAAGGTGATTGGGACCCCAATAAGGAAACTTCCCTTCGGGCACCCCGGTACACCAAATTCCAAGGGGGACGAGGATGTTCGGTGACCCAAACAATCCCCCCCCCACCTCCACATGCCGATGAACTGGCTGTATAGTGTGGACTGGAATTACCAATTCATGTGAGTCAAAAACGCGTCTCTGGTGACGAGTACTACAGGGGAAGGTGGACTCTGTTTTGTTCTTTCTTGAGTAATTTTGTATTTTATTTGGTGTTCGTTTAAAAAAACCCCACCGGCGTCCGTCTGAAAGGTATGGCTCTCATTGGCAAAATTTGCTTACCCGGCGACTCTGATATTCTTTTCTCTCGTTCACGTCTGTGCTCCAAGTCATCTTGAGTACCACTCCGTGGGCGGTGGATGAGGTGTGTGATGTGTTGGGGGTTGTGTGTTGTTGATGTGAGAATGTAGGGGGTTTTGTTTCTCTCGGAGGGAGGGGTTTTGTTTTTTGTTTTTTTTTTTGGTTCGCGTTGGTGGTGTTTTGGGTTGGGGTAGCGGTGTGTTTTAATTATGGGGTGTGACCGTGAGTGTTAAGGGGTTTTGTATTGTACATGACTTACCAATTGGTTTATCTCCCAACTTCCTTTAACTCAGGGTCCCCATTCTCTACAAGTTAACCCCCCACAACGGCCTGTTCCCATGATGCCCCTTGCGACGACCCCGGGCTTTTCTTCTATACTTTCGCGACCCCGGAAGTGATTGATTCGGCCTGCCTTTTTCATGCCGGTTATCTTTCTGGCTTTTGCATCAAGTGACCCTCACGCGGGCCGTTTGGTATTTCCCATGCTGCCCCAACTACTGTGGTGTCTGCTTCCCGTTGCCCCCCCCACCTTAAGATTACTCTCTCTTCTGTTTTCAATGCCTCAAATTTTTTTCGGCAGGCGCTGCGGGGGTATTAATTTCTTCATGTCTTTCACATCACTTCAAAGTATCCCTTTTTGGTCTCCCCATCCTATGAAATCCCGCCACTAAAATTATTACTTTGGGTCTATGTGAACTTTGTGCTACACATCCAATGTGGCGCTAGCTATCCTTGAAACGTAGCTGGGAAAATCTTGACCTGTATGAACCCACCTTTTTTACGGGTGGATCGAGCCCGAGCCCAGTTGGCAACTTAAGTTTCTTCCTGCCCATTCCCAAGGGATCAAATTACCGGCCGACCACACGCCCAAAAACACTTCTAGGCACTCCCCCATCTTTGTGCCTGATACCCCCATAACTTCGTATATCATCATTTTTCTTCTTGCTGCGGACATTCCCTATTGAACTTGGTAGGCCTGCCTCTCCGTATCCTCCCCCAACCCACCCCTTGCAGGTCACTTGGCTGTGATCTATCATCTCGTTTCAGTGACCAGATTCTCATTTTGTGCGAGATTGTGTGACTAGTATAGTTGTACCTGTCAGCTCTCAGTGTCCCCTTATTCTACCCCAGCTGTTCTTCTATAAACATTAGCTGGTCATGGTTTTTCTATCTTTTATTCTTCTACTAAGCGTTGTCACATCTGGGACGGGTTGTTTCACTTCCGAACTTTTGTCTCCAGCATTGCCTTGTCGACAAACCCCCTTCTTAAGTGGTCCGAAATACGTATGAGATCTTTTTTCTTACCTCATTTGGTTTTTGGATCCCCTTTGCCCCACCAGGTTGCAATTTTTCGCCCACGATCTTACATCATACAACCCTACTGATTATGTTTTGTGCTGAAGCGGGCCCTTTTCCAGCATTAAGTTCGGGCCTTTTACCCTGGGTTGGAGCAACCATTAAAGACAATAGGATGATCCACTGGCTGACTAGGCTCTTGAACAGCAATCCAGATTTGTCTTCCTGGTACACAGAAGCAGAATCAATCCGGGTCCTTCCCCTTTGTCCTTCCCCCACCCCCCCTGTAACATGTACTGTCCTACAGGCCGTCGCCTAGACTTACCCCACCACGGGACACTCCCCCCTGCGCAGTTCGACTTCTGCGGGAGGGTAGATTCCCCTGTGGGGATTCATCAAGTGTCGCTTCACCCCTCCGCTGAGGTTCGGTCTGACACCCAGTCTTTTCCTTCCCTCCCTCCCCCAACTACTAGCGTTACTTCAGATTGTTTTTCCGGACTAGCCCCTTATCATAAGATTGGATTTCTTGCAGTTTCTAGTGAGCGCGTGTCTGTATGGAGGCAACTGCCTCCCTGACGGAGCAGCACTACTCCAACTATTGTTTGTGTCCCACACTGAATCGCCTGACCGGCCAAACATTTGGTTTTCAGACATCCATCTTTATAACGCGCGTTCACCACCGTGTAGAGCTTTTTTTGCTAGACTCCCGTCCTTATAAGCCTATGAATTTAATTGGCTTATTCTTTTCCATTGGCGGCCTTGACAAGGCAAGCTATCTTACAGCTATGGATTGTTCCCTCAGATACACTTTCATCCGGTACCGTACACGGGGTCTTTCGCCTCCCCCCCTGCCCATTGGTTCTTCCTCCTCCTTACTCGTCATCCTCCTCCCCACAGCGAACGTCGTGTTATAGTTCAAATTAGCTCTTCTTCTGTGTGAATTCCACCTTTAAGACAGTGGACTGAGTCCGTCGGACCCTCTTATGAGATTACTCATCGGGCTTACCGGCACTCCCACGACCTCCTTCACTATTCGCTCCGGACCTCTCTGAGGCATCCTCCCATCGCACTAATTACCTCAACCCATAAGTAATGTAGAATTCTTCAGTCGTTTCGTTTGAAGGAACCTCTCTTGGCCCGATTTAGCCGCCACGGGTCCATCGTAGTTCGTGACGAGGCCTCCGTCCCCCACGGTGTGATACTGTTTTTCTCCCCTGATTTGGTGATGCTCGATTCTGCTGATGAGGTGATTAATCAAACCGTCCCCTGTCTCTGCTCACGTACCGTCGCGTACCCTAGTTCGCCCATTTCTGACTCTTCCGATGGTTTAGTGATTTTACATGTTATGATGTTTCCGTCTGGGGCCCCCAATGCTCTCTAATGGTGGTCTACGCGAATATCATTAGACCTAGGTTGTTTGTTCCGCTAGCTGTGAAACTTGTTTTCCAAGTCCTCGGTTCCTGTACATTGTCAGTCTATGACCCTTTCCGTGTTCCGTTGTCTCTCCCCATCCTCCTATAATGAGAGCCCCTCGTTAAGGCCAAGCTTCTCTCTCGTTCCCTGTGAGTCAGTTGTGGACGTGAGAGTACCCCCGCATTAGCTTTTGCTATATACCTTGTCCATGTATTTATCTCTGATCATCATGCCCGATCTGTGGATTTCGAAAAACCATCGTGACCCCCTGAGTGGTATATCTGACCAACCTCCTTACCTCTTCCGCTGTTTTCATTTAGCTTTCTTTTAATCTGCCCATATCTCCCAGATTCTTGGAGCCCCCTTGCTGAGTGAATCCATTGTCCCTTTTAATGCTCTCTGTCTCTAACGTGCCTTTCGAATAATCTTCATGTCGCACATCGCGCACCAATTTTTACATACGGTTCGGGAAAGGACTATGTAGCAGTTGGAATGGAGACACGTCTTTCTCTATGCTTTCGGTTTTGTCTTCCTTTTTCCAACCTCCCCCCCGTTGGTCTTGTCATCACGGTCCTGTACTCTGATCCCTGCCTAGTTTTTACCTCTTATCCCTTGAATGTATCCCCCTAGTTGCTCTCTTTTTTTGAGGGTGACTTTAAACCACAGAAACCACTGTAGAATGTTTTGATTTGATCATAGATGTTTCCCGCATGTGGTTTCCATGCCTCTTTTTGCACCTCGTTTTGGCGTATCATATGAACATATTCTCCACGTTCCCCATCGCGTATCCCATCATGAGTAGTGCGTTGAAGGCACCTTGAGTCAAGTTGTTGGTACCCCCCTCCCGACTTTAGAACTTTTTTTGCTTTCCCGCTTGGCTGAAACTCTCCCTTTTTTTGTTGTAACCCTCTCTTAGGACCAAGGACGTGAATGAATCTCCCCGGCACGCTTGATGCACGTCGGTGAGTAGATCACCTTTGCTCTTGCGCGAATCCCAAGTACTTAGTGTGCCGTCTTTTCTCACGGCTTGCCGGCGATTCCATTTAATGAGACCACTTCGGGTCGGGTGACTGGAGTCTTATCATTTCTTGGTTGTTGGGGAACAATGTCTGACTTCCCCAACTTGATTGCCCTTAGCACCACGTGCCGACTATAGACCTATATTCCTCGTCCGCCAAAATACTTAGTTCTTGCCCTACCCATGCACAAGCTGAGATGTCAGTATTCAGTATCCACTTGTGAATGTATGGCCTTTACAAGGCCTCGTTACAGGGTGTATTGTGACTCGGGAGACAGGCAATTTTTTAGCCAGTGAAACACCCTACTCCCCAGCCGACCTTTATTGGGCGGAAAGCTTGTTACGTGAGAAGGAAGCACCCTTCTTTTTTACTCGTTAGAGAACTTTGACGGATTGGACTCGGTTCTTTCTCCTGGATCATTATTCCCCCCAGTTAGGGCTCCCCCCCTGTCCGGGACGATACCCAACCAACAAGTAATTACCGCAGCATTGTTTTTCTTTGCCCTGTGCTCTCCACTCACTATCCTCGTTTTTACAGAACCATTCTCTTTTACCAATCCCTTGTTGTCCGAATTCTCCCATGTTACGGCGATGTACAGGTCTGAACAGCCGCCATTTTGAGGGTTTGTCAGATTTCTGGTCTGGGATGTGTGATGAATTTCCTTGATTGTACTCCCCCCTTTAGGCAGTTTCCAGTATCCCAAACCCCTTTAATTTACGATCAATCTCTTAATGCTTCCTCTCCCCGACACGCGTTTTTTTTAATTGGGATGTTCGCCTGAGATTGCACTCAGGTGCCAACACACTTGGCTACTTGCCCTTTTATAATGCTTATTACCCCGCACTATGCTTCCCTTACCTAATGTTATGCCAGTGACCCCCTTCCTCGGGAACTTGTTGTCCTGAAACCGTGACCAAACAAAACTACTCAAAGGTACACACATCGAGTCCCCACCCCCCACACCTGTCCGTGTCCCTTGTCAGTACCCTAACCCCAGCCATCTCGTGGAACCTTCCATTTCCCCATTATACACCACACTTGTTTGTCTGAGGGTGTGTTCGAATTCCCACCTAGTGGGGTATTCCCTGACGTTTACACCCCTACCTCCTCTTGTCTTACGGAACCCCCGTTATTTGCGTGCTGTACCCCATAGGGTCACACTCACTTGCTTCCCCTTGTTTTTCCCTCCATATGCCGTTTCCCTAGGAGAAAGGCTTATTCTTCCGGTCTGGAGAACCTGTTCTGATGTGGTGCCATGGTGACATTGTGCCTTCCCCCTTCACCTGTCATTGTATTTCCCCCTTATCCCCGTGGCTTCCTGTGTCAATTTAACTTGCACGCCCTCATCATCGTCATCTCAGCTTTTTAAATCAGCTATGGTTGGGCGGAATAAGTCCCCTGATGCGCTCTGCTCCAGGTCCGATCGGATCACCGGCCGGTCCCTCTATCTCAATGGTTTAGTGTTTCGTCTTAGCTATTGACAATACTCTTATGCCCCCCCAGATGTTGTAGTGCGTTGTGGTTTTCCGCTTTGTTTTGGGAGACCACCTAATAGATATTGTTCGAGTGCCTTACACCGCCAGGCGGTAACGTACCGCGATCCGATTATTTTTCCGGACATTTGCCCGAAAGGTAATACCTTGACTGTTAATTATTGGTCCCGCGTGACAACCTACCCCAGCCCTGAAGGCCTCGTGTACATTTCTCGAAATGAAAATGTTATGTGGTAGACCCGCTCCCTTATCTCAATTGTGGTATACACATCCCATGTTTCCACTTGGTTGCTTTCCGTGGTTGTTCCCGTGATTGCAACTCTCTTGTCTCCGCATAACCACGCAGTTGTCGCACTTGCTGATATAGGTCGGCCCACTCAATTTTTGTGGGAATGGCCGTTTACTCCTCCTTTCCCCCCACCGTCCGAACGTGTGAATATGCTTTTATGTTCGTAATTCCTCTGGAGATGCTCCAATTGCGTGGACTGTACTGCGTAGGAATAGCATACCATCCTATTCAATAGATACCCTGTGTCTATGGTTATCTTTAGGCTGATGCTCCCCTACGCGCTACTCATGATTTATATGAAAGTATAGAAGCCCGGTTACCGACAATCCATCGACTCTTTCTCCATCCTTCGTTTAGGGCCATTTCTCATCCATGCCACCTATATTTTGGACATGTTTGTTTGGAGTATATTAGCCGTATTCTTTGGACCCTCTGTGTAATCTTTTATTGTGGTTGGGGAACCAGGTGATTTAGATGTTTTCATTCTTCTTTGTTTTCACATGTTTCACATTTCATGCTCTCAATTGACACCCAATTTTCTTCCCATCCAGATTTTTTTGTCTCCCAACAGCCACAGACCCCAACTGACCCCAATTGCCCCCCATTTGTGCACACCTCCGCGCAATGACACCCCCCCCTGTAAACCCTGAATTTTTCTCACTGCCGCACAGGCGTTACTAAGACTCTCGTAGTGCTTTTTCCGACGATGCCCACTTTTGCAGATTTAACCCTTGTACTTTTCCCTGTTAATGTATAGCCCCAGCCAAGTTTACACTTTGTTACTTTCTACTCAGTGGATGGCCCAGCCCTTTTATTTTCGTGGCCTTCACACACACACATATATTAACCGGGAACCGCGAACTGACCTATGTGACCGCCCCCCCTCGACTGACACCCGCCCAGGTATGAGCGCGCCGTTTAAACTTGTCTTTTCCCCCATTGGGCTTCCCCTCTTTGATGATCCCCTGTCTTACCTGATTGATTGACCGGAAAGTGACTGCGTATCCGTGCCTCCATCACGATCGCCAACCCTCACTCTTTTGGTGGTCATTCCATTGAGTCTAGAGTTTTCGAGACGAACTTCTCATTATATCTGTTGTACTTAGGCGCAACTCCTCCCCCACACGTCCCCCTCTTTTAGTCCTTTTTCCCTTGACATTGATCCAGGTATTAATTGTAGCGAGACACATTGCAAGGCTTCTTAGTTCGATGGCTAGTCCCTCTTCGTGGTTTCCAATGATCACCACGGCGTACTTTCCACTCGGCCCGGTATCAGTTGTGGGTGTCATCTGGTCCCCACCGTTGCCACTCTTCGCCCTTCGGGCTGAACGCGGTTAATTGGGAATCTCTTCTCCGACCCCCCACCACCGTCTCCGCAGGTCCTACGCACTCCCCGGTTCCCTTTAGGTATGTGACAGTGCGCCTCGTCTCGCGTCTCGTTTTCACAGATTGGTTGCAACTCCCCTTCGCACTCTGGGCGCACCACTTGAATTTTATGGTGACTCCCTTCTTTTCTCCCTTTTATCGCCTCTTTTCTTCGGTTAGGTCAACCCCCCCCACCTTTTTTTGCGGACGGTTGCTCAGTCAAGTGGGTATTACAAGGCACGTCGATGCCAAACCCTTGCCCACAGGGACCTTTGGGGATCACCACGGTCCCCCAGGGGCGATGCACAAGGATTTCTCCATTCTTTGTGCGTCGATTTCTATTTTCTCCCCTTTTCCCACCGCGTTCCCCATGCTGCAACGCGTTGGCCTTTGCTCTTTGCGGATCACCCAAACCTTCGTGCCCTCTCTTCGACCCGGGACGCTCACCCAATGCCTGTCGCCTCCCTCCCCCCCCCTATGGTTTAGATCTTGCTTGTTTTGGATATCTTGGGCAATCCGCACATCCCCTCTTCCCCCGATCAAGTGACTTGGACTTCTCTGTTCGTCCATTTGCCGGGCTGCAATTCACGGGCACCGTCGGACGCCCGCTGTTTCATTTTGTTGTGTGGTCCTGCTCATTCTTTGGCTGGGTATGAGTCCATTGTCATTTTGGTTTTACTTGGTGGCCTTTGAATAACTTTATCCCGACCACCCTGTGTAGTTCTGTTCGCCATATGTTTGGTACGGCAAGTTGACTATGACAGGCTACTGGTAATGTTGCCACCTTTTTTCCCAGTTCCCTGTACGTTGTTGTCCCTTCAGCACCTTTAATTCCCACTGCCTCCCGCCCACCCCCACCTTCTTTTGTTGTACCACTCCATGAGCGGCGCGTTCCGTCCCCCCTTTGTCGTGTCTTTGGGCACACAGGGGGCTTAGGGTTGACGGAGTGGTATTGTTTTATGCCGGTATGAGCCGTCACCGTTCGTTTGTGTGTCCGGGGCCACGCTCTCATGAGCGACTGTGGTCTTCTGGAGTCCCAGCTGTTCGGCGGAGGCGCGATTGGCCAGACCCTCCCACACCTACATGACATATGGCGGGAAGTCTGATGGGACTTTAGACGCATACCAAAAGCTCCAACCGACCCTTGTTTGGGGTACCGGTGTGTGGTATTTATTTTTTTGCCACAATAGTATGTGATCTTCACTGATCAATCCCCCGTCCCCCCAATCAGTCCCCGGTAAATTGGTTCCTGTTCGATTCTCTTTTGTAAATCCACATGTGCTCAAAACCCCCGTTGCCTTGGGTTTTTTTTGTCCGCGTCCCGACCAGCCTTATTCTGACACCTCCCTTCCCCGTGCCTCGGTGTGATTTTTTCATTTTTACTCCGCACACCTACACCCCTTCACTTGCGCTACGCCCCTATCCCATTACCTTTTTTCCCCTTTACATCTAATTCCTTTTTTCCTAAGGTTTAGGCTTACTTGCCCCGTCATTGGTTTTCGGGCCCTTATTATCTCTGAAAGTCCTTTGACCCTGCGATTTTTGTCGTCCGCCCTCAAGTACAAGGACGCTGGCACTTTTGCTATGGGGAGGTATGTCTTTTCTCCCTTCTCTTGGTTTTGGCGTTTACATAATCGAGCTAGCACCTGCATTTCCGTTTCTTTATGAATGTTAGACGCCATGACCCCCACGACCCTAGGTTTGTCATTAATGTCGTGTGTCGTGCTCCGGTCATGATATGGTGTTCTTCATCACCAATGACGCTCTTGGTCCCCGACTTTTTTATTCCCCAGGTTCCTTCCACCACGCCTGTATTTCAACTGTGTATCTTTCCTTTCGTGCCTGGCCACACCCGTTTTCCCTGCCCTTCTTCCGGCATGCCCAAAGAGACACCGCATTGGTAACCTCTTTTGCCTCAACGCAGGTATGAGCCTTGAACCTGGAAATTAACACACCGAAATTCCGCACCACCCTTCCGGTTCCCCCCTTCCCCATCTGATTTGGTCTATGGACTGTTGTTTACTACTGCTGTTGTACTTGCACAGCACGCTCCTTTTTCTCTTTTGTTGCTGTTCCCTTTGCTGAACGCGATCTCGGACTTTTGGACTTTTGTACCCTTCCCACTAACCTTAGGATCCCCCCCATTCCCAACCGATTTTCAGTCACCCCCCCCCCCTTGCGGAAGTTCGTTTCACCGAATGTCGGTGGGAGCTTTTCTGTACTCCATAGCCGCAAGGAGCAGGAAAAGACGCACCTTACTTGGCCCCTCCCCTTCCCGGAGCTTGTGACACGCCCTGACTGCCTGGCCTTACGTGTCTAAGGATACGCCTGTCAGTATATTGGCAAAAGTTCCGCAACTTTGTTTTGACTTTCCATACTTCGATGTTGATTAAAGCAATGGTCCTTAGGTGAACCAGTCACAGCTGTTCCCTCTTCACCCCCCCAGTTCTCCACTTCCCACCCTACGTAATTTCCCCACACCTTACGCTCATTTCTATGTGTCGTAGAGCTTCCTGTTCTGTACGTAATGTAGTAGCATGTGCCCTTTTGCGAGTCCCCCGTATAAAATCCCTTTACCACTTGGATTACTCCTCCCCTTATTGGATTCACGGGTCCTAGGGACGGTTGTCGTGACAACAATTAGATGATAGAAGATGCATTCAAACCCGGCGTCTTAAATGTTGACCCCCTTGGATGCCTTTTTGACCCACGCCTCCTTCATCTTGCGTCTCTTCTTAAACTTTTTTTTGTGCGTTTTTTACTGCTCAAGTATGTGCCACGCCTCTGTTTATTCTTTCCCCTCAATACAATGTCGCCAAGGTCGTTAGTTCGTTTGCTCTGACGCACGTTTGATCGGGGCGTTGTTTAATTTGCCACATAGTTTCCGCTTTTCGATCGACGATTCCGCGCCATGATGGTTTTATCTTTCCACATTCGCCTCTATTTGGCGTCCTTGTAGGTTGTTGCTCCTCTGACTTCCTTTAGTACCGAGATCCCCCAATCCCCCCTTTTAACCGAAATGCGCCCTTGAGTTTTTTTATTTTGTTGGAACCACTGGAATGTGAACGCCTTCCAGAAGCCTGATGACGGGTGTTCTCTGCCAGCCCTTGAATCTCGAAGGATTGTCAGCCTAGAATTGTGTGGCACCCGTTGACCCTCTTCTCCTTTAATACGAAATTGGGGCTTCGCCGCCGACCCGTCACCTTGTCCTCTCGACCAGAGCCATGACTGCGCTAATGGGGTACTCCCTTGGCCGGTCCTGGCAGGCAGTCCTCGATAGAACCACTGTCTAGCCGTCCACGGGGAACGTTTATTCAGGATCATTCAACCTTCGGGATTAATCACCTCAACCTACTTTCGGTTCTTTCGCCCATCTCCCAGTCATCGTTCTCAACCCCCAGGGTTTTTTGTTTACGGTTTCCTATCTAGCGAGAGGTCCGCCTCCCCCTGAACGGAATGAATGCGATTCTATAGTCTTATTCCTTTTTTTTTCTCCCCCTTTTGGGTTACTCTTTTTGGGCTCATCTTTTTCCTCTCTCTCTAAGCCCAAGGTGTTCGAAGAGATGTACTCCCATATTTCCTGGGTCCTGGTCTTCCATTTATTAAAGGAAGAGCCACTTCAAGGTAGAATTACCTCTATTGTGACACCAACACCATCTTCCGGCCTCGAGTCTGCACCGCACTCTGGCGCACATTTAGAGCGATTCCAATGAACCTTTTCCGTTATCCATTCTCCTGTCCCCCCGTTTTTTTTTCGTGGTACAGGATTTTGCTCATGCGGTCTGTCTGTGTCCTATTCACCGCCGATCACTGCGTCTTTGTTATCCCCATTACTCCGCACCTTGATGTGGCCCTCCCCCCCCAACTTTTACTTCCCTGAACTTGTTCAGCCATTACGGTTCATTGACCACCGTCTTTGATGAGAAAATATTAATTTTGCCAGAAATTCGTCCCATGATCGTAGCTTCCTTGCCCGACTAATGCCAGTGATCTCCCCCTTGCCCATAAGTCTTTGCCCTTAACGGGCGCACCTTGATGTTTTTAAAGTTGACCCTATGTTTTGACATCTTGTATCTTGTCATGCATGTCCCCTTCGTTTGACCTGCCCTTTGCACTTACTCCTCTCTTTTCTTATACGCTGACTAACGATTACTAACTTTTTTCGTGTTCTCGACGTCTCAGATCCTCCTTCACCTTGATGGCGATGCTTTTCCCACACACACCCCTTGTTTGTAGTCTGAGCGTCCAGTGTGAGGCCTTGTCTTTTTACATAAACTTTTCTTTTAGGGGTCTGCACTCTTTTTCGTCTGTAACTACCCTCACATACTTTTATACCGGTCAGGTCCCTCCCCTTTTATCATCCACCGTGTCCGCCCTTCCCAGTTTTACATCCCGCGCCGAAACCCATTAGGGTCTGACACGCTTTCCGTGTACGTTCCCGCCCCCGTCTCGTATGTTGGGTTGGCATAAAACTTCCCATCATAAAGATTCCACACCCACTGTTCCCCTCTTTTCAGCGTACTCCCCCCTGTTCTGGGCTCGCTACACCCCCGTCCTGCCGATTTATATTTTGTTATTCGGAAACACATGTTCCTCTGTACATCTTTTGCCCCCTGAATCATGCACACATCTTCTTACCCTTGGATGGTAGACATGCGCAAATAGGGGTTATTTTCTCGAATGACAACCCATTTCTCCAACCCCTAATCCTAGCTTTGATTTTGTTTTTTCCCCTTGTGGCGTTTTTCGGTTTTCACCATTATGGTGAGTGCCACCGACCCTCATCTGGTTTCCCCTGCAGCCACACTCGACATTAATGCAGGTTGAAAACCATTTCACGCGCCCTGCGCGCGGCTGCTCCGAGGATGACTGCTAGCTGTATTTGTTTTTCCCCACAATCCAGCTTCAATGCACCGCACCCCTAAGTTTTCCTTTTAGTTCCTTGTCCCGTGAAGAGTAAAACCGGACGTTTTGCGGTGGTGTTTGTCTCCGTAAAATTTCGCTTCCTTGTCTTTTGTTCGTACCTTCGTCACGACAGTCCCAAGATTCCTTTGACCGGCTAGGTTCCGCCATATAGTCGTGATCGGCCGACCGCTACCCTTCCTTCTACCGTACTTTGTTTTGTAATCGTAAGGTCGATCACACTACTCTCATGAGACCCCCATAGTGTGTGTCGGTGCCCGTATGTTTGACTTCCCCCCCCATTGGTAGTGGGTTCCTCCGCTTTCACATAGTGATTTCCCATTTTTTTTCTTACCTGTAGCCGTGGGCCCAGGTGTTTCCCCCGTCGTTTGGTTCGGGGCGGGGAGTGGAAATCAACCGGAGTCTGATCCCATTTCTTTCTCCCTTTGGCTATCCCAATCAGGTTCATTTCCCCAGTGTTTGCGAACTTCACCCTGTTGTATTTATGAGTCAATATTGGTTTTTTCGTTTTCCCTCAACTTAGCTCACCCGAGAGGGTTGAGACAAAGGAATGTAAACCGTACTGCACCTGCACACCTCCCAGGATACGATGATCCTTGTCCAGTCAGCATTCATTATTTCAGACCGTTGTGGAGCTCTACCATGTACCTGTCCTTTTGAGTATTGACTTTCCCCCTGACATTGCCTGGAGCGCAACCCCTGGAATTGTGTCCCCCCTAAGCGTTACAGGTAGCAAGATACTTTCTTATTGTCCTTCCCCCTACATCCCCTGTCACAGTTAGTGTCTCTCGCTTTGTGCGCCCAGGCCTCTATGACGATAACTGATGTGATCTCGGCGTTCGTTAGGTTAGACGCTGTTTTATTGAACTCTCTACGGTGACGCCCTGTTTGATACTTTTATATTATATATGCTTTCAGATTATTTGTAATCGTAAGCGACACGGTCCAAGTATCTCGTACTCCTCCAGGCGATGTGAGTTTGTTTATATTTTCGATCAACTTTTTGCGGCGGTTTAATTCACCTCCAATCTCCCTGTGTGTGAAGCCTTACAAGAACTCTGATGTACACTGCCTTTTGCTGCCCGGATGCATTCGTCCGACAGACATTCACCTCTTTTTTGGATTTTAGGCAGGTTCCTCCAACAACTTTACCTCACTAGCCCGTCACATGGTCCCCCCACTCCCTTCACCGTGTTGATCTCTTTTTTCATTCTGTTTGTTTTTTTTTAGGGTCCCTCCTCCTTGTTGTTTTTCGGTCTTTTACTCCCGGTCATATTTCCTTTGTGGACTTGGTGGCTAAGAGCTGATCAAACAAGAATCTTTATTTACCCCTCCCTCCACACTTAGCTTAGTCTGGTTGTAACCCCACCTTTTTCCGTTTTTTCGTCACCGGTTCTCGCTC
>Ga0179593_1515540_pt1 | contig 17189 bp, 32 predicted proteins | sample CZODoug2_1_08_16_FD_185931 | JGI IMG/M metagenome (GOLD analysis project Ga0179593, IMG submission 185931) | Vadose zone soil fungal communities from Angelo Coast Range Reserve, California, USA - CZODoug2_1_08_16fungal (PacBio error correction) | ecosystem: Environmental > Terrestrial > Soil >... | reverse complement strand
CTCTTCCCTTTTCCTTCCCCCGAATTTTCTTCCTGGATCCTTCTCTTTCCTCGTCGTCGTCACACAGAGATCCTGAAAACTTTTCCCTTATTTTTGGCCTGTGATTATGTTCCTTCTTTCCCCATGTCACCCTCTATGTTTCCAAAGATTCCGAACGTTTGCCTCAGATCGCGACCACTTGAACTAGTTCCAGGTCTTTCCCCATTTAACCACTCGGGTGCCTCTTTTTCTTTGATTCTCCTCCAACCTTTTTTCCTTTCATAGTCCACACCAACCCCGCCCCTTTTTAGAGACAGAAGATCGTTCCGTGAGACTGTTTTCACCGCCTAAACCCGGATTTCCCCTTTTCTTGAGCCTTTGAGTGTTCTACCCATTGGTTTCCTCTTTAGGTCATCAAGCCGGAACTTCTCAAGAGTTTTACTCTGTGGGCACGAGCCTCCCCCCCCCTATCCAGAGGTAGGACTAGATTACGATTTCCCCTTTTTTTTTCCCTTCGAAGCTTTCCTTTACACAGATTCTTCCCCCCCCCACTATCCCTCCCCGTCCCTTATTTGTTATAGGTTAGTAACTCCCCGAACCTTTTCACGAAGTTCAGAGGTTCCTTCTCGGCTTTTATGTCTCCCTTTTTCCTCCTTCCCTTTCTCCTGGCACCCTGTAGTCTTGCCGGATTGTAGGAAAAATTCCCCCTTTTCCCCCGTAGTGGAGTTCGTTTTTTAATTTTGCGCTCCCAAGATTCACATAGTCCCCCTGACTTTTGCCGCTCTTTTTTCTCTCCCCCCTTTTTTTTTTTTTTTTTTGGTCCCGCTGCCCCCCAGTCCCTTCTCTGTTGATCGAATTATTCCCTGGTTGACGGAATATGTTTTTGCTCCCCTTTGAAAGTAACTTGTCCCCTTCTTGACCCTGATCGAATGATCGGTATTTCCCCTTGATTCCCCTTTTTTTTGCCTACGATGATACCGAGTAGGTTTGTCTGAGTCCTCCCCCCCCCCTACCTTTTTTCTCCAAATTTCCCCCCTTTTCCCCCCCGAAACCCCGTGTTCTGTATATTCAGATATTATGTCTGTCATCTTGGTCACTTGATTTAAGGTTGTTCTGGAAACAAATTTCCTTTTGATTCTCGTCGTCGGATTCCTTCCTCCCCCCCCCATAATATAAAGAGTGGTGTAGATCAAGTCCAGTTTTGCCTCCCCTTTTTAGCTCGTAAAAATGTCCCTATTTCCCTTTTTCCCCTCGGTAAGACAGTTTTCCTCTTCCGTTCCTCTTCTCTTAGCCAACGGGCGATTCCAGTTTGGTTTTTCTTTTTTTCCAATCTCATGATTTTCTTCCACCCTTTCCCATGATGCTAGAGGCCATTCCCAATTTTCTTTTATGAAAGTCTCTTCTTCTTTCGTTCTCTTTTTCTTAGTAACTTTTTTTCCTGTGGTTTCTTTCCACAAGGTTTTTTTTTTTGTTTTGTGTGAGACCCCGCTGACGTTTCCCCCCCCTCTTTTTCTAACGTTCTTCTTTTACTTTTAAAATCTTTTGAGCCTCCCCCGTTTTTTCTTTTCTTCAGGATTTGGACCCCCCCCTCCCCACACCTTCCGATTTCCTTCTTTAGTTGCTATTCTTCCTCCAATAGGAAGACCTTATGAAGGTTCCCTTTTTTTTTTTATTTTTATTTGGGAATTCTTTGCTTTTCCCTTACCCCCTCTTTTTCCCCTTTTTTCCAAATTGGAGTTTTCTCTCTTTTTCGTACCCCGCATGATTTCCCCTCCACCCTCAAGACCTCAAAATATGGGCTATAGACTTATTTTCATTCGTTTCCCTCTTTCCTACCTTCATCTATTCTTCTTTCCTTGTTTCTTGAGCTTTCCTCCTCCTAGTCATCTTACGTGAGGCGCCCTCTTCTTTTCTTTCCCCTTCACCACCTTTTTTTCTTCATAGCTCCCCCCCTTACGTCAGTTTTCCTTTCCCAGAACTTTCCATCTCCCTTCCTTCCCCTCTCGTTATCGCAGGCCCCTTCCCTCTAGTCCCTTTTCCCAGTTCCTCTATGCCCTTTTTATACTCTAATGTCTCCTCCTCTTGTCTTCTCCCATCCGATGTTGATCAGAGGGCCCAGTTTTCCCCCCTTCATTTTCTTTTGAAACCTGCATTAGTGTTCCATTCTCTTTCTCTTCAGAGGAACATTTCACCCCCCCTTCTTTCATTTTTTATGGCCTAGCCCCTTCTATTCTGTCCCAGAAAGCTTCCCTGGCCACCCCGTTCCCCCCCCCCTTCTCTTTTTTGGTCTACTGCTGTGTTCCCCCTCTGACGCCTGTTGACCGATCTTCCCTTTTGTTTTCCCTCTATCCCGCTCCTCGTATTAAGTTCAATCTCCCCCTTTAGTAGACAGATTTTTGACTCTGTGATTTTTTCTCTCCCGGAGGTATAACTTCCCTTTTTTCTCATTCTCTTAATTCCCCGTGGAAAAAAAACGATTTCTCCCATATACTTTCTTTCCTTAGCCATTGGATTGGGGAGGATTATTCTTTTTTCTTTTCCCCCTGGGCCCTTTCAGGAAGGTCTTTATTCTTGCAGTTTAAGAAGGTCTTTTTTTTTTCCTGCCCCCTTTCCTTAGAGAAAGACCTCTTCGTTTCCCAACCCCACCTTTACTGAGGGCTCTCGCTTTTCCGAGATTGTATAACTTTTCTGACTCCTTCTCCTCTTCATTCTTTTCCAGGTTATCCAAGATTTTCTAAATCTTTTCTTTTTCCCTCTCATTGTGACTTAAGCCGACGGGGTCCCCTTTTATCTGTTTTTGTTCCCCTTTTCAAGTTTCTCCCCCTTCAATATTCCTTTTTTCGCGGTTCTGATCCACGCGCAGAGACGCCCTCTCTTTCCTTTTTTTTTTCCCATGGTTTTTTCCCTTCCCCCCCCTTTTTCTTTTTTTTTCTTTTCTCATTTCTAGATTTTCCAGCGTCGCCTCGAAGTTTTTACACCTTCCCCCCCCTTCAGTCTACAGTTTCCCGATCTTCCTTCCTCCCTTTTTTCTTTCCTGTCGTTTGATCCCTTCCAGACCCCCTTTTACCCTTTTTTTTCCTTTCTTAATTCGCAGATGATGTTGAGTTTTTGTAAATTTGTGGCAAGTATCGATGTAGAACCCCTCTTTTCCTTCTTAATTCTCGTCGCCCCTCCCTCACTATTGCTTGCATTCTTCTTGGTCCCTGGTGCCCCCCTCCTGGTGTATTTGTACAAACCTCTAAAATCATTTTATTCGAACCCCTCCCTTCCCGTTCCCTCCCGTCATCCTCCCTTTTTTTTTCTTTTTTTTTCCAGGACCAATTAGACCCTAGTGCTCCTCCCGCGATGGCCGTTTCAGAAAGTCCAAAGCGTCTCTTTCTCTTCGTCTTGGAGTTACTCCGTAAACGCCTTTATCCCCTTCCTTCCTTTTTCCCCCCTGCTAGACAGCAGCTCTTGACCCCCTGAGTCGAAGGATACATTCCAAAGTCCCCCCTCGACTTTCTTTCCGGCCAGCTCATTAGTGAAAACTTTTTGGATCTGAGTCCCTTGAGGTATTGTAAAGTTTGCAGTTTAGTTTTTCCTCCCTTTCATCTTTTAGACAGATTATTCGATTTTTTTGACCCCTGTTCCCTATTCTTTTCAAGGATCTCCTTTTCAGCGATCGTATGAGGCTTTTTTTTAGAAGAAGTTCCTCCTTCTCCTTGGGAAAGAGGACTTTGATTTCTTCCCTTCGCCTTCTTCCGATCGATCTTTCCTCCTCTTTCTAGGCTTCGAGCGACCCGCCCTTCTTCTCAGTTATTCCCTATTTCCCCTTCTCCCAGTTGTTGTTTGTTCCCTTCTAGTCTCCCCTCTCTCCCACGTTTCAGACCCTCTCCAATCCCCCCCCCCCCCCCCTTTATTTTAATGTTGAATTCTCCCCCCTCTCTCTCCTCGGACTTGATGGTACTAAATAATTTCCTTTAAATCTGTCCTCCGTTATTTCTTTTTAAGGCCCCCCTCCTTTTAAGCTACGATGAACGTGATCCCCCGTGCGCTTTGCCCCCTTTAGATCTTGATTTTTCCTTTTCAACGGGTAATCACTACCCGAAAGGAACTCTCCATGTCTTTCGTACGCGGTTGACCCTAGAACTTCCCTTCCTTTAAATCTATTCTTTTTTTTTATAATGTGCTCTCGTTAGATTTTCTCTCCCTGTTATGGCGATTCCCCTTTTTCCTCCGACCAATTGAGCTTTCGTGTTCCTCTTCTATCCCCCCGCCGAGGATCTTTTTTGGACGTTGTCTTGTTCCCTTTGCCGAGGCTCTTTGTGATCAAACCCCCCTTTCACTGGTTATTTCCCAGATTCCCCCCCTCACCAGGTAGCGGACGTGAAGTGTTCATCCCGACACCCGACCCGCAAAGGATATCACCCCCCCTCTCTTGTGAATTGGGTTCGACATTCGTCATAATTGCCCCCCTCCCCTCTGTACTCTCTTCCCGATTTTAAAATGGGTCTCCCCCTCTGTCGCCCTTGCTTCCGGACTGAGCAAGATCCTTCGGCCTCCTTTTTTACGACGATTTTTTTCTTGATGTCTCGTCTTCCTCTTAATTCTGTCCTAATAGTCTAATGTGGATTTTACTTTCCGATTAGGCCCCCTTCTTGATAATCCTATGTTCCCCCTCCCCGTCACCCCCCTGGCAGCTGACTTTCTCTTTTTCTTCTCCCGACCTACTGTAAGTTAGGTCCCCCATTTTTTTTCTCCCCACTTGGTTTTTTCCCCTAGTCTGAATTCCTCCCTCCCTTTTTACTTCCCGTAGATGTATTTTGCTCCCGAGTGTCCCTTTTCTTTTTACCTTATTTAATTCGAACTCCCGCTAAGGCATTTTTCCTACTTCTTCCTCCTAATTCTTGGCCGCATTTTCGACCTTTTTTTACCTATTCTGTCTGAAAAGGGTTCCCCCTCCTCGTTTTTTCTTCTTTTTTCCCCTCCCTTTAGACACGCGGTTTCTCCTCCCCTTCTTCTTTTATTCACCAGAGGCTCCCTTTTTGCCTTGTTCCCATTCTTCAGACTTCTCTTTTCTTGTCCGTGACTTTTGTTTTTTAATTCCCTCCTTAACCTTTGCTCCCCCTCTTACGTTTCATTCCCCCCAATGATTCCAGCTTTTTTCCTTCCACGCAAGACTTTGACGAAGGATGTGCTTCCGTCTCCTGTTTCCCCCCCTACATTGATCTGGTGGACTTTAGTTTTTTCGCGCGAATACGGAATCCCCCCAGGGCCGTGTGCTATTAAACCTTTTTTTTTTTTTTTTCCCCCCATTTTTCCGATCCTACAAATTTCCCATACTGTCTCCGAGCGAGCAACTTGCGGTACCTGTACAATCCTTTCCTTATTTTCTAACTCGGGCCGATTTTTTAGTTGCTTTTTTCTTTTCGTCCCTTTCAATTTCTCTCGCCTCTCTTTTCTCTTTTCCTCAATTTCCGGATATGATGAGAAAAGCTTCATGCTGATCTGTTCCCCCGGTTTTCACTTTACCCTTTACTTTTGTGGGCGACCTTGCTAGTCTTACCCCTTCTTTTTCTTTCCATCTTCCCACCGGCAACCCCTGGCGTTCCTTTTCTTCTTTTTTCCGCTAGATAGGTGAGAGGTTTACCTTGTTTTTTCGCCTCTTTTCTTCTATGAATCGTGTTCTCTTCTCCTGCGTTGGCCTCTCTGATCCCCCCCCCCCCTCCTCACGCGAAAACCCCCACTTTTTTTCCGCCCTCCCCATCTCTACTAGTCCCCCGACCCACTTGACCCTACTGCTTTTCCCTGCTCTTAGTCCCCCCTTTAGCTGTCCCTTTTCCCCCCTTCTTCTACGTATCTTCCTGTTTCCCCTTTTTCCTTTTTCTTAAGAAGTCCGCGCCCTGCTTCTTGCCAGCTTCCCTTTCCCTTTTACGACCCCGTGTTTTGTGACCGTATCGCTTGTTGTAATTCCCCCTTTCCCCGCGGGTGAGGCCCTTATCTCGCCCTCCCGCAGGATTTTTTTTTTCTTCGAGTAACGCTAGAAGAGCTCCCTTTAACCCGGATCCCTGTTTTCAAATCCAGGACCCGGGTGCTCCCTTTAATTTGCATCTCTCCTCCCCTATTACAGTATTCCCCTTCCAAGTCTTTTTGTTAAGAATTCTAAAAAGTTCTCTTCCTTCGACTGCCGCTTCAGTATTTTTTATTGATTTCTCCCCCCTCCCCAAATCACCTACCTGTCCTCCTCCCAATTAATCAATTGTTTTTTCCTCATCCTTTTTCCCCTCCCCTTTTTCCTAACGGATTCGGAGTGATGTTCTTTCCCTAGAGGTTTTTTTTTCCCGCTTCAGTCCTTTTGTCTTTCCTCAAAGATCCCGACGCGACGTTCAAGAGTCCCTTTTTCTCTCCCCATCTTTTGGGCGGGCACCTATTTCCTCTTCCCGAGCCTTTTTCTTTCATTTGGCTTCTTTCATTTCCCCCATTTTTTTTTTGGACTATGGACTCATCCCCTTTCCCTGGCTAAAGGGATTTATCAGGGACTTTTTCTTTTCTTTTTTTTTTTATTTGGCCGTGGGTCTTCCCTTTTGGACCCCCCCCCTTTTTTCTAATGACCCCTCCCATTGATATCCTTCCCCTATTTTTTTACCCTTTCTTCTTTCGTGGCGCCCGGAATCGATCGACCTTTACATCTGGGATTTGTTTTTTTGCGGGAATTCTCGTTTTTTTAGGAATATTCAGAGTTAAGGAGGCCCCCCTTAACCTTCTACCCCCTGCTGGCCCCTTTCGATTGGAACTTTTCTCCCTTATTAAACCTTCCTCTTTGGCTTTGAGCACTTAGATTCCTTTCCTGCCTTGTATCCAGGAGTGTTCTTTTGTTTCTCCTTCCCCCTACCTTTCCCTTTTTTGGTTCGTGGTTTCCTTTTTGTATCCTGCTTTTTTCTTTTTCCTTACCCCTGAGGAGGCTTTTTAATTTGTGGTGCGTGCCCCCTTCCTCCAGTCCTGGCAGGAACGCCTTTTTTGGTCTTTTTCCCCTTTCAGTCGCCCCGTGTGTATTGCCCATTTTCCCTTTTTGAGGTCGAATTTTCATTAGTCCCCCCTTGGTCCTTCCCCTTTTTTTTATAGTCAGGGGAGAGTCAGTCCTTTCTTTTTTCTAGGCGTCCCCTAACGCGAACCTCCTTTATTTGGCTATATCCCCTCCCCCTTTTCCTTTGGTGTCCCTTTGTTGTCCTCTTTCCCCCCCCCTTTACGAGGTTCCTAGAGATACTTTACCTCGTCCTCCTTCATTGTTCTCCCGCATAAATCCTTTCAATTTTTGTTTGTGTCTCCTGCCATAAGTCTCCCGGTTTATTTTTTTTTACCTCCCTCTTTTTTTTCTTTCTCCTTCACCTCGGAGAGCGGACCTTTTTTTTTTTTTATTCAGGACCTTGGTCTCAATTTTTTCTGAGGCTGGAAGTTCGGACCCCCCCTCCCCCTTCCCATGCCCCTTCTTATGCATGGATCCAGAAGTATACCGTATTTCCTCCTCCTCCAGACTTTCCTCTCTCTACATTACCAAGCTTCTTTTTCTTTCAAAGACGAGTCCTTCCGTCTTTTTTTTTTCCTTGCCTTCTTGAACCTCCTCGCTCACCAAAAGCCTCTGCCAAAATCTTCAGTCCAGTGATTTCTGTATATTGTCTTTTTTTCTTTCACGGTAAACCCCGAGGACCGTTTTTATTTTTTCCCCTTTTTCCCGTCCCCCCCTTTTTTATCTCTTATGGATTTTTTTTTTTCCTAGAGAGACTTTTTCCCCTCTTTCGTTTTCACGTCGCGTCCTACAATGGTAGAGGCCCCCCTAGCGGCCGATAGAGTCAGTTCCCCTCCCCTTCGCAAGGATTGGTGAACCTTTGTTGCTATGATCCCACCTCACCGCACCTTTTGTAAATAAGGTTCGCCTTAAGCCCCGGTCCTTTTCCTTTCGACTGCTTGTATGGCTTTTTGCACAGGATTGTAGTGCCAGGTAGGAAACTCGTGGTTCCCGCCCCCTTCTTTTGGGAGAGCATTTCCTATTTCCTACCCATCTTCCATTCGACAACCCACTCTGAATTTTCTCAGGTGACAGCCGGAGAGGAGTTGTGTTGATTATCCCCCCCCCACTCTTTCCTCCGGTCCTATTTCTCTTCCCCCTTTTTTGTCCGGTTTTGTCGTTCATGATTTCTCTCCTTCTTGTATTTTCTGTTTTCTCCCTCTTTCCTAGATGTTTCGTGGCGTTACCCTTCTCCCTTCCTTTGGATTTTCTTTAGGCGTTTGAATATTTTTCTCCCCCCCTTTTTTTTTTTGGTTTTCGCCGCCATTCGGTCCCCCTATCCGTAGCCTTACCCCACTTTCTTTTCTGTGCATCCCTAAAGGTACCGCTTTTCTTTTTACTAGGCTTTTCTCTAAGCCTTCCTCCCGATACTCCTTTCCTTTTCTTGTAGCCCTCCCCCTCCCCTCTATGTCCAACGTGCTTTTTCCGCGTAAGTCCCCTTTCTAAGTTTCTCTTTGAGAAGGGATTTTTTCTTTGATCTTCCCTTTTTTTGATTTTTCGGGAACACCCCTCTTTGATATCGTTTCCTTTTCTTCCACGAGGCCTTAATCCCTTTCATTTTTTTCTTTCCCCCGCATTTGCATCCATGATTTTTTTCCCCAAAGGTCGTGTCTCTGTTCCTTTTTCTTTTATTATTCCAGCTCGCACCGACTCCCTTCCCCCCTCCCAAGATGAAGGTTTCGCTACCCGTCCTTTCCCCCCCTTTTTGTTTTCTTAAAGTGATCTTGGAGTAACCACCCTTGCCAGTGAATCCGAAGTTTGGCCATCCTCTTCCTTTTTCCGGTCTTTCCTTCCTTTTCCATTTCCCCAATACCATTGTCCCCTCGTGTAGTGACCCTTCTTTGTTCCTTCTTTCCCTCTTTTTTCATTTTCCCCAGTTTCTTCTCTTTCGAATGCCCCGCCTTCCCTCCTTTAGTTCTGCGCGGAGAAGTTTCTTCCCTTTTTCTCCCTATCTTTTCAGACATCTCCCTTTTTTTGTCTTTTTCCCCCTAGTGATAGTTGACCGGAGTATGAGTTCGTACTTCCCTCTTTGCCGCCGAAAGTGAGTTTTTTCTGAACTTTCTTTCTTCTTTTGTTGGCTTGGATTATTGTTTATATACTTTTGGCTCCCTATCCCTTCCTTTCTCCAACCGCCGGCCTGAGGGAATTTTTTACCCATATCCCCCCTTGTCAACGAATTATAATCTTTGCCTCCTCTTCTTTTGGTCTCCTTTTTCACTTATCTCTTTACTCTACATTCCCCCTTTTTTTGGTGCTGCAAATTTTCTCCGGCTCCTGTACTCTTTGTTGATCATTGAGCTGCTTCTGATCCTATCCTTCCTGTCTTTTGCAATACAGGCCTGCCCTTGTTTTTTATTCTCAGTCTTTCGAAAGTTCCCCCGATTGATACCTTCATTGCTCCCTGCCATCCATTCAAGGTAGCTTATGTCTCTTTTTCTTCAATTTTCTCCCCCCCGGGAGAGGCTTATTTCTCTTAGATTTTTTTTCCCCCTCTTTTTCTTGGTCCCAACCCGGGTCCTCATTGTCTTTCTTGCTCCCCGCTTTTTTCTGAGTACAGTTCCCATTTTTTTTTTTCGAGCCCATCCCTTAGCTTTGTTCAGCCCTTTTTACTCCACAAAGTAAGACTTTGAGTTCTTTCTTCTTTCCTCCTTTTCCCATTTTCCGCTTCCTTTGACAACCATTTCCCCCCCTACCCTTTTTTGTCCTTCCACGCTCCCTCCCCCCCCCGTATCTCGTTGCATATTCCTAGGAAATTTCTTCTTTTGATTTCCTCCTTCGGAATTTCATAGGATCTTTAGATCTTTTTTCGGTTTACTTTCCTCACTTCTTCTCTTCACCCCCTTTTTTCATTTTATACCCTTTCTATTTTTCTTTTTTGGCTTTTTTTATTGAGACCTGTACCTTTTCCCTTGTACTCTTTATTTTCCCCCCTCCCCTTTATACTCGACAACAAGACGCCAGAACTCCCTGTCCTCACTTTCCTTTTCCTCTATTTCGGGAGTACATGTCCTTCCTCTCTTTTTGGTCCCCCCTTTACTTTCCTTTCCAGCGTATTTTTATTTTTTCTTCCTCCGGTGCGGGACGTCCCCATGCTTCTTTTTTTTTCGCCCCAGACCTTCCACGCCCTGCCTTTTTTCCTTTTTTTCGCCCGGGCTTTTGCTTTTCTCGAAAGCGCCCGTAAACCACCCCCCCTTTTCCCCATCCTGTTTCAACCTCGCTCCGACACGGCGTGAAAACTTCTCGAAGGTACACCCTCTTCTTTGCCTTCGTTTTTCAAGTTATCTACCCCAGCCGTTCCTCCGTTTTTTCTACCCACGAAATTTTTTCCCCCCTCGTCCCTTGGAGATTTCTTGAACCCCCCCCATATACTCCGTGGTAGTTAGTTAAGGCTTACTCCTTGAACCTCTCCTCCTGCTGATTTTTTTTCCCCCTTTTTTTTCCTTTTTCAGTTTCCCCGTTTGATATCATACGCAAAAGAGCTCCCCTCCATTTTTCCCTTAGGCTTCCAACCCTTGCCTTTTCTTTCCCAGACCCTTTTTCTGATGAGCTCCTCCCCTCTTTTCCTTTTTTTTTAGCAGCCTGAGGGGAAAATCATTTCTTGGTGATCTCCCCCCTCCCTTTAGTCCATTTGTGACAACCTTTTGTAGAGATAGTCCCACTTTTCCATTTTTTACTATAATATTACAACCCTTCCCTCTCTTTTCTTTGTTTTTTCCTTTTATTAGATACGTGAGGAACCGATGATATTAAATGGTGTCCGCCCGCTTTTTCTTCTTCAGACTCTCCCGAAGCCTCCTCTGCTTCCCCCTCTTTTTTTTTTTTTTCCCTTTCTTATCCCCCCGCCTTTATTCTTCGTTTTAGGTCCCTTCTCTTTATATAGGTCTGCCAAGCTCGGGGTCTTTTAATAGAACTTTTTCCTTCCCCATTTTTTCTCCTCCCTTCTGTCTCATGTTCACGCCTTTTTTGGCGTGTATCCGATTCTCTTTTTAACACCTTCCCTTTCCCCTTTCGCCCCATCTAGTACCCTCCCCTTCAGAGATTCATGCAGACTTTCACAAATTTGCTTTATTCCTCCCCCCCCCTGGCTCTTCTGAAGGCACTGCCCACTTTTTTTCGAGATTTTTCGCTCACAATTTTTCTCCCTGACGGACTTTTGCTTTCCCAAATTCCAGGATCCGCGTTTCAGAAGTTGTTTCTCCATTTCTCTTCACCCAGGACCTCCAGAAGAAATCGTTTTTCCTTTTTTCCCCCTTTACTCTTCTGGAGATTTTCTCAGAGCATCAGAAACCTCCCTTATTCATTCCTCGGTCCAATTCTCTCTCTTGCCCCTTTTTCCCCCCCTACCCGATAAAGACAGATCTTTTCCTGATTTCCTTTTCCGACCGCACGCATTGCTTCTCCCCCTTTTTTGACTTTTCCCTCCCCCTTTCCAGTGACAGATTCTCTCTCCCCGGTCCCTCTCCCCCTCTACGATAAAAATCTCTTTCAATTGTTCTTTCTCTTCCCGGTTCTGTCCTAGTTTCTAACCTGATTGTTACATGTTCTTTGTAATGGGAGATCTATTTTAGAGGAACCCTGCCTCCGATCTCCTTTTCCATTCTTAGAGATGAGACGTTTTTTTTCGCTCCGTTTTCCTGACCCATTTTTTCCCTGGATGTTCCCTTAATGACCCTTCTTTCCCCTGCCAAATTTCTGAGAATTTTGGACCCTCTTCTTTTTCGTCTTCGCATGGATGTGCCCTTTGAAGACTTCTTCTCCCCGGATGTACCTTGGTTTTCCTTCTTTAGCTATTTCCTCCCTCTTTTGGTTTCTGCCCGAGCTAAGAGTTCCTTCCCTCCTTCTACGTCACGCTAGAGCCTCCGGCCCCTCAACCTTTTTTTCTTATATTTGTCTCCCTCCAACCATATCGTGCCTACTTTTTTTTTTCCTAGCAATCCAGAAGGATGGGCATTCCCCTCACTACCCTTTCCCTGAAATTGAGATTTTCCCACGTTGGGAGATTTCTCTTGTTTCATTCCTCTTTTTCCTCCCCCCTTTTAACTATGTTTCTCAAGTTCTAAGTTTCATCTCTGCCGCTATCCCTCGTCTCTACACTCCTGAAATAGGACACGACTTCTGTCCCACCCCATCTTTCTTGTCCCACCACCCATGAACCTATGAAGTTATTTAATACATTTTCCTTTCTCCAAGAAGTTTCTTTATTGTCCAATACCTATGTACGTCTTATTATTGCTTAGGAGAGATCCGCTATCTCTTTTCTTTCTTTATTTCTAGACCCCCTTTCATTTCCTTACTTTTACGTGACACTTTTTGACCCTCACCCACCATTCATATCCCTACTCACAAAGATGGGTTTTTTATGGTTGAGCCTCGCCATAATTTACTCATCTTTTTTGTCTTCCTTTTTTTTTCGAGTCGTCCTTCTTTCCCCCCTTCCCCTCCTTATAAGTACTATCATGATTTATTTCATGCTCTTTTTTTTGAAGCCGTTTTTCCTTTTTTTTTGGTTCCCCCCCCCCCGAGACTCTGCTTACCTTTTTTTCCCCCTGCTTTATTTCTTCAAGACCGTACTTAAACCTTTTTTTTTTTATTTCCCTTAGGTCTTGTTTTTCCCGCCCTCCTTCCAACTAAATCCGGTTCACACCCCTTTCCCCCCGTTTTATCTTCTTTCCAATTTTTTCTTTTTTTTTCCCCCTTGTTTATTTTTGCCCCTGCTTTTGACCCGGTCCGTTTGTCGTTTCCCCCCGGCTTTTCCCGATTTTTGTCAGCTAACGCAGACAGGTCTCCCCTTTTTCCTTTCTGATCTCTTTCTCCCTTTATTTTCTTTTTTTTCCCTTTCGCCTTGCTGAAAGCCTTGACACTGGTTCCACCTTCTAGCTGAGTATTTCCCATTCCCCTTTTTTGATGGTTTCCCCCCAGTATTACCTTTCACGGCTGTTAGATTATAGTGGGCTTTATCTGTCTTCTTTTTGAAGCTTGGGCAATTTCACACCCCCACCCTTTCCTGTCCAGGTTTCCTTGAACTTCTTCTCCTCCTTCAATAAATTTCATTTTGTAACCTTTTCCCCAGATTTTTGATGTCCCTGCCCCTTCTCCTTCTTTTCCTCTTCTTTCCTTCTCCCAAACCCCCCAGGGGCATTTCCCGATAAAGTCCTTTCTCTTTTTCTTTTTTTAAATACTCTTCCTAACGAGCTTCATTTTCCGCCTCCGGACCCCCACCGATTGAACTTCTTTACTCCTTCCCCCCTCCTTTTTCCTTCCCTGAAGCGCGGCGTATTTTTTCTCTTTCTCTCTTCTTTCCCTGACCCGGGACATGTTTTCCGGTTTCCCCCCCCTTTTAGTTCCTCCCCTGAGTTGATCTTTCTCTCCCTTTTTCATATAGTCAGGTTTCGCCCCCCCCTTCTCCTCTTCCCCCCCTCCCATTTCGGAAGATTTCATTCTTCTTTGCCCCGTCCTCGTTCCGCGGGTTTTTCTTAGCGGTGAAACTGTTGTTCTTCCCCCAATTTCTTCTTTATTTGGATCCCCCCACTTTTTTTTTTCCCCCCCGACGGGAGATGCCCCACTTCATTCTCCTTCCCCCTCTTTTTTTATTTTCTATCTGATTCCCCTTTTTTTTTTTCGGCTCAAGTCACTCTCGTCTTTTCGCCTTTTCTTGATATAAGGCGGATGTCCCCTTAATATAGACTTGGTCTCTTATGGTCTCCTTTTTCCTTGACTAGTCATTTTATTCCCCCCCGCTATCCCTTCTTTTCTGTCTACTTCTATAAATTGAGGTAGAAGTCGTCCGCCAGATCCGCCCCGTCCTATGATGTTTTTTTTTTGTCCTTTATTCTTTTCGACTTAGACATCCCTTTCATGATCGTCCCCTTTTATTTCGTGCATGTCCTGAGTATTTCCGGCTTTTTTCTTTCTTGATGTCTCCCAATTTTTTCTTCTATAAATTCTTCTGTCCCCATGGTTTCCTGTTAGTTTTTGCTTCCCTCCCTCCCTTCACCCCTGACGAAGACCTCCCCACCCTTGAGTGTCCCAAGCTCTTCCCTTTTTTTTCTTTTGTTTTTTATATGGTCCTTTCCCCCTTTTTTCTGTTTCTACTCCCCGGACTTCCCTTTGTTCCCCTCCAAGTACTTCGGCTGGTTTCCGTTCTCCCCCAATTTTTCTCGCGAGATTTGACTTTGTCCGTTCTCCCCTTTGTTGATGCCGAAGACCCTCACCTTGTTTTCCTCTTTTCCCTCCCCTTTATATTTTCTTCTAGCTCTCCCCTTTGTCTCTTTCCCTGTGGCTCTTGTATAGATGTCTCTAATTTTTTTTTATACCCTTTTTACGCCCCCTCTTTCTTTCTCATACCTCATGTCCTCACTTTTCCCATTCTTAGGAGATCTTTTTTCTTTTTTTTTTTTTTCTTTTTCGCTTCTTCTCCCTCAAGATTCAATCACTCTGTCCTTCCTGTCAGCGCTTTTTTTTTTTTTCTTGTTCCTAGAACTCAGTCCATCACCTCGTCCCTCTGATTTCGTCCCCAGCTTCCCCCCTGAAGCACATTTCTTCTTTCTTTTCCGTATTCACTAGGGTTCTTCTTGCTGTTTTTTTCCCCTTCCTTCCCCCCTGTATACGAACAAACTCAGGAGTCGTATTCCGCACTCCCTTCGAAATTGTCACTCCGGGATATCCCGCCTCCTTTTTTTTTTGATTCGAGAGCGTCTCCATCCTTGTTTTCCCGAACTGTACCTTCTAAGCAGGGACCCTCTTGTACTCTCCCCTCGGGTTTTCCGTCTTTTTGATTTTTCACACCTATCCTATTTTTTTTTTTTCGCAGATTTTTTTCCTTATTAAGAGCATTCTCCCCCCATTGAACCTCCTTTTCTTGTCAAAACCCTTCATGGGTGCATTTTCATTCAGTTTTCCCGCCCTTCTTCCTAACCTTTTCTTTTGGCCCCCGTGTTCCCCTCTCCCTTTCCCACTTAGCTGCCCTGTTTTTATTTCCCTTTCCTTCTTGGTATTTTTTTCCGTCTCTGGGTTTTGAATTTTACCTTTCTTGTGTTTCTCCTTGATTTCTTTCGAATTGTGTTTTTTAAACGCCCTCTTTTTCCCCTTTTTTATTCTGTCCTTAGGGCCATCCTTTCTTTTTTCTTTTTTTTTTTGAAGAAGGAGTTTTCGCTCCCCTTCTTGACCGCCCTCCCTGTGAAGTGCTTTTTTCTCCCTTTTCCTCTTGGATGCAAAGTAAAGTTCTTTTTTCCCCTTTTCTTTTCTCATTGAGAATGGAGGTTCCTTTTTTTACTCTCCCTTATGCTTTCTCGGGGTTCTCCTTTGTTTTTTTTGTTTTCCCCCTTTTTTACTCCAGGTGGCATTCCTCATTTTTTCTCTTCCCGTGGCGCAGACCCTTTTTTTCCCCCTTTCCTTCGTTGTATGATTTTTCCACTTCTCCTGATGTATTTGGCTCCCTTACGGGGAACTTTCTCCGTATTTCCCGAAAACACCTCCTTTTTCTTTCTCCCTTCCTTTCTTGGGTTGTTGTTCTTTCCCCCTATCTCCCCTGGTCTACATTATGATTCTTCCGTTGGTATGCCGGAACCAGTCCTTTTCCTTGTTTCGCTCTCAATATATATAGGCTGCCATCCTTTTCCTTTATTATTCCCTTTCTTGGCCAGTTTTAGACCTTCTCCCCCGTTGAGAGGACCAACTTTTTTCTCTATTTCTAGTCCTGGACCCTTCCCCCCTCTCCCTTTTGCTCCTCTTTAGTCCCTCCCAGGGTACTTCCCCTTTTTTCTTGAACGGTAGGTTTTTTTTTTTTGGTTCCCCCATTTCTGCTTGCTCCTCCCAATGTTGGCCCCCCCGTTGCCTTGTCCCTCCGTCCTTATACTTTTTAAGAACCGTTGTTTGTCTACCTTTTTCCCCCCCCCCCCTTATTTTTTGACGTACCCTTCATAACCCCCCTTTTCTTTCTTTCTCAAGGCCCCTCCCATGAGTTTGGCCTCACGTGTTGGGTGTCCTCCTGCAAATCTGTTTCTTTCTCTTTTACCCGAGACCCCTTTCTTTCTTTTTTCTCACCCAGAGCCTTTACCATCGCAGATCTCTTTTCGAGGTGAGAAGTTTCGGCGCTGACAGATTCCTTTTTTGTTCAAATCTATAAGTACGTGAACCGAGAAAGGTTTTCTTTTTTTCTCGTCAATTTTTTCATGTGAGCCATCCAGAGGTCTTCACTCCTGTTTTCCCTTTTTTTTCTCTCGAATACAACTTGCCTCGCTTTTTGTCCCCCCTTTTTTCTTTTAGGAGAAGCCAAGTATAACCTTTCCCTGCGGCTTTCCCCCTTTTTTATGTCCCCGCGAATTTTTTTTCAGTCACTTTTCAAGGGTCAGGGGGTGTCCTCTTGTAAGTTTTTCTTGCGCAGATTGGTGAGACCTCCTTTAGTTCTTGTCCTGTCCCCCCCCCGCGCTCTCTCCTCGGGTTTTATAGTACCTCCTTTTGTCCTCTGGCCTCTCCAGAATAAACCTCGGGAAAAACGTTTTTTCCTCTTTCCTTCCCTCCTATTTCTTCAGAAATTCAGTCCCTTTTCTCTTTTACTTCTCGTTTTTCTCCTTTTTGTGTTCTTTTTCTGCTGGAGTTTTTTCTTCGAAGAGGTACATCTTTCCTCCCAGCCCCATCTATTGATTAATTCCCCCTTTTTTCGTCCCTTTTCCCCGCGTTTGTTTTTTACTCCTTTGCCACTCTTTCTTTTTACCCCCAAAGTACATCTGTTTTCGCCTTTGTTTTTTTTTTTAATGCCGATCAGGCCCAGCTTCATGTCTTTTTGTGCTGACCCCTATGAATCGGAGCGGACTATTCTTGGTCTTTTCTTCTTTTCTAGGAACGTACTTTTTCTCTCTTTTTCCTCCGCGCTTTTTCCTCTCTTTGTTAAGGCTCTGTTCGTTTTCTCTCTCCTTCCCCCCCCTCCCGATTTCTACCCTTGTTTTTTTCTTGCCAAAATGTTTAGCGCGTACCTTTCCTCCCTCCTTTTTCCTTTTTTCAGAGTCCGCGGATTGCGTTCCTCTCCCCGGATTTCCCTTTTTCAGTGTGTAGAGTACATTTGTTCACTTTTTTTTTTTTTTCCCGCCCCCCGAGCATGGTGTGTGATGAAGTCCCCCCATCGCTTGCTTCGTGCGCCACTCCGCGCAGCCGACACGTGCTCAGTCGTTTG
>Ga0179593_1386591_pt1 | contig 17189 bp, 15 predicted proteins | sample CZODoug2_1_08_16_FD_185931 | JGI IMG/M metagenome (GOLD analysis project Ga0179593, IMG submission 185931) | Vadose zone soil fungal communities from Angelo Coast Range Reserve, California, USA - CZODoug2_1_08_16fungal (PacBio error correction) | ecosystem: Environmental > Terrestrial > Soil >... | reverse complement strand
CCTCCCCTTGGTATCCAGCTTTTTTTTTCCCTCCAGGTTTTTTTTTTTTTTTTTTTTTTGGCCCTTTTGCCTTTAGTTCCTCCTGTGTTTTTCTTAGTCTTAACATTACCGAAGTATCAGGCCCCTTTCCGAGGTCTTCAGTTTTCTTCCCTCACCGCGGGCCTTTAGCGGTTGCAATTTTTCTTTAATAGTTTCAACCCCTCATGAAGGAGCGTTCCGCCTCATGCCACCTGGACGCCCGTTGGCCGGCATTGAGCGTTACCTTTTGTCAGGGATCGTCCTCCTCGGGGGGCTGAAGATTCCCTCAAGCAGACCACGCCGGCTACAGCTAAGGTCCAGCGCGGCGGGAGCGGTTCCCCTTTTGTTTGTGTACTGCATTGTGTTTTCGACGAGACCACTTGAAAGAAACACCCCAGCCCGTGGGGGACGACATCTGTGTCGCGAGCCCGCAATTTTTGCTGGCCGTGTCTTGTGGTTCACAGCACCGCGATTTGAGCATCGATCCATGCACTGACGAGCTTTGCAAACCCAGTTTCTTTAGGGCCGGAAAAAACTAGCCTTGGCTTCTAGCCTTGTTCCCCCGCGCCCCTTTTCCTCTTTTTGCGTTTTGACGCGAGGCGATGAAGCCCCTTTCCCACCCCTTTTCTTTTGACCCACGCTTTTCTCACCCCCGTGTTCAAGACACGCCCGTTTTTTCCCTTGAAGCTGGGTACTTGGCTTCCTACGTCCACGCGCTCCCCTTTCCTCGTATCACGCCCCCGACGTTACCGTTTTCCCCCCGGTCGCGCAGAGCATTGGGTTTAATCGTCATGCCGTTTGGGAGCGGTGCACATACCTTGATTTTTGTTTACCAGACTTCTCTTCTAGACTCGGTGGCACCTTTCACGTGGGTAAAATTTGCACACTCCCCAGACTCAACTTCGCACGATGCCTTCGTCTGCTCCGGTGCTTAGTTTTTTCTTCGTACGGAAGCGTTGCCTCGGCTTTTCCCCTTCGGTCAGAGCAGATGCACCTTTCCCCACTTGGATCGGCCTCCCACCCCTTGAGCTTTTGGTCCCAATTTCTTTATGTTTCCGCAGACCGCACGGCCCTCTCTTTTCTTCCCGCCGTTGCGTGTTATGATTGATGGTCGTCGTAGCTCCTGTAAATCCCTCTTTTCCGGGGTTTCACTTTCCCTTAGGTCCCCGTATCCCGACGGCCAGTAGGGGTGTCCCCTCTTCCTTGTTTTTTTGTATTTTTTTTTTGACGGTACCCAGCTGCTCCTTCTACTCAACCGCTTGCGATTTCCCCCTGACTTCTGCTTTCCCGTCGTGGTCTCCCGTCTTGTTTCCCCTTTTTTGTGGTTGTTTGGGTTTCTCCCTTGACTGAGATTGGCTCGTGAGCTTTCCCCCGTTCTTTTTTGATAATCCTACCTCTTCCAGTAGTCTCGCTGTACTCGTGGCCCTGTAGACGGAGGGCTGCTTTTTCTTCGATGTTTTTTTTTTTTTTCCTCACGGGTGGCGGTCCCCTTTTTGTGCCACGGGTTCCTTCCTCGTGGGAGTCTTTCGTGAACATGATTCTGGCCGCCTCCCCCCCCGGTTCCCCACATGGCGCTCTTTGTCCAAGTGATCCGCCCCTCGTTAGCCTGCGCCCCCCTGTAATATCTGTTTTTTAGTTGGAAATGCGTTCAGTGGTGCCGAGGGCACGCTGCTCCTGGTCATCGGGACCAAAAACACGCAGTGATGCTTATAAACGTCGGGCCGTACCGTTGTTACCTCCAATTGTGTCTCCTGCCATGCGGCCGACTCATAGGTTACAATCCCCCTATTCCTCCGATGCTGTTTTTTTGCTCACATGCAGTCAGCGTAGGGCAGGTGTTTAACGCTGTTTCTGCCCGTTTCCTACAATATTTTCGTGTTGCCCCTGACCTATGCTAAGGCCTCCCGAGCACTAAATCGTGACTTCCAGGTTCCCACCGTTTGACATTCGTGACCTTGAGTTCTCTTCTACCACCTGTCCTCTCCTCAGCCTTGATCTTCGGAGGGGTGCGCTGTCAGTTGATTTTTTCCCTTCTCTTCCGACGTGCCGAGCTCGTTGTAGGCCGCTTTGTGTGCTTTTCCCAGTTAAAATTCCAACCGAGTCGTGCGATCCCGCGATCTAGAAATCGGCCGGGTAGTCCCGCTGATGTGATGGATCGCACGACTTATTTTGTCGCACCCAACCTGCCTATCTTTTTAGATAATCTTTGTTGTGGACTTATGGGACATGGTTCCTCTCATGCGCCCACTCCTTCGTCCGCCAGCAGCTTCGCGGAGTGCCGTGATCGGTATAACGGCCTGCGCCGGGATCGCTCCGTTTGTCGTTTCCTTCTGTTCAACAAATGTTCCAACTGAGTTTTGCATTTTTCTTTCCACTATTCATTCTCTCCCCCCCAAAATTTGTCTCGCGCGCCCGTCACGGTGTATTGCTCTCCTCTTTTTTTTTCCTGTGGACCTCAATGTTCACGTGATTTTATCCCCCCCTCTTTCGTTTCGATGTGGGATAGGCTTGCTGAGCGGACTTCACTTTTTAGAGTGGCCCCCCTCGGTCGATATCACCGTACATCTCGTCCGCCCTTGACCAATATTTGCTCCCTCATCGTTCTGAATTTCTTGGTAACCCCAAGCTGTTTTTTTTGAGCTCTGAGTCAGAGACTGGGCGCAAGTTATCTTCTTTATAGCCAGCCCCCCCAAACTGCGTAATTCGCTTGGCCCACTTTTCACCTTTGTTTCGGCCTCCACCTTCTTTCCCTCTCCTTACTATTTACAAGTCAGGCATACATTCGCGGGGATTTTAACCCGTTGACGCCGTTAATCTGTGCCTCATGACCTCGTTCGATCCTCTCATTTTCCTTTTTTCTTCTTACTTCCTGAGCAGAAGGTCGTCCCTGAACCGACTTTCGCCCCTTTCTTTTGAAACTCCCCTCTTAGACCGCTCCGCACGGCCCCGTTGTTGACCCGCCCACGTACGGGGTTCTTTTTCGCCCCTCCTCTCTTTTTGCGGAGGTTATTCTTTATCTTAAAAGAGAAACTTGAAACTCGGATCTCGGTTTCCGTTCATACCTGTAGTCCTTTTGTTTTGCGTCTTTTTGCTTGGTCCCCGCTACCTAACCCCTCCTTTTATTTCTCTTTTCTAGATGGAGCGTCGGGTTGTTCCGCTAGATGACGAGCTTGACCAGGACGAGCGTTTCTGTTTCCGATTCAGTCTCCTCCCTCTCCCTCAGCCCCTCCCTTTTGCCGTCTAGGCCCTGTTTTTTTTTTTGCTGACGGTCTGAGCCCCAACCTTGTGATGCTGCTGTGTCTTCCTAACGCATTTAAGGTTGGGCGGCGATCCTTTCTTTTGACGTTCCCTGATTGTTGATGTTTTCCGGTCTGCATATTCGGCCTTTGATCTCGACATCCGACCGGTTCGTCCATTGTCCGACATGACTTTCTCCTTCTCTTTTTAGGCCTAAACGAGTTCCCTCGTTCTTGCGGCTAGACTTAGGGCTCTGGCACCCATGATGGTTTTCCCTCTTGTTGCTGAGGAACCCCCCCACTTTTTTTGTTCGTCGCGGACTCTTTTTCCCGCGGCTGATGTCTATTTCTCATTCCCCCTTATTATGTCGATGAGATCTCTGGTTACCTTGCCCTGGGCTTGGTTGTCTAGTGCAGGGGTTCGGTCTCACTGTTAACTTCTTTTTCTGAGTAGCTTACCTGGCATTCGGATGGGAGTCCACGTTCTGTTTGTCTACTGTTAGCCGCTGTATTTTCTCGTTTTTCACAGAGGCTCTGCTCACCTCTTTTCCATGGCCTAGGCCTTTTGTTCCGGTGTTCGTTGCGTCTCCTCTCCGGCTGTCGTGCTCCCCCCTAGGGCGTGGCTTTTTGAAGGTGTTTCGTTTCCTTGAGGCACAACCCCCACACGTTGTCTTTTTTTTGCTTTTTGCTTCTCTTTGTTTTGGCCTCCCGTTTTGGTCCGTTTGAATTGGTTTCGCTTTCGATATTTCGATCCTCGTAACTTCGTTTTCGCCCTGATTTCTGTGCGTGCGGTGGTTTGGGCTGCAATCCGTCATGAGGTTCTCGGGCCGGAATTCTGTTGAAGTGTCCCCCATTCTTCCCACCCACCAGACGACTCCTGTTGACGGTTTCCTCATCTTTCTAAGCGCCATCCGACGGTATTCGTTGTGGTTTCCTTGCTCCGGGCGGCCGAGTCCTGTGAATTATCCGCTTTCTTCCCGCCGCCTGGAGGTAGTCCTCATGTCAATGTTCTAGCAGTTGCTTATTCCGCTCTTTCCTCTCTTTTGTGGTGTGTCTGGAGGATCTTGTTTTGCCTTTTAAGCCAGTTTATGCGTATTCGGCGGTCTTTCTCCCTTCTCCTGCATCGCCCGCGGTGTGCTTTCTCTTTTTTCCCTCCCGCAAGGCCTAGGTACGGCCTAGCGTGTTTTCGGAGACGTGGACCGCCCTATTGTTTTCCGGTAATTTTTTTGCCCTTCTCTCCTGCCTCCTTTCCTCTTCGAGCGCCTTCCCTCGGAAGAACCCTCACAGGTCTGGCCATGAGTCCGTGTGGTAATGGATCGTTCTGTACCCCGCCCGGCGACTTCTTCTAATGAGCCGATCCATCGGCTTTTGTACCGCCCCCTCTACGAACAAGCAGGGGCCCTTATTGGCTCCCACTTTTTTGTGTGCGCGTTTTCAGTTCGGCGCCCCTGGCGGCTAGCACGTGCCCCATCAACCCTTTTTGGTTGCGAGCAGTCCCGCTTTTTTGCGCAGTCTCTCAACTCAGTATCTTTTTCGTTTCCCCTTCGCGAGGTGCAGCCATCTAGCAGCGCGAAACACCTTTTTGCGGGCCCCTTTCCGTCCCTTCTAGATTTCGCTTGACCTCTTGACTTTTATAAGCCCCCCAATCCCCTGTTTTTGTTCAACCCACAGGGGTTTCCACACGCGCTCTCAGCAGAAATGCTGTTAATTTATCTGAAACCCTCGAGTAATCAGCCGACGTCGCCCTAGTTATTGAGACACAATCCTCTTTTTTAGCCACCCCTCCCCCCCTTTGAGTCCTTATGGTCTTCCAGCTACGAGCCGAGCATGAGCCAGCACGCGCTCTTTTTAATGAAGCACAGGCCACTCCCAGCCAATCACACTACCTTGACTTTTGCCTGAATGTTATATGCCCAGGAAGCGTCCTTTTTCTGCCCAGTCCGATCAGAAGAACTTGCATTTTTGGCACCGCTGCCTTTTCGGAGAATCTCCCCAACAACTCCTGACATTCGTGTTACTTGCCTTGCAGAACCCTCGTTTTGTGGCGAGCCGGCCCATTTTTCTCCTCGTTCTGGGTCTGTCTTCGATGTATCGCTCTATTATGCTCATCAACGATCTTCCCTTTTTCTCATCTTTCGTTGCGTATCCGACTGCGCGCGAGCGGGTTTTTTATCGATGATCTTTCACTTACCTTCTCACGGCTAGGCTCTAGGCGAGCTTTCCACACGGCTCGCCGTGTTTTTTCTTTTCTTTTTTCCTTTTCGGCAGATACTCCTCCGCTCGGGCAGAGCTTCTTCGTAGGGCAGCGGTAGACGGCTGGGCTCTCCCTTTTTTCCCCGTTCCCGGCGGGGTTGACGGGCTTGGTCCACTCCCGCGTGTTGCTTGTTGTTCTGCCGACCTTCTGTGCGGAATTTTAGGTTCTAGACTTTCCCCCGGCCGATGATTTTACCGCCAGTTTTGGCTATTTGTCACTTTCCTTGTTCACCCCTCGGCATGACTTGACCTCGGGATGGAAATGCGGCGCTGTGGTCCGCCCGCGTGCCGTTTGTTGCATCGGGAACAACACGCAGGTTTTTTTCGTTCCAAATCTTTTGCTTGGACTTCCTGTCCCGGTGCTGCACATACTTTTTGGTCGAAAGAGTGGCCCGTCCTCCCTGAAGAGCTTGCTTCATGAACAGCACGTATTGCTGTTTGTTGTATATGAATTACTCATTGAATTTTTTTTCTAAATCCCTACCTGATGGCAGCCATAGATCCCTCCCCTTCCTCATTGATAAACGCTCCCATCGAAACTCAGGCCAGTTGCGTTTTTTCTTCTTTTGAGTCGTGCGTGGGCCACCCCCCTTCCGCTGTCCCAATGTCGTGAGTTTTGAGCCAGGCATGAGGTTGGCTTTTTCTTTACGATGGTTTTTCGCTTGTACCTTCCCCCTTTTGGAAAATGTGGGTCCATAATGAACTATTTCTTTTAGATAAAGGTAGCGAGTCGACCCCTCCCGGTTTAGCGAGCTTTGCTTTTTCCGTTGGACTCTGATCGGACACCCCATCTTTCTTTTTTTCCCACCACTTTGCTGGTGTGAGTCTTTTTGAGATGGGTTTTTTGTAGACCATCATGACACTTCAGCGCCAGCCCTTCTGTTGGTACATGAGCCGATGGTCGACGAGTTCTTTCGCCTTGGTAGCAAGCGGAATGTGACACCCGCGGTCACGGCTTTTTCATGATCGCCCACATCATTCCTTCTCTCCCTACCTTGTATCTTGGGTGTCAAAACTGGTCGTTTTTGTGGGCGTTTAACCCTCCATGTTACATGTTCAACGCCTGGTCCTTTGTCGATTTCTTGTTAGGAAGGAGCCCTTTATTCTCCTTGAGGCCACTCTTCCTATCTATGTATTCACACATCGTTTCAGCCCAAGACGTTTTCATGTATCATTTGTTCTTCTTTTCCCATACCTTTTTTCAGTTTCCCCCCCAAGATTTTTTTCCGCATGATGGAGCGAGCTGGTTGTTCCCTTTCTCCCTGTTCGCACCTTCGTTTTTCCCGAGCACTAATCGGCACCTTTTTTCCAATGCGATTTCGCCCAGTTAAGTTCGGTTTGACTTAGAGGGCCTTGAAAACGTTACTTACCTAATTTTTTGTTCTTCCGCCATATTCTGTTTCACTTTCTGCAGCCTCTTCCGCGGCCAGAAGTAAGTTCACCCGTCCAAGAAAAAATTTGGAGTTACCGCCCCGTCCGCCGCAGGTCACCTTCCTCTCCCCCCCGTCTAACCGGGTATACGAGTACCTTCTGAAGAAGGATGAGGTTTTTTATATCGCCTCCTGCCTTACACTTAACGGACCGCCTGGCGGCCCCCTTTCCGGCTCATCATGATCGCGTTGATCTCCGGCTCCGCCTGGTACAGTTTGCCCGGATCTTGAAGCGGTTTTCCCCGGTTTTTGTAGAAGGCTACGGTCAAATTCCTCCGATGACAGTCACTTTTTACTCCTCGTTGTCTTTTTTCTGTTTACGATCTTCCATTTTGCACAGGACCAGCCCAAGTGTGTCTCGCTTTGAAGGTTTGACGGTTCCCCCCTGGTGCGTTTTTGTTCCGTAATTCCTCCATTTCCTGTGAGTGATCCCGTGTTGCCCGTCTGACTGCACTTTTGCTTCTCCGTTTTCAGGCAGCGAGCGCGCGCGATCCCTCTCACTCACCGGTCGGCCCCCTGACTTGTCATTTTTTTTTGTCTCTTTGCTGGCGGCTGGTTTGATTCGAACCGACGCTTGCTTCTTTTGTAGTCCTTGGTGCGCGCTCCATGATGGTGACCTCGCCACTGTTTTGCTTGCAGCGCCCAAACCCCCTTCTGTTTTTTTTCTTCTCCTGGGAACTATTGCGGTAGTCTGTTTTTTTCCCCCGTCTTTTCGACCAAGAACAGCTTCTTCTTTTCTTTTTTTTTGGAGCGTTTTTACACGGTTCAAAGGTTCGTTTCCTCGTGCAGTGGGCGATTTTCCCTTTATTATTGTCTTGGCACCTTTCATGCATGTAGCGCGCCTGGCTCGACTCACGGGGTATGTTAGCCCTTTCCCTTTCGCGCTGATGGCCCCACTTGCTCTGCCCCCTCTTCTTGCTGGTCTGAAGAACGTGCCGCATCGGAGTGAGTTAGGCCTGCTGCACGATCTCCTCTCACCCCCCTTTTTTGATTGCTCGTGTTCTCCCCTTCTCCCTCCTGCGGCCACACACCCACCCCTCATTTCGACTTGCTGGCACCTGTGTTTACGAGTCTTGGCCGCTTTTTTTTTTTTTTGTTTTTGGCTTTGAGGGCCCCTGCTCACCGGAACCTCCATTTACTCACAGCTTCCATCATGGCAGCCTTGGAAGTTCCAAGTCGGCGTGTTTAGGAAGATTTGATCTCCTCTTTTTTCTTCTCAGTGCTTCCTTTGAACCTTACCAGTCACCCATGCCTTGCTGGTGCGGCGGTCCACGTCCATTCCCTCATCTGATTATGGTCGTGGTTACTCCTCATCCCCGGTGACGAGTCTGTGGTGCAGTATGCCGGGCCCCTCCCTCTCCTTCGGGCTGCGACTGTGAAACTGCTACCACTGTTTGTTTTTCTGAGATCGTTTATCCCATCTCTTTTTTGATTCGAGATCCTCGTTGAACAGGGTCTCCAGTTTCCTGTGTTCCCCCCCTTGGCTGGTAGGTTTTTCGCTGCGACTTTCACCTGTCTCCTTGCCTTTTTTGGATTTTTTTAACACCACTTCCCTCAGTAGAGGTTTGGTTTTGAGGTATTACGTGGACCTTTCGCACCGCGGCTTGTGTGTGCTGGTAATGGGTTGCCCCCCTCTTGGATAATTGCCGGCCGAGAACCTAATTTCCGTCGCGCCTTAAGTGCAAGAAGAAAACCTGGACGCCTTTTCTTTCATTGTGCAGCTCCTGCTGTTTTGTTAATGGATAGTTGTTCGGCCTGTCTGCCGACCATGCCCTAAGCCAGACCCCCGCGGCCATCACTTCCCATGGCCAAGAAGGTGACAAGCGCTGAGCCGGTTTGGTTTTTGTTTCTGGAGGGCTTCTTTTTTATCACCCCTACCGTAAAACACGCCTGTTTTTTGGAGTCTCCGAAGAGTGCTCCCCCCGTAGACCGCACCTAAGTCTGTGGATTGTCCCTCCCTCCCCCCTCAGTTATTTGGCCCTCCCCCCCCCGTGACGACTTTTTTTTGAATCGCGAACCTTACTGGGTTGGCGTTTTCAAAGTCCGGGATCACGACGGTATTCTTTCCTCGCATTGAGCTTTTAATCCTTCCTCCACCTAGAAGCCCTATGCGACACCGCATTTCCTTCGTTCCCAGCTCTAGCCATGAATGATCTTGGTTAGTGTCCTAGCAGCCCCTCTCCCCATCAGCCCGACGCAGCAAACGAGTTACCGCGGCATCCCATAACGAGTGGGTCTTGCCAAAGCCCCTTCCTCTTCACCATAATTGTAGAGCCCCCGATCCCGATCCTTCTGAGAAGCGCCCTTTCGGTCCATGAAGCCACTTTTCAACCACCGCCAGCACAATCACAGCAGTCCGATGACGTGCCTTTTCTCCTGTTAGTTTATTCCCCGCTCAGGAAGCTTTATAGTTCCTTCCCTTTTCCCGATCCAGCGCAGGTTCATTTGCCCCAGTCCCACACGTCTGATCGGCATCCCCACTTCTAACATTCCTGTGATTACGGCAACCCCCGTCTTTTTTTTTCTTTAGGCTCAAGGGGTTTTTTTTTTTTGTTCCATAACGCAGTTGAAGACCGCACACGGGGAGGGGTATTCTTTTGAGTTCTGTAATTGATACCCCTCTACCTTTTCTTTGTCCACTCTTGGGGATGTGCAACGTTTTCCCAGAGCATCTTTGTCAGCTGTTTACGTCGCTTCTATTTACTTACCCTGAAAGGTAGCAAAAGCCTCTTTCTCCATGAGGATTTTGTCACGGCTCGCGTGCTGCTGTGTGCTCGTGTAATTTGAGGCAGATATTCCTTTCTGTCGGGCGCGTGTTCTCTTTTCTTGCCCTTGTCGCGATGGCGGTTGTTGTGGAAGTGCTTTTGTTCCGACGGGGCGGTAAGAGGGTTGGCGCCAGGGTTGTTACCGTATGTGCGGCGCGGCGGGAGTTTCCTGAAGTGTCACCCGTTTTATGAGAGGTTAACAGCACAAGTTGTCAAGGTCTGGTCTGGGTCATTCACCGTGTTCATAGTAAGGGATGCAGGAAGTAAAGCGTTTCGTTTGAAATTGGCGCTTTGACCCCACCCCTCCCCCCCCAAACGTGGAATCTGACTCTTCGTTGAAAATACTTCTTTCTTCCCACGCTTACTTCGGGACGCAAGTGGCCCATTGCACCCCAATGTCTCGATATCAGCGTTTAATCCCCCCTTTTTTTGGTACCAGCAAATAGTCTGTTCCCCGCATATTCCGAAGATTTCCGCACGCCCACGTTGAGGTGTGAGACGATGTTAAGTAAGGTAACCCCTCCTCGTTTTGACGCTTATGCCGCTGGGGATAAGCTCTCCCCCTTCTCCCCTGAAGGCAGTTTGCAGGTCTTTGGCACATTTGGAGGTTGCCGCCACACATAAGCCCTCAATTTTGTTGATTGAGGGAGTGGTCGCGGTCCTTTCTTTGTGTTTTCCATTGCGGCCACACTTCTTTGCAGCTCTTGTCCTCCTTTTGGTACCCCCCCTTCTTGTTGGCGTTTTTTCGGTCATGGCCCCAGGTGAAAACCGAGTTCGCTTCCCCCTGTTCGCTTTCTTCTTAAAATCTGCCCCGTTTTTAGACGAGCGTTTTGTGACCTTTGTATGATTCTTCCCCCTGAAACATCTCCTTCATAATCCCTCCGTTTGTGTTTCGGATTTGTTTCATTTTTTTTTGTACAGACTTTTCATTCGCCACACTTCCTTTCCTCAGTTTCTTTTTACCCGGCCTCTGTTTCCCCTCCTCCGGGTGTGCCTTTAAACTTTCTTCTTTTTTTTTGACCCACCACATCACCAAGGTCAGACCCCTCGGTGCACATGGATCATGACGACCACCATCATGATTAGTACTTCCCCTAGATGTGTGTTTCCCCTGGATCCCTATTTTGTTGTTGGCCACTCCAGTCAAAGACGATGCCTTTCAAACGCATCCTGTTTCTCTTTTTGTTTCTTTCTTGTTCGGCGCATTCTCCTTCATTTTTTGACGAAGTTGTTTATTTCTTCCGATACGTTCTTCTAGAACCCCCATTCCACTATGTGGTATCCACTCCGGCTCATTCCTTTTCCTTTTTTTTGGTACCCCCAAGTCTGGGCTCTGATGATCTTAGACCTGTGAAGTTTTCAAATCGCCCTTACGTTATCGCCTCCCTTTTTGTTTTACGCCTGATGCTACACATATCAGGCACCTGCGGACACATCTTCTCCCCCTATACGACGACATGTCCGTCCCTACATTCGAGGTCCAAGGTGGATGAATCAGCGCCTTGACCCCTTTTGGTTCGCCCCTCAGATCAGAGGACTTTTGTCCCCAAATTCTTCCCAGCTCTTCAGCTAGTCCCAGAAGTTCGAAAACTTGCGACACCCAGCCCCTCATGCGATTTTTGTTCAGAAAACGTCTCCCCCCCCCTCCATTTGCCGCACCCCCGGAAATTCGAGCCCCCGCCTTATCCTAGGGCCCTACTGTAAAGCGCTTTCCTCTTGTAGGTGCTTATTGAAAGCAGAGACACCTTAATTTTTTTTGCGGCCGAATCTTTCAAGGGCCAATCTTTTGATCCCGAGAGACGTCTTTCGGGAGCATCGTTTGGTGGTACCGTAGTCCAAGTGCCTTGGGGCTGCTTGTGCGGCAAGTCGGGCTAAGTTGTTCCACTCCCCCATACAGACGTAGTGACCCCCCTTTAGTGTTTGATGAGCTAGGTACTGCCCCGGCTCAACTGGATTCTCAGAATGTTGGACGTTTCGACCTTGTTTTGAGAAAAAACTGCTTTTGATTTTTTGTTTGGGTGCCGTCACGATAAGGGGATTCTCTTCGCTAACGTGTGGACGACGCCCATGCACCTGTTTTATGTCCTGGCCTGATTTATCGTTTCCTTCTTAGCCTATTCCCCTTTTTGGTGAACCGGCCATGTCATCTGTGCCTTTTTTTTGGCTGGAGGTTGGCCTTTTTCTTCATTCTGATTTCTTTTCCCTGGCTCTTGCTGGTTTCTTGCTCCTTCGGTGCCCTCTTACCATGGGCTTTGGCTGACGTACACCCCTTCTGGTGGTCTAGCCGCTTTCACACTCTTGTGTGTCTTTTGATTTTTAGTGGCTATCATTCTACCTTCCCCCTGCCTTAGGGTTTTAGTAGTTTAGGGGGGTTCCCCGCGTTCCTGGGTCTCGTTGTTTTTTCTCTTGGCCGGCCTTTTCTCAATTTTTCGGATCGGGGACGTACTGGCTTTTCTTTCCCCTGCTGTCGCCCAGTAACTGTTCTAGATGCTCGTCGACTGTCCTTGCGTGATTCTTTGAATTTCCTCTTCCGCGGACGGAGGCGGCTACGTCTTCGCCCACGCGTTTCCAAATGCGTGGTTTTCTTGCCCTTTTCATTTTTGTTCTAGTTTGAAGCCCCAGGGCCACCCCCCCCCCCCCCCCGCTTTTTATCGCTTACTCCGGCCCCTTTTTCCCCGCCTCGCTTGTTTGTCCCCGGCCCCCTTGTTGTCTTTGTCTGGTGCATTTTTTGCCCGGGACGCTGATCCCACTGTCTGAACTCTTCCCATTACCAAAGCGTTTTCTCTTTTTCTTGCCGCCTGCGTGGCGCTGCTAGGGTTTTCTTCGGGGTTGGTTCTCTCCATCGTCTGGGTTTAGGACTTTCTTTATGAAGGACGAAATTTTACTCCCCCCCAAGCCGCATTGGCGGGACTTTCTTGTAACGTCCTTCTCCCGGATACTTAATATTTGAGGATTCGGTCTTTGTGTTTTGTCCCTACGCAGCCCCCCACTGTACTAGAGGAGTACGGTTGCAAATTCGCTCTTCCCATACAAGCCTGTCCTTTCGGGAGACGATCACATTTCTTCCCATTTTTTCCCCGTCTCCATATATCTCGGGGGAATCCCCCCCTTCTTTTTTTCTTTTTGAGAGAGATCCTCTGGGTCAAACCGTTTTGGGCCCTTTTCTGTTGATCATCTGCGCTGGTAGTGGACGCATTCTGCATTGCCCCGACCCATCTCTCGCTCACCGGTCTCGTTTATTGTCCCCCTCTATTTTAGGCCAGGATCATGGAGCCTGATGGACGTGTGATGTCCTCCCTCGGCTTTTTGGCCGGTAAGGTTATTCCAATTATTTTCGTATTTCCTTCCCCCCCTTCGAGAACTAATTTTCTTTTCCTTTCTTCCCGCCGAATATACCACATGGCCCTCCCCTAGCTAGAAGCACAGGTATCCGTTAAATGCTTTCCCTTATCTGCAGTCCTTGTTTGTCTTTGACGCCCCTGCAAAATAACCTCTTTGGAAATTTCCCCAAGAGGCCTCCCTCATCCTAAGGCCCACAGATATTGGCCTCGGCTTTATCGAACAGGCTACGGTGTGGTTGGTCCCTCCGCTTGAGACGAGCCAAAAACTTGGAAACCCCCCACCCGCAGGTTGCGATTAACGGTGGCACGACGAAGCAGCACTCTTCTCTGGCGTTTGAGTCATTTAAAGCTCTGCGATTTTGGCAGAGCCCCCGTGTTCTTAGCAGCGCTCCCACTTGATGTGGGCTGAAAACCGCTTTTCTTCACCTATGGTTGCGTCAACTCTTTTTTCCCCCTGCATTTGAGTCCCCCCGCTTAATGCAACCGATTGTCTGCCCCACTGACACCTCCCATGGACTGGGTCCCAGTTCAATCTAATCCAGACTTAGTTCCTTTGGATGAATAGACCCTCTCTAATAGACTCCTCCTCCCGAGTTACATTGCGATTTTCCAGGGTGGGTTCCTCCTAAAAGCACCCTGGCGCTAGTCGGGCAGCTACCTCCCCCGGCCCTTTTCATCACGCCCCGTGGACCGCCAGTAAAACCGCCAGCACACCCAATCACCCCAAGAGTGAAGGACTTATAACGGTGTGGTTTTTCTACGGAGAAGGCGGGTTCAGTTCGATCAGCTCGTGGGACCATGGCAAGGAGCGACCCCCTTTTATGCTCCCAAATTGAAAGCGTTCTTCCGACCCAGCCAGCCGCATCACCAGTGTTGCGACACCGCGCACTGCCAGTAGCGAGAAACCGGGGTTTTTGGGGCCTTTTCTTGTCTGCTCGTTAAGTCTGAACACCCCTGCTCTGGGTCTTGGTCCTCTCTTCCTCTGATTTTTGCCACAGTAGCCTCAGTCCTAGCGAGGGGCTTCCCTCGCTTTTCCTTGTTGATGTTTGACGACTTGTTACCCCGCTTCTCCGGTTCGCAACCCAAGCAGATTTCTTCTAATGCTGATTTCGTCTTGAACCGGCTAGAGGGCTTCTCTTTCCCCTTTGAGAGTGGTGGTTTTCCTGAGATAATTCCTCCTCGCCTTCTGGCGCGGACTCGTATCTTTCAGCTGCTCAGCTTGGAGGGGCTGACTTTTGCCGTGTGCGTCTTGTGAGGTCCCCAGATCCTTTGTTCACGTTGTTCCTGCGCCTTTTTTAGATTTTTTAGGTGCTGTGAGAAGCAGTCACATTTTATTGATCTGACCTCCCTTTTCCTGCGCTTTTATGGGCTGAACCGTTTCCGCCCCGCTGCTTTCTGGTACGGAAAGGTCTCCGCATGCGGCGCAGGTTTGCTACGGGTGTTTCTGTGCTGATTTGCCTGTTACAAACACGCATGAGGTCCTCGAACGTCAGTGCTCCGTGGGACCTCCTCAATGTCTCGTTCATCAGCGCTCCCGAAACATCTTGTTCAGGGTCCAAGTACAGAGATTTTCCCTGAAGTCCCGCCTCTGCTGTCCTGACAGCTCGTGAATTGGTTTTTCTTTTAGTATTCTCGTTCTTTTTTAACCTCCTCCCGTCGTTCAATTCCTGATCTTTTCCCCTCCCTGCCGCCGCCATCCCCACGACACTCAGGCCACTGGTTTGAGCAGCTTCGTGATTACCCCTTTCCCAAGAACCCAGTCCGATCGTTGTAACAACTTCTTATTGAGGCTCGCGACTTCTCTTGTTTAGATTCATGAAGACGGTCCCGTCCGGGCCATTTTACTATGTTTCCTTTTGTTCCCCAGCAATGTCCCAGAGTTTTTTTTCATCCCCGCTCTCTTCGAACTAGGAGGTAGACTCAAGCGGCTTGAGGCTGAATTTTTTCTCTGATGTTTTTCCCAGGAACATCTTCTTTTCCTCAATACTCTTTTAGTTTTTTTTGAGCCTTCCTATGGGACGGGGTTTCATACTCGCCCCTCATATCACGAAGATGTCGGATACCTTTAACCTCTATTTATTCAGTCTTTTTCCCCTGCATGAAGGAATTGTCCGGGTCTTTCAACTGTTACCTTTCATGGAAACGCGTCCGTCGTCTTCATTATCTCCCAAAATCATGATCATCGAACCTCCCTACTCAGAAGGGGGCCCATTATCGCAACACAGGTGTGGTTGCACCTCCCTTTTCCTAAGAAGTCTTCACGGGAATTTCTTCCCTTTTCTTGCTAGGATGTAACTCGCGATCTTCATTTCCAGGCTGCAGGTCTATTCCCCCTCCTGCCCCCCTCTCTCTCGCCCCCACCTGCCCCCTGGTATGTTACAGCTATCGGCCTCTTCCGGGTGCCAATCTATTTCTGGGAACCCCCGCTTTCGTCTAAGGCTTATTAGACTGTCGACACCTTTCCACTTGCCCTGACGTTATAACCTGAACTGCGGTTTTCCCGATGCACATCCTCTCCCACCCTTAGGGTCCCCTTCTTCAGCATTTTCGCCGACTGACCCAAGTCCGCAGAAATTCTTCTTCCGAAAACGTATTCCCTAAGGCTTGACCTGGTTTGCTTTTTCCTCTTTCTTTTTCCTGGGATTACTTGATCCCGCCCCCCCTATTCTTAGAAGTCTGCCCTAACCTTCGCTGGAAGAACCCTGCTGGCGGACCGTCCACCTTTTTTTCTGAGACCGAACTGAACTTCCGTTCCCACCATCTCCGCTGGGAAAACGTTCCCTGACTTCCTCGGTACTGATTTCTTCTGCCCTTCCAGACTTTCCAGCCTCACTACCCAACGTCCCCCCGTTTTGATTCCTGTGCCTGGAGACCATGCCTTTCGAGAGGTTTCTAGAGGAGCTCGGTCCCCATTGCCCACAAGTGACCTATCTTCGAAGATTCTCTCTTGCGGTCCTACGTTTAAAAAGAATACTAGGCCCCTTGCGGGAACCCGTGGAACCTCGCCCCGTTGCTTCTACTTAGCGCCCGATTTCCTTCCGACGTACATCTTTCAATAAAGGCCGGGCCGTGTGGCGTTCGCTCACCCCAATTTTCTTCGACTTTTTGGGGTTTCTTCTCTCCCGGTTGGGATGGTCTCTTGGGGTCGAGCGTGCATTAACTGCATTGCGGGAATTGTCAGGAGATTAGTTCCTTCTTCCGACGCTCATTCATCGCACCGGTCTTTCTTTTCACGTCATATGATGATGATTTCGTACGGTTGGACTGGTTTTAATGAACGAGGGTTTGTTCTCCGTTCGTTCGGTGAGTGTTCCTACCGTTTGAATCTCGCCATGGGTTTGTAGGAAGGAAACCCACCTCCTTGGTCTGCGCCGATGGGTCGGTCGCTTGATTTTTTGCTCGTCTGGTCTATTAAGATCAAGGACTTAATGATTGCGGTCAGAGAGTTTCCCCCTTTATGGGACGGCTGTCATCCATTTTTGAGGGTTCTTTGTTTTCTCCCTTTTGGCTTCCGTGTCAACTCACTGTATGACCTTTTTTCACTTTTTCACCGGCTGTTTTCCAAGTTGGTACGGATGTATTCGTAGTCTTGATTTCTTTCACTTAGCGCTTATGTCATTCTCCTGACCAACGGAGTCCGGTGCCTTCTGCGCACAGATGTCTTCTTCCCCACTTTTGTTTCTTGAATTTGGTTATAGTTCCGCCCCCCTCCCTCTTGCCCAAAACCCAAACATGAATTCTCCCCTCGTTCTTGAAAACTGAGTGGCGCACTTCGCTGTCCTTTTTCCCCATAGTGTGTTTCTGGCTATTTTTTTTTTATGTGTCTTAACGGGACCTCTTCACTGTCCCTTCAATTACACAGTTTGACCTTGGCCGCCCTGGGGGTGTCCTTTTTTTAGGAGGGGTGGTAGAGATCGTTCTGTTCGACGGCCTCATGATGCCCTGCTGCCACCATTACCCTGCCCCCCCCCTGCCGAATCTTTGCTTTGCTTCCTTTGCTCTTTTCATCTGGCTCTTCTTCGTTTTTCGCCGTTCCACCCGGCGGTTTCCCTAGTGAAGTTGTCAAATTGTCCGTTCCCCCCCCCCCCCTTCTCCCCCCAGCCAGCATGAGGGAGCCTTTTTTTAAATTTCTCTGTTTGCCCTAGT
>Ga0179593_1328806_pt1 | contig 17189 bp, 27 predicted proteins | sample CZODoug2_1_08_16_FD_185931 | JGI IMG/M metagenome (GOLD analysis project Ga0179593, IMG submission 185931) | Vadose zone soil fungal communities from Angelo Coast Range Reserve, California, USA - CZODoug2_1_08_16fungal (PacBio error correction) | ecosystem: Environmental > Terrestrial > Soil >... | reverse complement strand
CGGTTTCTTTCGGGTCATAGTTATTTCTTCCCCCCTACCACGCTTTCCCCCCCCAGAGTTATCGCCTGATGGGGGCCGAATTTACTTTTTGATTTACCATCGGGGTTCATCCTCCCTCCCCTCTTATTTCCCCCTGCTCGGGGACGTTCAATTTTATGTGACCTTTTCTGTGCAATGTATGCTAGTTCCCGGGTTATTTTCCGTTGGAAGATCGTTATGGAAGAGTTTAACCGGGTTGCATTTTTGTTTCCCCCCCCCTTTTTTTCTTCCTCGTCCCTTCCTGTTTTCTTTTTCGGGCTTTCGCCATGCTTCCCGTTTCTTCCCCCCCTCTGCCATTTTTTATGTGGCAATGGTGGTTCCCATAACGCGACAGTCTGAAGCTTTTTGAGCAATGAGGCCCACCCTTGACCTCTTCCCAATCTGCCGGACCCGATAGCCCCCCCTGCGACGTTCCCCCTGCAGCCTGTGGGGTCAAAACATTTTCCGGGGCACGAAACCCCTCGCACAGGCCCTTTACGGAAGGCGGTTCCTCAATCTGCTCGTTTCATTATTTTTCTGTGTCTCCGTTTTGATCGGTCTTCTCCCGGTGATCGTTTTGATGTTTCCTCTTTGTTCACGGTGCATCGTCGACCAACCTTGCCCCGACCGCGAGCGTCTGAAGATAAATTTTTCATGTACTGTGTCGCTGAGCCATTTTCACCCCGTTTCCCTTTTTGCGCTTCTCACCCCCGATTTCCGCGTTTGTCCCTCTCGGTGAGTGATGATACCGTCGAACCCCAAGCTGCCGTTTTTTTTTGGAACACGTCTCCTCCTTCCCTGCCGTCTACTTGGCGTTCCCCCCCCCGCGGGGCCGCCCCCCTGTGGCTCACACCCCAAGAATCCAAATGTTTCTTTGACGAACAAACAGCAGACCCGCTTTGGTTTCGTCTTTGAGACCCCGTTTTGGTTGTCCTTTTCCCCCTTTTCCTTGACCCTGCTGGTTCTTGTTGAGCTTTCTATCCCCCTTTCTGCGTCCTGCGGTTCGTTCCTGTAATCCCTCTTTGGCATATCCATTTTTCGCACGCAGTCCCCGTTTTGAGTTCTCACCCCCGACTGTCTTGTCTGGCTTCATCCCTCGTCCCCTCTGGGTCCTCTTTTCACTTCTTTCTATTTTTTTTCCGTTTTCCTTGGACCGCCATGTTAGTTGATGAGCCTTTTTTGATCCGGTGCGGATCGTTTGAAGTTAATGTTCTCCCTCCGGCCCTTTCTTTCTTTCTTTTTCTCCCCCTACGGGCATGATAGGTTTTTCTTTTTTTTTCTGGTACACCGAGTTCCCACCCCTTATCCCTGTAGTCCTTTGCTCTGAAGTTGGTGACTCCTTTCTTCGGCTCGAGCTGGACGTTCAACCTGCCAGACGTCTTGCTCTTGCGCGGCTCCCTCCGACCTTTGTGCTCAGCTTGTATTTTTGATCTTAATTTTTTTGCAAAGAACACTGCTGCATTCTTGTTTTTCCAACTTTTCTTGTTCCCTGGAACTGCTCTCTTTTTCTTAGTTTTTCTTTTTTGCTTTGCTGGACCCTTGTAAGGTTAGACCCGTCCTTGCCGTGTGATATGATTCCTAGGTATTTTTGGGAGCCCTTTCTTCTCTTTGAGTTTACCTTGTCCCCTTTTCGCCTCGATGTCTACCCTCCTGGCAAGTGCCCCATCCCAACGGATTTAGCCGTCGAGCTGCTGAATAGGGCGTTGATCGATGTCGCCACTGCCGCTTTTTTTCTCGTGCGTCTCCGTTTAGTATTAGATTTCACTGTCCGACGTGTGCCCCCCTTTTCCTTTATCAACCTGGTGCACTTAGGGGTCGAACAAGGACCCGTTCTTTTTTTCCCCCAAGGAATTTTTTGATGTTCTGCTTTTTCTTTTGGCTGTCCTTTTTCCCCGGTCGTGTTTTTTCGTTTCAGCCCCGTCCAACATTTGGGCGCGATAATAAGCTGCCCGCCCCTCCAGAATGGGGGTACTAGTGATTCAGTTTTTCCTCCTTGTTTCGTCCCCCACCGCGCTGTCTCTCACACTTTTTCAGCCCCCTTTGCAAGTTCTTTTCTCCTTGAGGACGGTTGATGACTTCGTGATCTTGGTCTCCTCTTTTGTGCTTCCTCATCACCCCGTTCGTTCTACCATGCCAGATCGTTCTTTTAATGAAGAACAGGCGTTTTGATTAGGCTTATTCTTCCCACCCCCCCTCTTCTCCGCCCCCCGGCTCTTACTGTCCTTTTACCGACCGTTGGTTTTATCAGTTAGGTACTTCGCAATTTCTTTCCCCCCCCTTTAGCCCCCCTTCAACTTTTGCCCTTGATGAGGATCGCTCTTTTTCCCATAAGCCCCTGGTTTTTTTGGGTTTTTTTTGGCTTCGATTATTTAGACCCCCTTTTTTTGTGTTTTCCCTCCATTTGTGGGACAGACCATTCGCTTGTCTCCCTTAGAAAAACGTAAGCCGGCCCCCTTTTCTTCCAGTCATTTTTGTTTCGCATTTCCCTGTAGTTTTTTGTAATTGGAGTCATCCCACATCGACTACTTTTTTCGACACTGACCCCGGAACCCTCCTTTTTCCCGGGATTGGTACACTGTTTTTTGCGCAACTTTTTCCCACGCCACCTTCCCCCAACCCATTCCCCCTTTTTCCCATTCGCCCCCATTGGCGGAAAACAATCGGACATTTGATTCCACGCCCCCCTGACCAAAGTTTGTGACTTAGTCAGGTACAACTTTCTTTTTCTTTTTTAGTCCCCCATGTCCGCCACTTGGACCCTTCCTTCACCTTTTTTTTCGTTCTTGCTGGAGATGTTTTTTCTTTCCTGCTTCGGGTTTCTTTTTTCTCTTTCCCCCCGCGTTCTTGATTCAACCGCCATCTTTCCCGACCCTCTACCCCTCCGGATTCCTTAGGGTGTTGGGGTCCTCCCGGGCCTTTTTCCCTACTTCCCCTTCCGTTGTCCCTTGTCTCTCCCCCCGGGATAGGGGTCCAAAGATACACCGCGGGTTTGCTGGTCATCTATCTTCGCGTCTTCGTTCTCGCTTCTACTTCCCCGTGCTTTTTTTTCACGCTTCCTTCACCGGAAAACCCAAACCTGCCTCATCCCATCTTGCGGCTGACCAGGTTCAACTTTTTTTCAGAATTCGAGTCTTTCCTTGCTCCCCCCTTTCTGCCCGTCCCCCCCCCTCCAAGTCCCAGTACGTGGTGTATCCCCTACATTCCACCAACTGTTACCCCCCTGGCAGCTCTAGTATTAAGGGGGGAACTGCCTTTCCCTTTTTTTTTTTCTTTTTCCCCCCAAACTTTTCATCCTCCGCTTTTTCTTTCCCCAAGTTTCGTGTTGGCGGCCGACCCGGTTGACTTGCCCTACGGCTTAAAAGGTTCTCAGCTTCCCCGCCTAGGCTCTCTTCCATCCCAAGTCTCCCCCCCACATGTGTTTTTGTTTTCCGTTTTGGGTGTATTTTTCTGTTCCGTGAGTTGCAAACATGATTCCTTGGGGCGCCGACGAAGGCTTGACGTTCGTTTCCAGCTCCCCTTCCCCCCCCCCGGGGTCCCCTTGCCTGTTCTTCTTCTCGCCATCCACGGAAATGAAGTCCCCAAAGAACTGTCTCCCCATTTTCTCGGTTTTGTTGCTTTTCCTTTTTCTCGCACAGTCTGGGACTTGCCCGCGCAGGACGCAAAATCTTTATGTGGTTCCCAAAACGGGCGTCCTTGTGTGTCATTTCCCATCCCCGCCTTTTTTTTGCTCGGGTCCCCCCTCTGAAGTCGCATTTCCCCCCACATGGGCATAACGGAATCCTGCCCCGGCGGGTGCGTTTCGGCCTCACGTGCTTTTTTTTTTCTTTTGTCAACCCCCCTCCCCCCCTTGTTTTCCCCGTGTGCTAGTCCTTATGGTGTCGTCCAGGTCGCTTTTATTTAGTTTGCTCGCGTTTCCTGCTTAGCGTTCTGGCCCTGTCGTCTTGATTCTTTTTTTTTCTTTTTTTTGTTTAATATCAGGGCGTTCGACGGGCTTTTCTCACTCAAACCCCCGAGACTTTTTTTCCCTATACGCCATTTCCTTTTGATTTTGCCCCACTTCCTTTCCTGGCTCTTCGGGACCCAATCGTTGTTCCCATCAAATTCCTGACCTAGAGGCCCACCACCCTTTCGCTTTTTACGTCTTTTTGGCCTTTCATTTTTTTTTCTACGATTTGCACCGTGCAACATTATCGAAACATCAAGCTCACTGCTTTCCCCCCCGTGCAAAGTTCAGATGAGGTTCACCCCCCCTGCTCTCCTGGGTCCTGGTCCTCGTCATGGAAGCCCGTGATAAAATGTTTGAATTTCGGGACCCTTAAATTTTGGCTGTGTCATTCTTATTTTTTTGTCTCTCTTCTTCACTCTCGTCTGTGCCTGGTTCAGGGGTCTATTTCGTGCGGTGGTGTGTTTTCTCGTTCTTTTGGCTTTTTTTTTCTCCCCCTGTTCGTTGTGGCCCATGGTCCCCCCCACCCCCCATTAACTAACCTGATGGCGAGGGGCCGTTGGAGTGCATGGCGACCGCAACAAAACTTTTGGCCTTCCCGGCGGCCCCTACACCTGGGTCCCACCGTCCCCTGTTTTTTTTTGCAGTATCATTCATGCTTTCGCTGGGCGGCGCTTATTGCGGTCTTTCCGTCTCTGCCTTTTCCGTTCTTCTTGCATTCGCTTCGGACGTTCCCGCCGTGGCTGGTTCTTTTCATTTTCTCTGGTGCTTTCTCGCCTGCGTAAACTTTGTATTTTTCGTTCGCCCATACCCTAGTGACCTTATTTTCCGCCTTTCGGGGCCTCTTTTCTTCCCACCTTTTTTTTTTTTTGTTCATCTTTTTGTTTTGGTTTGAGTTCCTCTCTTTTTGTATTTTGCGTTGCTCCAGTAATTTTCCCCCGACCACCGGTTTTACCGTTCCCTCGACCGATGCAGGTTTGCCCCTCTCCCTTACTCTTCCTTTTCCCCCAAAGCCGATCTTTCCAACGGCTTTCTTTTTTTCGGCGCCGTAGACTGTTCTCTCCCGAGCGCTTTCGGGTTCTCGCTCGAAGCGGGGCCGCACGTTTTCGGCCTGGCCTTTAATCGTTTCACACTCTTCGTGGGCCAACCCTTTTTTTTTGGCCTTTTTCCCCATCGGTTTTTGCTTCTTCTTCCCATTGTTCCCTTTTTTCCCCCCTCTCGATCAGGCTTTTTTCCATTTTTGGGTACCCAGGTCTGAGCGAAAGGCTGGAAGAGCCAAGTGTTAGCGCGCCCCACCCACCGCCTCTTCTTTGCTGTCCCAGATAGGCCTGTGCTACGGCTCCCTCTTGATGTCCTTTTCCGTTGAATCGACCCACAGGCAAACTGAAGGGTCACCGACGGGCCTGCTTCCCCAACCCCCCCATTCTGCTTCTTTTTTTTTTTGCGCTGTTTCTTCCCCCTCGACTCCTAACTGTTTTTCGCCCATCCCCGCCCCCCTTTTTTTTGAATTGCTCACTTTCTGAAGAGTTGAACCGCCCCCCCTATGGCGTAAAGGCTGCCCCCCACCAGACCCACCAACACCACACGCCCAGCCCCCCCTTACTACACACGACGCCGCCCCCACCGCTAGTCCACGGTCAGACAGTTGCTTGTCTCGGCCTGACCTGTGGCCCCCCAGCTTTTCTGAAAGTTGTCTGTTGTGAGCTATGAACCCAGGCCCACCCCCCCGATGGGCCTAGCGGAAAATCGTTTTTATTCTTTTTTCCCCTTCCACCGCCAGTTTTTTTGTTTTTGTGGTTTGGTTTGGGTTTTTTCACAAGGTCTTTTGTGCATCCTTCCCAAAGCCGCATCCTTTGCGGCGGGGTCCGACGAGTTTAACCAGATTGATTTCCCTCCTTTTTTCCCAAACAACGGCTTCCCTTCGGGCCCTGTCTTTTGGGGTCCCCCCTGATGACCCAAGCCCGGGAGGACACACTAGGTTTCCGAGGGTCTTGAGTTTGATGCAATTTTTCTTTTATTTTTTCTCTCCTCAGAGGCCTCCCCCTCCTTCATGTCCTTGGGTCATTGTGTCCCTTTTGTGGGGTTTTGGCTCTCCCGCCGTTGGAACGAGGACCCAGATCTTTGTTGGCTGGTTAATTCCTCGGTTTTTCTTCCTTTTTAGGCCGTCAAGGTTTAGTCCTGATTTTTTTTTTTCCGTTTGTAATCTTAACGTTGGCACTTGTCAGTTGATGCGTTGAGGCTTTCCCCGGGCGTGCGTTCGGTCCTTTTACCCCCTTTTCCTGCCGAACCTTCTTTTTTCTTCCTCTTCCTTTTCACGGTTCTTTTCCCCAACCTGACTGTTCCCCCCCCCCGTTCATCAAGGATGAAATGTGAATCTGTTAAGTGTGTAGATCCCCGGAAGTCACCCCTTGCCTCCTTTTTTTTCGTTGGCTTTTTTTTCTTTCGGTGGAACCTCTTGTCCCCGTCGGTACCCTTTTTTCTTTCTTAGGGGTTGGATGAAGTTTGGTCCTGATTTCACCCCCAACAAATGCATTATGGGGCAATTTTTTCCTTTTTTGCTCTGGAAAGCCCCCCTCTGTCTTAGTCTTTTTGTTCTTTTGCAGGGCATGGTTGTCTATCCCCGTACGGTTTTTTTGCTTTTTTTTCTGCGCTAAAGAGATTGGAGAACTTCCCGTCTTTGCGCGTGGGTTCCCCCTGGCCCTTGGCGCTTTTCGTGACGTTTTTCCGGTCCCCTCAGGATCTTTTCCCCCCTCTTTCGTTCAAGTCGATGCGACTGAAGTGGACTCCCCCTGTGTCCTCAGATGTCGCCGTCCCTGCGCTGTTTTGGATGGCGTCGCGTCATTCTCTTCCCCCTTTTTTTGGCCCTCCCGTCATCCGGTTTCAAGTTTTTCCCCCCCTTCCGGGTGGCCCCACCACCCCTTTCCTTTTCCCTTAATGACGGTTCGGGTTGTTCCCCCTGATGTAGGTGGAGTTCCATACCGCGGGGAGGCGCCCACCCTGTCTCCTCTCCCTTTTTTTCCTTGCACGTCCTCAGGTTCAGTTCTACGTTTTCCCAGTGCGATTTGTTTCCAGATAAAAAAGGAGTTTTTTTTTCTTTTCATAACTCAGTCCCGTTGGGGTGGCTGGCTTTTTTTCTTCATTTTTTGGGCTTTCGCTGTGTTGTGTTTCTCTTTCCTTCCTGCCGCCCCCCCCCCCCAGTTTCTTTATCACCTGAAAGCGTTTCTCTTGCAGAAGAACCTGTGTTTCGTTGGAATAGCTAATGACATTCATTTTCCTCTTGCCTTCTCACTTGACTGACGTTCCTTTCCCTTCCGTGTCCTTTCCAACGGCGTTTTGTTTGTAAATGTAGTTCAAGTGGAGGCCCCCGTTGAAAGTGCTGAGGCTTTCTTTTCTTATTTTTCCCCCTTATTTCCTCCGGTTGTTGTTTTTTTTGAGACCTCTCACTTTTTCACCCCCCCCCACTTTCTGTTGGGCTAAACTGAACTTTCCTCCCCTTGTAGACTTCCCCGAAGAATCCTCCGTTTCCTTCAGTTACTCTGGCTTGGCCAATCCCTGCTGTTTTTTTCTCCCTTTCGTGTCCTATCCATTTTCTCCCCTTTTTTCTTCTGGGGCAGCCTTTTCCCCAGGGTTAGTCAGTGAATGGTTGAGCACTCTTTTTTCCCCCCTCTTCCCCCCAAAAGCGAAACGCATGCCTCCCCCCAACCCATCGTCCTCCGTCCCTACCAACTTCCCGTGACTGAAATGTTGATGCCATCGGGGTCTAGTGTGTGATCGTTCCCCAGGTCCGCAACTGGAAAAACCTTTTTCCCCCCTTCACATTTTCTTCGTGTCTTGGCGATGCTGAGGTGAGAGGTTAGGTTGCTTCTTTTTCCCTCTTTACTGCCCCCTCCATCTTACAACCATTCCCGGTTTATCCTTTTTTTGGGACCTCACCCTTTTTTTCTGTTTTTTTGTCCCGAAATGACCAATGTCGGCGGGGTGGCGAGTTATCTCTACTCCTACCACTCGCCACTTTCCTTCCCTCTTTCTTCCTGCCATCGATTCACGTTCTTGTCTTCTGCTCGAGGCCTTTTCTGAGGGTGTAGCTATCCTTCCCTCAAACCTAAATCTTGCTGGTTGGTTCCCTTTGGCCTTTTCTTTCACCGCCGGGCCTTTCCCTGGCCGTAAATTGCTCCAAGAGCCAATGTGGGGCCCTGCTATCAAAAACCGTCCGGTTTCTATCAAGCCCATACTGAGTTAACACTCCCTTTAAAGTTCTCGCTTTTTCGGCTCCCTTCCCCTTGCCCCTTTCTGCTGTTTGATTCTTTGTGTAAAACCAAATTCATCCGGCCCCGACGTTTAGTCCAATTTTCTTTTGAGTTACTGTGCACCTTTGCCTTCCACACCTTTATTTTAGGTTTTTCTTTTTTTTTTCGTGAGTCCAGTCCTCTCTTCCTCTTTTGGTCCCCTTTTGTCCCGCTCCAGCAGTGGTGCAAATCTATACGGACGTGTGGATGTGTGTCTCCTGCGAACCTGATCTGCCCTGTTGCGGTCCTCTTTTCCAACGGTGGCCCCCAGGGTTTCTCCTTTCCTGCTGCGCGCCCACGCAGACCCCGGTGCAGGATGATCTTTGCACCGGTCCATTCCACAGTCAACCCGGCCCCATTTCCCTCCCTTGTTGAGTTGTGGCCACCCCCGTGCCCTTTTCTTGTCTCCGGCCGTCCCCCCCACAGATTCAATTGGTGGGTGGGCGTCGTCCGGTTTGGTCTTCCGTTTCCTGTGACCATTCCCCTGTCTGGTGAGGAGGTCACCTCGAAGGTCGACCTCTTCACATGGCACCACCACATTCAATTTCGCTCTTTCCCCTGTGCGGTCCGTCATTTGTTATTTTTCCCATACGAGGTCGTTCCTGTTGAAGTTTTTACGGAGGTCCCTTTTTTGGTTTTTTTTTCCCCCGGCTGCTTGTTCTTTTTGGGGTGGTTGTCGCGAGTTCCCGCAGGAGGACTACCCCTTATGGCTTTTATTGATTCATATTGTTCCTCTTCCTTTTCTGGGCGTTTCTCCGGTTGAGACATTCATTTTTCACGCTTGATTCAGCGACCTTTTCTTTCCTGCCTCCTTTTCCTGGCTGGCTTTCGTACCCCCAAACTGGTCATGTGATCTTTCTCTCTTGGCCCCGATGGTTGGGGTCCTTTGACCCAGATGGTTATTTCCCAGAACTAAACTCTCTTTGTAGCAACGTTTTTTTCCCCCCCGCCCGATCTCTCCCCAGGATATTCCCCGGCGCGCAGCCTTGTGAGAAGGCACTTCTCTTTCTTTTTTAACGTCTTCCGTGTTTTGGATGTTCCCTCCCCCCTTCTGGGAGTTTCCTCCTTTTTCGATGTCCGGCGATTGACTTCCGGTGGGGGTTTTTTCCGCGCTCTTTGTCTCTTCATCCTGTACTTAAATCTGTCACAACCATGTCCATAATTGTCTTCGCTTTTTGGGGCCCACGGTGAGTGTCCCTTTCTCTTTTTCCAGCCCAACAGATGCGCCGTTCTCCACCGTTCCTTGTGGGGCCACGTCAATCCGTTGCACGCTACAGGATCGGAGGCGCTTCGTTTTCCTTTTCTTCCGACGTGGTGATACTTTGTCTGCTCTTTCCTGCGTCCTTCCCTTACGACGATTTTCTCTCTTCCTGCTTTTTTAGGGTTTCTAGACATGGCTTCAAATTGCTCGTTTCTTAATCCGGGCAGAGCCCCCCCTTCTTTCCGCCGGTTTGATTCTGGGTTCCCCCGAATTTCCTGCTGTGTCGCATATACTCTTTTTTCCCCCCTATTCAGTTTGAGATCGTATGCCGCTTTTTTTTCCCACGGTCCCCTCCGGATCTGGACCGAAATCCCAGGGCCGGGCACTTCCAGCTTTCCCTGGAAGTTTCCCCCCTCTTAGTGGTTAGGAAGGGGAGGGTCCCCGGAGAATCTACCAGAGTTCATCTTTGTACCTTTCATCATGTTTGTTTTTCCACCCCTTGTTTTTTTTCTCCACAGCAGTTTCCGGTCCCGGAGTTGGTTTCTCCCGTTCCGCTTCTTTTTTGGCCCTTTTTTCGCCCCGCCCTCTTTCCTTGAAGCATTTCTGGGAAAGCGTGGTCTTTTCACCCGGATTTTTGCCTCTTTGGTTGCCGGCGCCCTCCGTGTTGTTCGGTTTGAATTGCTCCCTGTGCCCCTTCTCCCCCCTTTTCAGGTCTTTTTCCCCCACCTTTTTGGGTACCCTGCGTTTTCCCACTCTTGGACAGGGGGTCCACGATTGACCCCCCCCAAATGCACACCACCTCCTTCGGCTAAGGCTTTTTTTTACTGATTTCTTTGTCTTTACACCTCTGCTGTCACCACAGAGGAGCCGTTTACTACATGCCCCAGGCAAACGGTGTGATGGGTCACGGGCCGGCCTGTATCACTCTTCTTCCCCCTTTGCCTTTTCCTTCCCCAGGGTTGCTAGCTTTGTCTCGAATCGGGGCTTTTTTGTTGCCTTTGCCCCGGTTTTGTTCTCTTTTCTTTTTCCTCGAAATGTTTTTCCCGGGTGCCAATCCGCCCCCAAATGCCTACTTCGCGTCCCTCCTTGACGGCGCCAAATTCTGAATTGTATGGTAGCCCGACCCCCCCCCACCCAACCCCCCCCCCACCCCCCCACCCCCCCCCCACAACCACCACCCAAACCCCCACCCCCCACCCCCCCCCAAAACCCCCCCCCAACCGAGCCATTTTGAACAAGTTTGTTTTTTTTTTTTTTTTTTTTTGGTGCCGTTTCCCTTGAGACAGTCTCCGACTTTAGGAAGTTCTCGTGTTGCTTGATCACCTCTGAACGCCACCTCCCCCTCAGTGACCCCATGGTAGAATCCTTTCCCAAGTGCAAGGAATAGTGGAGGCGTTAGGAAAGTCGTCACCACCTGGACCCCTCCCCTACCTCCATTTTGCCCCGACCCCCCCCAGAATGGATCGCAAACGACGTGGTCATTTTTTTTCGATCACCCCTCGGGTTGGAGGCGCTCCCCTTTCTTTCCTGGGGCAGGAAGTCTTCTATGACCGTGATTTTTCTCTGCCTCTTCGATTGGCCGAATCCCCCTTTTCTTCCTGGCCTTGTATGTTCCATGGGGTATTGCGGTCTTGAGCCTTTTTTTTCCTGGTGGGACCCCCCTCATTTTTATTTGCGGCGTGGTTCCCCTTCCCTGGAAAGTAACTCATGTTTATTTTTGCCTTTTTTTTTTCCTGTTTTCCGGCGTTTCCTTGCTTATTTTGAGTCCCTCCAGGTCCTTTTCTGAGGCCGACGTTTTTAAGAATTTTGTGCCCACCCTTTCTGTCGGCCCGCAGGGCTTTTTCCCCCTTCTTTTCTCGGTCCGACCCTCGTTTGGTCCCCCCCTTTCCCCCTCCGCTCTTAGGGACCATTGTGATCTGCCCTGGCCGTTTGGATTTCGGATGCGGCATGGTCGAGAACCTTTTGGTTCGCCATGTTTTCGGTGTCGAGGGCCCCGGGGGGCCGCTGTTCCAGCCCGCGATGTGGGATTTGGCTTTTGCTGGCGAATCTTGTTTTTCCCGAATCCCCAGTCCTTTTTTCCTCTTTTGGGCATTTCTTTTTTCTTCCTTCCAGGCGAGCTGCATTGCTGTTACCTGTGGAGGCAATTGTAGGAGAGCCCACGTCGGCGGTGTGATTTTTGGCGTTTTCCTGTGCTTTGGTGCGGCACTGTCTGCTCTTTATGCGGTGAACTGGTTCCATTTTCCCTGCGCTTTTGAGGGCTTTTTTCCGGTGGAATCCTCTCTTGGTCAAACCGAGCAGTCGCTGTCGCCTTTTTTTTCCCCCTGACTTTCTTTTCCGCAGCACCTTTCTTCCCTGTGAATCGTTCGCTGTAGTAGTAGATCCAAGTTTCGCCCGTTTACAGGTCATTGAGGCCCCACAACGCCCTTTTCAGCCCCACGACACCCGGTTAATGTTGATGTTTTCTTTTTTCTTTTCATTGCGGGGGTTCCCAGGTGTGACCCCAAAGGCTTGCGCGCAGGCCACGGAAAATTCCCCTCGATCAGTCCCAACGACTCCGTTGAATTTTCCCAAGTTCCGTGCGATTTACTCTCACACGCCCTATGGTTTCTTCCTCCCCGTTCAGTTGGGCCCTTTGGGCCCGTTCGGCTCGTGGCCGTCTGGTTTAGGCCTTGTTCGCGCTTGTTTTTTTCCATCAGGTGGTTGCCCCATTTTCCCCCCTCCACCCCAGTCTTTCCTTCACAGTTTTCAAGTCCTTCGGTTTATCCCGAAGAAAAGTGCATTTGCCCGTTTCAATCAAACAACATTGATTTTGCTCCGGTTTTTAGTGATGGGACTTGGCCCTTTTTTTTCTTTTTCCCTGGTTTCGTTCCCTGCGCGTCACCATTTTGTCAAGTGGGGGAGGAAACACGAATTCCAGGAGTTTATGATCTATTATAGTTTTCTATCCGGGTTGTTGGTTGAGGCGATTTTTTTTCCCCCAGTTTTGCACCTTCTGGGGGCTCACCTTCTTCCCTTCTTTCTTTTCTCCTTTTCGGAAAAACTGACCGGCAGTAAACCAGTCTAGCAGGTTTCGGAGTTTGGTTTTAATTTTTTTTTGGCCTCTCCATTTTTCCCCCCCCTTCTTCTGGCCCCTCCCCGACTCTTTCGAACGTGCTGGGTTTATGGAACAAATGGCTTACGCACCTTTGACCCCACAGTGTCTTCGACCTCACTCCAGCCATGCCAGTTGCAAAACCAATCGAGTCCCGAAAGCCGCCTGGACCTGTTTTTCCCTGGAAAGTGAGGGCCATCGGCGTATTTTGCTATGTCCTTTCTCTCCTCCATTTCAACACCACCCCCTTTCCCCCCTAACTCTTGCGTGATGGAGGCTGCTGAACTATACTCTTTTTCTTGCTGATCGCACGTTCCTTTTTTTTGCCCTCCCAATCCTTATTACTCGCCCATCCTCCCCCCGGGATCAGGTTGTTGTTGGTGGGAATCCCCCATTTTTTTTGTGTTCTACTGTTGTTTTACATTGTCTTTCCTGTTGTACTCTATACTAACCGATTTTTTAACAGCGCATTTGGGGGCGAGCCCCCTTCCTCCCTTTCCCGAGTTTTTTCCTTTTTTCCCCCTCTGACTTCGCCGATCCTTCGTTTTTTTTAAAGATCTGATCCGGTGGGGTGTTTCACCAAAAAACGACATTCTTTGGCAGGTGCCCCTTTTCCCCCTGCAGCCCCTTTTTTTTACCGTGCAGACGACCCGTTGTCACAGATTCCATGCCTTTCTCACACCGCCGTGAGCTATACTAAACTGCCCTCGTCTACCACCCTTCCCTCCCTAGTCTTTCGAGCAAGTCCATTGCCCCAGATCACCTTTGATTCTTGGCACAACTTCGGCCCTAGGTTTCGCCACTTTTCGAGGTTTTACCCTTTCTCTGGTCCCAACCTCCCCTACGGCGTCAAGGTTTTATTTTGAGTCCAGGTCCTCTTAATAGATCAGCGTCGATTTCAGTCCACCCGTCTCCCTCCTTTCGGGTTCCGTTGGTGGACTGTGTCCGCGTTTGGCAGGACCCCACAGGCATCAAACTGATCCTGCCGTTCTTTTGATACTTCCCGTCGCACATTTTTTTTTCCTTTTGCACGTTTTCTCCTCCCTTTTTTTTTTTTCCCCAAACAATCCCTACCTTTTCTGCTCATTAGACAAACCCTAACGGTCAACTTGTAATCCATTCCATCCCCCCCCATTCGTCTTACCGTGGACCTTGGAACCCTCCTTTCATCGGCAGAGGACGAATTTTGGCTTGTCCCCTGAGTGTGTTGGGCCCTGTGACGTGCTTCTGTGGGTCCTTTTTCCGTTCTGTATCTTCCCTTGAATTTGCCGGACATCCAATACTTTTCCCCCCTCACAGCAACTCTACTGACGAGCCCGTTCTGGTTCTCTCCCTTTTCTTGCTTCTAACTCAAGCTTCTTCCTTCTGTCTCAGTCGGTTTTTTCTGTCCCATTCTGCACGCTTGTCTTCGGTGGGTTTGTGCGGATCGTTCACTCGCACCCAGGCACACAGACTGTCGGCCCTCCTACGCATTCTTTCCCCGCATGTTCGGCAAGGTGTGTTTCTTTCGACGGTTTTTAAGCCCTCACCGAGTGATTCCTGTCTTTTTTTTCTTCCTCTTTTCCTCTCCCGCCCTTTTTTCGGGTGTCTCTGGCCCCCGAGGCCATCAAAAGTTTTTCATGCCCTTGCCCCTCTGCGCTTCCGTTCTCGGCATTTTTTTGTTCCCTCGAGTTTGAAAAAGGAACATAGGCCCTCCCCACTCAATTGAGAAAGAAAGCGGTGGTTGGAACTTTTTTATTCTTTGCTGCCAGGCCCGTCTTTTTTTTATTGGCATTTATTGACCCCCTTTTCCTTGGGAATGCATAGTTTATTAGTTTTTCAGTTGTTAACGGTTCAGTCCGCCGTTGTCTCTGTTTTTCCGGCCGGCCCGATTCCCTGGTTTTTTTTTTTTCAGCCGTCGTTTTTTCCTTTTTCGACGTCCTGATTCCCAATGGCCAAATACCGTATTTTTCTTTCGGGGCACGTGAAGGTGACCATGGCCAGGCGAACCACGCCTTTTTCCCGGCTCTGACGTTTTTGTCCACGCAAGTGATTGCCAACGCGGCTCCGGCAGGATTTCGATCCTGGGGATTAGACGGCTTCCACGAGAGTTTGTGTGTACCTTGTCGCTCCCCTTTTTTTTGTTTGTTACGTCCCGCCTTTTTTCCCTTTGACTTTGCCCTTTTTTCGCCCTTGATTCAGTTACTGGTTGTTCTGTCCCCCCCCCAACTTACTGCTAAAATGCCCTTCTTTTCGGATCGGGTCTACCTATTTGTCTCCACGTTTCCCCCCGTGCATCTTACTTTTTTTATTCCTGTTTGTTGTTTTTTGGAGAAGATGAGGGAGATTCGATTCTGTGCCCGGAACCAGGCGGAACATGTTCTCTCCTGAGAAGGGGTTTTCCGAAGGCCGCCCCCCCCTCCAGCCTCCGGGGGCGAGACAGCCCCTGCTTTTCATGCAGCTTTTTTTTGGGAGTCAGGACCTTTGGACAAGGAATTTCGTTCTGACTCTTCGGTATCCGAAGCTGGCCTCCCCTCTTCCTACTTTTCCTGGAATTCTTCCAACGTTTGCTTTCTTCTTTCCCCACCGTTTTTTTCGGCCGTTGCGCCATCGTTGGTTCGGTGAGTCCCTGAGCTCCGCACAGGTAGTTTGGCTTGGTTGCATCTTTCCCCGTCTTCCCTTGATTTGAACGAGCAATTCAGGTGAGCACACCACCCGCCCCCCCCCTGTGCAATTAGCTTGACTGATATTTGCTTTGGAACGCCGTCCCCATCTCTGGTTTGCCCTTTTCGGTTCCCTATACTATGCCACAGGACCCAAAAGGAGGGTTTTTCCCCTTAATGCCGGGGACACACCCTTGCTTTGCTCCTTGCCCCGTCCAGCCTCTTTTTTTCTCCTTCCTTTCCCTTGCCTCCATTTCTTCGTGAGTTTCCCCATTTTTGTCACCGGTGAACTTCCGCACCAAATGCCGGACCTGGAATCCGGACTTTATGGTTTCTCAAGGTTTCCTTTTTAGTTGAGTGGGTTCGTTGCCTCGTTTCAAAGGGCGGTGAAGGGAACTCTTTTTTTCTGTGCTTGGTACATCTTCGGGAGGATTATTTCCCCAGGCGTACGTCCCCTGGACGGGAGGCACCCTGAGAATCAATCAATTTCCGTTTTTTACACTAGGGGGCGGCCGGCTCCTCCCTTCCTGCCCCCTCCCCTCGCCCCATTACCCCCGTCGAAACCCGAATCTGAGAACCCCCCCCACCGGAATGAAGAAGAGTGCGGTCGGAGGTCCCCCTTTGTTAGCTCACTGACCGCTTCACTTCTTTTTCTTTTTCTTTCCCTGCTTTTTTCTTTAGGCTCTCGAGGGCCGATCCAACTTTCCTGTTGGTGTTCTCACGGCGGTCCTTTTTTTTTTTGCGCAGGTTCGCACCCAGATTAGTATGAGGCGTTCGCTCTAGTCACGGAGCCCACTTCCCGCCCCGGTTTTAGTTCCTTCTTTTCCTTTGTCACTTTTCCTTTTTCCCCCTTGATTTTCCGTTGATTCGGACTCCCTGCATTTCATAACAGGGCTTTTTGAGACTACGTTTTCCACAGTCGAAATTGCATTCTAGTCGCCCGCAGGGCCTTGATTTCAGGCGGCGGACGTTTTTTTGTCCCCCCTGAGTTTACCACCTTTCCACTTCCTTTTTGAGACCCCCTGTGCATTGGTCGCGCTTTTTTTGTGTCTCATTTCGCGCTTTTTTCTTTGAGAAACTTAGCGGAGTTTAGAGTGGCGCCGTCCCGTCTTGGTCCTCCGCGCTGCTTGGATGTTGCACATGCCCTAAATCAACAGTTGACTTTCTGGGGCAAACTTCCCTTTTCTCAACACGCTCTTCTGCATGTTTTGATTGGTCCGCTTTTGGAGGCATGGTAAGAGAGCACGTAAGTTTCTGTTTTTTATGACGGGGCTCTGGGAAGCTTTTTTAGCACCGGTTCTGCCCGAGGTGCTTTTCCACTTTTCCCCTGGGGCTCCCCTCTGATTTTCGAGTTTTCAGGAATGCAAGATCTTGAACAACTCACGTACCCGCTTACTTTTTCGTCCTCCGACCTTGCTTTTTCGCTACCTGGCTGCCGTTTGCTCGTTGCGTGGTCCAGTTAGTAGACACTCGCCCGGACAACATTTTTCTTCTTGAGGGCCCGTTGAGGCTCCCCCCCCCCTCCCCCCACACTGCCTTCCCCCCTGGAAGTGTTGGTTTTTTTCTGGTCAAGTTGATGTTCCGGTGGAGTAATGGACAAGCCGTCTCCTTCCCCTAACCTCCCCCCCGTTCCCCTCCAGTTCAGTGCCAGACTATGAAGGTACACTGGACGGGTAAGTTTACGCCACACAGCCTCTTTTCCGCCCAAAAATTCAAGCACCGGTGGGCCTTCTTCTATTCGGCTCTTTTTGCTGTCATTTTTTTTGCGTCATTGTATGTAGCCTGCGTGTCCCAAGGTGTCTGCCCATTTTGAGACAAAGTTTTCTTTATCCTGAATCGTTTTGTCCCCTCCCTAGCCAACCTTTTTTTTTCTTTATTCGTCCCTGATCCCACATCCTTTTCTGCTCAGTACTTTGACGGCCGGGACTTCCTTGTTGGCAGTTGTCGCAATGTCGTTCCCCCAACGGGTGGAAGCCCCCGAACTTGTCCCTGCTTTTCTACTCCCTTT
>Ga0179593_1759626_pt1 | contig 17190 bp, 21 predicted proteins | sample CZODoug2_1_08_16_FD_185931 | JGI IMG/M metagenome (GOLD analysis project Ga0179593, IMG submission 185931) | Vadose zone soil fungal communities from Angelo Coast Range Reserve, California, USA - CZODoug2_1_08_16fungal (PacBio error correction) | ecosystem: Environmental > Terrestrial > Soil >... | reverse complement strand
TCCCTTCCTTTCCCTCGGCGTTTTTTTTTTTCTTTTATAAGGTGCTTCGTGCTCCCCCCCCAGAGTTTGCAAAACCAAGGTCTTCCCCGTAGGCCCTGGTAGAAATCGGGAACTTGACCCTCCCCCGAGAGGGATTAGACTTCGCGTCCCTTTCTTTTTCCCTTTCACAGCATGGCGCGGCCGCTCTGCCCTCCCTTTTTTTTTTTTGTATCTCTAATTTGCCTCCCTCGTTTTGTTTTCTTCGCTCCCCCATGAAAGCTGGAGGAGAAACGGGAGACGGCTTTCCTTCTTTCTTCCCCTCTTTCCCCGTTCCACGTGGAAACGTGACGCTTTTTTCCTTCCCCCCCCCCCTCCCTTTGATCGCACGGACCTCTCAAATTTTCTCTCCCTTTGGTTTGAGAGAGGGGTGACCCTTCTCTTTTCTTTCCCCTCCCCTTCTGCAGCCCACGACGAGTCGTCTTTTTTTTTTTCTTTTTTGGAAACAACTGATCGGCCGGCGTGCCTTTCTTCCTCTTCCCCCCCGTTCTGCGCGGGCCCCAGTTGGTCCCTCCCTAAGAAAGCACGGGCAGGCCCCCTTTTTTTTTCTCCTTTCTCTGACCATGAAGTCCGCATTGCCTCTCCCCCTCAGCAACGATGTTCTTTTTTTTTCCTTTTCCCTTCCCTATGAAAGGACGCAATCGCTTTTTTTCCATTACCCCAAGCAATGGCGCCCCCGATCGGATTTTTCTCTTTCGCGCGCCCCGGGTCCTGTCACCGAGTCCTTTTTCTATGGTGATACACGAGAAGGCCCCTCCTCGGGATCCGCTTTGCACCAACCGCGCCCCATCAAGACAAACATAAAGAGGGTCAAGTGCCCTCTTTTTTCCCTTTCCCTCCCCTCAGTAAACGAACACCTCCTCCCCATCTTAAAAAAAGGGGACTTCCCTCCTTTCTCCCTTAGACCAGTTCCCGGGAGATAAAGCGACCGACTTCTTTCCCTTCCTATACGCCATAGAGGCAAAACGCAGCACCCCCCCCCCTTTCCCCCCCCCACCCACTTTCAGCATCGGTCCCCCCCCTTTCTCCCCATGGAAGGAGCCAGGGTCGGGGTGTGTGAGATTCCCCCCTGTTCTTTTTTCTCTTCGCAGGAGAGAGATGGAGGACCGAGCTCTCCTTTTCCCCGACGGGCACTAATGGTCTCTTGCTTTTTTATTTTTAACTGTGCACATCGATGAACCCTTTTTTTTTCTTTTTTTTTTTGTCCACGGACACTAGAAAAAGGGCAGGGGCGTCCCTTTTTTTTGATTGGGACCGCGCTCCCCCCCCCCTGCATCCAACGACCCTGCAGCTTCTTTTCTTTTTTTCAATCCCCCGCCCAAAAATGAGAAGAAATCTTTTTCTTCCCCTCCCTCCTCGCGATAATCGTTCCCCCTTTCCCTTCTTCCTCAAGAGGATGCACATGGTCTCCCCTCTCCAGGTACCGTAATGTTTCTATTCTTTGCTGACGTACGGCGTTCCTTCCCCTCAAGGGCGCCGAGTGTCCCCGCCCCTCTTCCGGAGGGTGTAGCGCTTTTTCCATTCCCCCCTCCGCCAGAACTTGTACCTCCAATTTCATCTTTTTCCCAACGTCCAGAGCTATCGGGAGGTAATAACCATTTCCCTCTCGATCCACGGTTGCCACCCCCCTTTCCCCTTTTTTTGGCACAGAAGCATGGCTGAAAGCTTGGGGTTTGGTTGGGGTGGTTTTTTTTAATCAGGAGTCCCGCACCACCTTCCTTCCCCCTCTTCCCCCCTGACGACCACGAGATGGACCTCACCCTTCTTTTTTCCCCCTTCTCCCGAATGGATCGTTCGAGGTATTTTCTCTACGCGTGAGAGTCACGGATTTTCCCCCCCCGCAAGGTGGCCACAGGGCACACCGTCCTCTTTCCTGCTGCCAATCGAGTTCGCCTGTCCTTTTTTTTTTCTCCCGTGCAAAAGCGGCAGGCTTTTCAGTAAGGTTTCCTCTGGTTCTCCCAAGTGGCGACGAAGAGGCAGCCAACCGCCTCAAGTTTCCTCTCAAACCGATCACGCGGCTACGTCCCCCCCCCCCCCCCCCCCTTCCCTCTATAGAATCCGTCCTCCTCCCGTTCTTTTTTGCAACAGGCGAGAAGGAGAGGATTCTTTCCCCTCCCATGAAACAGACGGGACCCGACTCTTCCGCTGCTCCCAAGTGTGGGCGCCCCTTTTTTTGTTGAAGGGCGTCTGACATTTTACAATACTGTCCCGGCGGCCCGAGGGTGTGTAAGGCTATTTTTTCCCCTTTTTCTTCCTTCCGACAACTCCGCTTGCGCCGCTCATCGTCACCCTTCTTTTTCTCTTCCCTCACCCCTCCAATAACAGCGGCGCCCGCTCATTTCTTTTTTTAATTGAAGGGTGATGAACTTGGCTTTTTTTCCCTGCAACAAGAAAGAAGGCATAAACCGCTTCCCCCCCTTACGGGCGCCACGCCCAAGATTTTTTCCTTCCTTCCATTTCCATTTGTGTGTTGAAGATGACCCTCAGCGGTTTTTCCACCCGGGCATGAAATGTATGATGTCTTATTCCCCCCTTCCTTGGTATGAGCGTTGCGGAAGATTTTCTTCTTTCCCCGCGGACAAAACTTTCTCCTTTTCTTTCAGTAGTGATCGACCTGCACTTACCCGGGGAGAGCTGACCTTTTTTTTCCCCATATAGATATTTTCCTCCTACCTCCGTTTGGTTTCTTCTCTTCCCTCTTCAAGTATACGGCATCGCGTTTTTCCTGTTCAGTTTATGTGCCCCCCCACCTACTTCAAGAAATGGGAGTGATTTACTTCGGGTTGTTCCTTCTTTCTCTCCCTGGAAGAACGCGTCTTCCCTTCTCTCCTCTCCCCATGGAAGACCTTTTTCAACCCGACCTAGAGATAATCGGACCCCCCCCCCCCTCTTCTTTTCTGTCACGATCGTGGGCGTGCCCTCCTTTTCCTCCCTCTTTTTCTGCCTTTCAGTTCTGGTTGTTCGTTTGCAAGCCCCCCCGTTCTCCCCCTGACAATACAAACTCGAGTCATTTTTTGCTAAGTTCGTTCCTTTCTTTGTTCGCTCGAGCAGGCGCCTTTTTTTTTTTCGTCATGGAGGCGACTTGAGTCAATAAAGGACCCCCCCTTTCTCGTTGCGTGAAAGTGGTAACCGATCTGTTTTCCCCCTCCCGGCGGCATTGGAGCCCACCCTTTTTTTTCTTCTGTGATTCGTTTTTTTCTTTTTCATTTTCTGTGCGCGAACCTTGAACACCCCTTTCGCCTGTGAGAGAAGGAAGTCTTTCTTGGAGAGGGCCGGCGTCGCCCGTTCTTTTTCTTTTACTTCTTCATAATGGCGATCTTTTGTTTGCATCATTCGCTTCTTGGTGGAGATTCCTTCATGAAGAAGCAAGAGAATTTCCCCTTTTCTTTGCTGCGACCTGACAGTGCGACCTTTCCTTTTCTTTCCCCTTTTCTTTTTTCCCCCTTGATGTTTGGTTTGTCCTCCCTTTGGCTCGTCATCGATATCGACGCCCGAGCTCCCGATTTTTTTCTTTCTATGGTACGCGGGATCGTGGCCCTTTTTTTTTTTTTTCGGCAGAGTGGCCCTCAAGTTTTGCCCTTTTTTTTTTTGCTTTGTCCTCCTGATCTCAAACAAGCCAGAGCGTGCCATCCCAGGATTTACAGACCGACGGTTGTTTCTTTTTCTTTTTTTTTTTCCCCCTCTCTGTTCCCACCCTCTTTTTTCTCGGCGAGGAAGGTTCATGCTGCATATTTCCAGGTTACAAGGCTTGCCCCTGTTTTATTTCTTTTTTCTCCCCCCCCCACGCCGTTCACTCTATGAGGCGTTCTTTTTCCTCGGGGACGGCTATGACTCCCCCCTTTCCCCCCTCCACCGACAGCCGCTTCCCCCACGGTGTGATTCTTTGCCAGTGGCGACAATGGGCCTTCTTTCCCCCCCTTTCTTTTTCGCGACTTCACGCCGCGGGGAGATTCTTTTCTTCGTGGAAGTGGTCGATTTTCACCGTTGTGTGCCGACCGTTTGGAGGGGGGATTGACCCCCTTTTTTTGTTGCAGGTCAAGGGTCGTTGGATTTTTTTTTTCTTCGTTCGCGTTTCCCCCCCGCAACAGGGTGTTTACATCCTCTTTCATTACGCCTGGTTACCGACAGAAACGTACGCCCCCTCCCCATTTTTACATTCGGACTCCTCTTTTTACCCAATGAGGCCAGTATTGGCTCCCCTTTCTCCTTTCCCCCTCTCCCAATTCTCGCTCCTTTTGACCGAATTCGCTGGTGCGCAGGGTGGCTCGCACTCCCCCCTCCCTCTTTCCTCCCGTCACGATGATTACCGTGTTTGGTTTTTCCGTTTTCTTTGCGGCGGGTTGGCCTCTATGGCGGCATTTTTCCTAGCGCGAGTGAGATCGCCCCCCCTGCGTTGGTTTTTTTTTTTTCTGCGTGGCGAGACGTATTCTGGCTTTGTTTTTTTTTTCTCCCCGTGAAGGCGGCGGGCTTTGTTTTCCTTTTTTTTCTCCCCCGCTGCTCTGACCGCTTCTGGGTTCACTCTGGTTTTTTTCGTGCGATACACATCGGCGTTCGTCTTTACCCATCGCCGGTCTGTTTTTCCCTTTGACGGCGTGGCGTCGTTAACCGATGCGCTCGGCGCCTTGCTTTCCTTGGCATACAGCTTCGCTTATGGTAACTCGGCTTTTTCCCCATGAACTCCGGTGGCCGAAATTCTTTTTTTTTTTCTCCAGCCATTTTCCTTTTTCTCTTCCCGGTTCTGGCGTGCTCTGGTCTGGTTTTGGCCCTGTTAGTGCACTCGGAAAAACTCCCCAATCTTGTGTTTTTTCGTCTCTTGCATTCAAGACACATCCACCTCCCCCCTCCTCCCTTCGTAGGTGTTTCCACGAGCAGTTTCTTTTTCCCTTTTTTTTTTTTTCTGAGTCGTCATAGCGTTTTGTGACGTGACTTTTCGTCCCCCAAAACAAAGGCTCGAGCAATGTTTTTTCCTTTCTCCACGAGAGGGATCGGCGGCTTTTTCCTTGTTACAAGTGTCAACGAGGCCTGTCTCTTTTTTTTCCTTTTTCGGTTCTCCGCCAGCTTTTCGGTTTCTCTCCCTGTTACTCTCCGTTTTTTTTGTTTTCGAGGAGATCCACCCCGAAAAGTTGTTCTTTCTCCCTTTCTCGGGCCGCGCCATGCCCTCGGTGACACGTTCCTCCCTTTTTCTCCGCAGCATCACTCTCGTTGATCGCAGGCCCCCCTTTTTTTCTCCCCTTTTTTTGCGCGCGGTGTCCAAGTCAGTCTACCGATTAAAGTAACGGCAGTCCGACGAGAGAAGATAGAGTGCCCTTCTTTTTCCCCCCCCATGAGCCGGCCGGCGTGCCGGTTTATTTCTTTCTTTCTCAACGTTCTGCTGCGGAGCACCCCTCTCTTTCTCGCCAAGCAACAGCATTGGATTCAACCTTTCTTTCGGTACCGTTGAAGGAAGAATTGCGGTATTCCTCCCTTTCTTTGGCCTCACGGATTATGTTTTTTCTACTCGAAGAGGTTATGCCATTCCCCCCCTTTTTTTTCCTTCCGTTAGAGTCGCGCGACACCTCCCTCCACGCACGCTTTCCCCCCCTTCGGCTTGTGATCAAAGAGGAAGGTCTTCCTCCCATGGGATTTTTTTTTTTTTCCCACAGGATAAAGCCCTTCTTCCCCCTTTCTCAGCGCGGCAACGGCGTTTCTGATTCAAGCCTTGTGTCACGGCGAGAACTCTCGACAGACCAACCCTTTTCTTTTCCGTTCGAACGCTGGCGCCCCTCTTTTTTCTCTCCCGCGCGCCTCTGCGGACCGTATCCTCTCTTTCCCCCCGCCGCACAGAAACACTCCATTCCCATTCATTTTCCCTGGGCGATTTTCTTCCTTTTGTGCGACCTTTTTTTCGTGATGAGATCAGCAGGAGCGAGATTGTTATTTTTTTTCTTTCCCTTCCCCAGAAGGGCTTTAATTCTGATGGCCCGTCCATGCACGTAAGAATTGCCACACTTCCCCCCTTTGCTAGTTATGTCGTAACTTCCGTTCTTTTTTTTCTTTCAAAAGGTTGCGGATTTTTCATTTCCTTTTCCCTCCTTTTGCCTACAATTGACATACAACACCTGTGCTTCGGAAGAAAGGGGTCTTTCCCCCCCCCTCTCCGCCATCGTTTGATCGTTCCCTTTCCCCACCTGGCAGGTGCGCTTTTTCCCGCGGTGTGAATCGATTTTCTACAAAAGAGGATGCCCATTTTTCCTCATGGCCTCACCGTGTTGAAGTCGTTCTTTCCCTTTTTTTTTTTTTGTCGGAAGGGGCTCATATCTTTTTCTTTCTGGAACCGCCGCCTCTGACCCGGCGTTTTTCTTTTTTTTTCCCAGTGCCAAAGATTCAAAGAAGACAAGCCCTTGGTCCCTCTTCTAGTGCATCATGAAACGTCCTCTTTCCTTTTTTCTTTCCTAAACAGCGGTGTCCATCCCCTCTAAAGTGTTGCTCCATTACTTTTTTCCCCATCGGTCGGAAAAAGATTGGCTTAAACTTTTCCTCCCACGAGCAAAAACGCCCAAAATGCTTTCTTCCCCCTCCCTCGAATGGACAGCCACCCCCTTTTTTTCCGAGCCGAAGGGGTGCTTTAGGCGTTTCGATGAGGATAGTCACTCGGGCGGTTCCCCCCCCCCTCGGTGGCAAAAGGCACACGGCGTTTCCCCTTCTTCCTCGCCAATTCGAGTTCGCCTGGACGTCTTTTTTCCTTTCCCCCCACGGCGGCGGCGTCCATCAGTGTCCTTTCTTTTCGGCAAACCAGTTTCGGACCTTCCCCTCCTCCTTTCCAAGGCGGACAGGATGACGCCTCCCCCCCCCCCTTTCCTTTTTACGAGGCCGACGCGGCCCCTGTCCTCCCTCTCTCTCATCTACTGCCGTCTCTCCCAAGTGCTCCTTAGGCTTTAGTTTCCGACAGTCGAGCACGCACTGCCTTTTCCTCCACGCTCAGCGCGATCCCCTTTTTCTTCCTTTGTTGGGGAAGGGCGTCTGCCAGAGCTGGTCCCCTTTTTGTTGTTTCTGATTATTGGGATTGCATGTTTTTCCCCACACTCCGATTGCGCCTGTCCCCCCCGATCCCCTCTCTTTCTTTCCCCCTCCCCTTCAATCCCCCGCGTCGCCCGCTTTTCTCCCCCTTTTGCTGAAAAGGGGCTTTCCCTTTTCTCACTGAAAGGCATAACTGAAGCGTCCCCCCCCCTTTTTAGGGCGAAAACACACCACCACCTTTTTTTCTTGCAGGGAAACCCGTAAGCCCTTTTTCTCTCTCCGGTTCGCCGTGAACCGGTCTCCCTTTTTTCTTACGGTACGGGATAGCGTTTTTTTTCTTCTCCCGTATGAGAACCCGCGTCCCTTTTCTTTTTTTCCCCGGGAGTCTATGGCCGTTTCTTTCCTGGCACAAGTTGAGCGACTATAGAAGATAATGATCTTTTCCTCTTCCCTTTCCTAATAGTTGGTGTTGTGCGTCTTCCCCCCCCCCACGATCAAGTATAGGCTATGTTCTCCCTCCTCTTGTTGTGCCGGGCAGCATTTCTATGCACCCCTTCGTAAGACATGACGTGACTCTTTCCCGCGGGTCGCATTCGGTTGTCTCTCGGAAGCAACTCTCCTCCCCCGTGCGCAGCCATTTACATGGCAGTGGACCGGTTTTTCCACTCCCCCCCCCCCTTTTTTCATGGCAAAACCACCCCCCCCTTTCCTTTTTCCCCTTTCAGAGCTGGGCGTTCTTTTTACGGCACGTTCGTCTTTTCCTTCATTTTTTCCCGCGTCGATGTGCAAGCCCCGTTGCCATTACAAATCGAGGATCGGGTTTTTTTTTTTTCCTGGTTTAGTGGGACTTTTTTATGGTTGTTTCTTTATGTTTTATACTGCGCAAGCGAGTTGTCGGCCCGCTTTTTTTATACGGACACCAATTTGTGAGTTTTTCCATTGTTTTCTCACCGCTAGTTTTCCTCCCCCCCTCAGGCGCGCATTCCCTTTCTTTCGAGATTGATATTGGTTTTTTTTTCCTTCTTTCTCGTTCTCATGTCTGGAAACTCATCTCCTTGCTCCTTTCCCCCCTCTCCGGAGACTTGACCCTCCTTCGCGGAAGGTGTTCGCCCCCTTTTCCCTCGTGTTCTTACTTTTTTTTTCCTCTTCCGCATTGGAGCTGTTTCTCCCCCCTATTCTGCCACTTTTTTTTCTTTTTCAGAGGTCGGCTTCCTGACCTTTTTTTCACGTTGTGAGAGAACTGCCCGTGAAAACCAGTGTGTGCGCTTCCTTCGCGGTGAGTGAGAAGTTTCCTTTTTTTGTGCCCGCACCTCGTGACGTATCCTTTCTTCCTCCCCCGCTGCAGAATCCTTTTCTTTTTGTCAGCGGGCTTGGGATTTTTTTTTTTGCGTGGGTCAAGTAGTAGGGGTAGTGCCGGTTTTCCCCTTCCCTTGTTGGTGAGGGACTCATATTCAAAGCTTTCTTTGCCAAGACCAGGATTTACGACCGGTCGGGGATCAACACGTTTATTCCTGGTTATACCTCCCGGCTTCCTCTTTTCACTAGTCGACCCTTTAACAAGGGCCTTGTTTTTGAGTTTTTTCCCGGAGATCACAACGACTTTCCCGTCTTTTTTTTCCTCCGGCGACCATTGCGTGTTATCTCTTTCCCCCCCCCTCCGGGACCCATCCCTCCTCCCCTCCCTCAACACGGTGACTTTGACTTCTTGACTCCTTTGCAATAACGTCTGATTACGTGCCTCTCCCCCCCGGGGGGACGATGAGCGCGCCGTTTTTTTCCTTTGAGTTGTGTTTTTTTTTTTTCTCTTTTTCGAAGTTTGTTTCTTTACCGGTACGTGCCGTCTTTCCCAGGGGCGTTGGATGCAATTTTTTGCGGTACAAAAATCCGTCTTTCCTCCTCCCGGGACCTATTTCTACGTTACGTCCTTTCTCTGTTTCATGATTTTCTTTCAGCAGGGTTTTTTTCCCTTCTGCCCGTCTTGGAGCGAGCCCTCCCTTTTCCCATCTCGCTCAGGCGGAGCTCCCGGGCTCATTTTTTTCTCACAGACGCACTAAGCGGATTTCCTTGTTTTGGTGGCCTGGCGTTGGTTTCCCTTTTTGTCATATATGGAGGCATTTTGTCCTCCCCTTTTTCCTTCTCTCGTCGTGAGCTGCGTCCGGAAGCTCTTTTGCGAGAAGTACATAAGGTTTTTTTTCTCGTTGAAGGAGGCGGGCTTTGTTTTTTCTCCTTTTTGGCCGCGATGATATTGACCCGCTTTTTCCCTTCTCAGGTGGGATGACGGACCTTTTCGTGCGGATTGTCCTCCCTTCTTGATGGGTGAGTGTATGTGCCGTCTTTTTTTTTTTCCTTTTCCTCCCCTCTCAGGAGAAGTGAGGGTTTCTTTTAGCGTAGTTTTCTCCTTTTTCCCCTCCCCCATTAACCCAGGAGGACGACCTTCCCTTTCCCTCATGGGAATTCATGGTCCTTAACGTTTTTTCTTTTTTCCTTCTTTGTGCTGTCTTAGGTATGGAACGCTTTCCCTTTCGCAGAGAACGTGAGGAATGTCTTTCCTCACGGCAAAGCCGGCGCCTTGGTTTCTTTCGAAGAGTAGCTCGGCGTGGGTTGAGTTCTTCATTCGCCCTTTGATAGTGACGTTTGACACCCTTTTTCCCCTTCTCGAGCAATTGGTCGCCATTTTTCAACCGAGAGGAGTCGGAGGCGCCCCTCGTTTTTCCCCCCCTTTTTCCCCCGAGCATGGAGAGCGGAAAAGCTCCCCTTTTTTCCCTCCCTTTTTCGGGTGGATCGTCTAGATTTTCCTCCGCTCGCTTATCTCTATCCCCCCGCAAAGTGGCGGAGGACGGCGACGTTTTTTTTTTTTTTCTTCCTGTGCCCCCGTGTATTCCTTTCCCTCGCCGCAAATCCCTGATCGTTTCGTATCGTTCTCCCCTTGCCCTGAGCCTTGTTTTGCGCGACGGTTTCCACGTCCCTTCCGACCTCGCAGCCCACGCCGTCTCCCCCTTTTTCTCCCTTTCCTTCGTGGAAAACAAATGATCTGGCTTTTTTTTTTTTTTTGTCATGCATTATCAAAGTTCTTTAGTCTCCCCCTCTGGGCCGCGTTCCCGACCCTCTTTCCCTTCCCGTGACCAGAGCCGCCAGAACCTTTCCCCTTTCAGTAAGAATTGAGTATTCCCCCCTTCACAAGAATCTTTTCTTAGGTTTTTTTTTCATATGACAGGCCGATACTACGACGACCTTCCTCTCTCTATCGGATCGGTTCGCGTCTGTCTTTTTTTTTTTTTTTTTTTTTCCTATACCCGCACAAAGAATGAGATGGGTGATGACCCGAGAAATTTTTCCCTTTCGCGCGGCCAACTGATAAGAAACTCCATCAAGTTTGCTCTGCACCGGAGCCCGATGGAAAATGTCCCGCGCTTTTTTCCCTTTTCGACAGCCACCAGCTTCTTTTTTCTCTTGTCCAAAGCGCCACCATCCGTCCCCCCCCCCCCAACCCCCCCCCCCAACCCCCCCCCCCCCCACCTTTTTCCCCTTGCGATATGCGCGACCGTACAGACTTCCTCTTCCTTCCCGCCAACAACGCAGGCCACCTTTTTCCTTTCGGCGATTCCCCCCTTTTTTCTCTCCACCGGATCGCGCATCTGACCCTGGATATTTTCTCCTTGGTATTCAGCTCTCTTTTTCCTCTCTCCAAAGACGGGCCTCATGGTTCCCTCCTTTTTTTTTTCTTCTTCCACATCGATGAAACACCCTCCCCCCCCCCCCCCCTTTTCGTACAGTCCCCTTTTTCCTTCTGGCCGGGCGTCTCCAACCCGTTTTTTTTCCCCGGGAACGACGCCGACCCTTCTTTTCCCCCCCTGCACGCGTCGGCCGACCGGGTCCCCGTCCAAAAACTGCGTCCCTTCGTTGACACGGCCACGGGTTTTTGTCCACAGCGGGTGAAGTTCCCCCCCTCCCCGAGGATGACAAAGGTGTCGTTCCCTTTCTTTTCCCCTTTTTCCCCCGTGTTGAAGGTTTGGGTGCTTTTAAGTCTTCTTTCATAGAAGTCCACCTGCCATTTTTCTCGCTGAACGGTTTTTTTTTTCCCCAGTGCAAAAGAGTTACAACGCCCGCTCCCCCCCCTCTTTTTTAATAATGAAAAGTCCTCTCCGTGCCCTCCTTCCCCCCTCTAGATCACGGGTTCTTCGTTCGTAATCTGGGCTGGAATGGTTTTTTTCCGGCTTTGAATCACTTTAGTACCGCACCCCCCCCTCTCAACGCAAAAATGAGTCCTTCTCACCACTTCACAGCACCCACGCGTTTCCTCCGCCCGCATGACCATAGTAGAGGATCCTGTTTTCGAGGAGGAGAGATCCCCCCTTTTTGGTGCAAAAAACCAACCCCGTTTTTTTTTTTTTCCCCCCCCCGGCGGCACTCACCGCGCTTGGGACTTCCCCTTTTTTTTTCGGGGGGGGGGTTCGGTTCTTTTCCAGAAAAAGATGACCCTCGCTGCTTTCCCCTTTTCTCCCCTCTATAGCAAACCAAGTGTGCCTCCCTTTTTTTCCCCGCAAGGCGGGACTTCTTTCTTTCCCCTGCTTCACGAGGCGACGCCGGCTAAAGTCCCTTTTTCCCTTCATATCATGACGTCGCCCGCACCTTGCTCTACTTCCTCCCATTCGCGCAGCAAGAACCCCTTTTTTTCGTCGCGATCCCAAGTGTGGGTCAACTTTTTTTTCTTTCTTCTGAAGAGAGGGTCTTTCAGTTCCCTTCTTTTTTGTCGGATATGGGGACTCGGCTATGCTTTCCCCTCCCCTTCCCTTCCTCTCAGATAGTCCCCCTCGGCTTGCTTTTTCCCCCCTTCTGCCCCGATCCTCGAGTTTGTCCTTTTTTTCTTCCTTTTCTGGACGCGGGCACCCATTGACTGTTCTTTCCCCGTAACACAACCGTCGGCGCCACCGCCCCCGACTTTTCCCCCCTTTCAGCATTTGGTTTGCCGATGTGCTTTTTTTCGCGAAGGTCGCCGTGACCACTGTCCTTTTTTTGCTACAGGTTACGGGTCTTTTTTTTTTTTTCTGTTTCCGTCTGCGAAACGCGGCCACAAATTTCTTTTCCCTTTCGTCGAAGTAGTGGGCCGAGACTCTTTTCTCGATTTTCTTCTCTTTCCATAGCTATTTCCTCTTTTTTGTTTTTGTTTTCCCCCCCGATAAGTATCTGCAGATTCGCGCGCCACTTTTTTTCCCGATCGTTCGGCCAACCCCTCTTTGTGCATCCGTCTTTACGTTGTCCTTTCTTTCCATCGCAGCAAAGAGCATCCCTTTTTCAGCCATCAGACTTTCCGGCGACCACTCGCGACCCCCCCCCCCACGGCTTGAAGGGTTTCCCTTCCTTTGGTCGTGGAGAACGAAGGGGTTTACGGTTTCCAGTTTCTTGGGTGCCCCTCATGCAAACCCCCCTTTCAGCAACCGGCAATTACCCCCCCTTTCGGGTGGATGAAGGGTTCGTTGGACTCCCCTCCCCTTTCTCGAGAAGGACGCACAGAGTATCTTCCTTTCTCTCCTTGAGTCCCCCCCTATCTTGGAACCCCTCCCCATTTTCTTGTTTGAAATTGTACCCTCTTTTCCCCCCTTAACAACAAACGCCGGCTTTTTTTTCTGTGATAGTGGTCGGTCCGTTTTTTCTACGTCGGAAACCTCTTCGCGCTTTTTTTTTCTTCGAAGAGACGATGACGATTCGTCTCTCGGTTGTCGAATCGGAAGAAGTTGTTGACCGTTTTTTTTTTTTTTCCTTGACGGCGGTGGTTTTCTCTTCGATTTCCCCCTCCTCGGTAGCATTAATGAAGCCTCCCCCTTTTTTTTTCCTTGCCTGCAGGCGAACTCGATTGTCTCTTTTTTTTTCTTTTCCTCCGTGTGCCTGGTGGCCACCTTTTTCCTCCCTCGTGACGATTTTCCTCCACCTTTCCCTTCCGCGCGCTCCGATCCCCTTTTCTTTTCCTCTTGGCGCGTGGGTGCTTTTTTGTCGTGCGGTGGCCCGAGTTTTGCTTTTTTGGACTCCTGATTCCCTGTCCAACTTTCCGTGCAGCCATCTTTTCCTTTTTTGTTTCTTTCGTCATTTTTTTCTTTCCATCCCGATTTTTCCAGGCCTTCTTGCACTCGTGGATCGGTTTCCCCTTTTTTTTTTTTTGTCATCTGTGGCACTTCTCTTCACCCTCTTCTCCTGGACTCGGCGCCCCTTTCCCTTTTCTTCCCGCCCTCCTTCCACTACCAGACGCCCCCCCCTTTTATTCCTGGATATTTGCGACCTGGGTCTCCTCCCGCGAATTCACCCGCTTTTTTCTTTTTTTTCGCGCTGCTGGGCCTTTCCAAAAGATGCTTCTCCCTTCGGGGAGTTGTGTACCGTTTTTTCCGTGAAGTAAAGGTTTTTCTTTTTCGTCGTTCCACGCGGCCCCTTTTCTACCGACCCGGCACTATTTCTACTTTCTCCCCCTTTTCGCAAAGTTTTTCATAGATGTGCAACTTTTTCTTTTTCCTCGACCATGAGGCCCCTTGGAGCTTTTTGAACCCCCCCCCTTTCCCCTTCTCCCTTTTCCTTCGGAGATCATCACGATGCTTTCTAGAAAGACACGCCCCTCCCCCTTTTTTTTTTTTCTGGACGTGTTTGGTGGGCCTTGGTTTGTTTTGCTTTCTGGAATCTATGGTTCTTTGCGAAGAGAGAGAGCGTTTCTCTTCTTTTTTTTTTTCCCGCCTTGGGAGGACAAGCGTGCCCTTCTCCTTTGGTGTGTTGTCCTTCCGCTGGCGGGAGTTTGTTTGCCGCGCCTGCGTGGACTCTGTAATTGCTTTTAGGTGTTTCCTTCATGGGCTTAGGGCTCTCAAAAAGAAGGCGGGTGAGTGTCTCTTTCCTTTCCTCCCCGATCCGCTCGGCGCCTTCTTTCCCTCTTCGTTAGGAATCGGCCTGTTCATAGGAAGACCCCCCCTTTTTTTCTCTCCTTCTTTGCTGTTCTTTAACCGCCATTCGTTCCCCTTTTCCTTCCCCTTAACGGTTCGGGCGTGCTCTGTTTTTTTTCCCCTCGTGCCAGGCTGGTGCTTCGCCGCTTTTTTTCCTTTTCCCCGAACATCAAAAGTCCTGAACGTTTTTCTCTCCCGTTTTTCCCACGATGCCTTTACAAGTTTCGTATATTTTTCTCGTTCTGCAGCGGTGGAGCGTGGCCGTGGACACCGTTTTTCTTTTTTTTTTTTCTCACAATGGTCCGTGCTTCCTCTTTGTGTATTCGGCGAGAAAGCTTTTCTCTCATGGGGCGGCCGCCTTTTTTCACTTTCTCGGTCTCCCGCAGCGTTTCGGGGGTGGCTCTTTCCTTTTTGTTTTGAGAGAGATCCAACACGAAAGCTTGCCTTCTTTCGCTCCATGCTCGTGACACGTGTAAACAGTTCTTCCCCGTCCCCCTATCGGTTGATTTCTGGCACTTTTTCCCTCTCGAGCATGTGTTTTGCGCGCGTTTCCATTTCTTCCTCCTCCAGAACTCGCGGCCCACTCCCCCCCTTTCCTTTCCCTTCTCGTGGGAAAACAAACGGACTGCTTTCCCGTTCAGGACTTTGCTTCATCATTATTTTTTTTTTTTGGAGCCCCAGCTTGGCCGCGTCCCACGCGGGACTTTTTCTTTTCCTCCCCCTGAACAGTTATTCGACCCTTCCCCCCTTCCTCAAATCAGCAAAGTCCATTCTTTCCCTTCTTCCCTTCCTATGACAGGCCTCTCCGCAGGTTATGCAATTACACAGAAAGGAGCGTGCGGTTCTTTTTTTTCCTCCCCACGACGGAAAGATACACGAACCCAGTCCCCTTTCATCAAGAGAAGGCCAATCCCGCACCTTTTTTTCCCCCCTCGCGGGCCCAACTGATAAAACTCTTACAACTCCTCCTTCCCCCGGAACCGGCGCCGATTCCCCCTCTTTTTCCCCCCCTCCGAGACCTTCGACAGCCACAAGTTTTTCACGATGGAGCCAAGCAGCCTTTTTCCTCCCTCGCTCGCGCGCCGTCTCCCCTGGAAATTCCCCCGCAGACAACACAACGCCTTCTTTCCTTCGATCCGCTTGATTTCCTCAACCTGCTTTTTTTTTTCCCTCAGGAGCGATCCCCCTTCTCTTTGTATGTTCTCGCCTCCAAGACGTTGCTTTCTCGTCGAATTTGCCACCTTTCTTCCTGTCGTAGGCAGTGGACCCCCCGTTGCGGTCGTGGTTCCCTCCCCGACGACGACCACTTGCCCTCCCTCACGCGGTCGGCCGACCACCCCCCCTCAAAAAATGACAGGGCCGCCCCTTCTTCCGTTTGCGGAGAGACTCATCTTCTTCTCTCCGGACATCACACTAACTTTTTTTTTTCCTCCATAGCCAAGGACTCAACTTCCCGGTAGTTGATGGTCCTTTTTCGTCATAGCGTCCCTTTTGAGGCACCGCCTCTAGTTGTTGCTGAACGGCGTTTTTTTTTTCCAGTGCCACAGATTCACCTCCCCTTTCCCCGATCGACTATCCTCTCCTCTCCGGGAGGTCTTCCCCCTGGACCCGCCCCCTTCAACGTGTGAGCACACCGTGGTTCTTTTTTTTTTTTTTTCCCTTTGCTTGAAAGGCTGGAATCGGAGTCCTTTCCCTCCCTTTAGGGACACCTGCACGACCACGAGAGGACCTCCCTCTTCCCTGCTGACCATAGCTCGGGGATCCTTGGCCGAGATAGATGCTGCTTCCCCCCCCCCCCAAACAGCAAGGTGGCCACCCCTTTTTTCCCTCGAGGGACGCGCCCCCCCCTTTTTTTCTTCGCAGCACCGTGTCGGGCTTTACTTTTCACTCTGTCTCGCAAACAAGTGGCGACCCTGTTCCTTTCCCCTCCGCAAAGGAGGACGGATGAACGCCCCCAATGATTAACGAGGAGACGCCGGCCCCTTTTCTTCCTCTTCCTCTCCTGCCGTCGCGCCAGGGGATTTTTCCCTCCATTCGAGAACGAATTGAACCCCCTTTCCCCCTCTCAGCGCGATCCAGTTGGTTTTTTTTTTTTAAGGGAGTCTGACAGAGCTTTCCCTCTCGCCCTCTTTTTCGACTTTTCCCCCTTGGCGACCCATGACGGCGACTTCTCTTCTTGGATTCTTTCCTCCCCCCTGCCAATCCACCGCGCGCCCGATCCCCTCTTTTTTTTTCCCTTTGATCGGACGCGGGCCCCCTTTTTCCCCCCTGCATAACGACGAACGTTTCGTTTCCTCCCCGATCCGTGAAGGAAACCCTTCTAGAGAGGTCGCGTGAAAACCCTTTTTTCCTTACGGGATGTCTCCGCCGTCTTTTCCTCCCTCCTCCCTCCCCCGAGCCAAGACGGGATGCCGCCCTCCCTTTTCCCTGCTACGTGTGGCCGGCCACCGTTGCGCTTCGCGATCCTTTTTTTTTTTTTTTCCTCTCGTTTCCTCCTTTGTTTTTGGGCTCTCTCTTTTTTTTCCACCCGCGCAGTATCGGCGCATCGAGGCACCGGTTGCCTTAGAATCGTCTCGGAACCTCACTCGACCGCCCTTCGGCATATCTTTGTTCAAGAGGGACCTTTTTCCGCTCATACGTAACCGTGATCATCCATTCCCTCTCTTTTTTCCCGGGCGAAACTCGCTCTTTTTTCACGGGGTTCCTTCCCCTCCCGTTTCTTTTTCCTCTTTTTTCCTTGCAGTTAGTAGGTATGGAATTTTACATTTTCCCTCCCAGTTCAGAACCGGAATTTTTTCTCTTGGAGCAGGAGGTGGATCTTCTCCTTGGTGACTATTTTCTTAGAAAGAGGAGTTGTCTTCACTTTCTCCTTTAGTACAAAATTTCCCCGCGGGCGCACGGCGTTCTTTTGTCCGGGAAGCTTCACCCCCCGGGCTCATCTCCTTTGATAGAGCTTCTTTTCCATGTAAGTTGATGTTCATGCAGTTTTTTTTTTTCCCTCCTACTCATTCGAGATTTTCTGACGGACTTCTCCCCCTGATTAGTCTATCGTCGGAGCTTTTTTTTTCCCTTGCAGAAGTGTAAGTACTTCCTTTCCTTCGGTGGAGGACTATCGCCTCCCCTTTTAGAAGAGTAGCATTACCTTCTCCCTTTTTCTTGGTGGAAAGGGGTCGATCTTCCCTTTTTTTCCTTCCTTCGGCGCGTAATAGGGTGTTTCTCCTGTCTTGTTTGGTTTGGTGAAAGA
>Ga0179593_1499713_pt1 | contig 17190 bp, 20 predicted proteins | sample CZODoug2_1_08_16_FD_185931 | JGI IMG/M metagenome (GOLD analysis project Ga0179593, IMG submission 185931) | Vadose zone soil fungal communities from Angelo Coast Range Reserve, California, USA - CZODoug2_1_08_16fungal (PacBio error correction) | ecosystem: Environmental > Terrestrial > Soil >... | reverse complement strand
TTCTCGTCGAGGTTGTCTTGCTGTCAGGTGCATGCAAAATACTTTTTTTCGAACCCCTCTGACCTTTCTCCAGTTAAGATTCGGCCCTGTTGTCCCTGGTATATTTTCCCCCCCGATCCGTAGAGGGAATCGGCGGATCCATATATGCCCGTTCCTTTGACACTGAGGCCCGGTTCCCCTGTGAGCCGAGGTTTCTTGAGACAGGATAAAACTTCCACCAGCCGGGCGTTTGTCATGGGGTCCGTTATCACCCTTGTTAGCTTATTCTGGCGCAGGTGGTCGGCTTCCGGTCTCGGGTCCCCTTCCCTTCCCCATTCGCTGACTGGCCTCGTTTCCCTGTCTTCCGGGATCGTTACTTCCCTGTGACTTTCAGTCCGAACACGGTCGTCGCCGTTCAGGTTACGCCACTCTCCTCGAAGCATGCTAAGACTTCCCCTTTTCTCTCTAAAACTTAGCTCTTTGATTTAAACCAGTTCCGGATGCTTATTCTCTTTGCTATTGCCCACCCCAGACAGCCCCCCCCATACGTTTCCTTTAGAGGTGAGTATTACCCCTCTCTATACAACATTGAACGAGCACATTTATCCCCCGCTCTCCCTTGACCTCCTCTTTCCTCCCCGTGCTCGTAAATTGGATCCTACAATAAGTTCAACCCAGTCGGCGCGAAATTTCCCCTTCCCGACGAGCAGCATGGCACCTGCTTGATTGGGTTGATCCGTCCTCCCTGAGAACTCGACTTACTCCCGCCCGTCCTGCATCCGAGCCCTTTTTCGCGTGAATTATGCCAGCCGATTCCGAATGAATTCGAAAAACAAACGTGCCCGTTCCCCCCTCGTCGTCAGGCCTTGCCCCCGGCAGGTTCTTTTCTCCTCTGTTCCCCTCCGGACGATGACCCCTTCCTTGAGATCGGTTTGGCTTTCACCTCATTTGCTGGTCATTGCGCCTTTTGGCGTCGATCTGTCGTACGTTTGATGGTTTTTCTTCGTAATCCCATCCGTTCTTGCTCATTCCTCGGTTTCGCCCTTACCCCTTAGCGCTCCTGTCTAAGATCCAGTTGGGTGGGCGATCTCCCGCGTTCTTTTTCCATGCTTTATCCCCAATCTGGCTTTAGTCTTTGCTCTTGATCTTGGCCTCTCGACACTTTCCCCTTGTGACTCTTCCCTTCCTCTTTTCCTTCGTCGTGACACCCCCGAATCGTCTGTCCCGAGCGAGTCTCAAACATCTTTCTTCATCATTTTCGCCCATCCGCTTTATCTTCTAAAGACAAGGCTTTTCCTTCCGGGATTTCCTTTTAGGAGAATGTCCTTCGTAATCGGCGACCCCTTCCTTTCCGCAGAAGCGGTCTTTTTTTTTTCAGCACCGAGCTTCCCCTACCGCTGCTTGCTCATGCCTTCTTGTGCCTTTCTCGCCCTATAGTGCTAGATCACGTGCATAAAGGGACCTTCTTATTATTAACCCCTAGTGAATTTCCGCCGTCCTGCATCCGGTCTCTGGTTCCTCCTTCCGTGCATCCCCCCAAATCACCCTTCTTTTGCCGACTGTCGCCCCTTGAAGTTCCCCTCGCAGATCAGCCTGAACTGGCCTCCCTCGCCAGACGAGAAATGTCGTTTTTTTTCATCCCTTCATCGCCGGCTAAACCAATTCTTGCCTCTAATGTCTGGCCCGAGGATGACCTACCTTTTTCCCAAGCCGCCCGTATGGACATTGCCATCAGCCTCCTGCATTGGCCGCCTTGGTCCCCGACCCATTCCCACTCGAGGCGAGGAATGCTCTTCCCAAGCGGGGTTAACTGAGAGATTTGCCCTCGATTCCTCCATCCTCCCCGCCTCTCAACCTACCAGGTCCCATGCCTTCAGGACTCTCGGCCTTAATGTGCGTACTATCGGGTCCCCTGTAGCCATCGGCCCTCTTTTTTCGAGTCGCCCGATCTTGGCTCACGCGTGCAGGGACTTTTTCTTGCCTAAAGAAAACCGAGTACCCTTGCTCGCAAAGTGAGGTCTGTGGTTTCACTTTTTCGCGTCAAACCTCCCACCCAGTTTTGGGCCCTGGACTCCTAACCAGAAACCAGCCACAAAGGATGGCGTTCCCCAATTGCACTACCCTTGAACGATGAGCCAAACGTTTTTCTCCCCTCAGACTTGCAAATTCGTACAGAGGTTCTGCTCGTGGGGAGAAGTGCCATTTCCGTCCTTCGTGCTTGACCTTTGAGGTGTCAGTGCCACTCCCCGGCCTTGCCCGGTGTATCCCTTCTTCCGTACCTTCTATTTTTAAAGGTTACATTGGCCGAAACTCCACTTCGCTTTTCCTGTAAATTTTCCTCCCCACCAAATTAGCGGGCCGTCTTTTTGAAGTTTCCATACATGAAATCCCTCATTGCTGTTGTCTTCCTCTCGTCTCATGAGAAATCGAAACCGGCAAGGACTGTGGCCCTGTTTCTTCTGAAGATAGTCCCTCCGCCCCCAAGATGGAAATCCCACGTGTTCTAATCGTTTGTTTCCGCTCGACGCCTCCTCTCTTGATGTCGGCGTCGCCTTTCCCCAATTTTGATTTTTTTCTCCGTGATGGTGAGTTTTGCTCAACCATTCTCGTTTCACCGGCGCCGCCCCCGCGGACGACCCGTCGTGTTCTCCCCCTTCCCATCCAGACTTTGTTGACGAACAATAGCTGGCGACCTTTAAATTTCCTTCCCTCCCCTTCGACCCTGACTCTCATTCGTTCCCTTGAAACATCTCGCGTCTATACGAATTACGAAGAGGGTTGCTTGTCGTGTGCTTCCGCCCCTTCTTTGCCTGCTGCTTGAAGTCTCCCAGCCCTTTTAAAGTTTCAAACGAGGACCCCCGTGGTACACCACTTTCCCCTTCCGTCTTCCCCTTTCCTACGCCCCATTTTAAAATAGAACCCCCCCCCAAACGCTAGCGTTTTCTAAGTTTTTATATCCAGAACCCATTTCTTTTAGGTTTAGCCGTGTCTCTTTCCCGTCCACGGGATCATCGCGTCTTATTCTATTCGCTTTTCTCCCCTTACATTGTGAGTGTCCCGGGGGCACGACGATGCGTATCACACCAACGGAGTCGTGTGAATCCCTCCTCTCACTCCTTTTTTTGATCTAACGACCCTGACGCGTGGATTCCTCTTTTTCTCCCACCCCCCGGCCCCCCCCGGTATCTTTCCTCCTTCGGATCCTCTCTGTATCCATCCCCCCCACGGTTCGGCGCCTATAAGAAGTGCGGGGGTCGTTTAAATCCCTCCCCTTCCCACTTGCCTTTGGTTCTCTTTTCTATTTTTGAGTGTCTATCCCTGCATCTTTTTTTTGACGTTTGTGGTTCGAGATTTGTATCTATCTTCCGTGCTTTTTCCCGCTACGAGGCAGACTGCGCAGACACACTCCCGCACTTTCGTCCCATCGGTTAGTTCTTTTCCGTTGCTACTTTCTTTTTTTCCAGCCTTTTTTTTTAGGCTTTTAACGGGGACTTCCCTTTCCCCTTTGAAGTCCCATTGCTGTGAAACTCTGATTTCTGCTCCCGTAGCCTTTACGTCCGTCTCAAGTGCTTCTGTTCCCGCGTGGATACGATTTCCCAACCTACTATAAGGTTTTAGCCAAACCCTTCCCCCCCCACGTGTTGAAGGCGACCCCTTTCTTCTCACTAATCTATTTCTTCGAGGTTTCTCTTGAGTACTTACTCACCCTTTCTTCGAGGATTCATCGTTCGATGATTTTTACTCCTCGTCACCGCACACAGCGAGAATCCCAGTATTTTTCGCCTGTTTTATTATGTACCCCCAACATTCCGCCCCCCTCCTGATTTTCTTCCTCCTCCCCCCCCTACTGGCTTTCGTCCCCTTTTACCTTTTCCAGTCACCAAGCGGAGATTCCCCACGTTTCCCCCCCACGTACCTTAACCTTTAACTTTACTTTTTTCCCCCAGACCAAGTTCCTTTTTTTTTCCCCTTGTCACCTTGTCTTTCTCCTCCCACTTCCTCCTGCACCTGATTTTTTCCCCCTTCCTCCCCCGCACGAGCCGTACGCGATGATGAAGTGCCCCTTCTCTGCTACACTGGTTTCCTCCCCGTTTGGTTTACCTTCCCCCCTCCCTTTTTGCGTTTTATCCTGAGCGATTCCCCCGGCCACCAAACCTCTGCTGTCCTGCTGCATCTAACACACGCCTCTGTTGCTTCTATCTTTCCATCGTGTTTTTCTATTCTCGACGACTGTGAAACGAAGCTCCAGCGCTCGAGCCCCTGCTCGGCGGTCGCCCGAAAAGGCCCTTTTACGGTCCCCCAACCCGACTCCGTCCCAGCCTCTGGTCTTTTAGTTACCATATTTCCCTAGGATGGGGGGAGGCTGTGAGTTGTCGATGCGTGTAGAACGCTTGGCAGCGTGCATTATAGTCCTGTTTTCTTCTTCGCTTTTGCCAGTTGCGGCCCCCCAACTTTCTGGCAGTTGTCTGCCAATACGATATGTTGGACGAGGTAAGCCTCCGCCGTTGGGCCATCCATTTCTTTTTCGGATGCGTGCTGACTGAAGGATCCCCACCTTTATCACTCGGCGTTCCTAGAATCCCCTTGTCTGGCCCCCCCCCTTTCCAATTAGCAGTGCCCTCCCGCCCGCGATTCACTACGGATATGTGGTGTGCCTTTAAGGAGTCCGCCCTTCGTATATCGACTGTTACGAACTTTTTCCCCCCCCAGGTTTTTCCCGTCCTTTTCTGTCAGGCCAATAGTGAAATTGCACTCACATCTTATTCATTGGCAACCTTTTTGACGAAACCCGTCCTTTTCTCCCAGTTCGGCTTCGCGAAAGCAATCCCGATCTTGGCCTCTTCTTTTGAATGATACTCTGTGCCTATTACCGAGTGTTCCCCTTTCACGCACTTTTTTTTGTTCCCCCCCCGCTCCTTCACTTCTTTCAGACTAACCTGTTGCAGGATTATTGCCTCACGTCTTTTTGTTCGACTCCCCGGTGAGCGAGTCTGCTTCTTGCCAAGGGCCACGACGGAGTTTGACGTCAAAGACCTGGCAAATCGATATCCCTAAAATTGAGAAGTGATCGTTGCTCCGGCCCTATTCCCAAAGCAATAGCCTCCTCCCTATCCAGATTTACAGACCTCTCCCGCCTTTGACCAACCTCCTCCGTAGCCTTATCGTCTTCGATTCTACCTTTGACTGGCACCTGCGCAAGCATTCTGTGAAGGTTTACGGCTAGACATTTCCAACTTCGCCTGCGATAAGGCCTTTCCAACCTGCGCGATTTTAGCAGCCCCGTTTCTGTGACGTGTAATACCCCACTATTCTCGGGTGAAGTTCCGTCCATTGCCCGGGTCCCTGCAACAATCCCCCCCCCCTGCCTTTTTTCCAGGCTTATCTGTGGATGGTTTGCGATTTTTTCCTTAGTTCTCGGAACTTTCCAACGTCCCTATCCCCAGAGCCGCGGCGTCCTCCCGGGGCTTGCCGCTGAGGTGTATTCTTTTAGTTTCTCTTCCCCCACCCCACGCCCACTTAAGGTTGACTGCTGCTCTTGGGTCCGGGGTAGCCTACTCGCGGCTTCCTTTGGTGATCCGATGCCCCTCGCGTTTTAGAAGTTGGTCTCCCCTGGGGCTATTGTGTTGTCGCAGCGTGATTCTTTCATGGGGAATGTACTCTATCGTTTCACCACCTCCCCGCCTACTTCGTGTTGGTTCGCTTTTTTGTTGGTCCCTTCCCCCTCCCCAAAACATTCACCTGCATCTCTTGAAAGCAATGCGCTACTCCCCCCATGAGCACTCCTTCTTCCTCTCCTCCGCTGCGGTGGGTATCAACCCGTCTTACCGTTTTTCTAGCAAGGCACGCAGAACTGCCTTCTGATCGCCGACCCGCGTTCGGAATGTTAGGTAAGGCACGAAGGACTGCCCCCTTTTGCGCTACCCCTTTGCTGGCGCCCCCTTGTTCAAGCGACCGCTCCCCCTTCCGTCCGGTTAACACCTCACGAAGTTGCAATGGACCCCCTGTTTTCCTGCCCCCCCCATCAAAAAAAGACAGTTGATTTTTCCTTTTTATCCTTCAAACCGATCCCCGGTACTTTCTCTGTCGCCCCCTGCGCCCCCTGTTATATAGAGTCACTTATCGAATCCCTTTACCCCCGCGCCCGCAATACCCCTTGCCACTTTTCTCCTTCGGATGCTCTCCCCTCTCTTTTCACTTTTGTATCTGCCGTATTGTCAGTCAACGTCACGGCCTGCCTCCCAACTTCTCTGTAATGGCTTTCCTCCTTCCCCCCCTCTTCCGTGGCTTTCTGCGTTGTCTCTTTCGGACTCCCGGATATTTTTCCTTCATGGTCTCAGGTGAGTTTGCGCTTCCCTCTTAAGAGGATTGGATTACTCCGATCTCTCCCTTCTAGGAGATTGGGCCAATCAATCATGGTTGGCCTATTCGGCTCCGGCCATTTTTCTTCTTTCCCTTTAGTACTACCTTTTCGTCGCCCCCCTTTCGTTTGATGGTAAGCCTTCTCATTGTTGAATTTGCTTTGAATTTTCTTGAAATTTTTTTAATGCAAGCACCTAGTGTGCGTCCCTGTCAGCTGGAGAGGTGTAGGTTCTTGCTCCGGCGGTTGGAAATGAAACCTTCCTTCCTACTGAAGTTTTAGACTTTGCCGTCTTGCATTCGATCTTTAAGAATCTTCTTTGGGAACAGTGCCCACTTCCCGGTTCTCACATGCACTGATGATGGCCTTGTCTTCTAAAGTGCCTCGACCACCCCCCCTCTCTTTTTAACGTTCATAATGGTCAGAACAATCCGATGCGGTTATACTTGTCCGTCCCTGAACTCCTTTTTCCCTTTCCCCCCTATAAGAGGAGTTGGTATTCCCCCCAGAAGCGAGAAATAAATAAGATATTAGCTTCCCCTCTCTAAACGTACTAGACATTCATCTTCCCCCTCCTCCCCTGGTGCATGATCTCATCTTTCCCCTCAAGCGCCCTTTTTTCCCCTTTACCTTCACCGCGCTGTTTTCGATTGCCCATTTCGTACGATGGACGCAATTTTAATACCCTGTCCCCCTCCCCCCGCCCTTTCTTCTCCCTATGAATCCTCCTGTTGTTTTTTGTAGTTGAGCTTCGAGACTCTTTTGCCTTTGTTCTTTTTCCACCTTTTCTCCATGCGTCAGACCATTGCAATAAAACTTTGTAACGTCCCCCCCCGCGCGTTTTCGATTGTTTCTTTTTATGACGAGTCTGATCACTTTTTTCGCTTCATCAGCTCCTGGTGTATCTTCTTGCCCTTGACTCTTTAACGCTCTTGCCCCCCTCCGCTAGTTTCGCGCCATCTCTATCAGGAGTTTAGAGCCTGACACGTCTCCCTAAGTCGTTGCGTTTGCCAGGCGTGTTTGTTCGATGCGCTGTCTGCCTCCTTTCTACCACTCACATTCCTTTTCCTGAATGTGATTCGCGATGTATGCTTTACCCCAGAGCATGGTCGGGAAACGGATATGTGCGCCCGGTTCAAGGAGACCCCCTTTTCGCCGGTAGGATTCAGTTCCCCTCTTTCCCCTCGGCTCCTCCCCCACCGACCCCCGTTTCGTCCACATTTCCTTTTTTTATTCCTTCACATTTCATGCCCCAGCTGTCCCCACGTCCCTCTTTTTCTTTACATCTAGTGCCGGACACTGTTCTCCTACTCTCACTTTCCACGTATTGAACCCCGGTGAAGAAGCTTACTGTCCTTGTAAAGCTCGCAATAGTCACCCAGTAAAGACCCGAGTTTTTATCGGCCGGCCCACTTTCTTCCGTATCTCTCTTCTTTTGCCCAAGTTCCTTGTGGATTTGAGCGTCCCACGCGCCGAAAGAGGCTGCCTTCTTCTCTGCGCCATCTTGAATGTCCTCCCTTTCTAAACCGCTCGCTACCGCTGGAATTCTATTGATCGAAAATCGAGAGGTTGTTCCTCGCCCCTGAAGAACACTCCCGTTTCCTTTCATCCTCCTTTGCAAGGCTCCTCCTTGAGTTACGCCTTCACGCCCAGTGAAGGTATACTGTTCGCTTCTTTTTCTCCCTTCTTGTGAATTGTCGCGGACCTTTACTCACGTACTCCTCCTTCGTTTATTTCAGCGTTTTCCTTGGACGGAATAAAAGCAACATCTTTTTTTTTAATGTTTCCCTGAACGGTCATTCCCCGTCTAGGTTTTCTCTGATACTTCTGATGAGGAGGTCCCCGTTTAGGTGAGTTCCCCGTTCTGCGTACGTCCTGAATCAAACTCCCCTTCTCGATGTAGTTCCATCTCCTCCTGGAGTTAGTTGGCCTCTCCTCCTTCTTACTACAGGCTCTTGCGCACGGTTTCATTCCACTTCGTTCCCCCTTCTTTTCCCTTGCCTGCAAGTTTCCCGCTCTCTTGATAACCAAAGCCTCCCCGCATGCATTTTCTTTGAGGCTATGTAACACCGCGTCCTTCACGCTTAGGACGTCCCGCGGTTGTTAAACATCGTCCCTTTCTCGAGCCATTATCCCTAGCTTCTATTCGTCGCTCTTCCCTAACGCGATGCATTTATCTTCGACATCGAAAATCCTTTCCCCCCTTATCCCGAGTCCTCCGATTGCCCTTCCTGAGCCCTTTACGGGCACCTTGCGGTATTTTCTCCCCTTCTCCACCGCGCTTACTCATCGGCAGCCGTCTGCCGTTGCCCGAGCCCTCTTATCTCTTCTTTAGCTTGCGGTCCTTCCTCCATACAAAACGTCTCTTTCATGTCGGAGCCCCCGGCCTTTGCACCGGTTTCCCCGTCTTTGTTTGAAGCTGACTCTTCTCGTGAAACCTCGTTGATCGGTTTAGGCGGCCCTTTACGGGCCATAGTAAGGGCTGGCTTCCTATCGCTAGTTGCTTGTGTCCAGCCCCCGTACCCTTCACATCGCGCCTTTCCCCTCCCAAGGATCGGTCCCCCGGACTCCGGCGATAAGGCCTAATTTTTCTTGGATTGCGGCTTTCATTGATATTTTGTTTCCAATATTGGTCATCCGGGTATGGCTTTCGTAAAGCTTGTTTGTCATCTTTCCTTCTCGATTCCCTTCCACTCGAGACTTTTCTCCCCCTGACGCTTATTTGTGCGCTGATCCTCTTCCTCTAGAGATACGCTTCTCCTCAGCGTCGGAACAATATCCCCTTCCCATAGAAGGTTGATTCCTTCTACTTCCGGCGATTTCGTCTTTAGAAAACGTTGAGTTCCTTTAAGTCAATCTTTGATCCGCTTTCCTGCCCCCCTCCGTCCCCCCTATCGGGTGCAGATTCCAGCCCCCCTAGCCTGACGACGCCAGCCGGTCTTCCGGCTCTGTGCCCGTCTAGCGGTTCGATTCAGTATATTTCCCCCCCGTACTCTATGAGTAGTGTGCATTTCGGAACTGCTGTCATCGTCCCATATAAAGTGTCTCCACCGCATCCCAATAATCCCGCGTGAGTTGCAGTCGGTGCACTGGACAGTTTTAACTTGAAGCGGGCAGAAGCAGATTCAGTGTCCTTTGTCCCCAGTGATAAGCGAAAGTATTTTCCCTTCTTTCCCTGCTTTTTGAAACCATCATTCACCGGAGTCCCCTGCGCTTGTCAAATCACCTGCTCCCCCCCATCTTTTATCCCTTATGGACAATTATGCTCAAGCCTTTTTTGTCCGGGCACCGCCCTCGTCCCTAAAGCGACTTTTGGATAATTCGCAAGCGGTTTCGACCGTCTCTAGACCCCTCCTCATACATCACGCCACTCCTCATAGCCAAGTCCACCTCCTAAGTTTCGGGGTCCTTGGATTGTTTCTTTTCAAGTACCCCCAGTTTTTCTGTATTAACTTTTGGACTCCGCTCTGTTCTCTTCTTTGCACGTTTGTCTCGCCGATGTAGATCGCGCCCCGTTTGTAGGGTTGTTGTAAGTCTGGCAACTTTGACCCAAAGGTTTGATATGTGCCTTACTTTGACCCCGGTCTACTTTACAAGGCTGGCGTGCTCCCCCCTGCCCCCCCCTTCCGCCACCAGTTTTTTCTCTCTCAGGCACTAGCCACAGCGTTCCCGTTCTTTTTGGACCCCTTGTTCCAGGGAGGTGCTGCTTTAATGTTCGGTGAAGAGAGGCCCCTCTACTGTCCCCCCAGGGGGTTGCTCTTTCCACGTACATTATAATTTTTAAAGCTAATTTGATGAACGTTGATCTCATTTCCCGCGCTGTGCGGTCCTCCCTGTCAGCGAAGCTTCGGGGCCCCGTAATCCACATCCTCTTGAATTTCTTCCCCACTTTCCTCCATCGCTTTTTCAATCTCTGAGGACCCTACCCCTGTTTGTTCTGTAGTGGCCGCCCGGTTGATGTGCGTGAACGCGAGTCCCACTCCCCCCTTGGTCCCTTTTCTTTTCGCTACCGTTGACCTTCTTACGAGTCGCATGCCTAAACTTTCTGCTCTGTCCTCTCTGTCCCCGAATTCACCAAGTTTTGGAGAGGGGCGACCTTGAGCGCCCCCCTTTTCTCTCGCGTCACTTCCGTCCGACTTAGCGTCACCTGTCTCTTCCTTTTGCCCTCCATAAACCCTAAACTCCAAGTGCCGAAACCGAGCAATGGCATACTCAAGTGTCTCCTTCCCCTCGATTTTTTCGCTGTACTGTTGACCCCAACACGGCTCTTTCCCCGCTCACCCGAGGAACTCCTAATTACGAGAGCAGGTCCGCTTGTCGGTGTCTGGTCCCTCTAGTCGCAAGGCTACTCAGCACTCTAACAATCACTTTGTTTCCCCAACGTTCCAAATGACAACCATGCCTAAGATATCCGTCTTCTCCCCCCAGCCGACCAAAATCTGCACTACAACGTGTATTTTTTTTACCATCACCCAACCACCGCTGCTTGCATAGGCTCTCGTGGCCTTAGTTCCGTTCCCTTGTACATACGCGCTCTCGTCTTAGGCAATGATAAATCTGGTTTTCCACGAAGAGTTAATGTCCCCCCCCCCCACAAAATGCTCCCCCTTATTTTCCCCCCTTCAGTTTTTGCTCGATCCCGCCGCACTCATTTTTGTGTTGCCCCCATTCTCTGTTCGTAGTTGACCCCCCCCCCTTCCCTCCCTGTGTATACTGACCCTATGCTGCTCTCTCGTCTCGTCTGCCCGTTTCATGACCCTAAGCTCCACCCGGTCCCGCGCCTATGCACAGACCAAGTTCGGTGTTTTTCTAATACCTGTAAAAGTTTCGAAAAATCGCCTTGTCGAGTTCGATTCTCTTTCTTGGCGTGGCTGCGCCGGGCCCTCCACTCTGGTTGGTCCCATTCCCCGTTTTTCCGATGATGAAATTTTGTCCGTCTCCCCCTGTCGTCCCCCTTACGAGGCCCGGCACCGCAAAGCTGATCTTAAATCTTTTCGAACTGCGTGAATTCTTTGTTTCCAGTACCTTGATTGAAATCCCCTTCGATCGTTCGGGGAAGTCAGCCACTGTATCATTGTGTTTTCGTCACCCCTTTTCCCCTTTTTCTTTTTTTATCGTCACCAGATCCCTTCCCGTCATCATGCCTTCTGCCGTGTTAATCGATGTACACTGCTCATGCTCAGTTTCTTCCCCCCCCCCCTTTTTCTTCCCCCCTTTAATGGCCTACCTTGCCCTTTGACCCCCCTTCTAGTCTCGCGTGTTTTCAGTAAGTGCTCTCCGTCGGTTGCGGTATTTGGCTGCTCCCTTTTACTTTCCTCGCGTGCACTTCATTCCACATCGAACCCCGCTTCGATTTTTTGCTGCGATTCTTATGAGGACAACCCTGCTCCCTTCGCTGCTTTATTATTCTTCAGACTTCCCGAGTTTGATGACATTTCCCGTCTCGATTTTCCCCCCTCTCCGGTTTTCTCCCCCCAAATGTACCTTTCCACCATTAATCCTTCCCAATATGAAGAAAGTTCCCCCCTCATTTAAAGCCGACGTAGTTCCTTCTTTCGTTACTTCCCTTCCACTGATTTTTAAATTGAGTGCCCGCCCCGTCCGCCGCATGCCCCGCCCGTTTTTTCTTTTATTTGTCATTTCTTTCCTAGTGATACGTGGTAGCATGGTAGTCAATACAGCATTTCGATTTGTTATCTGGTCTTCCGCCCCCCATTTGTTTTGATGACGATGCCAACACGCCCCCTTTTTCAACCCCCCCACCCCACTTGGTCGATCTTTCATCGGGGTGAAGATGATTCTCCTGAGTTAACTCCGAATATTGCGACTTTATACAGCTCGGCTCTGAATCCAATAAGTCATGAGCGCCCCGTTTCCACCCAATCACAGCATTAATCCATTTAGAAGCTGCATTTTATTTTCCTGTTTACTCTTCCACATGTTATGTCCGCTGGATGATACGATTGGAGGTTTAGGCTCTCGAGCAGTTCCGACCACCTCTTGAAGCGGACTTATTCCCTCCCCCGATTCGTATTTTCTTTTGATGAGGTGTTGGCTTCCCCACATTGTATATGTTCTTATGCATCCATCTTTCTCGTTTGGCTTCTGTTATTTTCTCGCCTCCGTGTGGACATATTTCGTATGTCTCTGGGTTCGAAGTCGACTTCAGGAGAACCTTCTCCCCCTCTTGTGCTGTTTCTTCTCTTTCTTGACGGCTTCTGTGGAACTTCACATTTGCGCAGTGAATAGTGACCCCCTTCTTCTTTTTGATGTCCAGTTATACTTTTATCATTTCTGTCATTTGATGGCACCATCTTCTCAATTCACTCACCTAGTTTTTTTCTAATAGGTTCCCTTTTTTCGGCTTATTAACTGAATTGATCGTTCAAAGCCCGCTTCTTCAACACGGTGCCCCGACGGCCCTCTTAGAGCTGGCTGTCGTCCTTAGGTCTTCAAGCCTGACCGCTCTCTCCCTGTTGCCTTGCACCGGCGGTGTGGACGATATTTCTTCTGGAAGCAATGTTGACCCGTCTCTGACTAAATTCCCTCCGCCAACAGCGCCTTCCCCTTAATATTGCGATATGATTAGCCTTTTTTTTTCCCCGGTCCCGATGAAACTTCCTTCTAGTCAATTCCTTGGCCACACCCGATATATCTACACTGACGCTCCTTCCCCCAAGACAGAAATACCTTTCCCTCTCCATAGTTGAAAGTATCCCCTCCCTCCCGCCCGTCCCAACCTCACACTCACCCGAGGCCTTATTGGCTTCCTGCACGAAGTTCCCCTCCTCTTGCCCTTTTCGACCTTGCAGGTGATGTTAATTCCCTTACGACTACCCCAAAATCTAGCATTTCCCCAGTCCGGCACTTGGCGATCATTTGCCGGCACCCAGGCTTTTACCATCAAACCCACATCTCTCGGACTTGCCCTCTTTTTTACAGAGGCTGGTAACCAAGCCAGTCAGTGTGGCAAATCCTTCCGCGAGTCCGCTGTGAGTTTTCTTTCGCTCATTAGGAATAGCCCGTCGGAAGGGTCCTCTTTTTTTCTTCTGGATTGCTACTGAGGTTTTCCCTTGAGTGTTTTTATGTGGATGCCTACACCCCCCCCACCCGTTCCTTTTTTCCCTGTCTATCTTGTCCGTTTAAGACCCGCGAATTTGTGCAGATAATGGTTTCCCTAGTTATGCCAATTCCTCGTCGATAGATCCTTGGAGTTCGCCTCTGCAGGTCAGCCTTTCTGCTTTTTATTATTGTCCTCTTCCCCTTTTTTGATCGACTAGTTTTAGATTTCCCCCCCCCACTGAGACTACTTCGGTGTCGCGGTTGCATCCTAAAAGCATACCCCCATCCAGTTCATAGAAGGGCCAAAGAAAGTCCGCCTACCCCTTTTCCCTTCTTCCTCGTCACTTCAGGAGGAGACATTTCCGTCGCGCTTTTCCCGACGATTTCTGTTTTGCGAGAGGCCGGTCTTACCCCTTGGTGGCGTGCAGAAACCCTCCGCCCCCTTCCTTTGTCTCGATTTTCCTATGGCAGTTCTTTCTGTCCGCACGTTTTCAAGCATTACACGTAATGGTTTCCCACGACCAGACTGCATCCTCGACAGTCTTCCAGCGTACAGCAAGCTGTTATGCCTTTTCCCCCTCCCCCTAAGCCGGCTTTTTGTGGCTGGTACAGTGTTTCCCTTGCCAAACCTTCCCTTCCCTCTTTGATTTTTCCTACGAGAACCTGATTCTATTTCCTTTCCCCTGACCTTTCCTTACGCGCGAGCGAAATCCCCCTTTCCCTGCTTCTCCCCGGGAAGAAGATCTTAGAATTGCTCTGCATCTCGTTACCCCCGCCCCAACGTGTCTTGTTGCAGGCACCCCCCCTTTCTTCGTCCCCGCCACCCGCCGATGGTCCTCTTGCGCTTCCTCCTTCCTCCCGAGATCTTCTCGTTGCGACGGTACGGTCTCCCATTAACGTGTATGCCTTCTAATGCCTCTCCCTGTACGACGGCGTGCTCGGCTGTGTCTGTAACTTCGTCAATCGGCTTTTTTTTCACGCCGATATCTGAATGATGGAGATTTCCTTGTCCTCCATTCAAGAGACGACCTCTTATTGTATCTTTTCTTAGTTAGATTCCCCGCAGTTAAACTGTGCGGACTGTCCCGTTGCTCCTTTTTTTCTTCTCCCCTTTACCGGCCTATGAGGTTCAGACCTTCTCGGGCCTATCAGAGTTCTAAAGTTTTAAGCAAGAAACAGATTGGCCGTCTTCCCGGAGCGTTTGGTCGGTTTCCTGGCAAACCCGACAATGCCTACCTGACTGTGGTAGACCTTTGCAGTTCGTCTCCGCGCGATTTGAACGCGTGGTTTGGGTGCACCCGACACATGAGTTTCGCATCCCCCATCAGCGGATTTTTCCCAGAATTCTCTGAATTGTTCTCACTTCCCCCCGCGTAACACACCCGCTTCCATTGCTTGGTTGACCCCCAAAGAGATTCCGGATCTCTGGCCGGAACTTCGAACCGCTGTTTGCTCTACTTTTGGGGGTCTCCCATTCCCCCCTCCCGTGAGAATAAATACTTTCCTTTTACGGTACCGTGATCTCTTCGCTTAATCGAGGCCTCATGCGAGTGGCCAGACCTGCCTCAAGTTCGCCCCTTTTTTTTTCCTGTCCAGTCTTTTCGATTGCCCTTGCCTCCCACGCCATGTGATCATGAATACTTCCTCTCAATACCCCTCCCCTCCTCCCCCTCTATTCCCCCCTTAAGTGTGTGGTTGTCGTTATATTCTATCCTCTTTTATTCCCACACATTTCGAGTACAGACTTTCATCCTTCCCCCTCATAGATTAATCACCCTCCGCGTTTCCCGCGCTGATTTCCTTCACTTATTTAAAATGGACGCTCTAACGACTTCAGGTTACTCGTCTCTCTTCCCGTTTGTTGTTCTTCCCCCACGAAAGATGTCCATTTCGCGACAACGCCTCTTCGCCCGCCATTCCTAGTCCTTCCGTAGAGAAATGAATTTTCCTCCCTTGAGCTTTTCGTAGAGAGGAGGGTGTGCCAGCTCTTCGCCAGGGTAAGATACAGACAATGCCCTTACCCCTAAAGCTACGGTCACTGCGCTCGTAAATATCGCCTACTCCCTTTTGCTCTTTCTTTAGTGTAATTAGTCATTGGCCCAGTAGCACCAGACCTTTAGGGACTCACGGACACCCCGTCTTGATGCGCTGGCCCCAAACAGTCGCAATCTTTTCGGATGATTCGGTCGCCTGTTTCAAGACTTAGGTCCCTCCACCGCCCCACTGTAAGCTTTTTCTTCGTACCCAAACTTTCGGTTTGCCTTCAATTTTAATTTAACCTCTCAATTCTTTTCCATAGACATTCTCCTCTTCTTCCACTGTGATCCCCCTTAAAAGAAAGTCTTTAGCGCTCAGAAGCACGTTCAGTTGCCTGGTCCGACCGCCTACTAACTCGATCATGACGGATCTTCTTGTTTTGCCCCCCCCCCAATATCCCCATCAGTCATCTTTTCTCAGGAGTGACATCCACTCCGATGACGTCCAGCCTCAGCTTATCCGGTCTCTTAGCGGCCTTCGCTCTGCATCTCCTTTCCTCGCCTTACCTCACCCTCCTCTCTCCCTCCTCTTTCATGATCTATAGACCTCGCGTCTTTTCGGCGCCTGTGACACAGGTTAAGGAGAGGGACGCCTCGAGATGGTCAAGTTTCAGATCAACAAAAAATGCGCTGCTCTCATACCCCCCCCTTCCCGGGGTACTTCCTCCCTTTCGTGATGAGGTTAAGAGAAGGGTCCTATATAGATTCGTCGAACCTTTACGTACCTTGAAGAGGTGTTTGCCATTCCCTTCCTAACATACCCCAAATTCGTTTTGGCGTTTTGGCTGTTGAGGAAAAGGCCTTCCACCACCCGTTGCTGTGTTTGCTTTCTACACTTTTCTGTCTTTTAGGTTTTTCCCTCTTTTCCTGCTGGTCAAATCCTTTCACCCCGCACAGTCCCTTCCCTCTCTTGGCTCTCCATGTGTCTTCTCTGTGCAATTCTTTCCGTAAGAAGGCGTACCTTTACCAACCTCGCTTCCCCTTCGCTGCGCCGCCTTGAGGGCCTGTTGTGAGCGCTGAAAAATTATCTGAAGATTCTTTTCCCAGTCGACTTGCCCTGGGAATGTTTATGTGAGAGCCCCCACATCTTTTTCCCCCCTTTTCCCCTCCCTCTTTGCGTTTTGTGCCTATAGATAAAAATGTTCTGAGCCTGTCTTTTCGTTCACTTATGGAGACGCCAAGCTCCCCTCCCCCTCGCTACTTCCCCCCCCCTCCACCCTCCCACCCTTCTTCGAGATTTTATCTTGCCCCCTGTACCCGAGAAGCAATCAAAGTTTTTCCACCTTGATGCTTTGGAATTCGTCCTTCACCGCGATGCCGTATCGGCCGCATCCTACTCTATCTTGTCTGCGCTTGCTTTGGCTCGCACTTATTTGGTCCCCCATTTATTTTTCCACCCCCCCCGAAGCCCTCTTTTCACCGCGCAGCGAATCCCTTTCCCCTAACTTCTTTGGCTTGCTGTGAAAGAGCTAACGATGCCTTCTTCCCCTTCCCTCGTAGATATGTGGGTTTTAGGCCCGTCCCCCACCGCCACTCCATGTTTTAGGTCCCTTCCGTCGACTGGTCCTTTCTCTTCTCAGTTTTGTAGTCTCATCCCTTCCCCCTTCTTTCTCCGTTCCTCAGAAAGTATCCTTGACCGACTTAGCCCCCGGCCTCCTTTCCCAGGGGGTTTTCCGGTTTGTTATCTCTCGTCATTGTGATGCTCTTCCAATAGGGATAGGGCTTTTTCGTTTCTGCTGAAATCTTTTGCAATTT
>Ga0179593_1449093_pt1 | contig 17190 bp, 13 predicted proteins | sample CZODoug2_1_08_16_FD_185931 | JGI IMG/M metagenome (GOLD analysis project Ga0179593, IMG submission 185931) | Vadose zone soil fungal communities from Angelo Coast Range Reserve, California, USA - CZODoug2_1_08_16fungal (PacBio error correction) | ecosystem: Environmental > Terrestrial > Soil >... | reverse complement strand
GGGAGAGTTCTTCCTTATGAGGTTAGTGGCCGGCTTGCATACCATGGTGCAACCCCTTTTTTCCCACACAGGGTCCGTTAGCGTGATCTCCTGGAACGTCCCTTTCCCTTTGCCTTATCATGGCCCACCATCAGAACGGCATCACTTAAGACTCCGTTCCTGATGACCCCTGAATGATGTCAGCCCTCCCCTCTCCTTTCCGACACACCATCGATGAGGTTTTTTTTTCTCCGAATTTGTCGGGCCGCTTTTGCTTTCTCTCCCTTCATCAGGAATGAGATTTTTTCTGGCCCGCTCTTTCTCTCTAACCAGGTCGCAGATGTCGTCCCCCTTTTCTCTCGTCATTATCCGGTCAAGTGTTGTCCCTTTGCATTGCCGCACTGTTTCTTCTGTCTTGCCCCCCCGAAAATTCCCCGGATGGTTTTCATGTCACCTCCGCTGTCCGCCGCGCTTCCATACTTCTTTTAGATGTGCCTAGTTGATTCTGATCTTTTTTTTGATGGCGGCTTTTTCCTTTTTCAACCCAGGTTCTGCCTCAAATACACAATATAGCTCAGCGAAGTTTATTCCTTCTCGCAACCCCTGGCGTGCAGTTGAAGCCATGCTTTTTTCCGGATAAGATTCTTTCAATTGCTTAGTGACGGCATTGGTTCTAAAATCGGGTATGCGTGTCTTCTCACCTCTCCCATAACGTTTTCGCGCTGGCTTTTAGTCAAAGATGTGATGGCGCCTCGCTAGTTTCCCCCGGTCGATCTTTAATAGTGCGGCCTCACATTTAGCTGCCCGCCAAGGAGACACGCGCGCTTTTTCCCGCAGGCCTGAAATCTGCTCGACTCTTTTTCATGTTTCATGACGTTGTAGATTTCCCTTTTCCTTTCAAGCGGTGTCGGTAACGTAGTTAGCTCCCTCCAGAGAAAAGCAGGTGCTGACCGCCTACCGCCGCGCGTACTTTTCCTCAACGTCACTCCCTTTTGAGAGTGGACAGAATACTAGCCCCCAGACCCTCGCCCGCGATTTTTCCCTTCCGTGCTCTGCAGTGTCTTCTCCATTTCTGATGGACCGTCAGAGGCGTCCTTTTCTGCGATCTTTCCACCGTAAATAGGGGTGTGATAGCTTTTCTGTCCCCGATAAACACCCTCCTACGCTCCTCTTTTTCCTTTCCCCTGCAGACGGCAGTACAATGGAGCATTAAAGTTTTTCCCTTTTTTTTTTTAATCCCTCTTTGCTAAGCCTAGCACTTCTGCGGTGCCGGTCGAGGTCCCCTTATTGCTGAAATAGAGCTTCTCTACGAGCCCGCTGACCATGGTTCCTCTGCATAATCAGACTTTCTGACCGTAACGGGTTCGCATTGATTTTTGCGTACATAGCACCTGGAACCCCCAGACTTCGTTTGCATTTAATATTCCCCTCGTCATGCACACCGCTGCTTGTCATCCTCCCATGGCTTTTAGCCTCGCACAGGTCTACCCCTCCTCTTGTATGTAATCTACGTCAACTTTTCGTACCTCTACGCGAGCGAAGTTTTCTTTTTGCTTTAATCCCCCCCGCAGCCCGTCCTTCGGCGCCATCGTATGGTCCTCCCCGTAAAGGTGCGGCGCACGAGACAAGCCTTTCCCGTTCGTTTGTCTTGTCCCCGATAGAATCGCCTTTATTGTGTCTTTAGTGACCAGAACTCTTCTTTACAAGATCCGCCGTAGAGCGGCTAGGCGGCGGACGCCCCCTTGTGTTGGTTCGCCAGGCTGGTCTTTCCGCGGTTTTACTTTTGACCATGAGCGACTCCCCCCGACTGCCGGTTCGCCATCCTTAACGACGGGTCATGGCGCCCCAAATGGTGCACTTCCGAGCTTTCTGGGGCGTGTCCTTTCAAACATACCACCCTAGCGAATTCAAGACCCAGCTCCTGTACCAGACGACCACGATTGGCGCCTCGTGATTTTTCCTCTGTTTTGAGCAGAATGGCGGAGTCAATTTTTCCTCCCTTTCTAGTGCAAATCTAGGGCTGTATCACGTCTCTCGTCTAAGAGTCCTAGTCCCTCCATGTCTCATCTGCGACCAGCGACTGTCGTAAACTCTTTCCCCACCCAATAGCGTCTTTCAGGTCAATGTAGGTCCCTAAGTAGTACCAGCCGTAGGCTACCCTGGAGCTCCTCAAAGGACCTTTTCCTAAGATCAGCCCGTCTTTATCGTAACAAACCAAATAACCTTTTTCCCTTTACCATGTGAATGATAGACTCTATTCACCCACACAACACTCTTATACTCTCTCTCTTTTTTACGGCCCCCCTTCCTTGGCTTGGGTTGGACCCCCTCTCCTATTGAATGCTGTGCTTGCCCCGAATCGACAGAGATTCGGGATCAAACGCAATTGTTTGGCATTGATCGTCGAAATTGGACGAGTCCTCCAATAAGTGGTCCCTGGTACGGGACTGCTGGTCCCCTACCTTGCAGGGACCCCATGTACAAATCCTTTGGGAGATATATCCTGTTCCATCTCTACGTTGTGTGTTTTTTGGCCGCAAGGTATGAGTCCATGTTTGCCCTCGGTCAAGCCCAATCGTACGAGCGCCCCATTCCGGAGAAAGGCCGCTTCAAAAGTACATTATATGTTCCCCCACCCAATGGCTTCTTTCTAACCGCCGGACCCCCGCCGCTCGCTTTTGGCGGCACCGCAGTATGCTTCTTCCCCGCTGCAGCAACAACCGCGCACTTTTAAAACCCGAATCAGAGCTATTATAAAGGTTTTTTTCGATGTGAGGCTGTTGGGTAGAAGTCAATTAGTTTTGATGGATTGTTGTCCCTTTTAACCAAGCGTCGACCGTGGAGATAGTTTTGAATCTTCGAGCGCGTTTTTGTTGATACGCGATGGCGGCACTTCCAGAAATTTTTTCCCGTCACCCCAACCCCAACCCCCCCCCCCCCCCCCCCCCCCCCCCCCCCCCCCCACACCAACCGACATTGCGCGGTTCTCGTGCGAACGCTAGGGTCGGTCCCCAGCGTGTGGACGAGTTTAGTGCGGGTGACCCCGTTGGTATGAAGGCACTCTCGACCAACACGCCCAGAAGCCGTTCTGCTCTTTACTAGATCCTTCCCCTCCCCTGGAATCTCTTTGCAGAGAGCCTGGCGGCATTTTTTTTTCCAGAAGCATTTCTGTCGGCCCACACAAATAGCGCGGCACGTCAGTCTGCGAAATTCTCTTTCGTTCAAGGTCAGCGATTCCACCTTTCTTACAAGGTCCTTTCACCTATCTTTTTGAAGGGGTTTTTTAGCAGAGCCGCGCCAGTCCTCCCTTGGATCGGGATTTTTATTGCCCCCATTCTCGGCACCACGGGCCCGAACCGAACCCCTGTACCTGGGTGAAATCGCTTCATGTAAAACCATGTGCTTCACCGCCGCGCGTTCCCCCCATCCACCAGTTTTCACCCGCACCTCAAATGCGCTCCTCCTACGCGGTTATCTTCGGACGCGGCTATATCTTGATCCCCCCCCCTCCCACCAACAATTGCTTGTCGACTCTTTCCCTTTCCAATCTTATTCGAGATTCCGTTTTTCCTTGACGGCCTTATCTTCCTGACTTGAGCAGTGTTTTTTTAGTGTTGGCGTTTGTTTGCAACCTTCCCGTTTTTTCCTGATTATCGGACCTACGCAAAAGTTTTTTTTAGATCTCGACAGACTTGCAGGTTTCTGATTAGACGGCTACCCCCATTACTCTCATGCTGATCCCTCTCCCCCCCCCCCCCGATTGGAATGAAGAATTTCTTCCCTGAACCCGAGTCTTTTGAACGGGTATTTTCCGCTGGGTTCAATCGTTTTTTTGCCGCGACTTGGTTCCCTATTTTTCTCTCACCATCCCAGTCGCCAAAGGAAATTCCCGGGCAGCTCCCTCTTTCCCTGTTTGCAGCTGGTCCCTCGCACGTGTCTCGCCCTTTTATGATGAAACCCCGCCGATCGATCTCAATTTGTACCGCCCTTTATGTTCGTTCACCTGCAATCCCTTTGTGATTCTTTTGATGCGGTCCCCCGACCTTTTTTTCCTCCACCATCCACCGATTGAGGCTCCTTCTGGGACACAACATTCAAATTTTTTCTCTCAGGTGCCTCCTTGTGAGAATTGTCCTTCACCCAACGAGGCTCCTGTTTATTAAATCTTTCGTCAATCGTCACATTCGTTGAGATTTCGGAAAGTAACGCGGCGGTTTCCCCTATTCCACCGCGGGAATTGTTAGACTGAGTCATCTCCGTCCTTCCGGCCACGGCTCTTGAAGCCCTTTTCATATACAAAGGCTGAGGACGTCAGCGACCCCCCACTGAGAGAGTAGGCCGGCGAACCCTTGTCTTGGGAGGTTGCTCAGCTTTCTGTCGGCCGTAGACCCTCCGTTTTGTCCTACATATGCTCCATAATTGACCCCTACCTTTCAAAAGACGCCGTGATTTCCTTCGTGAATTGATGTACCTTGAGAGCTATATGTTCCATAAACCGGCAGCCTCCCGGGGCCCCCTTCCCCGGCTTTGTTTTTTCCTATCAACAAGAGGTCCTTTTTGTCGGCTTTCATTCGTCATCCTCTTTATGCGCGAGTGGAACCTTTGTGTGTGAGAGGGCCCCCCATATACCCCCCCCCTGTATCAACTCTGAGGGTTTTATTATTGTTACCTCGACGTGATTGCCCCCGGCGGGCGCTCTTTTTCCCCCTCCCTTTAAACTATCGCCACCGCGTGTGGGTTTTTTTTTTTTCTTTTGGTTGTTCCCCCCTTTGTGTATCAACGATCAAACGCGGGTATTCAGATATGTTTGCCCTGACTCAATTCCTTCCTCTATTGAGTGAGTCCTCCCCTTTTAACTTTTTATAGAATCATGTTCATCAGGGCCGATCAGTCCCGCTCGCCAGAGAAGTACGATTAATCCGCTTTATTATTGCCTCCCCAGCCGATAAGGTCAAGCCGTGTTCTTTTTTTTAAAAGGCAAATGAATCGGACTCATCGAAGGAGGTTTCGCCTTGAGACTCATTCCGGGTCATGATTCCCTGTTTTCTGAGTCCAAACGGTTCTGCTTTGTTTCGGACATTAAGCAAACTTCAGATTCCCCAGGCCGTTGGTTGCCCCATTTTATGCCCCCAGGCAACTATCTCCCCCTTTCCTAGTTCATCTCTATCTTTCATAATCTATTTTTTAGATCTGTTATAAGCGTCCCCATGCCGATAGTCGGCTGGCCGGCTGCATCCATGGTGGCAAATGGGTCCCTTGCTTGGCAGTGATCCTGGCGGACGGAAAATTCACTGGAGTACCTGGCCGCTACCACCCCGCGAGTTTTCTCTCCCCGATACGCTTATGACGCATGATGTTTACCCCTAGCGAGTGTCCTTTCTTCCGCAACCCAACTTTAGGCCGAGGCATAGCTTTTTGATACTGTCTGGGCTTGCCTGTCCGTACTTTTGCCTGCGACTTTATTCTTATCCTGCTCTCACCAAGCGGCGCATGAATTCCTGTGTGATCGCCCATAGACTACGTTTCCCCCTTTTTGCGGCCGCCGGCATTTTTCCCTGCTGATTTCTTACTTTCCCAACCTTCGCCGGGCTGGGGGTTTCCCCTTTCTTTCCCCTCCCTGCTGTTCCGCGATCCAACTTTCGTCGCCTCTTCGGAAAATCTTTATCTTGGTCGTTTCTTTCTTTTTTGGCCTGATCTCAACCCCCTTTTTCCGCCCGTCACACCTCCACGGCCCGGCGAGTTGCATAGTCCGGCTCGAAGACTAGCCCTATGCGTTTCCCTTTTCCCCCCCTTTTGCCCTCTTCCGCCGGATAAGATGATAAAGCCTGAGGCTCTTTTGCAAATGCCGATAGAGAAATAACTTCAGTGAACCATCAGGGACGCGGCTTTTCGTTAAAGCCTTGGATGCTGCCAAACCCTTTCTCTCGCCGTTAATCGTGCTGAATCCCTCCTTCGTCCCAACATTTTTTTTTTGCCGACGTTACCGCCGGGGGGTTCTTTTTTGTGACAGGAACTCTCGTAAGAACTCGTTATTACCTTTTCCGTAATCCGCGGCCTTTTCTCGTGTTCTTTCCCTCCCTCCTCTCCGACCAGAGCGAACAAAGGCCGTGTGCTTCCGTACTTGTACTCCCCGTTCGCTAATGTGCACTGAGGAAGACTCTTCGGATAACGACCGCAGCGATGTTGCGGCCGTCTGGTAGGATTCCAAGCGTTTTTCCGTCCGATTTCCTCTCAATTTGTCAAAGCTCTCTCAAGGTCTCATCGGTTTCCTTTTTTTTTTTGCGGATAAAGCGTTCGTTGACTTCCCCCTCAACTGACACGGCCCGCGCGCCCAAATTTGCTCCGTAGCGTTGGACATTGTTTCTCCCTCCCTGTCGCCTTCGCGACCGATGCGCGGTAGTCCCTTCCGCTCGCGAGGCATGCCGCCCTTTCCAGTTCCCCCCTTTAACCTTCGCCAGACATTGCGTTGTTTTCCCGAAAAAGGGATTGGTCCCCCTCTTTTAGCGGCTAGCACCATGGCCCGCAAAAACCTCTAGACGCGAAGTCCTGTTCAACTTTGGCTCTGTTCAGCTCGACGTTCGTAGTTCGATCCTTCTTGTCTCGCTCCCGTGGCCAATTTTTCCGTAGGGTTTTGCTTTTTTCTGCAGGGCGTGCTTTGCGCCCACGCTCCCTGTTTAGCCAAGTATGTCGGCCGCCCTCATGTCTGAATTACCCCTTTCGTGTCAGATATTGAATGCCTGTTTGTCCGTAGTTTTTTATTGTGAGGCTGGAATGTCCGGATTGTGTTTTTTGAGGTCCCCTACTTCCAAGATACGCGTAGACCCCGTCCTTCTTTTTGATTTTCTTTCAACGCCGGTTCTTGTCTGCGGCTAACTGTTGCCCAGTTTCCCCCCTCGGACCGGTTTTCGTTCACGGCTTTGTGAAGCAAATCCCCAAATTGCTCAGTCCTCCACGTTCTTAGTCGTTGAGTGTTCTTTCCAGAAACCATTCAACTGGGGGATTTTTTTTTCCCCCCTTTTTCTTTGGAAGCACGGATCGTGCCCTTTCGGCCTTGATTTCTGCACAGATATTATTTTTGACGAGCCAGAATGAGGCTTGAGTCCTCTTTTCGGATCGCTTGCAAATCGCGGCCGGGCTTCCGCGGAGCTTATTCCTAGTCATGATTAGCGGTCGTTAATTGTCTCTATTTTCATACCGTCCCCCTCCTCCTCTTCAAATCCTGCCCTTGAAGACGCTCTGAATCGGCGGTCAGCTTGATTTACGACAGACTAGTTAGGCCTCAGCCCCACGGTCCTGAGTAAGACTAATAGATTCACACTTTTCGTTCTCGGGTATCCGACAAATACTTAGTCCTGTGAAATGACACCAGTCCAATTTTTTTCCTTTGAACCCAACCAACCAATCCATGTTTCTTCTCATGCGCTTTTTTGGCTTGTTTTTTACCCTCTTGATGAGACTCCTCCTTCCTAGGAATCCGGACGGTGCGCAGAATCTCTCTAGTAAAAGGTACTGGTGACTATCAGCCTTTTTTTTATACCTGGGGCTGAATTGGCTCATTCGGAGCACCCATTGCAAGCCCCCTTGCGGCTCTTTCCCCCTTTGTTGTAGAGAGATCCGCAAGTTGGTCCCCTTTTTTGCCTTTCCCCCTCCCAACGCCAGGCTCCGTATAACACTTCCGGCAGTGCTTTTCTTCTTCCCTTCAAGTTCGAAGCTCTGCCCACAATGGCTCGGCTTCATTTTTGCTCGAGCAGGCTGAAGCACCGCATGGCCTGTAGTGCGCAGTCAAACCCTCCCCGCACTCCATGAGAAAAACTCCTGATCCTCTTTCTCGAAGGTGGGTGCATAATTTTTCGGTGTAGCAGTCAACATTATCTGTTGTTTTGGATCAAGCACACTGTTTTTCGTCCTTGCGGCGACACTCGCGTTCCGTCCTTGGTCGTCCCTTCCTTTTTTTCCCGCCGCCTTGCGCGGGTCTATGTTGCCGCGTGTGGACGTAGCTAGTCGCTGTAATTCCGCCTCGAGAAAGGGAACCTTACCTCTCATCCGTAATCTTTTTATTCCCCCTTCCCTCGCGCGTCCTTTTCTTCAGCTCTGCCTTGCGGCCTTTTTCCAGCCCGCCATTCTGCTCTTGCCAAAATTTATCTCTCTGTGGGACTAGTTCCCGTGCAATCCTGCCCCCTTTCCGGTCAGCGATCCGGGGTCCCGGCTTCAACCGATATTGTTGACGGGTTTTTCTCGGAAAAGGACGCCCCGCTTCCTCCTCTTGGCTCTTCCTTCTCCTGCACAATTTCCGTGTGCTCGGCGTTGGAGAAACGCAACACTGATTTTCCGTTGGGATAAAGCGCGGCACTTTTCCGCCCTCGGGACTCCCCTTCTCCAACCAAGGCTGAATCCTTTGTATACGGGATATGGGCGCGTTCTCGGGTCAGCAACCCACCATCTCGATAGACCTCCCAAGCTCGACAATTCCGTCCTTCTCGATATCTCCGGATTAAATTCGAGCATGACAGATGCGCTGCCACGTCCCTTTTTTCTCCGAGGCCCCCGTTTCCGATCCCCAAGCCCCTGCCGCGTGCCCTAATCCAGTTGACGCGGCGCGTAGACCTACCCCCCCGAAGGATAGTTTCCGGAACGGCCTCTGTCATTTCCCCCAAGCTTTTATGGGACTTTCGTCTTCAAATTCACGAGGCTTTTGCGGGCCAGGTGCATTTTGCGTTCCCCTCCCTGTTCTGCCGCGGACCTCTTGGTCTTTTTTCTTCTCGGAACCCGTGTACCCCCCTGCTCAACGTGAAGTCTCGTCCTCGCCTTTCCTCGCTTTTGACCGGCACCGCATCGTCGCCGACGGTCTTTATGAAACCAATCCCCCCCCCAACGCGTTTCCTGATCTCTTAGCAATGGGCGTGTCCCCTTTTCGAGTTCTATTGTTGATCTCCTGAAAGTCACGCGTATCTCACGCCCCCCAAGGGACCTTTTTCTAGCGTATGGGACACACCTTTTCTCTGACCCTTTTTTTTTCCTCCTCGCCCCTCCTTAGGTCTTAGGCAACCCGTTGTGATACAGGATCCTTCTCCCTCTTCTTTTCCCCCCAGACCTGACTGCGAGGTGCGCTCACCGTTTTTCGACGGGAGGAGCCTCACTTACCTCCCCCTTCAGCATAAGTCCTTTACTCCCTTTTCCTCCCAACCCTTCCGGACATTCAGGCGGCTTTTTTCCTGCCGGCTGTTAAAAGTCGGCGTCTGCTAATGTTTTTTTGGCGGCCATCTTGCTAGTCGGCAAGCTACTATCGCTCTTTTGCACCTGGCGGCGTCATCCCTCAAGCTTCGCGTTCCCGTGATTTCAATTCCGGTCTCCCCCCGAAAGAATTTTCTTGAATTGCAGGCCTCCCTTTCCTTAAGTGCCACGGTTCTGGCTTAAATGATGGATGAGTCTTTCTCCTCAATTCTCAGCTCTCTGCGAAGACGTGGGGAGTTTCGGCTTGAACGATCAGGCCACCATCATGCCCCCATCACCCAGATCCCCGATTATTCCGTCTATTCCATCTCAAGGCCGTCTTCTCAGATCCCTTGCCACCCCCAAGACACAGATGCTATAGTTTGTTTTTTCCACCCAACATGGGAACCGCGAAACTCCCTTGCCCGCGGCCCCGACTCTTGCTTTGCGTTCCTCTCCCCCAACCCTCATCAGATAGTAATCAGGCCCTTTTTATCTTTTCCTCATGCTCCATCCATCAGTCTGATGAACGAGTAAGTTTCCGAATAACCGGCGAAATCGCCATGCCAGGCCTGTTGAGGATTACCTTTTGTAGGTTTCAATCATTCCGTGTCCCTCTTTGTGCTGCTCCACCCCTTTAGTTTGTGGTAGAGGCCACTTTTCCTTATACCCCGCGCAAGGCCGGCGTACGGTTCTTCCCTCACAGTGCCACTTCACCCCGGTCATGGCGCTCGCCGCATTCTTTCATCCCAAGTGTGTTGGTTTCTCTATGTCCTGCGTCCTCTGACAGACTTTTTGGTCTGAGTGGCCGGCTTGCATACAAACCCCTTTTTGGATTCCTCGTATCATGAGCTGCAGTTACATTTTCTGTTACCCGGCCGACTGTTGCAACACCCCTTTATCCGTGACTTTCTCCTACCTCGACTTGTTCTTTCTTAACCATTTTGTCTCCCCTAGGCGATTGAGCTTGGAGTAGAGTTTCTTTCTTCTTCATCAGGACCCTGCGAGGTCGCGATCGATCTTCCCTGGGCGAATGACGGATAGCTATTTTTTAGCTTCTCCGCCCAATATCTCAATGGCTTTTCTCCCTCGGCAAGCTCTCCTCGTTTTTCCTTACATGTTGGGGATCACGCCGCCTTGCCGGTGAGCGCCTTGCTGTCCGCCGCTCTCTCCTTCCTATTCTCCTAGCTAGCGGTAATCTTGCTCTTCGTTGAATGCTGGGGCCTGATCTCCTTTCTGAATTTAAACTCCACGCTGCGTCTCTCGAATACTCCGCCGCACGATGCGTGCAGTTGAAGTGGTTTCTTCTTTATTGATGATAAATGTTATTTGTTTGTTAATTCTGAGGATAGTTTCACCTCCTTTCCCCTACGGGAAAGCGCGTCCCAGCTTTGATGTATTCCGCGCTCGTAGTTCTTTCGATACTTAATAGTGCGGGCCGGATGCATGTCCCCCAGTAGCCCGAGATCCGACCTTTTACTCTCTCTCCAGAATTAATGTCAGTCATGCCTTGGAGATCGTAAAGGGCTTCAGTAGTACTTGTTGTAGGGTAACGTCGACGTCGCGAGCCATCTCCCACAAGCTGTCGGCATTCCCCCTCCGACGAGTGAACTTAGCTCCTTTCCTAGTGACAGACTAATTCTTTACCCCCTCCCAGCCGCCGCCGCGAGTTTGACTTTCCATGGTAGGTAAAGGCGATGTCGTCAGCTTTGTCTTCTCAATGCCATCGCCTTCAATTTAACTCTTTTGAAGTTTTTTTTTCTATTCTCAAGCGTTCGTTTTCACCTTCCCCCCCGGATTTACCTGACGACCATGCCGACAGGCGTACCACACTTTCTGTTGGCACCTCCAGAATCTTTGCGATGTACCTTCGATGCGCGTAGCCGGTCGTACGCCCCCATCGCTAGATGCGCTCCCCGTGATCCTCTCCCCGTCGCTTGCGAGCGCATCTAGGAACCCGTTGTCGCGGCAGAACTCCTTGTTGCGGAAAAGCCTGTTCCGCAAAATATCGCTGGAACGTTTTCTCCTGCCCCCCTTTCTCATCTGCGCGGTTTCGGCTCGTTCAGGAGCCATTCATTATTGTAGGTAAGTCTTTTGAAGGGTCAGATACGAGAAAGGTTCCCTTTCGCGCGACACTCCGAGTACTAAGATGCTGGTTCTTTCTATTCCGTAGTAATGGCCGGGCCTCCATCGCTTTGAAGGCAGTAGTTGAGAATCTGAGTTATCGCCGAGGATTTTGTCCTTTTCTGACCGAGATTATACGTCACTTACAGCGTAACCCTTATTAATCTGGAGGACGACTCTTTCTGGTTTCCGCGTACTGAGATTTTATAAGTCCAAGGTGAACTTTTTTCCAGCATTTTCAAATTCTGGTTGACGGCAATCTATTAGAACGTTCTTCAAATTTTCAGCACCTCTCCCCCCCCACGTCCCCCCCCCCCCCCCAGCTTAGTTTTCCGCTGCGGCGCTGTTCGAACCCCCCAAAAAAGACGTCTTTTGAAGTGCTCTCTTCCCGTTTCACCCCGGGATGGACTCTACGTAGCCTATTTGTCGATCAGAATGCGATTCCCTTTTGTTTACAGAGATCGTGTAAAAAATCGACCGTCTTTTTTCAGATCTTGATCCGATGCTCGCGGTCAGGTTTCTCCCTCTTTTTACACCGCCCTCACTGACGTCGTACCAAAAGCCCTTTTTTTAAGACCTACGTTCACGACGGTAACTTCTCAGCATGTTCCGCCAGTGTCTTCGCGACGCGACCTATGAGGACAGCCTCCGATCTCCAGGTTTTCGCGCGATTGATCCGAAAAACCTCCCTGTCCACAATGTTGGACTGTAAGTGATCAAGCAGTGAAAGTCACAACTGTCTTCATCATATGATTTTTCATGAGTCTTTTCTTTTTTTTTGATGATCCTCAGCCTGCGGTGCTCCCCTCCTGCAGCCGGCCGCGGACTCCGAGACTTGGGGCAGGCTCGTCGTCACGTACTGGAAGAGCCTTGCCCCTGTAAATTTTCGGTATTCAAATTCCTTTGGGCTTGACGAACCCTTGATCCAATCTTTGATTCTTTCCTTTCCTCCTCCCGTGTGACACTCTTATGACCCTTCTTTCAGGGGTCTTTTTTCTATTCAATGAGCAAAAACACCGGCCCCGACGCCCCAGGTATCACCTTTCAGCAGTTTGTTTCTTTCCCTTCCCCTTTTCCCGAAGACTGGCCCCAATTTGGTCCCTGGTCTTTTCCGTTCCTGCGGCCCGATTTTTTTTCGCACCTGAGTGCATGAGCCAACCCCTCCCCCCGAAGTCGCCAACGAATGTTTACAGAACTGTGGGTGGAGTTTAATTCATGCTTCTTTTTCCCAAAATTTACGAGGTTCTTGGTCGGAAGGAAGGGATTATCTTACCCTCACCCCTGAGAGCTGAGAATACCTTAGCTGGTAGGAATGACCTTTCCCCTCTGAATTGCGGCGTAGTTTAATCTATTCTGAAATAGTGGTTTTGCGGGACTCTCTTCTCCTTGTAATGAACACTCGGACTCCCCAATTGGAACCTGACCGATGACTCCTCCTCTGGATCCGTTGACGCGCCGCTTTTTGCTTTGAACGTTTTAACGCACCTCCCCCGATTTGCAGGCGCCGGCCCTGAACGAGTAGGCCTCCCCCCCTTATTGCCGGCCAACAAACTAGCGTTTTGTGACCTAGCCGTGCGCACTCTCTGAGGTAGTATCCAGGTCACCTACAAACCGTGGTCTTTTCAAAGGTTTCGGTTTCAAGTGGTTCGCGGTAAGACCGCGCCGATACCTACGGATTGCTAGCGCTCCTCCTGAAACACTTTGCGGCAGTTTGTTCACGGAGTTCCCCGTCACCGGCCTGTGATGGGTGGAATTAAACGAGGAATGCCCCCCAAAACCTGATTAGACGTGCGCCCTCTTTTGGTGTCCAGCATCAAAAATTGTCGCCGCCTAAGCTTCCCCGCGGATATGGTACTATGTGTTTTCTTAAAACCCATATTTCTCTCTTATTAAAGCTCGACCTCTCCTAAAAACTACGGTCCGGATTGCACCTTGACGGCTCAGGACGCCCTTTTACCGAGGGCCGGCATAATCGGACCGAGGCTGATCCTCCCTCCACCTCCGGTTGCCGCTTATCCCTCCTGGCAACCTTCAGCAGTAGATAGATCATCTCCCTTCCGGGTCTCCCTGATGGCGCGGACCCGACAACGCTTTTGAGAGCGTACCCCCCCGAGTGGCCTCATCTTTCCTGATTTTATGACATCACGAGTTTCCTTTGCTACTGCTCAAGGGCTTTTCCCCCTTGTGCTGCGCGACAAAGTTTCTCTTTCCCATGCACCATCGACCCGCGATTTGCTCCCCCCAACTTGAAATTGCGCCATCCTGCTCTCTTTCCCTGTTTGAAACCGGCAGTCATATTCTCTACGCTCGAAATCTCTTTTTCTTCAAAGGAACCCAAACGCCCCGGCAATGACTCCGGGGACTTCGTCGTTCCACTGTTTCTTCACGACATCTTTCTCCTTCCCCACACCAACTCCACCCGATTATCCCTTCTCTTAGGGGACCCCAACATTTAGCTAAATTTGTCGGCATTGCCCATCCTTTTCTTCCGCCGGCCAAATATTGCGCGTCGTCGTCAAGTCCCTTTTCAATTTCAATTCGCGACGTGGGACAGTACGCTTTGGACTCTCTTGTCGCCGCCTTGTTCTCTCTGTCGGAGCGCGACTCGACGTCCTACCAAAGTTCCTGCTAAGTGAAGCTGCTTCCTGATTGACAATAATGAAGGACACGGGTCTAGCGTTTCATGCGGGAATTGAGTTCTTGCTCCTTCCCGCTCAGATTTTGGCCGCGATTACCTTCTCTCTGTTGCCCTTTGCTTCCATCACATCTGGCGCTCGTAGCAAACGTTTTCCTGACTCCAAGCAACTCCTCTATCGGCAGTGGACAAAGGATTTCCTTACCCTGTATCGGCGGTCTACGCCTTCACGTTGCGCTTCGTCCCTCCGATCTGCGTTCGAGGCGTAGTTTTTTCGACCATTGTTCCTGCTTCCCTTCAACAGATCCAAGATTATTCAGCGGGATGATGGATTTTCGGCGGACAGCGGCGCACGGTGTCCCAAACCCGCACCAGCTCGTCTTACCATGGGAACCTCCCTCGGTAGCCTCCCTTGAAAGGCCGCACGTTCCTTGAATTTATGGCGGCGAGACACGCATCTATCTTCATGAGAGCATGGTTTTATCTTTTTTCCTGCCAATGACACAGACGACCTGGAACGTCGCCAACAAGGATTTCCCCCTTCTCCCTCCTACTCTGAATCCTTCATCTTAGAGGTCACTGAAGGCAAGCGGCTACTTTTTTAAGGGCCCAGGCGGCTAAGCGGGAATGGTTCTTGGTTTCGTGGGTTTTGTTGGGTAGCCCTCGCCAGGCCCCCTTTCGTTCCCCCCCACCCCCCCCAATGATCACGCGCCTTTGAACCCTTGTTTGACACCATTGTATGCAAAGCTTTCCACCCCTTTTTTTCCCCCCTTCCCTTTATCTTTTTTTCATTGGCTTCGCCGAACATCTCTCTCTTTTCCTCCCAGTTTTTTCTATTTTCAGATTCCCCCAATGCAGAATAGGGAGTTTGCTTGCTACCCTGTTTTTTCAACCTCCGTCCCCCCCCGCGGTTCATTAGCTCTTATCATGGCGTCCGTCCCAGTTCCAATTTTTCATGGACGCGACACGCCGGACTGTTCTGCAGAACCAGAATCCGCTTATCGATTGTCTGCTTCCGCCGTACAGCCGCTTTTCTCCTTCCCCTTCGATGAAGCTTGAGATTCCTACTTCATTCGGCCCTTTGCTTTTTTCGTTTCCTTTTCCTAAGGCTTGAGTGTCGATTTTCAAGTTTATGAGATCTTAACCAAGAGGTGATGCTCCGTGCCGAGTTCCATAGCGGACAGGCCCTGAGGCGTTGTCCAATCGTTTCTTTTTCCCTAATAACGCACCCCTTTCTCCCCTCGGTGGGGGGTTTCCCTGGTTCTGTCCCGAGAATAGTTCTCTCAGCTTTAAGTCCGATGTAGCCTGGCGCCCCCCCCCCCCCCCCCCCCCCCCCCCCCCCCCGAATCATCTTCTTTCTTTGCCCTTCCCCATGGGGGCCTATTCACCTCCGAAACCTCCACGCCTGCTAACTTCTCCAGAGGGGCCTCGTAAGCGCCCTATTGCTAGTCCTGCTAGTTTCCGCCGGATAAAGATGGATGAACTTCCTGCCTTTTGTTTGGCTTCCCCCGATCTTTCTCTTTATGTTGTTCCCGTGATTTTTAAACATCACGTTCCCTCTCTGTTTTATTCCAGATGATGAGGGCCGCTCTTACCAGCGGCGTCGATTACGTTTTCTTTCCAGCCCACGCTGAGCATGCGCCACTACCCACGTGTTCACCGGCGCGTTCCCGAAGCCTTTTTCCGCATGGACATCCACTCTTAGGCATTGAAATCGGTTGTAGGACCAGTTCGCTCCGACCCGCAAGAAACCCTGCCTGAGACGAATACCGATTACTGGTCCGCCCCTCGCGACTTTTCGCCTGGGACGACCCGAGACCCTTTTATCCCGACGACGCCGGCTCTCTCTGCAACGGTAGGCGGCAGGGCGCTCCGTTTTCAGCTCAATTTTTCCCCTAGCGTTCAAGGGTTTGGTGTGACTTTTTGGGCGTTTAGGATTCACAGTTTGGGGACGCTCCATAAACTCTCCAGGATTGCCGGCATTGCATGTCGATCATTCAGCGTTTGGGACTTGTTTAGTCTTTGCTCAGAGTAGCCTTCCTATGCTGTCCGTCGCGGCCAAAAGTTGCTGTCCGATCGCGAGAATCTACGACTGACCGGTCGATGGTGTAGATTTCTAGCCCAAGTGTTCCTTCCCACCCCGTTCTTGGTCCAGCCTACGCCTTCTCCCTGACAGACCCCCCTGCACTTTTTTCGATTTTTGAAGCGAAGTCATGCGCCACCATCTTTCAGCATGTTTTTCGTTTACCTTCTTGCCGGTCGGAGAAATTCTTCTTGTCGAATCTCTTCTTCCCTTTCCACTGTACCCTCTACGCACCCCAGAGGTTGAGTGCGCGCACGCCCTATTGCAGAGGCGCCGATCGCTGTTTATCCCTCCGTCAATTTGCCGTTTCTATCGCTTCTTTTTCCCCTTAGTTGCGACTGGCATGTTTTGGTTGTGATTGTAGCCCGAGTTGCCGACGGCGTAGAACCCCGCGGCATACGTCCGCTCCTTTTCCCAACGCCAGCTTTTTTCCTCCCTCCGGCTGATACTCCGTTTTTACCGCTTCACCCCGACTGCCGGTTCGGTTGGCAACGCCGGGCGCACTTCAGTTCAACGGTCATGCCATTATCCCAAGGCTTCCCCTTCTACCCGGTATTCCCGCCCCCCTTCACCTAGCGTTAAAGGCCTGAAAGTCCGTGGATCTTCTTTCCTTTTCCCTACGCCTCTCTTGCGCCCGGACTTTCCTTCTCTATTTTGGTCCTTGCTTCGAGACTGGGCCGCAGGCGCGCCCACTCTTCTCTTTTTCCCCCCGCGGCGAGTCCGGATCGAGTACGGCTCTGTCAGGTTCTTTTTAATTGCCGCAGCGACTTCAACCTACCCCTCTTTCACCTCTCCGAGCAATGTCGGTCAGTTGCTCTTTCAGACAAGCGCGAGTCCGACTTTTCGCGCGCACCGGAATTTTCCGCCTCCTACGCCCGCGTGGCCCGGACTCCCAACCCCTCCTCCCCACAATCTCGAAATGTGTGTCTGCTCAATCAGGAATTATGGAACAACATCCTCCTAATTCTTCGTTTTTCTATGCGGTATTTTGTCTCTGAACCTCTGCCTTGCGGTGCGTTCCCCGACACCAGCCCTCTGTTTCGAGGCCGTTCGCGCCCTTTTGGGACTGATCGTAGAAATTACTGAAACCTCAACGGCTTCTTTCTTGTTTTCTATACCTGCTGGCAATGGAACTCGCCACCATTGCTACTCAATAATG
>Ga0179593_1584059_pt1 | contig 17191 bp, 26 predicted proteins | sample CZODoug2_1_08_16_FD_185931 | JGI IMG/M metagenome (GOLD analysis project Ga0179593, IMG submission 185931) | Vadose zone soil fungal communities from Angelo Coast Range Reserve, California, USA - CZODoug2_1_08_16fungal (PacBio error correction) | ecosystem: Environmental > Terrestrial > Soil >... | reverse complement strand
TTCCCCCCCCCGGCGCTGGTACTGTTGCTCAAACTTTCAGGCCCCCCCCCCCCTTTGCCCCCTGCGCACACCTTTGAACTTCACAAGCCCCCGGAGTCGATCTTTCCCCCCCCGGATTGTTAACTTCCCCACCCCCTCCAGGAGAAGTTTTTCCCCCCCCGCTGATCGGGTTTCTTTCCCGGCACCACAGCCCCACACCATTGTAACCAAACCTTCCCTCCGGCGTGTGGGATGGCCTGATCAGCACCGGCAAGTTTCTTTCACAACACCCCAAACGGCACCTCCTCCTTTTTTTTCCACCCCCGTTTTGTTCTGATGAAGGGTCCCCCCCCCCCCTTCTCCGGTGCCCTGGTCGGTTTTCTCTGATACCGCCCACCCCCCTCTTTCCCCAGCAGGGCTTTCCCCCAAACCCCGTCCATCCTTTGCGGGACCTTCTAAAACATGGCCCCGGCCGCCGGATTGGCCGGGTCCCGGGCGATCCCCCCACGGCCCCTTCCAAAGCCAGCTTTTTTTCAGTGCGACAACCTTTTTCTTTAAGAACTGGCACAAATTCCTCCTTTCCGAGCGGCACCCTGTCCGTATTGGTTTCCCTTTGCCCTTCAAGAAAAGTTTTGGTACCCTGATTGCGTTTTCGGCGCTTTTTGCCACCCTCTCGGCCAAAAATGGTCCCCTCCCCCCCACGACACCGCCCATCGGGCTGCCTTCCACAAGCTGGCTTTTTGTCTGTCCCTTTCGCGCGGAGTTCCTTTTTTTTTCCCCCAATAGGTTGGAAACAGGGTTTTTTTGGGTCCCGATCGTGGCTTGACTCGTTTTTTTATTCCGTCAGTACCCTTCCCTCCCCCCTTTATCGCGATTCCATTCTGCTTCCGGTTTCAGCGCCTGGCGCCCCTTTCTGTTGGGACTCCCTGGGCCGCCCTGACTTTCGACACAAAGCTGAGTTTTCCCTTTTTCCTCTTTGCGTATCAAAACCCCCGTTCCAGGCCACGAGATTCTTTTCGGTGAACGTGGAGGGCACAGAAGGGCCTTCCCCCCTTGCTCAGTAACGGGAACGATTTCTTTCCTTTGCAACCCTGTTTTTCCCCACCCCCCCCCCATTGGAGTGTGCTAGGACTTTTTTCTCACCAGGCCGACCCCTACGGTGGCGGCCACGACACCCCTTCCTTTCCGTTTGTACCCCCACCGTGGACCCCCTCCCACGCTCAGGCAAATCAAGAGATGAAGCTTTCTGTAACCCCCCAGTTTCTTGTTTTTCTTGTTAAGAGGAAACTTTCCCTCCGTTCTCGTCGGCGCGAGTTTTTTTAAAGGATCGGGTTGGCCTCCAGCGTCCCGCTTTCCTTCCCCTTTACCCCCCTGAGGCAGATCAGGAAATTTTTCCAGGGAGTATCCGAGCGCTTTTTTTTGGACCGCGCAGGGACCGCCCCCCCAGCAGGGGGCCTGCAATTGTTCCCCCCCCCTTTTTTTTTCCTGAACGGATTGGCTCCCCTGACGAATTGCGTGAGTTCACTTCTGGGCACTGCGGTCGGGGGGTCCTCTTCCTTCCTCCCCCCCCCTGGCCTGGCAGGGAGTCCCCCCCTCTTGGGCTTTACGCGGGACCGTCCTGCAGCGCCCCCGGGCGTTTTCCTCAGGTGATCCCCCTATCTTTCTTTCCTTCTCCCTTTTTTTCCTCTTGAGATGGTGATCTGACGAAGGGGGACCCCCCCCCTTTCCTCTGATGGACAACAGGAAAATACCTAGTCGGCGGTCGCTCCCCTCCCTTGGACTCCTGCATGTTTGGCTACTCTTCGTTTCTTTACTCTTTCCCTCCCGGCCCATGTGCCTGGTAGTTCCTCGCCCCCCCTTCCGTCGCGTTCGCCATCCAGTGTTTTTTTTTTTTTCCGGCCGGCTGGTCGGCCCCTCTTCTCCGGGCAGTGCTGCCTTCTGTTTCGGCGCGCTTTTTTCTGGGCGGTTTGACACCATGTCCTGTTCTCTTTCCCCTATGCGTGCCTTGACCACAGTCATTTTGCGGGGGGAGACCTTCCTTTTTTTCAGCGCTTTTCTCCTTTGTTTGTTCTCGGCCGGTTTTAAAGAAGTCCTCTCTCTTTTCCCTCCCACGGGGCATCGCGTGTCACCGGCCATGATTTTTGGCCCACTTTACGGAACGGGGTCGTTTCTTTCGGTCACAGGGCCCCCTTCCTCCCTTTCAGGGGCCGACCCTTGCCAGCGGCTGGCGCGGCTGACCTTTTTTTCCTTTAGGAGAAAGGGTTTTCCTTTCCCTTCGCCCGGCCCGCCGCGCGTGGGCTTTTCCTCCAATCGTTGCAGGGCGTTTTTTTTTGCGGGTTTTTGGGCTCCCCTTGGCTTTTTTTTCTTCGGCCCTCACCTGTCCCCCTTTGCGGGGGGCGGGAACCTTCAAGAACGGCGCGATCCTACGTGATCCTCAGGGCCAAGCTTCTCCGTCATTTTCCGATAGTGGTCTTTTCCTTTTAACTACCGGGGAAAAAAAACTTTCCCCTTTGCAGGAAAAGGCGAATCCTTCCTGCACCGGCCCCTTTGCGGTTTCTTTTGCTAGTTTTTTCTTTCCCCAGTTTGCCGAGGGCGGGTGGATCATTTTCTTTTGCCTGCGCATCGGCGGGACTTTTACGAACGTGGCGCAGCCGGGCCCCCCCTTCCCCTTGTGCAGCGTGTCTGCCGTGCCCCTACTTCTGTTTTTTCCTGTCAACCACTTTTCCCTTTCCAAACTTACCCCGAGTTCCCCGGTGATCCCGTTGTTCCGCCTTTTTCTTTCTAACATTTCCTTGTAGTAGAACTTCTTTTTTTTTCTTTTTTTTTCCACGCAGCCGTGGCTGTTCTTTTTTCTGCCGGTGGACATTTTTCGGTTCTCTGCCTTTTCCAGGTTTGACCAATCCCCCTTTTCCCCTTTTTTGATGCTGTTAGCCGGGAATTCAATTTTCCCTTCCTTCTCTATGGTGAGGTAGGTGACCTCTGATGCCGGTGATGATCGGATTTCCCCTCTGGAGTTCTTGTACCATTTTTTCACGTGGTTTCTGGGCCTTTTCCACATCAGCGAGTAGTCCCGATGGTGCCTGTGGTAGCCGTAAACGCCGGGGACCCTTTCCGGTTGAAGAGTTCACTGGGTTTTTTTTTTTTCCTTTCTGGACCGGAAGTTTTTTTTCTGTTTCCGTCCCCCTCTTCGCGACCAACCAGGTTTTTCCCTTTTTCTGCAAGCGGGCACCGTTCTTTGGAAACGGGTGGCTGAACTTCCCCCCACGGTCGGGGTTTTTTTCCCCCCTCTTCATGGTCCGGTCGTTGATTTTCTTTTTTTCTTCTGGAAAAAAAACGAGTGCTTTTTTTGCCGCCGGAACCGGGAGGGTTTCCGGTTTTCATTTTGGTTTCCCTGAGTACCGGTCCTCTTCCTTTCCCATGAAAATTTTCCCCTCCCCTCTGCCTTGCACCCGCCGGGTTCCGGCACGGACACGTGCGGTTTGTTCCTCCCGCGACGCCTTTGGGAGGCACGTTTCTGATGCCTCGGCGATATGAGTTTTCTCATTGGCGGAGTTGCCGCTTTTTTCATCCCCCCCCCCCTTTGCCTCTTTTTTTTACTGAGGCCCCCCCCTCACAGGTACCCCCTCCCCCCCCTCCCCCTTCCTTTTTTTTTCCCCGGCCAGGCGCTTCTTTAAATCGTTCCGCCCAGGTTGCCCGTTTTTTTCCGCGACGGTGGCGCCTCCTGGGTAAATCTCGGGTAGGCCTGGGCCTCCCAGGGAATTCGTTTCCTCCCTGGCCCTTGCGTCACGGCTTCCCTCCGGTCCCAGCTTATCGGAATTTCGGCAAACTTTGTGTGTTTTTTTTTTCCCCCTGCCGAAAGCCGCCCCCCTCCCTGCCAATTTGATAACCTTAGTCACACCCAAGCCGTTTTTTTGTTTTTTTTCTTCTTTAGTACATGACTGGCATTTTCAGCATGAGCGCAGTCTTCCCCCCAGGACAAGCAGAAGGCTTTTTTAAAGCGACCCTCCTGCGCTTTCGCCCCGGACCTTTCTTTGGGTCTCCGCAGCTTTCCTCCTGAGAGATTTGATGAGCCCTGACTGGTAAAGGTGTTCTTCCCCCCCCTTGTCTGATAAGATGATTCTCTCCCCGTGGTTCGGGAGGTCGTTTTTCCTCGTTGTTTGTTGTTGAGGAGTCCCCTCAGACCTGGCCCTCCCTTTCCTCTCATAAGACCTCGGGAACTTTCCCCCCTTCGATGGGCGTCCACGAATCGATCCCCTCCTTTGGGCGAGGCTTTCAGTGTCCCGTCCGGCCTGTTTTTCCGCGCCGAATTGGAAAGGAAGTCTGTTTTCTTTAGATACCCGCGTTCTTTTTTTGTTTTGCTGGGAGGGGCCTGCGGCGGAGATTTTTCCAAATGAGGATGATTGCCATCTCTTCGGGAACCCAAGTTTTTTATATTGGTGACCCCCAGAAATCCTTATCCCCTTCCTCGATCTTTTCGGGATGTCTGTCTCACCCCCCGCCTCAACCCCTTTTCTTCCCCTTTACGTAAGGAGGGAGGGCATAGTTTTTTCGTCCCTTTAGGCCCCCTTTGCACCGCTCACAGGAATATTCCCCCCCAAAGATCCCCCAGAGGCGACTCTGCCTTAATCTGTCGGTTCTCCCTTCTTCTGTCCCTACCCTCGATGGCCAGGGGGTTTCCTTTTTTTAGGAACTTTTTTCAGTGGTTGTTTTCTTTTGGTAACGGCTTGGCGAGCTTCCTTTGGGCCGTGCACCGGTTTTTTCGGCGGGAGGCTTTCCTTGCAATTCGTCGCCGACGGGAAGCTTTCGATTCAGTGTTTTCTCCAACTTCGGAAGGACGTCTCCAGGTCGAGGGCTTTTTGCACGTGTCCGACCTTTTTTTTCACGGCCACGTGTCCGTTTTTTCCGTGGGTCGGCGGTTTGTGCACAAAGGCAGGGCTTTCCTCTTTCATGGCACGGTAGGGGAGTCTTTCCTTCACCGTGACCCCTTTTCCTTTTGTCGGTGCTTTCCTCTCCCTGACCACTGCTCTTCCCCCCGCACCCTCACCCCGGCCAGACCATAGGGGTCTCACCAGACCTTGTCCCCCGTGTTGATTCTCTGTTTTTCCTTTTTTGTCTAACAAGGCCAGGGGGCCTCGAAGCGGGCGCTTTTTCCGCACGTCCAAGGCCGGTTTTTTTGGACTTCCTGTCACCCCCCTCCCCCCTTCTTCTTTTAGTTAATGGCCCTCGCCCCTTTTTGCAACTTCACCGCCCAACTCACCTCCCGGTTCCTTATGGGCAACCCGGGGCTTCCACCCTCACCAGGCCTTTAGAATCGTTTCCGGTTGTTGCCCCGCCCTTTTTGCACCACATGAAACCTGTACAAGTCCCTTCCCACTTTTTCATCAGCACCGGGCAAAGTCTTTTTTTTTTTTGACAAACCCCCCCTCCGGCCAAACCTCCATCGAGGTGAAGGTTCCTTAAGGGCACCAGGGCTCTAGGTGCCTTTGGTCGGTTCCTTACTACCTGCACTCCGCTTCCTTGTTGCCAGCAGGGGCTTCACCCCCACTTCCCTTTTGCTCCCTGGACCCGGGCCGACGCCCCCTTCCTCCCCCCCACAGATGGCCTCCCCTTCCCCAGGTTTCCCCCTGCAGCCCCCCGGGATTCTTGGCAAAACGGGCTGTTTTCATGGCACCCCGGGTTCCCCTTTTCGGCCCCCCCTTTGGGCCGCTGCATTTTCGTGCTGGCCGGACGTTTTTTCGTCAAAGCACCATTGCCCTATTCTCCGGTGTTCCCCGGCCCCCGGGCTGAGCCACCCCTTTCCCCCCCTGCCAAACTGGGCCGCCCCCCCCTCGGCCGGCGTTCTGGACTCTTGTCTCGTGTGTCAGGCTCCCTCTGGGAGTTCTGTATTCCTTTAGTACCCTCGGGGCCCCCTTTTCTCCCCTTGGAAAAACGGGACTCCCTCTGGGTTTTATTTACGTCCCCCTTTCGACCTTTTCTCTCGTTCTTCTTGATTTTCTTCTTTTTTTTTACGTGGCGCAATGTCTTTTTTCTTCCGCGCCCGCGCACAGCCCCTTTTTTTTTCCCAACCCGCGACACGCACTTCCGGGGTGTTTCTGAGCACGCCTTTTTTTCTCCAAAACGATTGCGGCTCCCACCCTCAGCCCGCGATGTTTTTGAGGCATCCCCCCCGCTCATCTTAACTCATTTTCTTCGGTTTCAGCCGCTCGGCCATTGTCTGTTCTCTGGACACTCACAGGCAGCCGACCGCGGGCAGTCTTCCTTTCAAAAACCCTTCCACTTACTTGACACGTGCCCCCCGGGGCACGCCACCCTCCTCCTTTTGGAACCCAACACAATTTTTGAGCTGGCCCGTCCCTTCCCCCCGGCCCTTCTCTGGTGCCTCACTTTGTTTCACGGCGGCATGGCCGTCTCCCTCTTCTCCCGCGCGACTTGTGCGCCCCCCCTCTACGCACCATTAGGCCTCCCTTCACCATTAATTTCCGGTTCCCGGGCGCTGTCTTTTGAACCGCGGCCGTTCCTTGTTTTTTCCCTTCTTTTTTCCCCCAGCTGGACCGTCCCCTTCCTTCTTTCCGGCCGAAAAGGGCCTTTTTTTCCCCTCCGAGCGTGCGTCAGGCCTTGGGGGCCTGCGGTCTCTCCTTCCGGCGCCATGAAGGAAGTACATTTTTTTTCCAAAATCAGCTACGGCTCCCTTCTTGGAGACTGTTCCTTGGCCTACCCCCCCCCGGGCGGGTTTTTTTGCGTCCTATCACATATCTCGATTTTTTCTCTTCCCTCCCGTGAGAAGGAATCTTTTTTCTCCCCCCCAGCCCGCCCGAGGGGCGATGTCTCTGCAGTTCCCGCGGTCGCCCTTCTCTTTTGGCAGCGTGGAATACTGCCTTTCCCCTTTTTTCCGATTAACCGGCCGAAAGGGTCCCGAGGGATGGAACGTCCCTTTTTTCGTTCGCCATCGGCCCCGTGTTCGTCAGGTTGTTTTTTCTTTTTTTGCCCCGGTTTTTCTTACGAAGGGGTCTTTTTCCCTCTTTTCCCCCGGCTTGTAGCGCGGGGCCTTTTTTTTTTCACCATGTCAGGGATCTGCCCTTCATGGCTGTTAGCTGACACGTTGCCCCCTTCCCTTTCTGTCGCAGGAGAGATTTTCCCTTTTTCCCTCCTGCCAGCAGAGTTCCCCTTCGTAGGTCCATGCCCCCTCCCTTCCTTCCGGGGTCCAGAAGGCTTTTTTTCGCTCCAAGAATCGGCCCCCTCGAGAGTGCGGGGCCACCGTGCTAGTTGCCTTTTTTGCCGCCCGCCCGAGGTTTCCCTGTTTTGTTGGGAGTGAAAGCCCGCAAATGGGCCCAAGCGTTTTTGCGTGGAACGTCAAAACTAAGACTCAGTGCGGAGCCAATTTTGAAGCCCCCTTCCTGTGGTTGCGAGCCCGGGTTTTCACTTTTTTTTTCCCGCGTTCTTTTTTCCCCTTTTCCCCGTGAGTTGAGGGTTTTGTGGGGCGAGGGCCCCCCCGTGGTTCCCATGGTCGTTTGAACAAACCCGTCTCCCCCCCCTTCCTCAAGTCGCGTGCGATAACCGGCGGCTTTCTTTTATAACCCGAGTTCTTACACGTTTTTCCCCTGTTGTCAACCTTCTTTCCCACTTTCAGAACTCCGAGCGTTCCCGGCATGTCCGGAGCCCCTTTGCCTGTGGCTGGGCTAGGGTTTTTTTTTCTTTTTCCGTTGGCCCGAGGTGAAGTTTTTTTAGGGGAAGAGCTTTTTCGTGGCCCCGTCATGGGGCTTTCCGTGCCAAACTTTGGCGCCGGGACCTTGGCCAGCCCCCCTTTGCCTTGTGCAGCAGAGTTTTGTGGCCAGTCAGAACCCACCCTTTGGCCCCCCTGCCCCCACTCCCGCGGGTGCCGGTTCTATTTTCCTTTTCTTGGCATCGTGTAGTAGACTTTCTTCCCCCTTTTGTTCACGCAGCCGTGGCTGAAGTTTTTTTTTTTTTTGCCCAGTTTCGTGTCAGGTCTTTCTTCTTGTACACACCCGCACCGAACCCCTTTTCCTTTGTAAGGCCCGGGGGCCCTTTCATAAAGGATTTTGCCGTGGGGGGTGTTGTCCACCCCTTCTCGGCCATTTTGGCAGCTTTTGTTTTCTTTTCCAGTTCCATTTCATTGCCCTTTTCTGGCCACAACGCTTTTTCCTGTTTTTTTTTTTTTCTTTTTTTTTGGTAGACGTACACGCCGGTGCCCCCCTTTTTTTTGGGCGTGGTCCTGTGGTTTGGCGGTTTCCTTTTCTTCGGCCCCGGAACTTTTTTCTCTTTTCCCGTCCCAGTAACAAATTGCTTGGAAGTGCGGATCTGCAGGCCCTTTTCTGATTGTTCGTTCTGGGTGTCTGGAACTTTCTTTTTCACCTGCCCCTTTCCCCAAGGCCTTCTTTTTCCCCCCCTCGAAAAGATCAATGGTTTTTTTTTTGTGAGGGTGCGGGGAAAATTTTTTGTTTTCTTTCCCCCTGCTCCCCCGATTTTTCTGTCGCTCTCTTTAGCGGTTAGAGACCTTTCCTTTTTTTCCCATGCCAATTGGCCAAGGCTCTTTGGCCTTGCACCCGCGACGCCTTTTCCTTTGAAAATTTTTTCCTTGCTTTTTGCTTCTTCGTTCTCCCCCCGCCGCTGGGAGCCTCTTTTTTGTTGGCCGGGGATGATAGCGTTTTTTCTTGGAATTGGCGGAGTTGAACGTTTTCCCCTTGTCAGACCCCCGGTCCTGATCCCTCCCTCACGGGAGGCCTTTACCCCCGCCGAAGGAGGAACTTTTTTCCAGCCAGCAAGGACCCCTTTCGTGACCCGCGGCCCCCTCGCTTCCGGCCGACGGTGATTTTTCTGGGAGGTTCCCTGCTCCACCTCCAGGGCACTCCCCAGATCTGCCGCCTTTTTTTTTTTCTTTCCCGGACGACGTTCCCTGGGATCGCTGTTTGAGTCCCCCCCTTCCCCTGGTTTTTTTTCCAGCCGCAGCCAATAGCTTTTTTTTGGCGGTTAACCCCCCCCCCAAAGGGCCCCTTTTCAAACCGGGGTTTTTTCCTGCCGGCGGCCTCCTCTTTAACCAGCAGCGCGAAGCTCCCCCCCCAGGCAGCTCCCCTCCGTGCGAACTCGATTTTTTTTTCGCGTCGCCGGTCCCCTTTCCTCCGGTTTTGGACCGGCCTGGCCAGGTATTCTTCGAGCACAGCGCTTTTGTTTGCTGGGCCCCCCCAGGTCCCAGTGCCCTCGGTGGTTTCCGAGGTCTGCCTCTTCCCCTGTGTGCGCGGCCGTTTTTTTAAGCATCTCTTCTTTCCCCCCTATGTTGTTTGTTGCCTGATGTTTCTACTCCTCCCCGCGGCGTGCAGGATCCCCCCCCTCCTACGGACGCCAACTTCTGGGGGCTTTCTGTGCTTTTCGTGGCCCCCTCCTCTTTCTTTTCTGCTGCGGCGATTTTTAGAACCGGCCGTCTTAAGCAGCTGACCGGCGCCTTTCGCGTTCGACTCTTTGATCGGCTTTTTTTTTTTTGGGTGGGAACCTCCCCGGGCGATGTGTAAAAATTGCGGATCCCTCACTTCGTCGGAGGTTCCCCCTGTTTGTGAAAGGCTTTTTTTCGTTTTTTTCCCTGATCAGCTTTCTATGGCTGCTGTCTTTGGTGTAACGTGATTTTTCTTTTCCGATCAAGCGTCGTTCTGGAGGCCCCTAGTATGGGCCCCTTTTTTTTTTCCTCCCCTTGTATTCCCCGTGGCTCCCTTCCCGAGGTCCGAGACTTTCCGTCTTTTTGCGGACTGGAGGTGTTTTGCGGAGTAAAATGTCTTTTCTTTCCGGGGTGATTTTTCAATGATTTTTTTTTAAGGCCCGGTAAAACCCGCGATCCCTTCTTTTTGAGGGATGGAGGGGGTTTGCACCGGCGCTTTTTTGCGGTCCCTTCCTCCGACGACGCAGAGAATTCAGCCGAGCTCTGAAGGGCGTCCCTTTTTTTTTTCAGGGTCAAGGTTCTTCCCCCCCGGTCACTTCCTGTGAGGGCCGGCATTTTTTCAAGGCAGGTTTTCGCGTTTTTTTGCCTTCTTTCATGTGCCACGGTGTTTTTTCTTTGTTGTCCTTTCCCCGACTTCAAAAAGTGACCCCCCCCCTCCCTACCGGTTCGGGCCGGCAAGCCCTTTCTCCCACCCCAAGCTAGTCCTCCCCCCCCGGACAGGCACCTTTCCTCTCCCCTTTCAGAGGGGGTATAACCCCTTTTTTTCCCCTTTTAGTGGGGCTCCCTTCCCCAAGTTAAGCCACGCTTCACGGAACCCCCCTACTTTTTGGGGCGGGGTTCTTGCCCACGTCCAAGCCGGTTCCCTTTTTTCCCTTGGTTCAAATCGTTGCTTCCCCCCGGACGGATTCCCTGTAGCGTAAATGGCCCACCTGGTGAAAACTTCAACCCGCCCCTTCCTTCGAGATGGCACCCGGAGTTTCTCCCCCCCCGACAGTTCACCTCAGGCGTCTCTTTTTTTTCATTTTTCCAGGGCACGCAGGGCACCCCTCCCCCCCAGACGGAAAGCTGCTATTAAGACCACGTGCAAGCCTCCCCCCCCTTCCCCCCTTCACCTCTAGTTCCCTTCCCCTTTTCCGGATGAAGGCCCCCCCTCAGGTGCCCTGGTAGGTTTTCTTGCGACACTAATGAATTTTTCAACAGGCCCCCCCCCCCAGGGCCACCCCCACTTTTTTTTTCTGCGTTTTAAACATGGCCCCCCTTTTTTCCCTGCGGAAGTTCTACTACAAGATGTCCTTTTCAAGGTTTCACCTTCCTTCCCCCGCTTTCTTGTTCCCCTTTACAAACTGGCTGGGACCCTTTTTTCCCTGGAAAACTGCACCCCGGAAAAGAGGGGTCCCAAGGCCTTCTGGTCTGCCCTCCCCCCCACCCCCCCCCACCCGGTTACAAGCCTCCTAGGGTTCCCCCCCCCGTCCTTTCCCTTATTCCCTTGGAAAAAGCTGTTACTCCCCCTGAAAATTAGGCCCTTAGCACGCCCACCCCTACCGGGGCCTTCTTGACATGATGGTTCTTCTCGGGGCTAAGGTTTCCTCCCCGGCCCCGCTTTCTTTTTTTCCTTTTCCGGTGATTTTCCACAGGTCATAGCGGACCCTATAGCCGCTGACCCCCCCATCCTTTTTTTTTCGTCCGTTTCCCCGGGTTTTTGTGTTCTTTAACGAAGGGCACGGTTTCCCTTGGCCCCCACTTTTGTTTGGCGGCCCTCGCCACAGGCCGCTGGCCCGCCCCCCCCCTCTGACAAACAAAAAGCCTTGAGCCACCCTTCTGCCCCCCCTTTTCTGGCTTCAACCCCGCCTTCCCTGGGGCGGGCCCTTTGAAGTCACTTGAGCCCTTTTTTTCCCTTCCCTTGCGCCCGAACGCCCCTTCCCTTTTCCCATTGGCGGGCTCGGTCTCACAGGGCGGCCTTTTTGACCGCGTTTTTGTCTGCACGGACCCCCCCCTTTCGAACGTGGCACACCAAGCTTAGGCCCTTTTGCTTGCTCCCACCCCTGCTTCCCTTTTTTTTTTCTTCCCTTTTCTTGCGGATCCTCCGCGAAACGGCAATAAGGCGTCTTGCCCCCTGTCTTTTTCTTTTTCTGTGGGTTTTCAAGAGCCCCTCCCTTCCCCCCTGGAGGCAGAATCCAGGTTTCCTAAGTGAACCTCCCCCCCTGGGGACTCTTTTTTGGTAATGGCTTTTTTTCCTTCCCGACCGCTGGGCCGCAGCCAACCCCCCTTTTTTTTTAAACAGAGATGGCTTTCCCCCGAGGAAGACGATCGTGCGTTCCTTTTCCACATGGGGCTTTGTATCTTCTCTTTCGGTCCCCCCCCATGCAGGAGTCCCCTTTTCATCAGGCTTAAAGTGGCTTTTTGGGCCTTGTTGTCAAGCAGCGTTTTTCTTTGCGGTCCCCCTCGCTATCACCCCTTTTTCACCCTTCCTGCCGTGTTTTTTTTTCTCTATCATTCTGCGCCGGGGGACCCCCAGCCTTTTTTTTTTTCCTGAAAAGGGCAATCCGAAGTTCCTTTTTTTTTCTGAATTTCTCCCCTGTCCCTTTCCCTTTTCCTTGGGCCGCCCCCCCCTCAGGGCCCTCCCCCCCTCGCCTGAACGCACGTTTCCTCGGTCGGACGGTGATCCCCTTTTTGTGTGTCTTTGCTTTCCAGTTTTCCTTTTTTTCTGCCTGTCTGTTCTCCTCTTCCGTCTGGGCGGGCAAAACCATTTCAGGTGGTCGACCTATTGTCTCCCCCCGAGCCTCTTTTTAGCTTTTTTTTTTTTTTTTTTCCTTTTCTTTTTTGACCATGGGGACCGCTTCAGCCCCCGCCCCTTCTTGGCCAGACGTCGCGAGGTTTCCCCCTCGGTGTCAAACACTTTTTTTTTTGCAAACCGTGCGGACTTTTTGGAAGCCGCCTTCTTTAATCCCCTTTTTTTGTGAGTTCCAGGGACAGAGCCCCTGGCCAGCGGATTTTTTCGAAAGAAATCGGTCTTTTTCGGCACTTTTTCTTCCCCTTTTTTTCTTCCTTTCCTCTTCCGTGGCTGCGAGCCTTTTTTTTTTCCATAGTTTGGAAGGCGGTGTTTCCTTTTTGTGTCGGACGTGCGTCGCGTTTTTCTGGCAGCTTTTCTTGACTTGGGGGGTCCTTTCCCCTGGTTGGCCCCCTTTCTTGGCAGCCGGGGAAAAACGGTACTTTTTTGAGAGCGGATACCCGTCTTTTATAACCCGTTTTTACCCTCCTTTCCGTTTATGTCCAGATCCTCCCCCCCCCCCCTTTTTACTGAGGGGGTAAATAACTGGAAGAATCACAGCGTTCTCAAGGCCTGTTCGTATGCGCCTTCTTCTTTTTTTGGTTGGTCTTTTTGTGGAGGTTGAAGATTGGGCTCCCGGTTCTTTCCTCGCCTCGGGCTTTCCTTGCTGAACCGACCCTTCCAGGCCAGGGCCACTTTTTTTCTCTGCCTCCCAGACTTTTCAGTTCAGGAACTTCCTTGTACCCCTCCCTTTTTGTCCCCATCCCCCGCCCCCCTCTTTTCCCGGTGCCCGTTTGAACCGTTTGTAGTAGGAAACTCGCTTTTTCCCTCCGGCCGTGGCTGACGGTTGTTTTTTTTTTTTTTTTACACGTATGTATTGTGGTCGTTCCTTCTTGGTCCCCCCCGGCACCGACCTTTTCTTGCTGTAGCCGTTTTTTGCCGGGGTGGCTTTCCCTTTTTTCTGGTGCCTGTATGTTTTTTTGTCACGGCTTTTTTTTTTCCTTCCGAGCAGCTTGCCGTATTGTTTTTCCCCAGTGGTGGCAACCACGATTTTCCAATGCTGGGTTCTTGTGTTTTTCGTCACTCTTTTTTCCCTTGGTTCCCTGTTTAGGTGGGAGGTCTCTTTTTTCCTGTTTGAGAGGGAACTCTTTTTGAGAGAAGAGTTCCTTTCCTCAGGACCCGGATTTTACTTTTTTTTTTTTTTTTTTTTTTTTTTGTGCGGTATCTGAAGTTTTCCCCCCTTCCCTGCCTTCTTGTTTTAGGTACTTTTTTCAGTGGAGGGAGCATTTCACAGCAGTAGTTCTTTTATCCCCCCTCTTCATGTTTTCCGGTCTCGTGATGTTCCTTTTGGGAACGAAGGGCCTGTATGTTCCCCTCTGCAACCGGAGGCGTTTGTGAAGGCGGTCCTGAACCGGCCTCTTCCCCCTTTTTCCCCAATTGCGTTGGCCTTGAAACCGCCGGCCGCCCAGAAACGGAACCCCCCCCGGGTTGAATTGTCCCGTGTTCTTTTTCCCCCTGATTCACCGCGATTTTCTTTCTTCCGTGGGTCCTTGAGATCGCGATTTTTTTTTTTTGGAGAAAGACATCCCGCGCCCCGCCCCTTTTTTTTTTTTCCCCCCGCCCACCCTTCTTCTTCCGACGGGAAGCCTTTTTTTCTCAGGCAGTAAGCCCTCTCGCGATACTTTACCCGCTCGGGTCCCGGCGCTGGAGTCGGGAAGTTTTATTATAGAGGGCTTTGTCTGTTGTCTTTTTAAGGTCCTTCCCCCCCATTTCCGTTCCCATACTTATGGACACGTTTTGTCAGGTTTTCCCTTGGTCCCGTGCAGGATTTCTTCGGGACCGGAAAACGTCAAGACCGCATTTCGACCCCCATTATTCGGGCGGGTTTACTCACGTGTTAGTCACACAAGACTCTCCCAAACGGGGTTTCTCCCGGAATCCGAAGGGTGTCTCGCGGACGCGCTTTTCCGTTTGGTTCCCATTCCCCCCCCTTACTTCCCTGTGGCTGACCCCTGTAAAGCCGAGGCCCGAGGAGGGGGAATGCCTTCCCCGGGTCCGTTCCCTCCTGCGGCCCCCGCGCTGCTTCTGACTTGGCGCAAACGTTTTTCACGGGAAAGGTGGGAGTTCTTAGATGTTGGCCGCGCGGCTGGTTTTCGTCTTTCTTTTCATGGTGAAGTACTCCCCTTTTTTCTGGTTGAGAGCATCTTTACTGACCCTCTCCCCCCCGGGGCGGCAAGGTTTCTCCTTTAGACGTTCTCCCCCCATGTTTCTGTGGCTTCTAGGCACACGCTCGATAAGATGCGTTGAGGGGATGGTTTTAGGGGGTTGTCCCCCCTCTCCCTCTCGGACTCGGTTTTCTCTCTCACCGAGAAGGCTTGATGTGGATTTCCTCTGCAGGCGCCTTTATGGTCACCCTTGTCCTTCTGGCTCGGGATGACCCCCTTTTGAAAGTTTTGGTGAACTAAGTTTTTCCCCACCTTCTTTCCATTTTTTCACGCTTTTTCAGGGAACTTTTAGGGACTTGTAAAAGTTAACCCTGACGATTCTGGTTTTCTTTTTTTGTCTTTTTTTTTTTTTCTTCTTTTTTTTTTCTTTTGACAAAGCTCCCGTACGTCATAATTTTGTTTTTTTGTCTTTAGTATGGGTAAAACCCTCCCAAAGTACTCTCCCCCCCCAAAGTTTACCCTGACAAATCCGATCTGACATATTCTCCCAGTTTTTTCGTCCGGCTGTTTCGGGAAAACTTTCGGTGGGTCCCCGCCGACCGCTCCCTTTCCGGTTCTTTTTGGAGGCTGTCTTTCCCTTGCTCCGCGCGGCTGTTTTTTATTGGGGAATTTTGCTTTTTCCCTTTCTGTGGGCGACTTCTTCGGATCGGTGGTTTTTTTTTTGGGGAGGACCGGCGGTTTGGGCAACGTTGCCTCTTTCCCTTCCTGTAGAATCGTCTCTTCCCCCCGCCAACGGCCTTAGTTAGCTCCCCCCCTTAATTTTTTCCACCCTTCGCGTCCTTCCACAATTTTGTTTTCCGTGCCGGGCAGTTTTGAGGCGGCCCTTTTCCGCGTCAATCGGTGCCTTTGCCCGGGTCTCTTCCTGTGTCTCGACCCGACTTATTTTCCGACAGACTCCGGTTTTAACCAATAACGTCTCACCCTTCCCCTTCCTCCCCTCCACCCAGGCTTCCCCCCTTTTTTTTTTGACCATGATTATTTCTTTTTTTTTTTTCCTAACGGCGGTGGGGATGCCGTTTTTTTTGGGTTTTTTTTTTTTGGCTTCAACTTTTCCCTCACCGGTTTCCCACGAAGGCGTTCCTCGCGGGGCGCGATCTGCCTTCCCCACACTGTTGTTGGTCGTGTTCCTTTTCCTGGGTGCGGGTTCCTTTTTCAAACTTCCGGCCGGACGTAGTACTGGGGCCCGGGCCTTTTCAACTAAACCTTTGCCCCCTCAACTTTCTAGATTTTTGGGAAACCGTTCGGAGTGTACGCCCTGAGTTCAAATCGGGTCTTTGGTTGTCCATCCTGACCGTTCAACACATCCCCCAATTTTCACCCGTCCCAAGCTGCTCAGTTCATATCAAGAAAAGAAAGAAGTTTTCCCCCCCACAAAAGGCACCTCCTTTCCAATGGACCACCCTTTTTTTTTATTTACTTTGGGGAAAATTCTTCGGGTGCCCTTCCGGTGAGAGTTAAAACCCCCTCCCCGACCCATTACTTGCCCCCCCCCCCCTTCTTTCTTTTCCCCCAACGTCCTCCCCCCCCTTTAGAGTGAAAAATGGCCCCCTATTCTCTTCCCCCTGGCGTTGGCCCCCAGGGTCTCCCAGGTAACTTTTTCCCAGCCCGCGGGAGTTTGGGTTTCCTGCGTTTTTTCTCACTGGAACAAGTTCTTCAGGGGAAGCGTTCAAATTCCTTGATGTTCCTTTGTGCACGGCGCAGAATCCCCCATCGTTCAACTGGTCCCCTCTTTCCGCGTGCGACTTCCCTTTTTTTTCCCACCAAGGGCAATCTTTCCCTGGTTCCGCCACCCTCCCCCGGCTCGTCGCTGTTTTCCCTGCTGGCGCCTTTCTTCAAGGGACTCTTTTCCAGTTTTATATTTCCCTGGTGATTCCCAAAACCTTTTTTTTTTTTTCTTTCCTTTCCCTGAAACGGGCCCTGCTCTCTTCTGACCTCGGGGTTATACGGGTTATTCGTCTTTTTTAAAGTGTCTATAAGCTCTTCCCCTTCCCTTTCTTTTCCCTGTGCGCCCCGCGCAATTTGGCCTGGGCCCTTTTCACCCTCCCTCTACCTCCTCACACAAGCGCTTCTTTTTGGTTTGCGGGCCCCTCTCCCCTCTTTTTGTGCGGCTCACCCCCCCGGTTTTTCTCGCGGGCGGGCCGTTTTTTCAGACAGGGGACCTTTGTGCACTGCTACCTAAGTCCCTTTCGCCCAGGAAGCTTCATTTCCATGCAGGTTAGAAAGGGAACAATGTCCCCCTTTGTTTGGTTTTTTTTGCGTTAAAAGGTCTGGAAAAGGAAACAGGCCTGGTGGGACATTGGATGCCCCCCTCCGGGCCTTGACAACTGACACTTTTTCTTTTTTTTTTTTTTTTGTGATGGACCCAGGATCTTACAAGGACGAGGTTTCTCCCAAACTCGGCACCCCCCGGTCTTTTTCCCGGCCTACTCTTTTTCCTCGGTGCGTTTTTTCCCACAGCGGCGTTTCCCGACCAACCTGGGAGGCATTTTCAGGGTTGTTTCCTCCCCAGGCCTTGTTTCCCCCCTCTCTACACAGCCGGGCCCATCTTGTTTTTTCAGACCGGGCGTGAAGAGCGTTTTTGGGGCCGGGCAGGACACTTCCGCACCAACCGGTCTTTCCCTTTGGAAGAAGATTTTTTTCGCTGGAACAGGCTTTCTGGTCGGCTTTAAACTCCCTCCCTTCGTGCCCCCTTCTTCTTCCCACGATGCCTCCTTCCCCTTTGAACCCGCGAATTCCAGCCAGCGACCCATCGGTGTTACCTGCTCCAGACTCCCCCCC
>Ga0179593_1363948_pt1 | contig 17192 bp, 15 predicted proteins | sample CZODoug2_1_08_16_FD_185931 | JGI IMG/M metagenome (GOLD analysis project Ga0179593, IMG submission 185931) | Vadose zone soil fungal communities from Angelo Coast Range Reserve, California, USA - CZODoug2_1_08_16fungal (PacBio error correction) | ecosystem: Environmental > Terrestrial > Soil >... | reverse complement strand
CACTACTGGACATCGCGAGCCTTCAAGATCTTCCAATGAAACAACCCCATGAATAGGGTCATCCTAGATTTTCCTTCCCCCTTCCCGGGCTTTCAGTTTCCTCAAGCGTATCTCCACCTTCACCCGACCTCGTCTTCGGATCGCTCGCCACACCCATTGTCCAGCGCGAACATGTGGCCCCCCTGAAAAGTACTCGATATTCACTCGCGCGAGCTCGATATCAGGCCCACCCCTACAAGTCGTTCCGGTCGAAGCGATCCTTGCCAGATCTTTCCCGTCACGTCTCAGATCCAAACGTCAGGGACATTCGGCCTTAACGACGCCCGCCCCATCACGATATGATGCAGCAGACTAAACCAGGGTTTTTCAACTCCTTCGTTCTGGACTCCCTAAGTTCGTTACCCCAGCCCGGATTTTTTTGTTGAACCCCCCCCTATGGGTACCCGTTGTCCCCTCCCGGTCGGCTTTTTCCTAGAAGCCACGTGGAGGGGCTCAATCCTCATGTCTGAGGCCCCCCCCAAGGTCCTTCTGATTTTGCTGGCTTGAAAATACCACCTTTTTCACAATTGGAAATTTTGTATTACGTTAAGCGCAGTCTATACGTCAGAACGATCCCTTGACCGGCCCTGATTCGCCCTATTTGGGTTTTCGCTCCCGGCGAAATGTTCCAACCTTCTTGCCTCGTTACGTCCCCACTGTGATCCCTGCTTTTCCGTTTTTCTTCCGAGGTAGTTAAGGGTTTGCAATGCCTGTCTGACCTTGCCTCAGAGTCTCCTCCCTTATTGTATTTGTTTTTTTTATCTGTCTTTAACTATACGGTGGGATGGTTCCCGTCCCCTGATCGTTTAACTCCGAAAGGTTTTTCAACTCTGATCTAACAGCCTCGCACCCCCCCAATTCATATATCCCGACCTGCTGGGTATGCCATATCCGGTTATTTCATTCTCCTCCTCCCATTTGTTTTTATCTTTGCTGCCTTAGCCCGCTCCCCTATTCTCTGATTAAGTTGAATTACCAGTTTCGGCGCCGACTGATAGGATGTTCCCCTCGTTCAGTCTCCGTCTCCCGTCGCTCCTCGACCACTTTGCCTCCTCCAACCTAGCTTCCACACGACGTTTCGCGGCCTTCGTTGACGGTCCCGTCCCCCACACCTTCTTGAGCCACAATGCCACTACCCGTGAAACTGAGACCTTTTTCTACTTTTTGAACTGAAGCTGACTCCCTTGTATAAATCCGTCAAAGCTCCAATCGCGTCGCCCCCTTTAGCCTTCCCAACCCTGCTTTCTCCGCCGTGACGCTGAGAACTTCAACAGTCGCCTGACCGACGCTCCAAGTCTGTCACCGGTTTATCATTTTCGGCACTTCGTGACCTCCACAGTCGTTAGTCCCCCTTTCACTTGATAATTTCTTCCAGCCCAGTTTCAGATGCGTCTAAATTCCCCGTTTGTGTACACCTCACCCTCTTCCCCGTTTTAGCATTGCCAGTACCCCTTCCCTTGTAGACTGTCAAAACTCTTCCCCTTCTTGAGGGCCTGATGGTGCCCGTCCGAACCAAACGACCTCCCCCCCCCCGATTGATGGTCGCGAGAGCTTGATTCGTTTTTTCTATTCACCGACCCTCCATGCTGTTTTTTCCGGTACAGAGCTTTATCGGTCTATTCCCTTAGATTCATGCCCAGACATTATACCCAAAGCACCTCTAAGATCCCTTAGTTCCTCATTAAACCAATCGCGTTAGTACGATGCGCTGGCCGTGGCCTTCATGGCAATTCGGCAAGTCAGATTTAAATTTATGGAACCCCGACTGGTGCTGACTATCTCCTTTGAGCTTCCCTCCGCCGAATCCTGTAGTCCCTCTTTTATTTATGTAAACGTAAGATAACCAACAAGCATCCCCATAGAGAGCAAATGCCGGTGGCGATCTTCGCGTATCTTCTTTGCTCCACCTTAAGAGTTTCTTCTCCCCAATGGAATCTCCGCGCTGCTTTTTCGATTGAAACTTTCTCTGCTTGATCGTGCCGCCCCAACTCTGCCCAGGCGAGCTCTGACACTTTCATTCTCCCGCACGTCAAGCTTATGGCAACCATCCCCTACTGTGTATCTTCGCCTTTGCGATTCCCTCTGGGCCGTTGGAAACATCCGGTGACGAACTGCATTACATCTGAGCCTACGACCTTTGTCCAGTACAGAAGAGGTCAGGCCACGATCTTTTTTTCTCTCATTAGAATTCAGATAAGGTTCACCAGACAGTTCAAGGTTTGCCCTTATCCCCTTGCAAATCACCTCCCCTGTCTCGTCTGTTCTTTCCTCCCCTCCACCCCTGCCCTTCACCGATCCCTCCCCTCTCCCTACTCCCACTTTCTGCTCTTACCCATCCCCCTCTTCCTCCTTTCTCATCCCTCCATTTTCCGCCTTCTTGATCCCTCATATTTATCCCACATCATTTTCTATCTGCTTACCCACTTTTCATCCCTCCACCCCCTCTCAGCCTCCCCCCCTATTTCTTTTAATCTCCTCCCTGCTGCTTCCTATCTCTTCCTCCTCATCTATACCACCTACCTTGTTTAGTCCTATCTCCTCGATCCTCCAGTGTTCGTTATTCGCTCCCCCTCCACCAGAGTCCTGATACCCCTCCGTAGTCCTATCCCCCCTCTCTGTCCCTGGCCTATATGTTGTTGTCGGCCAGTGCCTCTCGCGGACTTCGGGTAGTCCGACCGACTCTGTTTCCCCTTGATTGTTTGGAACTCTCCTTTTCGATGCCTCCTAAGGCGCGGCCCCCCCCGTCCCTCGTTACCAAATGGGGTTGTATTCCCGAACTCCTTTTCAGAGAGGAACTGTTTTATTCCACTGCTTCCAGCGAGGTCCGCTGCTCTTCTAGGACTCTTGCCTGTCAACGTCAGGAGAGCACCCTGCCAACCTTTTCACTTACGCGGAGACTTCTTTACGTTCGGGCATCGTCTTTAGCGGCGCCGCCCCCCACCCTCCCCTATCGTTCCCTCCTCTTTCCCCCATCTCTTTTCCGAATATATCTTTTCCCTTTTGTTGTGAGAGAGCCTTCGCACTGAATTTGTTGATCTGACTTTCCCCGCCTTTCCTCGTTTTTTGCGGGTGTTCGCTATAAGCTCTGCTACTTTCTTTTTCCCCCCTTGTTTGCCGACGTGAACCAGCGCGAGGGTGTGCTTCTCTCCTCATAGTATCCTCGCGCAAAGCCCTTATCGCCGCCAGCGACGGTGGGGTTCTGCCGTGGACGCCCCCCCCTTTTCCGATCGCTCGGGATTCGAGATGCCCACACCCCAAGATTGAGCTCCTGCGGTGTTCCGTTGGGACACAGCGAGTGGATTTGTAGACGCAAGAGTGTATTGCCACCTTCAGATCCGCAAAGATATAGGTTGCCCCCTGCACCTTTTTGAAGAGAGGGCACTGCGACCGCACCATTTTCTCCCCGTTTTTTTTTTTTTTCCGCTAGTTTGGCTAAAATGATCTTCATTCATTTCTCTCGATCGTTTCCACCTTTGTGAGCCCAGGACCGAAGCGGGACTATTTCGAAACACGTATGCGTGCGATTTTTTCCCCTTTCCACTGTTTTTGCCTTAGGCCTTTGCTGGCCCCAACGGTCCGTCGTGCGTTTGGACCAAGCAACCGCGTAGGGCCAGCGGATCGTTGGAAATCCGTCATCGTGTAGGCCGTCGCGATTAGAGTGATCTTCCCCCCCGCTTTATTTTTTCTCGAAATTTGAGGTTGCTGGCCAATCCCGCCGCTGTCTTTTTGTTGTTCGGCCCGAGCCCATAGTCTCCCTCACGCAATTTCTTAAAGCGCGGATTTAGAATTACAGTTGTTGTTCTAGAGACTTTTCGAAGACGCCCATGTGATCAGCTCTTTTCCCCTTTCAGGCTCTTTTTCATTGCATGCCCGGGTATGCCCTCCGTGAACATCACCGCCCCTTTTCCCGAGCGATATTAGGTTTCCCTCGGCTCGCGCAATGGCCCCCCTATGCTTAATCCCCCATTTCCGAAAAGTTTCCGGTGCTTCGCCCCCCGCCTTTGATGCTTGCCACCTATCCCTCCATCGCCTTTTATCAACCCCCTCGGTTGTGGTACTTTGCCTTCTCCCCAGGTCGGGTTTTGCGTCCTGTTGCCGGCGCACGCGCTTTTTCGGTGCGATCCTCTCCGATAGCCAGCCCTCGCCACTCCGAACAGGAGCGCGTAGTCTTTTATGGAGTTACCATCTGCTCCCACCCGCATGGCGCAAACGCTCGCGGACCGGGACATTCGAAGTTTGTTTTTTTTGTGCTGGGTGCGGTCGGGCCCTGGCCCATCTTCCTCCTGCTGTTTTTGAAGTGCCCAATTTCCAAGGGTACCGCAGGGTCATTCGGTCCCATGCTCTCTCGTGTCGTTTGTTCCCCCCGTGTGGTGCTTCAATTCATCTGTAATTGGTGCGAGGCAAGCCACCCTTTCCAAGGTCCATTGTGCGTGACGCGCGTGTTCTTCTCAATTGTCCCTTTTTTGCCCAAAGATGCCCCACCTTGACGAATTTTCTGTTGCGCGTTGCATTAGTCCCTGCTCGCTATTCGGAAATAGCTGTTTGGATGAATAGTTTGAGCTTTCGTCTGATGGCTTTTCCCCCCCCCTTGAGCCTGCTTTTCCCTGTTCCCATCCCGTTTTCCGACGATTTTCGGTTCTTTGTCCTGTGGTGTGGAGTTCCCGTGAAGCCGCGAAAACCCCCCCCAGAAATCTGACCAGTGTCCCCGGAAATTTTTTTCTGAGGGGCTCGCTTTGATACGGAACCTGACGGTTTCAAAAGCGTTCCAACCCTTCCTCTATCCTTTCGGCTGATTATTTATTACACCTTTTTTCACGGAAATTCTGGAGTGCCCTCCTCGCGCTATGCCTGAAACACCATGAGTATTAATGATACCCTATCCCCCTATTCTGTTATTACCCTTCTGAAGTGCTTGCTTTCTTGATGCTGTTGAAATAATCCGTGTTTCAATCGTAGCGTAGACGGACCGTAGTCCCTTTCGATGCCACCCCTGCCTTATTCCCTCCTCCTTTCTGCGTCCCACGCCCATACAAAGTTTTCGATTGATCGATTCTCTGGCCAACTCTCGACACCCCCCGTTGACCCTGGCCTGACCCTGCCGGAGCCCCCCTTTTCCGAAGCATTGATCTTCTTGCCATCTCGGCAATTTACTTTTTTCACTTTCCCCGGATGGAGAACAGCGAATCGCGTGTAGCGTCCCCTGGGGTTGACTGCCTTCAGCAGAACATCTCCCCAGACTTTTCCCCTCCGTCAGATTAAAAGATAAGCAGAATTTGATGTCCCTATACCCCCCAAATGGTTATCTAGCCATTAGTTATCTCATTTCTTCCTGCCCCCCCTCCCTTTTTCTGTCCCTGAAACCACGAAGAGGGTGGTGTTCGGGTCAAGGATTGGTCCTTACCCCCTGTTTTAAAATCTTATTTGGAAGATTCTCGAAGAGGAAATTCGTATCCAGCACACTTCTTTTTAAATGGGGTTGCCCTCCTTCCCCTGGATCTAACTATTGCATTCATGCTTCGTTCCCAAAAGCGCACTCACCTAGGGGATGACTTATTACCCCAACTGCGCTATTCCCTTTTCTTCTCCCCTTTCCATGGCTCCCCCCCCCCCACCCCTCCATTCGGTCAGAGTTTACGAAGCGCCGCTGTTTCACTACGTACTTGAGGGTTTATATTTTGCCCCTTCTTCCCTCCCCAGTCTAACTTTCGAGAGGTAACCATCTACCAGCGAGTGGGTCTGCCGTGCTGACAGACGATGAGCTTCAAATCATTCCCCCCCCTGCCTATTCATCACTCAAGATTTCCCCCCACTTCCTTCCCCACCGCCCCCTGTATTCTCCACCCCCCCCCTCCAAGTTTCGCCCCTGCCGTTCACGTACTGGCCTCCCCTACCCTCAGCTCACGGGACCCAACTCTGGGCCCCCGGACCTCACATGAACTCTATCCCATAAGATGGTACGATAAGCTTCTTTCATTCCTACCCAAACAGGTTACGTCCCCGTTTGCACCGTATACCCTGGTTGCTATCCCGCTCTCCCCTGCCCTTCTCCTCCCCCTCCCCTTCTTCTCCCTGTACCTACCCGTTCTCCAAACTCATTTCTAATTCCCGTTACGACCCCCGAGCATGACTCATTTTCCGACCCTCAGATATACTCACATCCGGTCACGCCTCACTCCTTAACTCTCTCCGCGGTAGACTTTATTTGCCACTAGGCCCATATTCTGGGGACCTGCCTTGTTCTTCAGCGTGACCAGGGGAGTCCTCTCTATAGCGGTGCTACCTCCTCAACCGCAATCCCCTCCTCTCCATCAACCCCGAACCTGGTTCCTCTTCGCGCGTCCCCTTTTCTTCCACCTCGTCTTTGCTCACCTTGAATATTACTAACCCCGGTGCCGGGTCCCACTATTAGAGGCGATGACCCCATTGTATCCGAGCTGCTGTCTATACCTGGGACGCTTTCTCACTAGAATCTGAATTAATTTTCTTGTCAATTCTTTTAATTACAGCACCCCCCCCCCCCCCCCCCCCCCCCCCCACAAACCACCCCCTCCCCCCACGTAGTTATCTAATCCTCCTCTTTTGTTTTGAGAGTAGAAGAATACTAAGCTTTGAGCTTTTTTTTCCCTCAGTCTAAAGCAAAAAATGAATTCCCTTGAGCTAGCTTTATTTCTTTAGTTTATCGGTTCTTTGGCGTATCGATTTTTCCAACACCCTAGTCGGCTTTTAACCGTTCTCCCACTAAAAATTTAGTAGCGGGGCGGCTTACCTCATTCGATATAAGCTTAGTTTATTTTTCCAGAGTTTTTCTTCCCTCCCCCCCCCTCCGAGAGTTCTTTCTACCCTCCGATTCCTGCCATCTCGTCCTTTTACTAGTCTACCCCCCTCAAAGAAGTACCTTGTGTTAATTTGCGAACGCATGCAGCCCACTTGAACGATGGAGAGCAGTCCGGACACACAGGGCCACTCCCTTCTCTTTTCGCGGTGAATTCTCTTCTCTATCCATAGCCCAATTGCGAAGACCACCAGTTTCACTATGACCTTCTAATTCCCAGGCGGTTTGCAGTCATGAGACTGTACCCCTCGGCTCTATCTCCGCATTCCGACCGTAAATTCCACCTGTTCGCGGACCAGGGAATTCTGACACTTCCCCTTAATTAATCTCTTCCTCCTCTAGGTCCATTCCCCTTTCCTCCACTTAACCTCCGAAATACGGATCTATCCTCAACAGTCCCCATGTTTTTTTATTTTTAGACCGTCCCCCCCTCCTTGCCTCCCCGCAAAATTAGCTGTGCTTCAGTACCGGACTTTTCCGAGTCCCAAGCAAATTTTCCCCAAGAATAGTCGCATTGTTGTATAGCCCGAATCTCTTCCGTGTATTTGGCGGTTCTCAGTTTTTCTGCGTCATTCCCCCCCTTTGTTGTCCTGCTTTCCCACAACTACTCGTCGACCGTACTAAGTTTCGCCAGTTCCACCCATGCCTCCGACCACTCTCAGGTCGTATCTTCCTGGGGTCTTGCAATTCCGGTATTATCAGTAGACCATGAATTTCTGCATAGGTTTTTTTTGACGTTCCCCCCCTCCTTTCTTTTTTTCCCCCTTAGATTGCGGTGTCCTTCACTTCCCAGTTCGCGCCCTCCCTGGATAGCGATGTTCCGCGTTCCCCGGTCCCATAGTTTCTCTTTCGTCGCTCCCCCCTCGCCACCGCATTTGACGCTAATCTTTCCCACAGCACCTGGCGTTTCGCTTCTTCCCGAACTTTCCCCCGACACCTCCCCTCCCCGTCTTAACTTTATTTTGATCCTTGTACCGTGCCTGCTAAATGTTTATAATCAGCAAGCTCGTCTTAGGCTTTTCGCACCCCCGCCGTCGCCAAAAACCTCTCTCTGTCCCTCTCGCCAGGTCCCCTCCCTGTTAGGACTTCACGCCTGTTCCAGATGTACATTGCCTTTTTCTTTTTTGATTCATTTTCCCCCCTAAACCCTGATCACTTCCACCTGCTTTTCTAGATCCACCATGGTCTCTTGATCATTTGACTTCTTCCCAGTCATATGCGCCTTCCTTCAACAAAAGGTGCTTTACACACCCGATCAACCCTCACGGCCATGACGGCCCTTTTTTCCCTTCTCCCTGGGCCAACGCTTAAGAGGATTGGTGTCCATTGACCCTTCTAAAAAATACACAACGACCTGCACCAATCCCTTTGAGCTGGTAGCCGGCTCTGGCTTTGTAAGCATCGCTTGTTTCTTTTTGCTGGGCTTTCCGAATCCATGCATTTTGCTGGCCGAGCGCAGGTCACCATTTCTTTTTGAGGCGGGATATATTTTTTTAGAATTCCCCGATAACCCTCCGGTCCGCCCACCGCGCGCCACGATCTTCATATTTGCCTCTCCACCTTTACAACCAGGACCGGCTTTTCACTGCGAGGGTCCGCTCGTTCCGCAAGTCAATGTAGAATCCCCTCATATCGGAGACTGGTTCCCCTTTCAGCTCGCCGGCCTTTCTCCTCTATCGATCCCGAATGCGAGATCCTAGAATGCCCTATCTTTCTTCCCGGAAGGCCTCCAACCTCTTTCCAATCGTTGCTGCCCCAACCGCCTTCTGGCGAGCTCGGTCGCTCGCTGCCACACAAGCTTTTTTCTCGAGCCCCAACTGCGTCCTATACCTCGATGGAAGACTATTTTCAATTTTTCGCCGATCTTCTCCTCCCCGCCAAGGCCATGCCGCAGGGGTTTGCGAGTACCCCCCTCCACCGGCATCGGTCAACACGCAAGAGATGGGAAGCCTAAATCCTCCCTCGGAGCCGCCCGTCTCTACTCTTGCTTTCTTTTCAGAGCGTGAGAAGCTTCATTACTTTGTGCGCCCGACCCCAAGCTACCGTTGGCTGCGGCCGACCTCCTTACCTTCCTTCTTTTTTCCTTCAGCGAAACCGTTTCGTCAAACTCCTTCAGGCGTCGGGCATTCGAGGTTCCACGGTGAAGATATCCTTCAGTGACTTAAGGCTGGGATTTGCAGTCCACCCTTATACCGATACTCTTTTCTGACTGAGTTTCTCCCTCCCGTCAACCGTGGACGGTATTCCGACACTATTTCCTTCTTTGCTGTGGTTTTTATGCCGCTTTTGAGGAGTCCTCCTCCTTTCGCCCGCTCCCCCAACTCCTCTTCGGTTTTCAATTGGGGTGAGTCCTCTAGCCATATCCGCCCTACCTTTTTTGCGGGCGCGTTCCCTCCTTCTCCAGAGGCGAGTCTATGGATTATCTGCAGCTCTTTGTGCAACCGGTGAGGGTCTGCAGCCCTGCCCCCCCGATTTCCATTTCAGAGTGATTACCCCCGTCTGGCATAGTTTAGAGAGCGCCCTCCTCACCCAACACGATTGGGACACAAAAGTCCCCCCCCTTCCCTTTCTTTTTTCTCTCTTTTTCCCTCCTCCGTGGTAGAGCTTAGCCCTTCTCCGGTGGTCGTTGATTAAAAGATCGCGGTTCGGCGGGGCGGAGAGCTTAAGTTTTATCTACTTTCCTGAAAGAGTTTGTCGTGAAAAGCGAGTTGCCGAGTTTCTCGCTCTTGCTTCTCCCCCGATATAATAGTCGCTCGACGGCTCCGCATTTCAAAGCCTCCACCACCTTCCTCCGATCCTTTTTTGCATTTAAGATGGCCTACAACCCCAAGATTGCTCCGCTTTGCGTTTGCCCCCCCGCCTGCCCCAGGGAGTCTGCGTCGTACCCCCTGCACTCCGAATTGACCATGGAACATGCCCTAGCCACCTACGTCCTACTCCCTCCATTTCAGTCCGTGGCCACTGGCCGACGGCCCAATAGAGTCGTCAGATTCGGTTTTCTCCAATCCTGAGTACTAATGACGCATTCGGTCAGCCACTGTCGAGACCCTTCCCCGACGAGGGAAGATTCTCAAAAGGTCTTTTTTTTTTATGAAACAGCCTTTCTTCGGCTGGGCGGGACACCTTTCTCTCCCGGATAGACCCCTTATATAAAGATATCCCTCGGTCTCGTGCACTCTGTCCATCCGGATTAAGCCGGCGGGCTGCGGGTTCCAAGAGAGGGCTTGGTACACGCTTCCGGTTGAAGAGCACGTTTCTTTTTTGGCCCCCCCGCCGCCTGCGTACGCGTCGGCGGCGATGATCTCGCGCATCCCATGCACATAGTTACTGTCAAGAGATTAAGGCCTCCTTGTAGAGAAACGCATTGTTTTTTTGCTTCGGCGAGCGCCCTTATCGACCCTCCCCCGGCTTTGCAGCGCCCTGACGATGTTCCTGTCGTTTTATGCGGCAGGGCCAAGCCCCTCCCTGAGTATCTTAAGATTCCGGCGTGCGATAGTTGGCGCCCCATGCAGATGTTGCCTCCCCCAGTTTTTTGGATCCCCCACCTGTCTCCCAAGATTCATTTTCTCCGGACCTTCTTTGAACCCCGCTCCCCCCTCAAGCCTATGAAATCAAGCTGTCTGGTAGTTATGATGCTAGGCGCGGATCGTTTTCGTTTGGTCTGTAACCGCGTGGATCGATCTCTCCCGCTACTTTCGTCAATGCATTTTGACCTGTCCATCCCCCGGCCATGCATGGTCTCTCTTCCCGCTTGCAGCACCCTCACCAGAGGTCCGTGCCGATAGCCCTGTGTAGAAAGACTCGAAGGTCGCTTTCGGGTTTTTGATTTTTTCGATGAGGGCAATTCCCCACAATTCATGAAGATTTTTCCCATTTCTTTTCCAAATGGACATTAAGGGTCAGCTTTCAATGCTCTCGTGTTGATACGGGGTTGAGTAAAGGTTTTTGTGAATTCATTATCGTCTTGCAAGTGTCTCTCTCCCACCCCCTTTCTCTTGTGTGAAGGTCCCATTAGCGGTTTCCTTGCATCCTTTACACACGTTTGCAGACTGCGCCTTCTTTATATATTGCTACGTTGATGGTACCCTCGTCATGGTGGAGTCTCGTTCCTTCTCTTTTTTTTTCGCCAGGGGCGTTTTCCTCCAGCCGACTTCGCAGTTTTTCTGATACCAATGGAAGGCCGTACCACTGTTTACAAGGTCCCCCCTCCCATTTCGACGTATTTTTCTGTTTTTTTGCTTCAATTCGTGGGCCGGGCGTCGACTTGAGATTTCCCCCCCATTTATGGGAAAGCTGTCCCGTTTGTCTGCTCCACTTTTTTTTAGGTGCTCACGGTCGACGGGCACTGACCGGAAAGCTTACACATATGCTTCTTTTTCGATCCCTGGTCACTGTTTATCTCTGCCAATTCCGGTCTCTTTTTCTCGCCTCCCCTCTGCTCAAACAATCCCTGCTTAATGTTATACTTCTCCCACAAAAATCGGGATATACTCTTGCCTGCGATTTTAGGCCCCCTCTCTTTCAATTCAGCGAGTGCGCACCCTTCGTCGGCTGTCGCCTACCGGTTCCCTTTCCCGCATGCTTCCAAACTTTAATATTCCCTCTCCCGGCGTGCTTGAAACGCCAAATACAACTTTGTTTTTCTGAGTTTGGTCTCCTTATGCCAACATTCTCGACAGGCTTTTTTTCCAAACCTTTTTCCCTCTTTTGCCCTTCGCACGGTCCGCCTCAAACTTGCTACGGCCCTTTTTGCTGGAATCCAGCGGCATAATTTGACCTTTCGCCGATGGTTCTAACAGGGAATTTCGTATCCCCTGGTCTCTTGTCATTGCTTTGGTTGAATGGCTTCTACTGACGCCCCCTCTCTTCCTCCTGACTCTTTCCCCCCTCTGTCCTTTAGTGTACTAAAATGTCCGTGCTTATTCTTTCCGCTCGCCTTAGGACAGCCGCCGTTTGACCCTTCAAAACAGACGCCGCGGTGCGGCTCTCTGCGCCTCTTTATGAAACCTGTTTTTTCCGCTCCCTGTGATTTTATTTTATGCGAGCGGATTGTCTCGACCTCTGGAGTTCCAGGTGTGTAATCTTACTGATGCTCCTTATTCATTTCCTTGCTCTGTTCGCCAAGGAAGCCCTTCGTTCTGTTTTTCTCTACTTTCTCTCTGCTCAACTACTCGGGTTTCTCCCGCCCTCTCTTGGATGTTCTATCAGATTAAGTCCTCCTCGAGATTTCCTATCGCTCTGCTCAGTCTTTTTAGAATCTTCCAATTTTTCGGTTGTTCCTGTGTTCTCCCTCGGTCGTTTTTACCCGCACGTTGGCTTTATTTGATCCCGCCACGCGCCGTAGGGAGAATGCGAGCTATGCATCATCTGTTTTTTTTGTCTACTAGTGAGCAGCTCGCCTCCAGCTATCCCCTACTGTTTTGTTGTTGCTTCTCTCCTACGTATCGTGAGCTTTTCCCTATTTTTCCCCTTAAAAATGAATTCAGAGATCTAGATTTTATAATCCCATACGGTGAGGTTTCCAAGCGTCTCTCCCCCCCCCCCTTACTCGTAGGACAAGGATAGACTGGGCAACCTCCCCATTGCACTCTCCACCCTTTTCGTGACTTGACCCTGCATCTTTCTCTTCCCTTTCTCTCCCGTGCTTGCTTCTCCCTGTGACCCAGCCCCCAACCCTCTAGAGGCGCCAGCGCTAATTTAAGTTTAACTTCCCCTCTCGACAACCAATCTTTTTTGCGACCTCCTCCTCCCCTCAATGACTATTCTTAGCCTCCGTCCGTCTCCAGCACCCAGGAACTCCGGCGAGTCGACGAGGAAGAGCTTGCGATCGGCACAATCCTGGTTTGTGACCACAAAGTATTAAGAAATCTTCCCCTGCATCCAAGCCCCGGCGTCTTTTCCTTCATTGATCCTTTCCCTTTCGTCTTCTAATAGCCTGCCTCTACCCAGTTCACGGAGCGAGACCAGTTTGTTTCACTCCCCTTCCCATAGGGGAACTCCTTTTTGTTCTATCTATTTCATCGGCTTTCCTCCCCTTCACCCTCCTCCCGACCCCTTTCGATCAGATAGACTTGGGGTTCGCCTCGCTACCCTTACCGTGACTTTTAAAGTTTTGCAACCTTTCCCGACCTGCTTCCTGAACGCGCCTTCCTATTAAGTTGCAATTTTGCACCTCATGGGCGCTTTTTCAGGGTGGTCTAGCTCCTCCTATGTATTTGAGTTTAGAAGCAGGCTGCGGTTCCGCCGCTTCTCTGAACAACCCTTCTCTTCTTCCCTCTCCGTTACTGTTCCTGCAACTCGCCTTCCTCACCGGACCTCCGACAAATCGCCAGGCATCGACTTCTTGAGGTAGCATATATTTGTATTCTCACGGACGCCCATTGAACATAGTCTCTCATCACGGCGTCCAGGACCTTAATATTCTTGTTCCATACCCCGGTTTTCGGTTCCTTTCGCTATGTTTCCCCCTTTTCCTCAGCGGCTTCCCCCGTCGCGTAATCGACAAGGCCTTTGCCGCAGTTACCAAAAGGGTTTTTTCTAGTTCGCCCGTTAAATTGTACAACCCCCCCCTCTTCTACCAAATAACCTCCCTTCGTCGAAACTTATATTTTTTTCCTGTACCAAAGTGTTTGCCCAGCTTTCCTCCATACATCATCCATCCTTGGTTTCGACCCCTAAGTACGTTTTCCCACCCAACCGCGATCCCGGAGAAGCGCTCCATTTACTCTGGACCATCAACGTCTGCGATCTTCCTCGAAGAAGATGTCAATTGTTGATTCATGCGACTTCGCCACGCTCCTCTTCTCTGCAAACATTGTAACCCCTTGTCCTCCCTCTCCCAACGATCACTTCCCCCTCTACTTCACACAAAACGGGTACACTTTCCACACGATACCCTCTCTCGCAATTACCGATGAACAGTTTCCCCTTGGTAGAATTTTTACAGTTCCATTTCGATGAAGATTGCCACTCAATCCCTTCCCCCAAATCACCCCCCCCTCCCTCCATTAGATGCCTGGTCCTCCTTCCTATGCTCCCGCCGTTTAGTGATGAAAGTCTTTGCGAATCATGCTTTCTCGCAGGTAACGTCCCTTTTTTTTCTTCCCGCGATGCATCTCCAAGCAGTGTTCCTTCGTCCCCCCGAGGCCCCGATCCGCGCGATGAACGTCCCCCCCACTCGACCGACAAGAAGAGCACAACTCTGATTTTTAGATCTTTCTTGATCAGTTCCATTTTCTCCGCTACCTTTTTTTCCTTCCAGCCTTTTTCCTTCATCATCTCCTGAGAGCAATGCACGTCCGTCATAGCTCTCTGCTGTGCTAAAGGCAGAATCCCCCCCCCCCCCTCAATCCTCCCCCTTGCCAGAAGGTCTTTTCCCCATCAGGCGTCGTCGCTCGCGTCCCAAAGTTCTAGCAGAACATGAGCTCTCGCGTGTTCCCCTCATTATGCCCCCTTGCTCGCTCGCGTCCGCCGCCACCCTATCTTCGATTGAAGAGTCCAACTGTCTCAAAAAGAAATCGCTTTCCTCCCCTTGCCCCTTATACTCGCCCCTTCGCCTCGCTTTCCGCTTGCTCGTCGGATCTTCTTGGTTCTACTCCTAAGATCCTTTTTTCCCTCTTTTTTTCTCCTCTCCCTGCCCCCCCTTCCCGCTTATCGCGCTCCCGAAAGTTTCGAACTAATTAAGTCGGTCATGTCGCCTTTTTCAGTGTATGAACTCCGCTTTCAGCTTAATTACTGACTGTTAGACCTTTGATACCACCCTACCTGACAGACATATGTGTTTCCGTAACATTGACGCTCTCTACTTTTCGGTATTCAAGAAGGACATTGGCGGTTTGGTGGCCATGAAAATTCTCCTCGCCCGATGTTGTCACTCTCGTTTCCCATCTTTTCCCTTGCGCACGGCGTTCCTCTATTCGAACTTTCGTCCGAATCTGACCGTTTTTGAGTAAATCGCTTTCTACTAGATTTCAGCGTCATTCCTCTTGAGATCTTCCCCTCTCGGCTAGAGACCCTTCAACTCTAATTTTCCTTCTGATTGCCTTGCTTATCGCGTAGCTCTCAGCCCCCAACCTCCTCTCTTATCGCGTTTACTCCTATGTGAATCTATCTCCTTCGTTTTTTTTTGAGATCTGAAATAGAGTTTGCGCTGGATTTAAATCCTTTTATTGGTGAGGAGTTTCAAGCTCTTGCCCCTCCCCTTAAGAAAGAAGTTCCGATTTGCATTATTCTCTCTCCGAGCGCTCGCCCCCTCTTTCCTATTTCCCCGAGACTCCTTCCTCCTTTCCTATGTACCAATGATCTGAGCGACTCTATTCGATAACCCAATCCCCTGCGCAGATTGTTGGTTTTCGGCGCATTCCATTCGGTTCTACATGCCGAGGTACATGCCACCCCCAGCACCTCAAGCATGTCTACCTCACCCTGGTTCTGCTGATTAAATGTTTTTTCACACCTAGTTCAGGTCATTTTCTAGGTTTGGGGGAATGTCCAATTACCATCCTTCACTATTTGGTTTGCCGGTACGCTACAATGAGGAGCCGTTCTTTTCTATCGTAAAAGGCTTGCTCCCTCGAGGAAATTCCTAGGCCCCTTAACGGTGACGGCCCAACGTTCTCTGAGTGTAGTATCACGGTAGGAAGAGTTTTCCCACCCTCCTTGGCGGATAGTTCTTCTTTAAGATCCCTTGCAGATGGCTGCTGTACCTCTCTTGGAGCTTTGAGGTCGGAATCCGCCCTCTGAATGTTCAGTGCTCTCAGCCATTTGCCTTAGGGTCCCAGCGCTGTTTTCTGGAGTTCTCCCCGGAAGCCTTGTGTTCGACCCAAGACTGACCTCCCTTCCCTTCAGATTTTCGACAGATTTCATGCGTCTGATTCCGGAAGTTGAAATCACCGACTCGAGGACTCCGAGTGGACTATAGGAGTTCCAAGGAGGCTTTAAGACCCTTCGTAACCTCCCATGTGGTTGATTGCGCATGCCGGCACGATCCTCAAATATGCATCTCCCTCACCGGCCATGTTTATTGCCCCTCAGGAAGGCGCTTCGGTGTGAGACCCTCTCTTTTTTTTCACGAGCCCCGCTAGCCCGAAATCCTGCCCAAACCGCTGTGACCTTCCGAAGACCATGTTCTTCATCCCAGAACAGTCCCCCAGCGGCGCGCATTTCGAAGTAGAAGGCCCATCTCCTTTAGGTGCGGGGCGGTTCTTTTCGAGTGGTTTAAATGGAACACTTTCTGAAAGTTTGTCCACATGATTCTACCATTTCCCGTCAGTGCATCGGTCAGAGGACTCCGGTTTTATCTGGTTGTTGAGTGCCCTGGTGGCTCATCCTTTTATTTGACGCTTTTGAGCTCATGATCCCTTCTTCCATTTGGCATCGTCCCGCGAGCTTGTTTTGCAATCTCCCCCCTTTTCGACTATCCACCCCTTCCTCGTTGAGTACCCTTTGCGCTTTTATACATTGGAACCTCCAGCGTTCCTGTTTCTTATCAGTGACTCGCGTTTTTTTTTTTTTAGCACTTCTTCTCTGTTTCTCGAAAACGGTTCTCTTGGCTGCTCTACCCATGGAGCCTTGCAGGTACCTTTTCATTCTCAGTTTCGTGACGACTTGTCGTTTTTGGCTCAGTCTGTGCTTTTGGACGTCCCTTCCTAACCGCGAAAACCCATTGAGTTGAACCTTTTCTTTGGGCTTCCAGTTGCTTTTCTTGCGAGACGTTCTCCTTCCACGCTCAAGGTCACGCTTTTACACATGCTATTCGTCCCCCGGCTTATCCCCCCCCCCCCCTGGCATCACCCTCCTCCCATTGAACCCTCTTTTTCGACCCCTTCTTTTCTCGCGACCCTCTTCCAGAAACCTCCTTCCTGCGTTATAATGATATAACTTTATTGCCTCCCCTCGCAGATCGTTAGAGATTCCTGCTATTTTTCGTAGTTCCTGTGAAGGCAGATCAGCTCGTTTTTAACCTTTCTTCCTTTTCCTGCCGCTTTTAGGTTCCCATTCCTTCTGCGCCAACGGATTCAGTGACGATTCCTTTTTTGTTTCCCCGCCATAACAGTATCTCTGGAGGTCCTCTGTAGAAACCTTTATATACAGGTTTTTTCCACCCTTTGCCTTTTCCCTCGTCTTCAGCCCCCCCTTTCCTCGGATCGGTCCCTTTTTGGTCAATCGATTTACTGCCCTGTTTTTTTTCCTTATCATATGAGATTCGCCCACTTCTCCTTCGTCTCTGATAGTTTGTCTCGGTTTGGAATTTTTTCTTCGCTCGCCATAGGACGCGCTCGCTATCCCGCTTGTCCTTTAGTTTAAGCAAGCAAATGTTTCG
>Ga0179593_1315029_pt1 | contig 17192 bp, 14 predicted proteins | sample CZODoug2_1_08_16_FD_185931 | JGI IMG/M metagenome (GOLD analysis project Ga0179593, IMG submission 185931) | Vadose zone soil fungal communities from Angelo Coast Range Reserve, California, USA - CZODoug2_1_08_16fungal (PacBio error correction) | ecosystem: Environmental > Terrestrial > Soil >... | reverse complement strand
ATTTCTGATGCTTTGGCTCCATTCCTGGAATCCAATTGCCTGGAATGCTTTATTCTGCCATTGCCTTTGACAGGTCCGCTTTAACTTCTGCGCCCCCCCACTTATATCCCCCTGTCCTTAAGGTCTGTTCCATTCATGTCTTGTCGTATGGCACCCCTCCTTTTGAATTTCTCTGCGGTCGTCGGCGAGATTCTTCTAAGTTTGTCGATTGAGACGACCCTAAACCTAACCTCCTCTTTGCTCTCAAGCAGTCATTGGAGTGCGCTCTCCGGGTTTCATAATCGCTCTGTCTCCATGGTTTTTTTTACAGGTCAGATTTTTCTGGTTTAAGACCTACACGATGGCTAGAATTTTCGTGCGCCCGCTTTTCGGGTTTATATTATGCCTCTGGTCGGTTGCCTTCCCCGTAATCGGCGACCCCCCGCTCCCCCGGTCTCGTGTGTAATCGGTTCCCCCCCCTAGAAATAGACGCTTATGGCTCGTGTGTTAGGGTTTTACTGGCGCCAAGCCGAGCTTTTTCCTTTAGGCGTACTATCATTTACATCCCGTTCCCCAGGAAAGGGGAATGCGAAATTTGACTCCCCCTTTTTCGTGACAGTGATTGGCCCTTTCAATTCTGCCAGCTTTACTTGCACGATCCCTCCCTGAGCGGTTCTAGGTTGAGCTAGGCGATGATCTGCCCCTTAGTAGAGCTCCTACTGCCTGAACCCCCTCTTCCCGCGATCGGGTTTCCTTCCCTTCCATCCAGGCAAAATAACGAATTCCACCGGGTACTGTCATGCCCCCTTTCCGCCCTCCCCCCCCCCCCCTGCGGAGGACTAGACGTAGGGAAAAATTCCTTGATTCCGAACAGCGCGATTCCCCCTCATTCATGTCGTGATCCTGCTCTCTGGATCCCCCCTTTTTGTCCAGATTGGTTGCCCATCGAGAGTTTCCACTTTTGGCACCTCGGGTATATAGTCTGGCGAATTTGTTTAGCTCAAAATTTTTGCATTTTTGATTGTCCGCCTCTGTCGTTTTATCTCATTCCTTAGTTATTTTTCCCTTGACCCAGGCGTCCTGCTTCCTATGACCTGTATACCCCCCCTTTTTTCTAGAATCTTTCTTTTTTGAGTGAATGGCTCCATGATCCTCCCCCCGCGCAGGCTGCCATGAATGGCTACTGAGACTTTCCACACCTTCCAGGCGTCTTTTTGATTTCCTCCCTCCCCCTTCTTCGCACATGTCCATTAAACATGTCGACCTATGAGTTCTTGTCGATGCACCTCCCCTCTATGCAAGCCTTCTCTGTATTTTTTGAAGCTTTTCCCTCTCTTGTTTTTTGGGAGCTGCTCTCCGGCCTTAGACATCGATTTCCAGACATGCCTCTAGTTGCAAGCTTTTTTTTTATACAACTATTCGATTCGCAATCTAAGACTCCCTTTTTCTTATTTTGGAGTGTTTCTGCTTTGACCGTCCTTTGGCATTTTTTTCGCTTTCCACTCCAGTCCCGCGCCTTTATTTCGTTCTTATCCCCTAATCAATGTAAGTTTATTTCATTCACTTTTTAGAGAAGATGCGTCCAAGTGACCCGCCGCGATGGTGACGTTTTTCGGTTTTCTTGTGTTTTTCCCCATTCCTCTCGTCGTGTGGTCGAAGCCCCATTAATATTTTTCTTTCCCAGCCGACTTTTTGATCAGCCTTTGCAACACGCGTGGACCTTGTCGACTTTTTTCTTCTCCTTTGTAGTTCTCCGGACTCATCCCCCGTGGATCATCAGCAATAGGTACCCCCCCTCGCTATTGCCGTACTTGGGCAGTCCTCGGCCCGGTGCGTTTTTCATTGGGCCTATCACTGGCCCGCGCGCCAGTTCACGCCCTAGACGATCTCTTTTTGCGACAGCCTTTTTAGCCTCCCTTTGCTTCGACGATGGGAGCCAGTGGCTGCTCAAGTCTAGCGCAGTTTTTTTGTCTTTTTTAAGGAATGTCTTTTCCCAGCTAGCCTCTCCCCTTTTCTGGCACCAGGCGCGCGCCCAGTGTGCTTCGCTGCGGAAGCTGGATCTTTACCTTTTCTGTGTTTTTCTTGTTGACTGAACTGAGACATGCCCAGCTTCCTGTTTTCCGCCTTTCTGCTGCCCGCCGGATCTTTTTGCAGCGCAGCAGTCGCTTTTTCACTTGCTTTCGCTGTGCTCCCCTTTGGCGAGGGTGTTTGTTTTTTTGCCCCTTTTTTTGAATGTTAGCTGCTGTGGCCCCTCTACTTGGCCTCTTTTTGGGTTTTTTTCCCCCCATGTGAGATTCCTCTTTCCCCTGGCATGTTTCCTCTTTTGACATGGAGGCCGAAACTCCTCCAGCATTTCTTCAGGAAATTTTTTGTTTCCCTCTACCTCCCTTTCGCGATGATGTTTACTGTTCAGCGATTGCAGCTTTTTTGGAAAGACCTCATTCGACTCGGCGTTAGATGCCAGCCAGTTCTGGGACTTCGTGCACATTTCCCTTCCCCTGTCGCGCTGGCACCAGCTTCCGCTTCCCCGATCACCAGACTTGTCCTTTGTTTCTTTTCGTGTTGCGTTGGGTCTTTGCCCCCTTCGTCGCCAGCAAAAAAATAACCCCTCTTAAGGCTTTTAAGGCAGGGAGGAGTCTTTTTTCTAGCTCGCTCTTTTGTGGTGGCTATATTCCCCCTAGAGTTTTGAATACCAGATTCTCCGCTTGAACCCTTCCGTCCCCCATTGGCCCGTTCGATCCCGTAGCGGTTTTGTTTTTTTCCCGTTCGTCTCTTCGGGTTAGATGAGATCCCTCTCGATCCCCCTTTGCCCGCCCATGATCACGCTCCACGCACATGCCGCTATGGTTCGCGGGTGCCTTTTTAGAGCTGGACTTTTCTGCTCCATTCAATGATAATCTCAGCGGACCGTTTTTTCTTGATGGCTTTGGCGATCATCTTTAGTTTTTGGACATCGTTCGCCTTTTCTTTTGACGTTTCTCACGCTTTTGGTTCTTTATAGCAGTTCCGCGGTTCAGGAATAGGAGGCCGTCAGCGACCATGTAGCTGCAATGTTTTTGTTCCCCTTTTCCGCTCGTTTACCTAACCGCGCCCTCCCCTGCAACATTTATCTGTGCGCATTGTGCTTGGTTCTTTTTTTTAGTGTCTCCGTCCCTACATCAAACTCTGGACTTCTCGAATTTGATGCCGTGTCCCCCGCTTGTTTTTTTCCCCAGAAGCTGGATCACTTTCTGCCATACTTTTGAGCCCCCCTTGTGTGGACGGTGTTGGCGTCGCCATGTCGCTGCTGGCACTTTTTCTTTAAAGCCCCGATGGAATAAGTCCTTTCAAAAAGGCGTGGACTGGTGTTCAAGGCGTGCGCCTGTTTGTTTTTAGTCTTCCCATGCCTTCTATTCTTTCTTCCCTCGCGTTAGCGTGTCGCTGGGCTTGTTTACTCGGCGTTCGGCGCTGGTTGCCCTCGCAGTGGGCCGCGGACTGCCGTACTTCTTGGACGCTCCGACTCCATTTGTCTGTCCGATTGTTTTCCGATGAAGCTGCCGGCTGCCCCCCATGCTTTTTTTTTTGTTAGGTGTGACCAGGATCAATCGACGCTTTTTTTGGTTGGAGTAGCTGCCCCACTTTTGGTAGCTTGAAGGGTTTTCTGTTCCCCCCCATCCGTAACCATGCGCCCTGTGAAGTTCTTTCTTTTTCGATGCTGCTTTTCTTTCTGCTTGTAAAGATCCGGTGCCCTTACGGCTACACCCGACGCCTGTTTGACTGCCGTTCTCACGTTTCCCCTTTTCAATCTGGATGCTTTTTATTTTGCCGTATCTTCCTTTAGTCGTTTTTCGACGTTCGGTGATCTTGTCGAATTAGAAGGGAACTCCTCCCCCAATGGACCTCCATCAAGACCGGTCCGTTTGGTTTCGGGTAATGTTTTTTAGCTTTGCTAATCTGGCTTGACCTACGTGTTTATTCGCGAAGCTTCTTTTGCCCCGAGTCCCTTTTTTTATATTAGACTCGAGTTTTTAGCCGTTGATCTGCAGGCCGGTTAAATCAGCTCTGCGCGTCCACGATGTCTGACTTTTCATTCTCTATTTTTCCTTCCCTTTGTTGTTTCTCTTTTCCGTAGCCCCTCTTTTTGCTTTTTTTTTCTCGGAGATTATCAGATCAACGGCGGTTTTCATCTCGACCCTTAAGGCCTATCGACTCGCTGTCAGTTAGCCTATTGGATGGCTTATGCTCCTTTCTTAGGGAGCCGAATGCGAGGCACCCATCCCCGTCTCCGGTCTTTACTGTTTTCTTTGGGCCTTTATCGCGCGTTTTTTTTTTTCCTTTCGTTCTTCTGCCATCGTCTCCCGACTACGCACTAACTCCCCCGGCCCACTAGAAGGCTGGAGCTTAATACTTGCCTTTTCTGGGCGTTACCTTCCTTTGGATCACCACCGCTTTCTGGTTCGAGCGGCTGTCTTTCGGGACCATGCGCAATTCCCCTGTCAAGCGTTTCTTGAATTCAATGGATTGCAGGGGTCGCGACTGTTTCCGACTTACCCCCTCCCCCTTGCCGATGTCGTGGGCCGCGAAGCCCATCCCCTTTTATGTCGCTTTGTTCTCTGATTTACTCCAACACCAGGAAATGAGACTGCGATGGTTTCAACGGCAGCTTATCCCCCATTTCCCCCCTTTATTAGAGGAACAATAAATTTTTTCTTTTTCTCATGTGCTTTTTTAACAAGCGCTCTCAGCGCATTCTCTTCTTAAACGCGACAAGTCGCCGACGAATTGCGATGTGCGTCGAACCTATGGAGGTGGCGAGTTTTCCCCCCTTATGTTCGGCTACCTTCGCCCACCCTTTAGGACGGACTACATCACCCGCTGTTGTCTGCGGACTTTTCCTCAATGGGCTTCCCCGTGTCTTGAAGCATTACGCCGCCTTTGTACACCCTTGTTCGCGCTCGGTGCTTAAGTTGCCAGTTTCTTTCTGCTCTTGTCCCTTGCGCGCCTTGGCATTCATTTTCCTCTGCCAATTTCTGACACTGTCTTTTGATGTGAGATGACCTCCACCTTCATCAATGAGAGCACCAGATCAAGCGCTCCTCCCCCGTGCTGCTAGCAATGGTCGCCTTTTTTCGCCGCCCCTTCCACCATGGAAAATTCGGCTCATTGCCATGTTTCTCCTTGCCCTTTAGAGGACCCGTATCGGCATTTCGATCCGCTAAAAGTTTTTAGCGTTTTGCCCGATGACGCAATATAGTCTCTCCCTGAGCCGCACCCGCTGATGCACGCATCCGCTCATCGCAGGGCCTCGTGATGTCTCAGGTTTTTAGTTCATGCGCCCCCGCTAACATTTGAGCGCTGGCCTATGTTTCTTTGATCATTTTGCGATTCGAACGCTCTGAGTAGCGGAGCATGTATCCTTCGATCTTTTCCGACCGCTAGGAAGGACCCAGCCCCATTCGATCGACCGTGCCCTATGGCGACTCTTTTTTTTTTCGTTGTTTTGGTATCTGCTTTCTGCCTCACGCCCTGACAGCGAGCGCCACGTTTCATCCTACCCTGGCCCCCCTTTTTTTTTGGGTTATGCTCTGCAGCAGCAAGGGTGTGCCCCAATGCCATAGCCAACTCAAATTTGGCTTATTCTATTCCACCCTTCCCGAATTAACCCCTGACTCGGTCGACACGTTGCGGTTCTGCGGGGCCGCACGATCATTTCTTTTTTGCAAATACTCCCAAAATCCCCACGTGTTGCGGTCCCCCCATTTCTCTTCCTGTGCTGCCACAACCCATCTGCACCTAGCTTTCGTTTTTGTCAACTTCGCGACAAAAACATTTACTTAATGCTTGAGGTGTTTCTCGTCTTCTGCGGATTTTCCTTTACCCTTCAGTAGTCCTACTGCTCCGACACATGTGGACATGGCGGCCAAGTCGCTTTCCCCCCAATCGCTCGCAGACAATTAGCCGAAGGTGCGCACCCTGACGTCGTTCCCTCATTCTCCCTTTGCAGAGCTTGCATATCTTCAGACTCAGCCACGGGTAGGACCCCTTGCCCAACTTTGTTCCTGCGCGGTGCCCAGCTAGACCTCCCTTTGTACAAGAGGGTTCCTTTGGGCTCCGCTTACTAATGCAGACTTTTTCCTTGGGCGTCGCGTTTGGTCCCAGCACGTCAGGCGCGAAGGTTTTGTCCTGCGGTGTCGCGCGGCTCTTCAATGCTTCCCCCCCTCTTTCAAGTGGTCTCCATCTCTTTTGCACTATTCGGCTGGGCATGTAGCTCGAGAGTCTGGGGATGGAGGTGCAAATTCATGTTGGCCTCCAAGTGACCAAACTAGTAGAGGCTGATGTAAGGGACATAGATAGTCTTGCATTTTAGGGGACTTACACTAACTCCCCTCCCCCAAGGACCGTTCCATAGTAAAATTTTGCCGCTGTGACGGCCGACGGCCTGATCCAATGCAGTATACTCGAATCGTCTTCCCCTTTTACTTCGACCCCCCCCTTTGTGCCCCGACGCAGCCCCAATCCGCCACACTTCCCCATCGCCTTCGGTGTGCATCCCTTCCTCGGGCTATAGGAAGTCCTTTCCATAAACGCCATTGATGTCGATCTCCGACCTCCGGAGCCGGACTGGCTCCGGGACTAAAATCCCTCCTGTTCGCTCACCCCCTCTGAACCGTCGGAGTTTCCTTTTTGGTTTACGGAAAGATGATTTCTGTCGTGCCCCAAGCGGGCAGCGGGGGATATTTGTGATTCGCGTGGGGAGCCAGAGCTTTAAGCTAGCCGCAGCGTTGGTCTTTCGCAGAGACCCAGAAAGCCCTAATTTTTCACGCGTCTCTGTTGACTTCTCCGATTTGCTTCTGAAGGTCGAATTTTACGAAGGGGCGTTTTTTCGCCTGACAGCCCCCATCTCACGCGTGTCGTCTTCGCTTCTGTACCACTTCTTTTCCTCATCTGGAAGCCATGATGAACATCCAACAGCCCCTAGTTTCAATGGCTTTAGTATGCGGACGCTGGGCTCTTTTTATAAGACTTTAAATGGGCGGTATTCTTGCACCCGCCTGCCGGACGGAATTGCCTCATATCGGATGTGGCAGCGGTCTGCTCCGTTTTTTTTTTTAACTATCCGACTTTTTCAGCATTTTTTCTGCGATGCTCCGTCGTTATTCGTGGCTGAAGAATCTTCTATATCGGCGAGCCAACGAAGATGAACTCTGTCGGCGCGGAGCATTTTTTTCTCCGTCCCCTTCCGTTACCGCCCCGTTTTTTTTCCGCTCGCAGTAACTTGCGATCTACTCCTAGACTACTCGTCGATTATCCCCCGACTAGCCACATACTTTCGTCGGGGCAAACATCCCACCTAGCGCGCTGTTCATGATTTTCCCCGTGCGCATCCCAGGCTTTTCACCAATCCGAGGGCCGAATGCTCCGGCATTTCTCTCTCAATGCCAATGAGCATTGCCTGCTTCCCTGACGATCCGCTTTCTTTTGTCTCCACCATCTAAACCACCCCCCCCCTTCTACCCAGGCGCCTCCTCTCCCACCTCCTGCCTATTTCTACGCCCCTCCCCTCTTCCCCCCCCCCCCCCAACACCCCCTTCCCTCAAACTGAGGGTCTCTCTTCTTCTGGTTGCCGACACACCCCCGCACACCTGCCCGCTTCTGAACCTCTCAAAAGGACTTTTGGAGCCGCCGCATTTTTACAGTACACGGTTGGGATCCACAGTGTGTTGTCTTACCTTTCACAATCGACCGGCGTATAAACACACCCCCAATTTTAGTGGATTTACCCAATTGGTGTGTGTGACTGACTGTTGCGTAAACCACTGAACCTACGTCTATCCGCCTGTTCAGTTAGTGATGAGCTATTTAAGGGTTACCCTCTGGATAGAAGTGGTGCTTCTGTGTTAGTGCCTCCTCCTGACCTCTTATCATGGTGCGTTGTGTTACGTCGGTTTCCTTCTACGCCGACGAGGGACGATAGCCAGCACCAAGCTCTGTTTTCTTGTCCCAGATAGGCCGCACGTTGTGACGAGCATGACTATCACGTCAGCTCCGTTGACGGGAGCAACCATCTCTGTTTCCACGTGTCCTTTCCGGCAAGTCAGGGATGAGTGCCCCCGCGTCCCATCGACGATCTCTTTCATCCCCCTCATGCTTTGAGCCCAAATCCATTAGCTCCCCATATCTGTTTTCCCTTTTTTTTTTAGCATAACTCGGCATTTTCTCCCTACTGGCTGACAGCGTCCCGGTGGTTGTCAGCGTGATCCCTCTTCCCCCGGAACCTGAAATGTGGACCTTCTTTCTCCCCCCCCCCGGATACCCTTCTACTCGTCGGCGATCAGTGTCCCCGAGAAGGTCCTCAGACTTCTTGTTTCGGACGAACACACCCACCCCTCTGCACGTTCGGTAAGCCATCTTTTTTTTTCGTTCACGTGTGTATGTACGGATAGGTCGGGCCTAATTAAAATACCCTTTAGGGGAATGGATGGGGGGGTATAGTATTTTGTTGTGTGGGTGTCATTGTCCGGAGTGGGCGGGGATCTTATCCCAAGACACGGCCGGACATTCCACCCCCAAATAAGAAATAGAAGCACTCAAGGCTCCTCTTTTGGTTCAGACGGTAGTAGCACCCCCTGAGTTTTGTTAGGTGGCGGTCTGGGATGTGAGTGGTTGGAGCCTGCCCTGTTGTTCTTATAAGTTTCATCTTTATTCCTTTCCAGAAGTTGTGATGGGCGTGGTGTGTTGTCAGATGTAAAGTGTGTGATGATGCGCTTCTTGATTTTTTATGTGGAGATATTTTAAAATCGCAGATGGCGCAGCCCCCCACCATGATAAGTGCACAGTTTTCGAAGGAGGATCCCCATGCTACGGAACATTCCCCCCGAACCTCAGTCGGATAACCTCTGACTGATGCGGCCATGGACTCATCCCTTTCTCCCTTTTATCTGATCTTGTTTTCTCAGATTTTTTCCTCGCGGTCGATTTATCTGCGTAGTAGAGATAATCGAATTTTCTGCCCCCTCCTAAGCGATCTGGCTTCCTGGACTTAATTTTCTGGTAATGACCTTTTCGGTTCTTCCGTCCCACCTATAGGACGCTGCGGATCAATAGCGGTGCCTCCTAACTTTACCCGACGACTGCCCGTCTTGATCTATCGTAGCGATTGGCGTTCTCTTCTGGTTCTCCCCCTCTTAGCAGACTTTGCCACCTCTTCCTCTCGCAGTTCTTGTCAGCCTCGCGGTTAAACAGGCTTAGCCTTTCTTCTTCATTCGTTCGTTCCGCTCCTCGAACTCTGGGGCCCCAGGAAGACGCTAGATGTATCAGAATTCGCAGAGGGTTTTTTAGTCATCCGGATTCAGATCCCGCTCCAAGTCCTTTTAGCAGGAATTGGCCTAAGAGCGAACGCAATGTTGGTGCGCCCGAACGCCAGCAGCAAAGGGAGAACTTCGGATCGCTTCCGCCTGCTCCTCTTTCTTGGAGTTTCCCAGCCATGTATTCTGCTTTCTGCCGCTCCACGCTTGCACCATCCGATACGAGGTCCTTGCCCTTTTTTGATTCTGCTTCCCCTCTTGCTGAGAGCTCATCCTTGCCCGGCCCCCTCGATGTCCCCCTCTTGCCTCTGTGGTCCTATTCACTCTCTGACCATAACCATCCGCCTTTCCCGTTGTGGTCGGCTTGATCCTTCCATTTCCTCTCTATTCTATCCGCGAAATTTGTTATCGACCCCTGTCCTTTTTCTTGACGAATTCTTTTCTAATGTCCGCCGTTTTTTCTCCCCCTCCGCTATTTTTTTGCATCTGTGTTCGTGCCTTGAACCCAGTCGAGAGTCGCTTTTCCCGCCCGTCTTTCCTTGGCTCCTCAGCTTTTTTCCACAGTGCGGATTTCGATGTATACAGTTTCGATTAGTTATACCGTGCCCTCCCTCCCTCTGTCATGCCTCCCTCTCCCCTCTTCTTTTAACTTTCCTCAGCTCTGGGTGAAGTTTTTTTTCCCTTCAGACAGACTTTTTTTCACTCGCCATCACATGAGAAGCCTCTTCCTTACGAAATGACTCCCCCGAACTTTCCTGTGCAATCCTATTTTTCTCCCCGGTCTTCCCAAATTATTCTCTAATGAAAGGATGTTGAATATTATTTTCTAACTCCAGCATTCTGCACGATCCCTGGAGACTGCACTTCATGAAGTCCCAGCCCTCCCATCTTCCTTTCGATTGTCTGTAATCTTTTCGCTTTAAATTTTTATTCAGGAAAGATTCGTGTAATACTTCTTTTTTATGTACGCGAGAAGTCTATTCGCGATCCCTTCAGAGATCGTTCTCGGTTACAGTTGCATCCATTGTGAAGTCTTATTTTGATTCCTTTTTCTGTTTCCCGTGTCGAGAAACTTCGTCTAATTTGTTCTGCTTCTTTTTCCCTTAAGTTGGTAATTTCCCACTGTTCCTATCTTTCTACTCTTCTCCTCCTTTCTTTAATGTGAGCCAGTCCTTGGCTAGCAACCCTTTACACCTAAGAATGGATGTTTTGTCCCTTCTTACCTCCTGCTCTTATCAACGGTTTAAGGTTCACCCGCTTTTCCCTTTGTTTTTTCCATCAGTCTTGAGGCTTTAGCTTCACTGCCAATTTTTCCTTTCTATTTCACTTTCCCCCCCTTCCTTCTGAGACACCCCTCGAGTATTATCATTATTCCTTGTCTAGACAGATTTGTCTTTTTATTTATGTGTCCATTTTTTCCCCATTTCCTAATGCCTTCCAAAAAAATAACCCCCTAAGAAAGAGGGTTAAAATCGGTCTTTTTATATCTCTCTATGTTGCCTTGGATTCCCTAGGGACGCCTCTCGCTCTTAGAAAGATCTACTCTGTACCCCCCTTTTCATTTCTTACTCTCTGATTTTGGCTTATGTCGATTTCTGGTTAGATGGAGTGAATGAGAACAATTCAGGTCCCCCTCAAAGATATTCTCTTTTCTCTTTTTCGTTCCTTTTTTTTTCGTGGTCCTTTCTTGCTCCACCATTACATACCCTCTCCTTGTGCGAGATCGGATGCTGTTGTTCCCATCCTGTTACCCGCCCCTTAATCTTCTTTCGTTTCGTATTTTCTCCCCCTCTGTTGGATTTGTTGATCGACAGGGCAGATACTGCTTCCCCTCGACATCCTTCCCTCGATATATGATCCTCCCCCCCCCCCTTTGTAATGGTCTTATTCTCCCCGAAAACCAAGAGCAGCTCCCCCTCGTATTCTTGCATGCGATGGGCTATAGCGTCTTAGGTGTCTTTTCCCCTAAAACTCCTTTCCTCCTGGCGTGAAAAGCTGGCAGATGCCCCCAGCTTTCCCCCTGCAAACGGGCAACATGGCCAACAAAGCCCCCCCTTCGAGGCCAATGGATTCCTGTCCCGTCTTTCTCATGTCCAAAAATTTCCCTTTTCCACGCCACAAACTTTCTCCTCCCGTCATCACACAAAGGAGTGGGTAAGAAGTTGCCTCCAATGTTTTCGCGTGGTCCGCTCAGCAAATGCTTTACCGCTACATGGCGATTTCTTCGCCCCCTTACCGTCGAGGACTGTCTGCAGTGCGCCCCTCCCTTACCTTGCCTCACGAGATGTTCCCATTCCTCCCGGGCAGCGAGTCCGCGTTATTGTTGAACAACTAATCAATTTTCTTTGCGCTGTTCCCTCTTGAAGCTGCCTGGTTCCCCCCCTTGCGTTTGATGTTTTTCTTTTGCCTCAGGCTGAAGATTACGCGACTTTTTGTGACCACCACATTTTTTTCCCTGCTAATCCTCCACCCCCCCCATAGATCGCGACCCTCCGCCCATTCGAAGCTCTGCGCTACAGGGGATTTAGGGTCCCGTAACCGCATCTTCCACTAACTATAATTTTTTTTGTTTCGGCATCCGTTTCTTCCCCCCCCCTACCCCATCGGATTAGGCGCAGCCTTTTGTTGCCTTCTTGACGAGGAGGCCCGGTGATCTTGTCCTCGGCAAACCTGCCTCCAGCCCCTCCTCGGAACCTCTCAGCTTGGTCAGGAATCTTTTCCTTGTCTGCGCCCGTTCATAGCTTCTCCATGGGAAAATTCTGGAAAGTGCAACTCGGCCTATTCCGCCGAAGGCTATCCTCTTTCTCCGAGCCTTATCGTGCATGGCCTCTTCACCTTTGACAAAGTCTGCTTTCTCCTCGTCGGGTGTGTTTTCGAGATAAAATGCCCCGTACCATTTGCCCCCTCCTCCATTTCCCAGCTGGGTATTCCGGATGCACTCACTTGCTCGACGCAGGTGTGTAGGCATTTTTCGGCGGTAGAAGCCTTCTCCTATTATTCTTCAGAGTTTCCGCTTTGAGAGAACCTTTCTCCCCGTCTCCCCTCATCTTGGAGGATTCGTTTTCCCCTTTTGCTGGGGCTTAGGCATCGTCACCCTATCCATGCCCCAAGCCTCTCCCTCTTAGGCGGACATCGGTGCGCCTAACCCAGGTTGTTCGTGCATCCGTAAAACCTGGGCGTTCTGGTGGTTTCCCTCCTTCTTCTTCGGGCAAAGGTCCTTTTCCTTCAATCCGTCACGCGCTAGCACTCTCCTCACCGGCAGGTTCTACGAGCGATTGGGTGACGCCTTGCCGATGTAGGGGGCCGCCTACGCCAGTTTGACATGCGTCTTGATCTGGTGTCTCTGGGCCTCAATCGAGCGCCTCCTTCTTGTCCTTCCTCTTCAAACTTTTCGCACCACCACCCCAAATTTTTTCGAGGCAATACCTGTTTCGTCATGGCATCACCGTGTGCTCCACCCCGCGCCGAACTGATCACTCGCGCACTCGGCCTTCTTCTCTCCTTGAGGCTCTCCCCCAGATTGGCGTTGAACCTTCCTGGCGAAGCCCCCCAAGTCCCGAGTCCGGACTTGTAACCTCCCACTTTTTTTCTAGTGAATTCCAATCTGTGTTTTCCCCCCTGTTACTAAGTCTGTAAATGCGCGCCCCCTTTCCCCCCCGCATCCCAATTGGCGGTTCTGTTCTGCCCAGCAGCTTCGGAACGTGCGCATCCGCTGGGGTGATCTGCCAGTTTATCTCAGTCCGCCTCCCCTATTTTCTTTGAGTGCTCACCCACCCTCCTTCCAGACGAGTCTCCCCCCCTCCCTGCGCACGACGGACGAGTTTTAGGTTCTCCTCGATTTGCGCAGCGAACTGTCCGTACAATTGGACCCTGCTATTCGCTTCTAATTTTCTTTGTTCTCCGATCCCGAACTCAACAGATGCCTCCGGCCCGGACCGCCCCTAAATTTAGTTCGACAAGTCCGCCCTCCGATCGACCCTTTAACGCCTTCGCAGGTCGCGTGATATTTTCCCCTTTTGCGATGACCTTCAGCGAAGACACCAGGCACTTTCCCCATGCGCGCGCATGGCCCTCGTGGCGCGGTGCTCATGTTGGATTCTGAGAAGCGAGGTCGCTGAGAATGTTTCCTCACCCTCGATCCGCTCATAGAGTTAGCCCCCGTTTCTGATCCACGTGCCCTCTTTTTTTCTCCTCGTCCCTTTTGCCTGCCAATGGGAGTTTTTTTTATGCCCACTCTAACTCCCCCGTCTCCAGGCATATTCCTTTTCCCCCGACGGTGGGTATTTTTTTATCTGCTTCCGGGTTTTTCAAAATTTTTGATCACCTGACCCCCTTCCTTGAACGTCTAAACCAATGGTCTTTGATACTAATACGCTTTTTGCCTGCTCTAGATTTTCAATGTGAACGTAACATTTGCAAACTGGAGATCAAGCCCTCCCCCACCTTCTGCCCAGTTCCAATCGCAACTTTAACTTTCTTTCGAAGGGGCATTTAGATGCCCCAAAACATTCGATTTGTTGAGGTGGTATTTTTGCTTTTCCCCCAGTTTCTGCGCAAGCTGCCGACATTCGGATAGTCCCCTTGTTCTTTCGACATTTTTGCCCCTTGGGCCAGGCGTTCAATTCTTTCGTCAATAAAGGTAGCGAATTTGTCGTTTACTTGAGTGGGCGAGCCCTCCCCTCCCTCATACTTCAGGCGGCGTCTTCCTCTCTTCCAATCTCCAGGGTCTTTCGTTCGCACACGTCTTCGGTTTTCTTTGCTTTGCATCAGTAGAACGAATGGTTTCTCTTGGCCCTATCCCCCAAGTTATGAGCTTACAGACCAAGAAGGTCTTCGGGTCTTTCGCCACGCTGGCCCGAGCCCTTTTGGCGATTTTTGCATGGTGGCCCTTGCGCCATGGTTTTCGGGACATCGTGTGCGCCTCGCTTTGTCTTGGCCTCAATTGAATTGCGCATCGTTTCTGGCGCTTTGCATGTCGCCCGCCAGCTTTTTGTAGTGTTGCTTTGCCAGGATTTTCCTCATCAGTTTAAAGACGTACGCGCTGTTTTGATGCCAGGGACAGCAAGCTTCGAGTTTTTTCTTTTGTACTATGGCTGTCTCTGAGGTTTATCCCTCGCACTACCCTTCACTCCTTTATATCTAAAATTGCGTTTGGACTCCACTTTTCTTCAAACCGTCAGGTTACTTTTTTTACGACCTTTTTTTTCCCATCCCTCTTTGGTTACAGCAAACGTGCCCAGTACGCGCAGCTAATTCACCCTCCGGCGTTGCCAACCTTCCTTTCTCCCTTGTGCCGACATCGTTAAAAGCATTGATTCTTGCGTCCTAATTGCTGGGCCGTTATTGTTTTGCGAAGTCGAGGCCCAAGGAAAATGTTTTACTTCTTGCCCTCCGTAGCCCTGGAAAAATTCTTCACCCGGCGGAAGAAGTTTGCCCTTCTTCCAGAGAGTTTTTTGATCCCCCAAGGCGGCAGCTTGCTCGTCTTTTGACCTGTCAACGGAGTAGTGTCAGTGTTAATTTTCCGTATGATAGTTGCGTAAGCGCTTCTGTAGCAAAGCAGTCACTCTCTCCGCTACTGTTTTTCGGGTAACCTACTCTGCTTCTTTTACGTCGGCAAGCCCTCCTCCGTCCCTGATTCCCTACATGGGTACTTTCATGGGCGATTGTTTAGATGCCGACCTCCCCCCCCCCAAACCAGACGCTGGTTTCATTCTCCACCTTTGACGGATGGCGCGGCCCATAGTTTCTCTGATGTCAACAAAGCCCGATTGTGGCAGGGCGTGATGTTCATTAGCGCGGACGCTGGCCGCCTTTTTCTTGAGCTACGCTTCCATCTCAACTAAATTCTTGTCAGTAATTCCATCCGACCTGTGTTGCCCCCTGCCCTTTAACCTCGCCAGAAACTGCTCCAGTTCCCTGTCTGTTCCGCCTTTCTTGCGATTGGCAGATAATCGACCCCCCCGATAAGAACCTATATTTCGTCCCCTACTTGGTTATCTTCTCTTCTTTTCCAGCTCTTAGCGATTCCCTTCGACTCAGCTCGTCTACATTGCGAAGCCTTCCGCGGAGCTGATCCCCGTCTTAGCTGGGATTTGACTTTTATGTTAGGGACTCTATCTTTTTTAATCGCGTCCCCTCGGTGTGACGACCGGGATCTGGATTGCGACGACCTCAGCCGCGCTGTCCCACGTTCCTCCCTATAGGTTAAGCCGTTCTCCTGATACGTGCACGACTTTTCATCGCGCCCTGCCTCCCCAATGGGCTTCAATCACTTAACGAGGCTATTGGCATGATGCCGTTGGTGTACTGTGCAATGAGCCATTGATGATCTGATTCCTCTCCCGCTCCGGCTTTTTCTGTAAACCCCCACCTCGCTCATAAGGCGACGCTGTCCCCCGCTGGGGATATGATCCCTGCTTGGCCTCCCATGATGCGTATGTCGCAACCCTCTTGCTTCGTGAGGACCCATCCTGACAGAAAAATTCATCACAAATATAAATGGAGCATCTTACTTGTTTTTTCCTTACCCATCACCGGCTCCCTCCCCTCTTTATACGCAACCTTCTCTGCTCGTAGAACCGCCATACTCTCCTCACAATGAATGTAGGCGCTGGAGGTTTATCTGTTCTTTACGATTCCCCCTTGAACGTTTTGCCCCTCCTCCACTCTTCCTTCCCTTCCTCTCTTGACCTTTCTTTCTCCTCCTTAAAGAGCCCTTTTTACTTTCGACGTGGTCGCAGTAAGTGTAACGCCTTCCGTTCACTAATTAATCGATCCTCTACAGCTTCCCCCCCCCTCTTTTATCCCCCCCTCACCCGCATGCTTTTCTCCAATATTTTGTGGCGACCATCCCCTTTCCTCCTCCCCCTTATAGATATCTCTCCTTTTTCGTTGGCCTTCCCAGACTTTTCCTGTCCATTTCAACCGTTCTCTTCCTTTTATCAATCTTCTAGCTCACTCTTACCCCTTCTTCTACCTCGAAGCTCCTCCTTTCTCCTCTTTTCATATTGCCCCTGGCTGCCCATTTTTTGGAAACTGAGCTCCCTTCCCTTCGTGTAGCGGTCCTCCTCCTTCTCGTTCATCTAATTCGTCACTACCCTCTCCCCTCTTCTCAAAGCTCATTTTTGCGGCGCGTAGCGTCTTTTTGGCCCCCTTATCCTCGCTATGTTCTCTCCTCTGTTCGAAGTCTCTCTTTTTTTTTTTTCAGGCAATAAGACCATCCTGTCGGTTGACTCCCCGCTTTCCTCGGCAACCTCTGATTCGTGTGGAGTGTCTTTTTCTTCAACAGTTGCACACTCCTAATCCCGTTTGTTTGATCATACTTTTTCCCCATCGCCCTCTGCCCCAAGTCCTTTATTCCTCGGGGGTTTTCTATTTCTACAAAGCAGTGCTCTCAGGAGAATCCCTTTTCCTTTCACGTTTCCACTCAACGTAGACATCCTACATGCGTTCCTCTAAGTATTGACGCCCCCTTTTCGGCGTGAGCAGATTCACGTTCCTTGGACAGCCCGGCTTTACCTTAGCTTTTCTCCTATGTTTTCTCTTCGACTCGCCCTTCGTCTGTCTTCCCTCTCCCCCTGTACAAACATTCGACTCGATCGGCATCGGGAACTCCCCTTTCCCTTCAATAAAGCTCCTCGGGCGAGCCTTTCCAGCTCTTTTCGCCCCGTTCTTCCGTTAGCGGATAAAATCGCGCACGATACAGAGAGGCTTCGCCGCCGCCAGGTTCTGCCTGGATAGTTTCTATGTTCTTCTGTTGTCCCTTTGAGGAGCACAGCGTTCACATCGGCATTTGCCCTGACTCGTCCTTGCTCCCCCCTTGATGTCTCTTCTCTCTCGCCCGAGCCCTTTTCGTCCATCCTTAGCTACATGCGGCCCGCGTACGAGCGTCTACGCCCTCCCTAGTTGTTTCATCATGTCTCAGCCCTC
>Ga0179593_1482055_pt1 | contig 17193 bp, 17 predicted proteins | sample CZODoug2_1_08_16_FD_185931 | JGI IMG/M metagenome (GOLD analysis project Ga0179593, IMG submission 185931) | Vadose zone soil fungal communities from Angelo Coast Range Reserve, California, USA - CZODoug2_1_08_16fungal (PacBio error correction) | ecosystem: Environmental > Terrestrial > Soil >... | reverse complement strand
TAATGTGATTAAGTACTAAAACTCTGGCATCTGTTTCACTTTGTTTGAGTTATTCTTTTCTCATTGACAATACGTCTCCACGCTGACGGACTCATGAGAACTAAGACGGAATATATTACATTCGCCCTCTTGATGACACGTCTTCTGAGTGCCGGCCTTTTTCCATCGCCGCTGCGTGCAAGACTTTGATGTCGGCATGTATCACCCATTGTTTCACCCGCACTTTCCCCACAATGTTTTCGGCCCCTATTCGTGCGTCTTGGTCGCCCACGGTCTACAGTTCTAAAAGGTTTTCTACTTTTTCTCCTCCTTTGAATATTCAAAGATTAGTCTAGGAGTATTTTGTAGAGTCTGCTCGCGACTTCCTCCCCTCCCGCACCTCCATCTCCCGCAGGCAATCTGCTTCCCAGGACTTTTGCGACCCTTGTCTCTCCTCTCCCCGTCTCTCACGTATTGGCTCGAAGGATGTTGAAAATCACTTCTTTGCCTCGGAGATGAACTTCCCATTTTTCCTTCCGCCAGTTCTCCTTTTTAGGTTTCCCTCTACCTGATTTGTGCTCTTTGTCCGTTTGTCCTTCCCAGTGTGCCCCCCGACCCCCCCAGTCCTGTTTAAGGAAGTGCAAGCACAGTCCGTAGTGTTTTTTAACCCGGGGTCTGCAAATCTGGGCCCCCCCCACTTTGGCTGGGTCGTTCGCTTTCACTGAATACTGCGTGTCCTGACTCTCGGTATTTCGGTACTGACAGACCCTGCCGCGCCATGTTTTGACGTTCCCTCTTCCCTAGCAACAGGATCCTTCATATCCCCGACACTCTTCAAACTGATATTCCTCCGCTACTCTCAGTTTCTCCGACCCTGCATCCCCCTGTGGCCTCCGGGGGACTCGTCAATGTTTCTCGCGGTGATGTACTAGTTTGGAGTCCCAAGCCCCCTGCTGTTTCTTCGCCCACGAAAAACATTTTGCTAACTTTTAGATAGTTTAACTTCGGCGCTTAATCCAAGCCCGTCCTCCAAGGATCCTTCATCCCCTCCCGCCCTTTTCCAAATCGTTCCTGGCAAGTCACCCCTACACTTTTCCGGAAAAGTACCCTTCGTTTTTTGTTTCCCAAGACGGCGACCTGAGTTAAGGGGCCTCACCTTCCCAACTGCGTGTCCCCTTTTCTTCTTTTCCTTCAACTACGACCTCACCAATGGAGTCTTTTAACGCCGCGCGAATTTAGTGAGACAGCGTCGCGCATTGCTTTTGCTTTCGGCCCCCCTTCCCCGGCTGGAGCCCCTCCCGTTCTTTTAGTCCCTTTTTGGGTGGTCTCCGAAGAGAGATTTACTTTGCCCATGCGCGTTCATCCCCTTTCTATTTTCTCGGTTCCTGAGGTCCTCTCCCAATGATGAGATCGTCCAATAAAAAAGGTTCCCCAACGAGTCTTCTGCTGGATGAAGTTTCCTATGCTTCCTTCTCCGCAGTACAGGGCCTAGATCTTGAAATCTGTAAAAACCCTTACAGCTGTATCCAACTCTGGCTTTCGGGCGCGGTCGGAATCCGTTGTTTCGCCCGTTTTTGCGAGCTAACCGAAATGTCTCCCTTCCTCCCCGTACCTTCTCCAGGATTTGAAGTTATGCCCTTCGCGCCTTCGGTTTAGTTTACTCTCCTTCTTCCGGGCTTTCCTCGCCCTCCCTCACACCCCAAACATATCGAGGATGATTTTCACACACAAGCGTCAGGTTGCTCGGCCCTCCCCTTCTCCATGGCCAATTCAGAAGAACAACTAACCTCTGCCAGGCCCTTCTCTAAACTCTCACACGGACCCATTTTCCCTTTGTTCTCGTGAATCGGTTGCCCTCAGCGCCACTTAGCCAGTCCGATTGAGAATTAGTCCTTTTTCTGGGGTGCACTTCTCGCGGTCTTCGGTGTATTTGACGGGTATTCAGGACTTCCCGGTTCTGGAGTTTTCTTAGTCCCTTCCTCCCCAGTTAAACTCCCTTTGTTGAAAACACAGAACTATGTTCCAAATTTCTTCTTTTATCTTTCCTCCCCCGTTGTTTTTCATTTTCTTTATAATTTCACTATGAGTTAGGTTTTTACTCCGTTAACGGTTTCCCTGGGTTTACCCCCTGCTAGTCTCCAATGAGTTTTGTAGGAAAACCTGCCGTCCCCATCCTCAGGCAGAGATATAAATACTCCGGATGCCCCTGACAACGTGGACTCCTCTACAAAAGTTGTCTGGTTTCTCTTTACTCCCCTGGGACTTTCCTCCTCTTGATCCCGTTTTCCCCCACCTGTGTTAGAGGTTTCGCCCGCCATTGCATATTGCATGTCATCTCGATTCCCCATTTGCATATTTGAGTTGCATCTACAATCGGTTTTTGGGGTTTCCCTATCTGATCGAGATTTTGTCTCATTTTCCGACGTCCTTCTCCCCATTCGTTTCGTCCCTAAACCGATAGACAGCGCGGCCGCTCTGATCGGCCTAAATTCTCACTATCCTTTCATCTTCAGCGTTTTGGATCCCAGGTCCGGTAAAAGCTATAAGTTGTATGGAACCTTCTTCTTCCCCCTCCACTCATGGCCTTTGCACATTCGCTTGGTTCCACGCTGGAGTTTTTGGATCCTGTGAGTTTTCATTTTGAGGATGTACTGCTTTTATCCAAGTCAGCATACCCTTCCACTCATCCAGTCCTCCCCCAACTCTTGTTTATCAAACACTGTTTTTCAGATAACCTTTGTCGCTCACTGGTTTCTCCTCTGCCTACCGCCCTTTCCCCTTCCCTTTCGCTTGAAATATCACGTCTCGCGTCGTCTTTCTGATTACCCACCATCTCCCGCGTTGCGGCTTCCCTTGTTCGACTCCCCACGGCACTTTCGGTCATCTCAACAACCTCCTGCCGGCTTCCACCTCCCCCCCTTTTTGTTCTTTCTCCACTTCCTCCTCCCTGCCTCCTTTTTTCCGCGTAGCTAGATCACGTTTTCTCCTTGTTTTGGTTCACAACCGATGTTCCGGTTCCCATTTACCAAATTGGTCGTTCCCCCTCCTTGCCGCGGTCATCGTGCTCCCCTTTTCTCCCTTCCTTTTTTTTTCTACGTGGGATAATTTTGTTCTTTACGATTGTGTCGTACCCTTGGGCCAGCGTTCTTATTCATTTTTCCTTCTGCCTGACGAAACGCCGGTCTTTTTGATTCCCAAACATTTCCTCGGGCCCCCCGCAGCGTTTGAGACACCTCTCCTTACGGACCAACCCTCCCATTTGCTGCGGTCCGGTTCACCCCCCCCCTTCTCGTAATCAATGTCTCTTCCTATATTGAGTCTCCGTTGGCGTTAGTCACTTATTGGAACCATGAAATTGGAGCTGTGCTTTTTTTTTTAGTGGTCTCTTGAATATCCTTATCAAGCGCGCGCCCTTATGCTCACAGTATAGCCTCGTCCTTCTCTGATTCCCCTTACACAGAGAAAGACCTCCCACTTTGTTTGGTTTCCACACCGTTGCCAGACCCCCCCTGTGCGACACGGTCTCCCCCCCCAGGGATCCTTGCTTCCCCGAACTGACGACGCTTTAACCTTGGACCTTCATTCAATCTTTTTGCAGCTGTTTATTTTGCCGAATTTTTTTGCTCTCGCTTCAGCAAAGCTCCCTCAACCTCCCACCTAGCAAATTTAGAGTGAAATCTGGCCCCGTTAGCCGAGACTAACTGTTCATCTACGGCCGATCCTGATATCTCTCACCTCTCTGTTCGCCAACGTATTCGTTGTTCTTTATCGCCGAGATTCGTGCCCATCTTTGCGAAGGGTGATTAGTTCTTTCTACCCCTGTCCAAGATGCACTTGAGGACGAGGGCCGTTTCGCTTGCCTGCATTTTTCCCTCGCCTTCTTCTGTCAAGTCCCCTCCCCAGCACGGATTTCGCCCGAGAAAATACCTTTAGATTTCCCCACGCATGTGACTCAGCACTTCCCCCCCCATTTTTTGAATCTCGTGCGGACGTTGGCTCAAAAGATCCTTCCTGGACCCCGGGAAATTGGCACCTAGGGTATGCAATCTTGTTTTTTTGTTTTCACGGTTGACGGCCCCCCATCAGCTCTCCCGAGTCCTTTCCCGGTCAAACCTGATTTTAAGTGCGATGTCACTCTAAGACCCACTATGGCCAGTTCTTGATTCTCTAAATTTTTTTCTTCATGTTTTGACGCGTGAAGAGACACCCTGAAATGAAGGTTAACTCCTAACCCCCCTTCGGTTTCTGAACCCTCCTCTCCAACTTCCTCCTGGGTCCCTTTCTTTTCCAGCCCCAGCCACGGCATCTCATTAATCTCGTTGGCGAGAGCTCCTCCTTTGTCTCGGAAGCCAGCCGATCGAAACGGATGGCGATCTGTTCAAATCGGTTTAGGAGTTGTCCTCTTTCTGAGCCCAATCGCTCACGCGTCTGACGCGAAGAATTTTGCTACTACGGAATTTACCTCATTATGTATGGATAGTTAGTGATTGCCGGCCGTGCCGGATTTGACCATTTTCCCTTGATCTCTTTCTCTGTCACACCTTTGCCGAATGATCCCCCTAGTTGCAAAGTTTTTCCGTTAAGCAAAACCTTCGCGTTCGACCACTACAGTTTTCGACCCTTTAACAGGTCATTAGGCTCGTATATTTTGTCAAATACTTTCCCCTTATTTTTTTTGCGTTTGCTGTATGCTCTTTTCTCCTGCTCGCGCCAATTACTGGACGAACGACTCCCTCCCCCCTTGACCTTTTCGTGGATACTCCTTGTTGAAACAGAATACGTCCTCGTAGCCAATTCCTCAACGCCCATTCCTCCCGTACTTTGTTTGTCCCATTTCCCTTCTAGGCCGGCCCCTTCCTGTTTAGTCGGTCCCCCCCTGGCAGTGATTCCATTTCTAGTTTTTATTATAAGGTCTGGAGAGAGCGATCCCAATTATGACCATTCCCTGCTCTCCTTCTCCCCCCTTTCCTCCCAATTGCACCTCGAGGGATTAACTGGGGTATTGTACTGTGTTCCCAAAAAAGTGTCGTAGGTTCTTTTTTTGGTTCTTTTCCTTACGAAGAGGCGATACTGGTTTTTAAGGATTGAAATGATTCATATGTCCCCTTGTCCTCACGTTCCCGCTCCGCTCCAATGTTTATGACCTCAGTTTCCTATGGACTCCTCCCCGGAGAATTCATTAGAAAGATTAACCCTTTGAGTTCTAAGAGGTTCCTCTCTTTTCGGTTCCCCACGACCCAACTTGCGGTCCTAATTTCTTCAAGGTTCTCCCCGAGAGATGTTGGGTCCTTTCCCACCTTGCTTTTCTGTCCTCCGAACCACTCCTTTTCAGGTCCTGTATCGCGATGGAACCTGAGTCTCGGCTTAAGCCCGCCAGAATTATTCTCCCGGTTTCCTTTCTTTAACGAACTCCCCGAGGAATCGTCCAAAATTAACGGCAAGTTTACCCCCTCCCGCTAGTCACTTCATCGTTTTTCCCCCTCACAGCACGGCGAAAACGCTGTACCCTTGCCGTTGTCCTTCAGGACGGAACAGGTTTTCCCGTCTCGCGTTTCTTGGGTTACAATACGACCATTTTTCCCCTGAGTGAGCGAATGTTGTGTTGATATGCCGTCCTTCATTGCCTGCCGGCCGCTGGATTACGCTCCTTTTGTTGTTGGTCTTCCCCGGAAAGCGCCGAGTCCTTTCTTTTTTCCTGGTATCGATGATAGGGTCCATCTTTTCTTTTTTATCCTTGATTCTCGATAACCCCCCATTTTTCCCCCCCCCATCCACCAGTATTTTTTTTTCCACCAGTTATGTTCCTTGAGATATCCTACCAGGGTCCTCTCCCTCCATGATCTGGACTCACGCGTACCCCCCAAACTAGTGGACACCAGCTTTGAAGATTTGCCCACGGGCAATCATGGACGTTTGAGCGTTCTTGCCCCCTCCCCCCCTCAAGGGGGCGACAGTTGCCTGACGTTTCTCGCTTCAAGCGTTACTTACGAGTTAACTGGCTTAGTTAAGTAGTTTTCCTGTGACCTCTTTCCCTTGCCGACCCCAACCGAAGGATGATGCGTCTCCTTACACTCCCCTCCCAATCTCTTGGGCACCACCAAATTTTTAGTTTTCGCTGACTAAGATTCAACCCTTTTGACAAACTTCCTGAAGATGTTCCATGCAGAAACTGCCCGATAACGGACAGCCCCGATACAAGGGGTTTTCAGGACTGTGAGTTTGCGCCTCCCAGCTTGACTCCCCCGCTCCCCCCCCAGTCCTCCCGGTTTGAGAAATGTCTGTCAGGTTGGAACCCTGACCTTCTCGCTTCCGGGAGTATTGACAGGGGTATGTGCCGGACCTCATTTCTCTTATGCGTCAGTTCACCCATTCACGCCCAATCGCCAGAACGATCGTGGAAACATTATGCCTTTTTTTGATTAGTCTCTAATTTCCCCACCGATTGTTTTTCTTGGTCTTCTGTGAAATGGCTTTATGCGGGACGTTCTCAATTCGATCTCCCCTGCTTCCCACTCCCTGCTGGCATACGCTCAGCGCCGACCTCCGGCTGCACCAACATGAAAACGGTCCTTTCAAATTTCGTCACTTTTTTTATCTTTGGACTTCGTCTATTCCTCTTCCTCTCCGTCCCATTTAGAGAATTGGCCGTTACATTGTCTCAAGGTCCTTCTACTTGGCTCCTTTGGAGTTGCAGCTTGAGTCCCTTTCCCCACTCTTCTTTTTTGTGGTGTCCCGCGCATCGAGATTTTGGGATCCTTTAGGACGGCATCACCCTGGTCGTGTCAGTTCCTTTCTCCCTCCCCCGACTTCGCCCCCTGTCTTCTGCGTTTAACTAGTGAAAAACGATCCGGTCATTCTTCAGTAAGGACGGCTTTCGTTTCCTTCTCACCTTCGTCAGCGTTGCAGTTCTATTTTTGAGCCTTATCCATCATCGCTACTTCCCCTATGCGCGCTTTGTGTCCCAAATTCTTCCAGTCATTTTGGATTCTGTTCTTCAGATATCGCTGTGAGGACCCTCTCGTTCCGTATCCTCATAGGCATCGAAGTTACCTTATTGCCACCCTTTACTCTTTTCTCTTCTTCGGGCACCACTGGTTTCTCGATGGCCCCGATAAGACTCCAGTTTCGTGCCCAGTAAAGACCCTTATCTTGGCGATTTTTTGACCTCACAAGTTTAATTTGGTGCTCCAGCCTTTTTCTCGACCCACGCGGTGTCAAATAATTCGCGCGCGTGCTACCCCATTTGGTCGTCTTTTTGGAGCCACTCACTACCGCCCCTTTAAACCCCTTCCGTCTTTTGCGCTTGACTTCGCAGGTACAGCGACATTAGAAACTTGCTTAGGGGAAACCCCCTCTGCCATTGTGAAGCAAATGGGTTATAAGGAAAGGACTTTTTGAGGGCCCCTCGGGCTTCGGTTCTTCCTGTTTCTTTTTTCGGGATAATCGGCTTCCCACGATGCCGTGTACCCTGTGCTCTCTATCTCCATTTACTCCCCTTGGGTGGGTGTTGTTGTGTTAGCCCCAAGTCCTCCCTCCGTTTTTTGTTCCCAAAATATTTTGTTTCCAGCACTTGACCACTGTTCCCCTGCGCCTCCCCTTTTAGGCTTTCGGAGATCTCTTACCTTAGGTATATAACGTACTTCTTTCCATTCTCCGGTGTCGCTGGAACTCTGACCTGGAAGGTCCGCTTTTCCTGTTTTTCTTGTCCACTCATCTCCTCGGACTCAGACCAGAGAGCCGCGTATGCGCAGATCTTTTCTCTTTCCCCCCTCCCAAGGAATAAACCTCGTCTTCTTTGGTTTCCCTTACTCACCCCTTCGATTTCACGTCCTCTTGAGAAGGCTGAATTTGATGACCTGTCTCTCCTTTTGGTATCCAAGTCTTATTTTGAAGAAGTTTTCACTCCAGTTCGCTTGCGCCTGATTCCCTCTCACCTTTCAATTGTACCTATGGACAGTTCCGGTTTTCTCTTCCCCCTTCTAGGAGACGAAGGACTGATTTACCCACCTCTCACCATACGGGATCCTGCGTTGCTTGTTCCGCGATGCCGTGCCCCTTTCTTGGCGCCAGAGATTCCGGTGTGATTACCCTTTCACAAGTGCAATTGAGGAGCAGGATGGCCGTTTCGCCCCTCCATTGGCTCGTCTCTTTCTCTCTCAATAACCCACTGTTAAGGGGCTCCCTCCCCCTTCATCTTTTGTCCCCATTTCCCCCCCTTCTTACAGCACTCAAAACCATTCACTGATCGGCTTGTCCAACGTTACACGGATTGTTCTCCCTGGGAATTTGGCCCCTGGGCAACGTGGTCCCCGGTTTCTACAGGCCCCCTAAAGCTATTTCACTGCTTGCCAAAACTTCTTTTCCGAGATGTTGGCACTCTCCTCCTTTTTGAAATTAGATAAAATCTTCTCTTTCGTATTCCTGCTAATCTCTCCCACCTCCCCAGCTGAAATCAATATTCCCAGATGAGCAAGTGACGAGAGTACTGCATCCCCATGGATGCCTTCTCTTGTCTCCCCGTTGTTGTGGTGCTTAATTTGGTTTCAGCGAAGCCAGGAGATCTCCCTTATTTGCTAATCTTTCTTAGAGGGTCATTATGAGGTCTCTCCCCAGACGCTTCGACGCCCGATATTCCCCCTTCCTTACTACATTCCGATGCGTCGGTGGTTCTTTCCGTCCTTACCACGTGCTGTAAATCACGATTTTTTACTCATTTCTCGGCTACTCTTATGGTTCTTTTCTTGAAACCTATGCTAAATTTCCCCCGCCCACATTGCGTTCCCCGCCCCCTCCTCTTTCGCCCCCCTTTTCGGTCATGTCCTTTTTTCTGCTTCCCACACAATTTGGGGGCCGGTTCCGGTTTTGTCGTCTTTTTTTTCATTGCTCGCGACTCCCCTTCCTTCAAAATTCCTCTCGGCCCTAGAAGTCAAGCTTATGGGAACCATCACCGTCCCGGCCTTCCCCTCGATGCTCCTCTTTTCACTCTCCCCCCTCAGAGAATACAGTATTGGTGACGACTTGATGAACCTCTCAGTACTTCCCCGAAGTTCCTTTGAACACTAACCTTGTGCGTTGCCACTGGTTTATTTCCCCCTGTATGCGATCAGTTTCGCGGGATCTCTCTCGAGCTCTCAAGTTCCCCCTCTTCGCGACCTTTCTAAGGGATCCATGTAATAGTCACCAAGCTTGACAGCCATTCATTTTGGGTTCTTGAAATCGCCGTGGTCGTTCCTAGTGCCCCCAAAGTGTCGATTTCTTCCTTTTTTTCCTCTCTAGTCAGCAATGTGAGCGTCGACCCCCCCTTTTTGCAGAGCCCTTCTCTTTCTTTTACCGACAGGAAAGACCACCAATGTTTAATTCCAGTCCAAAGTATGACTCTCCCCCCTACCTCCTTCTAGACTATCAGTTTGAGTTTCAACATCAATCGGTAATAGCTTCCGACTCCGCATACCATGTGGCGTTCCTCTTTTGACCTCGTCCAACGTTGACGCGTGTTTTTGTCTACGTAGTTTTCCGTAAACGAAATGTCACACGATTTTTTCCTATTCCTATCGCTGTTTCCCCTACTTTTCAAGCAAGACTCATCCGCACTGCTTTCCCCCTGTCCGGCGACCCTCAAAAATCACGTATGCCCCCGGCACGGCAAGACCGAAAATTTGCTTCAAGTCAAATATTTTGTTCCCAATCTCCCTTCTCACCTCTTTTCTACTGGTTAGCTGCGATCAGCCTTTTCAACTGAGTTCGCAAGAGGTTAGTGGTGCTCAGGCAAACTACGACCCACACCATGGATCAGCCGCAGTGGTGTTTCGAGGAGTACTTGAAGGGGGTAGTGCAAGGCTGGAGCAGTCCCGTTTTTATCTTGTTGTCTTTTCCTTAGAGTCCGGTGCTCGAGTTATGCCTATTTTTTTATGATCGTCCGATAGGGCCTCCCTTTCGAACATGTTTACGTCTTTGATCCCCAGATGCCCAGAACCTTACAGGCACCATCAAGAGCTTCTTCTTTCCTTTCCGATGCTCCTCCGTACATTGGTCCCCCCTGCCAGCGATGGCGGTAAAGCTTCCCCCCCCTTTCCAGCTTTTACCATCGGGAATCCATTGATCCCCGGCGCGCATGCCGTTAGTTTCTGCTTGAGGTAATTTGGTCATCCTGACGGCTGCATTGTTACCCACTTGCTCTCCGCCCCATCAGTCTAGACTAGTTTATCTAGGCGATCATTACGCTGTCGAACCGTCGGTCTTTCCTCCCGATCTGAATTGGCTGCCAGGGTTCCTGTCCGTCGCTTCATTACATGAACCCCAATCTTTTTAGATTAGACAACGTCGTGTCTCGCTCCCCCCCGCCTACCGCCCACACCAAGCTGTGCAGAAATAGGCCAAGGAGAGGCTTTCTCCCTTTCCTCCCACTTCCCCTTTTGTCACGGAGGTATGTGATCAGTTGAGCGTGCCGCTGTTCACTAGTCCCCCCCGTCCTCCTCCGACTTTGCTTGTTAGGTTGGTTCCCCCCCTTTACGGTATCCCCCTATTTTGCCAGCGGGTATGGGACCTCATGTTGCGATTTTCTTTCGCGGTGAGCACTGCCCCCCCGCTTGCCCCCCCCGTTCCACCTTTATAAACCCCTGCCCCCAAGCCCCCCTCTTTGGAATTATCCCCTCCGTTGTTTGTCTCTTATATAATTTCCACTGATGTTTTTTTTTGGTTGTGACTGCGGCTATCCCTTTACCTTGGTTGTGTTGTCTGCAAGCGGGCTGTGTCCAGCTCCCCTCTCTCCTCGTCGCCCCCCGAGGTCCTGCATACCTGTCAAAAGACTCCGGCAGCGATAATAGCCGGACTTGCACCCCACTTTGCAAAACGGACTCATCCACAACGTTACTAATTCCTCTTACTTCAGCGAAGCTTGATGACAAGACATTGACGAGTAGATCCTTTTATCCTTTCCCCATACGCCTTTCCCCATTTGGCTTTTAAATCTTGGCTTTGCCTTGAACTCCACTCGGACTTTTTTCGTGGTGTCCCTCGCGCCCTCTTTTTGACTTCGGCGACGGTCCTGAGATTGATTTCGACAAACCTCCTTCCTCGGCTCTTGGCCCCACTCCAAGGAAAGAGAGGACTGTCTCTCGTCCCCTCCAGGCGGTACAGCTGCGCTCACGGGATGGTTGAACCCCCTTCGTTTCAGAAATTTTATACCCGGCCAGATAGCGCCACCCACCCCCTCTTCCCCCCCTGCGGTGGATAAGCTTCCCCAGATTATGGCGTGGTGTAATGCGCTCCAGTAAGCATCCCGGTCACTAATCCCGCCCTAACTAAATATGTGTTTTTGCCACACAGGGGGATTGCTTTATTTCCCAATCCTGGCTCTACCCCGGTTCTTCTCGTATTCCCCCTACTCCGGGCTGATGCCCCTTTTTCGCACGAAATCGGAGTTTTCGGATTGGACCCTCACCCCCGCTAAACGATCTTTCCTTTCTCCCTTTTCATGCCGATACCGTGAATGAGGCTATACAATCCATAGAGCTTGGCAACTTTTATGGATTTTTATCCCCCCCAATCACCCCACTCCGTTGCCTCTGAAGCGCAGATAACGCCCAAGGTAGAAAACCCTTTTGACTTTTTTTTTTTCTTTTTTTTTCTTTTTTTCAAGATTTGACCTCCCCCAGTGTTTGGAACCTCCTTGACTGTTTTTCTTTTTTTTCCGGTGCTCATCGTGTCTTACGAGAAGGTCGTAACGTTCATCGCGTCTGTAGTCCGATGTTTCGTTGTTCTGAACTCTCCCTCCGGGCAATGTATACCCTTGCCTCCACGTCGTTTCCACCTTTGATGCGTTGATTTACTCCTCTACTCTTGAGGTCAAGTCCTATTTCTTTCTTCCACTCGCCGGTTTTTTTAGTCCCCTTCTTTGACCCCCTGACAATTTTTATTGTATGCATGTGTTGGATAAGGCAATTTACTTCTCTTACTCTGCCCCGAATTTCTGGAACTATGATGTTTTTCCCGTCAGGACCCCTCCCTTCCGAACTTTGGATTCGTTTGTTCCACTGACCTTCCCAGACCCGTCGGACCCATACTTATCCTTATTCTTTCATTAAGGCCCGGACGTATCACCCGGCCGCCTGCTTCTTGCAGGGAACTTCCCCTACCTTAGGCAGGCCTTAAACCCCTAGCAATGGTAATGTGGAGACACTCCCTTTTTCCAGTTTTCCCCCCCTTCGCTTCGCATGACTTTTCATTTAGTCGTCGTCAACACGTGATTCGTCTCGATTGAGATGCGCATTTCTTCGGGGCAAATTCTTAGCCTTCAGTGACGGTTGACTCGCCCAGGAAGTTCCTGAGTTCTTTCCTTTTTTTTCCCCTTGACTTGCGATTTTTCCGCGTCTCCCTATCTGCACCTGCCTTTGTAGCCATCCCGCTGCTTTCCACGCATGATATTTTCAGTTCCCCCCCATGGCTGACGACGGCTTGCCTTTTTCCCCAAGATCTTGATCCGGGAACTTTGGCACCCGGGAAAGTGCTTTTCCCCTTTTTATACAGCCCCCCGGAACAGCGTCTTTTCTCACTGTTGACAATTGCTTTGCCTTTCCCCTTCCCCTTCCCTCCAAGAACCTCAATCATATCGAAGTAGAAGGAGATAAATATCCTGCGCTTTCGTCCGTGCCTTGAAGCTTCTTCATTTCGCTCGAAGAAGGAAGATGGCAAACTCCTCTCCCCGTGTGATAGGCTTGGTACGGAATTTTATCTTCCCCCCTCTTCCTTTTTGTGTGAGTCTATCTGGTACTAAGCCAGCCGATGAGGATTTCAATCTGTTTCCCCACGGTTCGTTCTGTCTCTTTCGTTAGTTTGTTGTTTTTTTGTGGAGTTCCCACCTCCCTCTTTCTGAAGAATTTTTGCAAGTCTTACGTTTCATTCTCTATTCTCCTTTCCCCTTTTGCGTTGCGTAATTTTGTTCCATAGCGCTGCCAAATCTATTTTTACGCCAGTTTTCTCTTTATATCTGTTTCTTTTATCCAACACCGTAAGAACCTTATTCTCAACTCTGTTTTTTCTTGTTTTTTTTTTTTTTTTTTTTTTTTTATTTTTTTTTTTTTGTCCCCCCAAGTTCCCGGTCTTACCTTCTTCGAGAGTCTTTGGAGCCAATCCCATTCCACAAATGTAGAATAGGATGACTTCACTGTTAGGACATCACAAGGTACTTTTTCTCGGGGCTTTCCCTTCTTTTTTTCCTATTCTTACTCACTCGCGCACCATGCGGAGACGACCAGCCGGCCTATCCGCAATGCACTCTTCCGTGGGAATTCCCCATCAACGTCGGCCCCTTCCTAACCCCAGAATCGGACGCTATCAAGAAGCCGAATTTTCGTTTTTTTTTCAGTTGGCGCTGCACGGAATTTTCCAACTCTCTTCTTTACACTACGGAGATGACGCCTTGTGTCTCGGCCCCTGTCATATTTTCCTCTTCCCCCCCCTTTAGTTGCTTCCCGGCAGAGATCAGTACTCTTTTTTTTTTTTTTTTCAAGTATGCCCCATATCTCCTCCCTAAGGTCCAAATCCTTTTTTAACGAAAGTAATAGTAGGTTGATTTCCCCTCCTGGGCTTTTGTCCCCCCCTCGTCGTACACACCTATTTTCCCCTTTCCTTGGAGGGTTCTTAGGAACGCGAAGATCCTTTTGCCGCGCGGAGATGTGTTGCAGAGTCCGGACAGATTGCCTTTGACCTACACTTCCATTGACGACGCATCCCTTTCCTGAGTGTCCAATAGCTATCTTTCAGAGAGAATTACCCCGTAGAGACCCCTACACTCCCAGAGTGCCTACTCCTCCCCCCCTTTCTTCCCTCAAATGGCCCTTCGCGCGATTGCTGTCTACGTTATGGCCCTCCCAGACTGCGGTTTTTCTTTCCCCTAACAACCTCCCCCAGTTCTGTCTGACAGGCGATTCGACCTGGTACGACGCTAATCCTCTCTCCTCCCCAGACTTCACGGAAGGACAGGACTTCCTCCCCCTCCATTCCCCCCCTTACTCCAAATTCTTAAGAAACGCCATCTTAGGCCCGTTATCGTTTTTGTCCCCCCTCTACCCCCCTGCGGAAACGCTGTTATACAGGGATCTTTCGATGTCTTCCCGTCTTTTTCTTTTACAGTTCTTGGCGGCCCTACGTCCCCCCCCCCCCAGGAGTCTTCACTCCTGTTGATCTCCCCTCGGGGTAGTCCGGCGGCACCTTTGTGATCAGCCGTCCCGATTTCTTGCGTGTCCTGAGACCGAAAAGGTTCCTCCCTCGTACATGCATCCTGCGGACTGTCCCCTCTTATAACAGTCCCAAGCTTCGATAAAGCCACACCCCTTTTGTTTCCAACTCCCAAAAGAGGTTATTTTTCTGTCTAAGTTTGTCTGATGATTATTTATCAGCAACCTTTTTTCCAGCCCAGCCTCTTCCCGACCTCTCTAATTCCAAAAACTAGCTCAGTTTTTTTGAAGTGTTCCCCCACGGCGCGCATCTGGCCGTTTCGCGTGAGTGCATCTACGTCCTTGTTACGTCATTATGTCTTTTCATCCCTACTCTTCGTCCAGGCGCTTCCTTATCTCTTTTCTTCTATCCTGTGCCTCCAGAGGATGGCTTCGTCGTCCAATTGGCGGCCCGGGCGTGAATTTTTCGCTCCCCCATCCAACCCCATTTCGTCGCGATGGACACCCTCAAATGATTCCGAGGGCTTTGCTAACCCCAAGATTTAAACCCCCTTTTGTCACCCATTTAGATTTCAGAAACTCCAAGGATACCCCCTTCCCCCTTTCTCCCTCTGCAAAGCTTCAGGATTTGGATCGTGAAGCTTTGCCTAGAAGGTCCACGCTGACTTACCCTCTCCAGTACCTCCTTTTGTCTAAGTTTTTGGGCCAATCCGGGATTACTGTATCGCTCTTTTCCTATTTTGCCAGATTTCTTCTTCTTCCCATTTGCCTATTTTTAGGCACGCCGCTGCCTCACTTCACAAAATACAAAAAAAAAGATCCCCTCCCTCCGCACCCCCCCGAACCACACTTTTATGCTCTCTCTTCCCTCTTGTTTTTTCTCTCTCTCCTTTTTCCGCTTGGTCTGTTCCCTGTCAATTTTGCCTTAGTGAGCAGCTGGTGCTCCTCCCTCCCTGATGATTCCCAACATAGGTCTGCAATCTTTGCTCCATCTCCGGAAGCCTTAACCGGATTGCACCAACTCCGGTCCCCCTTCCCTTCCCCCCAACAGGTTCTGACGGCTTTTTAACTATTGGACCGAACGCTATGAGGACTCTACTTTTCCCAACGCAGTTCGTTCGACTTCCTTTATCTTGGCCCTCTTTCTGAAAGGCCTTTTCACATTTGGTTCCAGCTTGGAGTGTCAGCCCTCCCCCGACGCCTTTTGCTGTGTCCCATCGCGCTCTTATTTGTAGTAGAGAAGGTGCCATTCTCACAATTCTTTTTTCTTTTCCTTCAACCGAATTCTTTGCCCTATCTTTCTCCTAAATTCTAAACATCCTGCAGCGTTCAGGACGGTTCTCGGCTCCTTTCTTTCAAGTGCCTTTCATTGGGGGGGGACGGAAAACCCTGTAGATGCTTCCCCACGTCCAGTCAGCCTTTTACCCCCTTCTCCGTTCATTTGTTTTTAAGCGTTTTCGCGGAGGGAACCCTTTTTCGGCTGTCCCCCAAGTAAGCATCGTTTCCCTCAAAAAGCAGATCATCTTGGATTTAACCGGTATTTTATAGATTATCAAACTTTGTTAGCATCCCCCTTCTTCCCTAGGACCGGATATAAACATCTGGCTTGTTCGCAGCCTGACTCTTGCGCTTTACTTATGGACCTCACCCCTTAAAAGTCGCGTTGATACCAGCCCATGACCCCAAGGACCGCGGTCCACCTGACCCCTTCTCGTCGGATATTTGGTGATGTACTGCTTCCTGCTGTAAATCGCACCGCCCTTTGCCTCCTGCCCTCTCTCCAAATTAGCCTGTCGAACATTGACTGGTCAAAGAAACTTCTTGGTCTTACTGAATTTCCCATCGGGTTTTGTGCCCGGGACAGACTTTTTCCGAGGTTCATCGTTGATCCTTTCGCCCGGTTGGCCGGACCCAGTTTTTATCCTTCGGTTTGTCTTCGCCTTATGGTTTTTCCCCTTTCCCATCGCTTTTTAGGAAGAGTTCTTGTTCTCCTCCTCCCCGCTTGGCTTTTTGACTTCCAGACACTCCCCGGTCGGCCACCTTGACGCCTGGTCTTGGACCGCCCCCTTGATTCGATGTCGGAAGGGGATTCCTTAACCTCTTGCTCGCCTCAATGTATTTTTATCTGAAGTCTCGTTTTTGAGATCATCATCCAATCTTCACCTTTTTCTTTGCGGGTAAAGTTAGGCAAGGCCATCATCCGACTTGCCCCCCAGGCGACCGGCAGGATGCGCAACTAGCCTGTTCTTTTTCTTCTGCTTTTTACCCCCCTTTTGAGAACGCTCTTTCCCTTTTCTTTCCCCCCCTAATTTGCAGACCCCCCAGATGGAACTCAGGTGACTAACGCTTTCCCCCATTGAATGAAGACCTCTTGATTGTGATTCCACAAAAGGTTCGCTCCTTGTAAAGATTGACGAGCTTCCTTTCAGTCCCCCTTCTCCTCACCTGCCCCGAAATGTCAAGGGTCAGGAACCGTCAGCCCAATACTTTTTTCTCGACTTCGATACCCGTCGTCGGGCCAATACGTTCACCGATGACTTGGGCCCTCCATTTCCGCCTCTTTTTTGACTGTGGATTGATTCACCCTTCCTCTTTCCTTCCCTTATGGTTTGGTTTCGTGCCGCATTTTGCGCCCTGTGTATTGCTATCCCCTAAATCTCAGCACCGGACATGCTCCCGATAAGTGAAAAATGCCAAGCATTATTCCTCCTGCCTATTCTTTAAACGCACCTTGCCTCCTTACTTTTTGTTTTTTCCCCCATAGGCTTGTTGGTAATCACTTGGAAAATAGGTCAATCCGGTTCACCGTTTGCGACCTTGATGAATCGCACTCCTTCGCAAAACTCTTGATTAGTTGTTTAACGTATTTCATCAAGCAGTCCCTACGTACTTAAGTTAGATAAATTCCTAGTTACAGTGGCATCGTTCCGTCAGAAGAGTTCTTTGTTTGCTTAGTTGTCGCTATGCAAAGTCTTGACAACCCCTTCTTGTTTAAAACAGCGACTCTTTTTCGATCGTTTGCTTCCCTTCACGCCCATTA
>Ga0179593_1457249_pt1 | contig 17193 bp, 15 predicted proteins | sample CZODoug2_1_08_16_FD_185931 | JGI IMG/M metagenome (GOLD analysis project Ga0179593, IMG submission 185931) | Vadose zone soil fungal communities from Angelo Coast Range Reserve, California, USA - CZODoug2_1_08_16fungal (PacBio error correction) | ecosystem: Environmental > Terrestrial > Soil >... | reverse complement strand
TCTCTGCCATGCTGTCGAATGACTCCAATCCTGCTAGCTTTTGAACATTCTTTCAAGTCTTACCCCCAAATTCAACGCTAGGACTCAGTCCCTGCACGAGCTAGTGTGTCTTGGGTGGAATCGATTTCTAAATTCCTGTTCCGCGTCCTTTATCGGACTACCCAAGGCCTCCTTCGACACCCTCTGATCTTGCGTTCCTTTAGAACCTCGCCCCCCCGTTTCCTTCCCTCTTTTTCCATCCCCTTCCTGCAACGCTTTTCCTTCGATTTAGAGCTCTTCCTTTTTTGTTTAATAGTCGGACTGAATTCAGGTAGCTCCGATAACTCAGTTTTCGTTATCTTCAGGTGTAAACTCTTTTCCGGCTGAGCTCTATGCGGCAGAACGTGTTTTCCTGTACAAGTTAGGGCATCGACCCCCGCCGAGAATCGGCTTGAAGCTATGCCACTTCTCGTTCTCCGTCAGAGACTAGAGATTTCCACCCCCCCCGAGGGCTCCAGTAATTGGGCCACTTAAAGTTAACCCTCCAGTTCCGGCTTAACTGAAACCCTTTCCGGCTCCGGAATGCCCCTTTTACCCCTTCTTCTAGCAAAATGGGAGGAAGTCAATGTCCTTTTATCGTTCCTCCAGGTCCTCTTCCTTGGAATGGGACCCCCTTCTTTTAAGGCCTTCCCCCCTTTTCTTGGGGAACATAGTTTGGACTTTTCATTTTCCATCATGACGCTGGCTGTTTTCTAATCTTTTTGTGTTGGGGCCCCGTCGGCCGATTTTCTCCAAGACTTATTTTTTAGCCAGTCTGTAATACTGATAATGGCTCTTTCAATCATAGAGGATACTAGAGAGGAAGCTCTCTGTTTTCCCTCTTCCAATTCTTCTTTTTTTTCAAGAGGGGTCCCAAATCGCTCACTTGGCCCTCTTTCAGATGGTTCACTTCCTTGGGCGAACCTGAGCAGAAAAATCTATGTTTTTTAATTCTTCTGTTTCCACGGTTTCTTCCTTCCCTCTCTCGTTTTACAACTTTTCCCCCCTTTACCATTGCCCTCTCTCCTTTATCTTCTTTTGAGCGGGTTTGCTTTTATGTAAAAGGCTAGTCCCCTTCAGATAGTTGGTGTCTTCGGCGTCTTTCTTCTCGCCTCGCCTTTTACCCAAACGCTTTCCAATTTTCCTTGTCGTTATCTCTCTTATGAAATAAGGTGGGTAAATACTTGCCCATACGCTGTCCAAGATCCAGCTCTTTTTTCTTTCTTCTTTTTTCACATATCCCCTCAACTCCTGTCGGCGGCGTTCTTGACTGGATTTTCTTTTTTCACAAATAAGATTTCAGGTTAAAGTCTTGCCCCTTTGCCTGTGAATCTTGGAGTAGTACCTTACCTTCCTTTTATCGCCGTTTACCTTCTTTGGCTTCAACCCAGCCTTCGTGGGCTTATTTCCCTGGAGCCAGCACCTTTCATCCTCCTTCGGTATTCCGCTTGTGGGAAAACCCCTGTTTACACAAACGCCTCCCCATTTTTCCCTTCACAGTGTGCGTTTTCCCCCAATTCACCCTTCCCGTTTCCCAAGCCCACGGCGCTATTACAATTTCGGACCCTTATCAAATTTCATGATGCCGGTTTTAGAGCCCTCGCATTCCCAGCCAGGCTGCCCTCCCCCTCGAACTTCCTCCCCCTCCCTACGTCCTCACCGACCCAACGCTCCCCCCCTTTAGCTGGCGTCCCTTCCATTTCACCCATGGCTTTTCGGGTGGGCGGCCCTTTCAAGCGAGGATTCTTACTCTTTTTCCATTTGTACGGCGCCTTCCCTTCTGCCTTTTTTTCCCTTCAGGATTACGTTTATATCATTCTTGTATCCCCCGGTACCGGCCTTCCCTTCGTGAAGATCTCGTTTTTATTAACGCACTTTTCTCTTTATTCAGCGTTGATTTATTCCTCCTGTCCTATTAAGCCATGATTTTTCCACTGATGCGCTAGCCCTTCCGAAATCCGACGTTTTTCTAGCTGAAGGTGCTCCTTCCCTTTCTGTCTCCAGGAACTCCGGCTCGGTCCCCCCGACTCGTTTTCTTCTTCCTTTTGTTGAGGCATTCTCTTGTGTCCTCCTTTTCAGTCGTATCCGAAACCTCTTTCTTTTCCTCAAGTCACCGTTTCCAGCCGTCACCTCCCTCCTTGAGATGAACTTTTCCTCCCGCCAGCGCCCTTAAAGTGTTTTCTTCCACAACCCCAGATATCGTCCTTCACCATCGATTGCCGGTTCGCTAACGCACCCCTCTTCTTTCCACCCGAGACCTTCCTTTTATCGAGCTTCCGAATCCTTTTTCCCTGAAATACTTCTGGAAAGGCGGTTGCTCGGATAACCTCATCTTTCCCCTTTACCTGTATGTGAAGCCTTCTGCCCCATTCCACCTTTTAAGAACTAGTATGGCTTAGGATACTAAGCTTGCCATCCCCGACGCCTTTTCTGATTGAAAAATTACTTGGTCTGGTATTCTATACTTCTGGTGCTTTCCCTTCTGGCCGGTTTCGGAGAGTCTTCAGGAGTCAGGGACTGCTCCGATGAGCCCGCCTTTCCTTCAATTAATGAAACTTGGCTGATTAAGCCTAAAGAGACTGACTTTCGTGGATGAAGATTGGTCTGGCTGTCGATTCCCTTTTTTCCAGGTAGGTCGTACTTGTTGCAGTGGTTTTTAAACTCGTTGGTAAACAACACTGCCGAAGCCGATAGGTTCCTTACAAATCCCGAACCAAGGAGGGTTTCTGGTTCTTACCAATTACTCTCCTCTGAAAGTGGGGGCCGCCCTCCTCCACGGACAAAAGGTTTTCGAAACCCATGAGTCCATACCCGATGCTATCCTTTCCTCATGCAGATGCCCGAGCTTGAGGTCTTTTATACCTTAGTTTTCCCTTCAGAAAAAAGTCTCCTGTTATAGTGTGAAAATCCCTGTTCAATGTTTGGTCACATCCGGACATCCCCCCCTCCGACCCTCCAAATCTTGACATTGTCTCGCGGATGATCCGAATCCTTCCTACCTCAGAACATGAGACCACTAACCGGACGCACATCCCCCTTCCAACTCACTCCGCCATTCCGCTTTTTCTCCTTGGACCTTTCCGGGTCTGGGTTAGCTATTGATTCCTCTTTCCCTAGGTCGCCCTCAGTCAATTTTTACCCATATGGATGCGCAATATTTCGACCGCATCTAACTGCCCAAGCTCTTCGTTCCCCTTCGCAATTCAGTCCTTTTTTGCCCGCTCTCCCTTTTTGTTTTGGTTTGACCTCGTCTTTCTTCCCCCTTCTGTTTGGAGCTATTTATGCCAGCCTCCCTGTTATCCCTTTTTTTTTGCCCCCCCAATCCTGCGTTGGTACGCCTCCCTGCCCATGAAAAGACCCCCTCCCATCCCTGCACCGCCAGTCGAAATGATTTTTTTCACTGCACCTCCTCTTTTGCAGCTCCAGTTTGTCACTTGACCCCTCCACTGCCGGCCAGCCTAAACCCTTCCTCTCTTTCGCCCCAACTCCCATTTCGATCCTCCCCATTTGCATTTTCTCGCCCTCGTATCTCGGTTGTAGTTATTTTTAGCCTGAAAGGCTGGATGTCCCTACCCCCCCTGCAATGCCCCAGTTGTTTTCCCTTTCTTGGTACATCTCCTATTGCTGCCGGTATTAGCCCTTCCTGGGTCATGGCAGCCGATTCAGAGCGGTTTGTTTTTTGAGACCTGCTGCCCTCCCAAATTTTCGTTCCAATAACCCCCTGCTTCTCCTCCCTTACCCGGTTCTCCACCCGTTACTAGACCCATCCTCTGGACTGCCCATGAAGACTTCGACCGGCGATACACTTACCCGACCACGCCTCCTTCCCAGACGAATAAGGTTTTCTCCTTTCGTCCATTGTTTGCTCGACTTGACTTTCCTTCTTTTTTTCAGCGTCTTTCAACCAGACTCATTAATGGACATCCCTGGTGTCTGCTACCCTGTTCTGGCTTCAAAGGACCTCCTCCGTGTATAGAAATTTTCTGATCCCCCCTCGATCTCCCCCCTCTACTCTCTCTTCCTTGACGTTTTTAGTGACATGCATGTTAGAAGAGTTGATAAGGTTGCATACCGGCGAGCCTTCTATGTCTTCTAACCGCGCCTGGCGATGACCCACCTTCTTCTCGTGGTTTTCTCTCTATTGTTAAAGTCCTGCTGAGGAAGTGCTCCATCGGTCTGTTTTTTGAACCCACCTGTCCCTTCACCTCGAAATCCTCTGCGACAATTCAGAGGCCAGTTTGATTCGAGGGTTTATCCCTCTTCCGGGTGGAGCTATAATTCTGTTTGCATCACCTCTCACCCCAGGCTTTCCTCGGATAGTGAAAAGCCTTTCTTGGAACCGACGCTCAATGCATTTGGTCCCTCAGCCAATCTCTCCTTCACCCGATTGAAGTCCAGTTTCTTTTTGCCTGCACTTGATTTTCCTCCTTGTTTGCGTACGTGATTTAATGGAATCCCTCGTTTCTTTTCCCCCCAACCCCTCTTTCCGTTTTCCCTACCTCTTTCGTTTTGTGCAGAGCTCCTTGTGGATTGTCACTTCTAAGCCCCTCCTTTGAACCTTTTCTTCTATGCCGGCTGCTTTTTTTGATATGAATTTACCCCCCACCCCCGAGGGAGTCTTTTCACCCACTTTTCCTCACAGGGTGAACCCGTTCAGGATTCCAGCTTTCGGCTCCTTACAACACTTCTCCCGCGGCGCCCACAAGTTCTTATCTCCAATTTCTTCCTATCGTTTTTTCTGCTCTTGCCATTCTGGGGACCTCTTTTCAAGGGCCTTTTTGGTTTAAACATCTTCTTGGCACATCCATCCTTGATGCTGGCCGTTCCTCTTTGTGCTTTTTCTTTTCGAATTTGCGAGATGTAAACTTGCTGCGATTCATTCTTTTTAAGTAATTGACTCTCCGCAACTTTTTATCTCTCCCTCTTGAACGAGACCTTCTTCCCTAGCCTTGTCCCCAAAGAATTAATTCCTTTTCTCTTTGGTCAATGGAAGAGAGTGGCGGTAACATATTCCTTTGCCACAGATATGTGCTCGCCCTCCTTTTTCTCCATGCCCTGAGAGGATTCCCTTAATGTCTGACCCCCCGACCAGATCCCATTCGACCGGTTGCGGTCTGGAGAGGGAGGTTCAAGGTTACCGCAGTTTTCAGTTGCTGCCTAGATTCGCTTTTTTCTCTTTTTTTTTTTTTTTGTTTTTTCCTTTTTTTCGAGATTTACCAATTCCCGTTTTTTTCCCTGGTCGACCCCGCGCCTATTCCAGCCGACTAACCCCACACTGACAGGAGTTGGTCTTCCCCGACCCCCTCCTAGCTTCTTGGTCTCCCAATGGCCCACGATCTTATTCCTTCTGGCTTTTTTGATCAGCCTTTGATGGCCAAATTTCGCTACTTTTTTTAAGTATTCCATCGTGCATCGTTTCTTTTTTTTCTTCTTTTTAGTAGCGCTAAAGGAGGTGTGGGTGAGTATAACTTCTCCCCTTTCGTTTTTCTCTCCGTGGATAAGCGAGCCCCTCCCCGCGTCCGTTTTTCTTCTTTGTTGGGTACCCCCGATTTCAACACCGCCTCAAAGAATACTATTTTTTTAGTTTGACTCCCAGTATAATTCTTATCCCAGCAGTCCCCTCTGCCCCTGCTATGGACCCCCGTTCCGGCTCGCGAACCCAAGGGCATGAATTCCCGTCCCGATCTTTTTTCCCCAGAAGTCTCGGCCTGTTCCTTCCGTAGGCTGCCAACCGTTGCCCCTTCCCCCCGAACCTGAGATCCCCCCCTTTCCGTTTGTTTCCCCTTTAATTGCCCCCACTGCGTCGTCGTTTGCCGTCCCCTGTCGTGCTGCTCCGTTTTATTGTCGCGGGTTGTAACCTTTGTCTGCGTCCTTCACCGGAAACTTCCTTCTTTTGGTGTCTAATAGTCTCTCTCTAATCGCCGAGACTGTCTTCCAATCTCAGTTAACGCAGTTCGTCCCCTCCTTTTTTCTTTGCGTTCTGGCTTCAGAAGTGTCTGCTGTTTTTCTTTCCTCCGTCCAAACCCCTTCTCTTTTTTTACGTGTCGTTGTCCTCAAGTTAGGTAGTTCCTTTCTCTACTCGCGGTATGTTTTTTTCCCCGAGTTGTGTATGACCCTTCCTCTGCCCTGGCGCAACTCTACTATGTCCTCACTCTTCTTTTCTGAGAGTCCGAGGGGCGCCTGAAATCAATACACCAGCGTTTTTTGGTCCCTCCTAGGTCCCCCCCGTCTCGCAGTCAATTTCCCCCCCCTTTAGGCCTCCACCTGCCCGCCTCGAAGTTTTCTTACCAACCTTTCCCTCCAGTCCCTTCGTTAGAGGTTACGCTTGGATGCGGTCCAGGAACCTTTGAATGCGTTGTTTTTCCTTCCCTTCCTACATGGCTAAGAAAGGTGGAGCTCCTCTCGACCCGTTTTCCCTCCTGTGTAGATTTGTCTTCATCCGATCAAAATTTAACACCTTTTTTTCATCTTTATGCGTTGATAGACGTCTCAAAACCATTATTTTATGTTTCATGTCCCTTTAGTCTCCACCATTACTTCGGTCGTGCCCCCTTTCGGTGTTTGCCTGTTCTGTCTGCCACTTTTCCCCGTCTTGCCGCCTAAGAATCTGCCGCCGCGTGCTCACGACTTGTACCAGAATTTCCTTTCCTTGTTTTCATCATGTCACTTTTCCATAGCTCTGGTTTCCGCTGTTTTTATTTCCCGCCCCTTGCGCTGCCTGTGACTCGGTCCTTTGCGTTTTTTCCCCTTCCTGGTACCCAACATATCGCTTTTTGCTGAGAGTGATAAATCGCTTCTCCACTGTCAGAATCCACACGTTACGTTTCTCGGTTCCCCACTCCTGGCGGTCAGGAATCTTTCCTGACCGCTCACCCCGGAATATTGTCCGTACCCCCTAAAGGTAATCTTTTTTTTTTGGCTGCTTATCCCCCTCCCCGCGCCCCTCGCCCCACGAGTTTTTGAGGTCTTTCATCTTTAGACCAATTCCTGAATTGTTCCCCCCTCAATCCAGATGGTCCCCCTGTCCCCCCCGGGTTCCCCCCTCTCGTCCCCATTTTTTAAAATCTATGGAATTCCCTTTTACGCTGCGGCTCGCAAGTGTTTTCCCCCATCTCTCCTAGCACCCCTTCCGATGACGTTGCCCTCCCTGTCCGAAGACCGACATCTTCTTCCTTCGTCCAAGTTTTAAATTTTTATTGGGTTCCCAATTTCTCCGGTACTAGGTAGATTGGCACTATAATGTCACCCATCATCTTTTGTTTCAAATTTTAGCGTTTTTCCCCTTCCTTTTTGCAGCCTGCTTTGTCCCGCCTTGTAAATCCTTAATTTGGCAGCCATCGCCCGCTTCTTCTCTGGAGAAGAATCTCTTTCACATCCCCCTTTCCTGTAGTTCTCAGGCTCTTCTCCTCACAGGATGTTGAACCTCCCCACTAAAACAAGAGGATGTCCCCCTTCAAAAAGGACCCGATGTTGCCCTTACCTCCCCATTTTCATTTCTTTGCCCCCTCTTTTTGCCCGGTCCTACATATGCAATTCTCTGCCCAAGATGTTTCTTCAATTCCTTAGAAAAGTTGTCCCTTCTTTTCTCATTCCCTCTTTCGTAGTCGTCCCCCCCTTAGGGTAACTATTTCCCCTAATGCCCCCTTTGCACTTTACTACCTCTTCACTCTATAGTGATTCTTGCCCTTTTGCGCCGGGCACTTTTTTCTCGTTCAGCTTTTCGCTCTCCCGGTCTTTCTTGTTCCAACAAACAAGATCCCCTGTCTTTGCCGTACTTAGTGCTTTCCCCTCGGGTACCCACGTTACACGTATAGAAACTTGATTCCATTGTTTTCCCATGACCAACCCTTCCTCCTTGATTACCCTTTCCACGCCGTTTCCGTTAAACGTCGATATAATTCAGATGTTTTCGTCGTTCGATTGGCTGTCTTTTCCCCCCGGCCTCCCCCCTGTTTATTCGGTTGGTTTTTTTTTTCCTGAGTTTATAAGCTCTTACCTTCTGTTTACCTCAATGGTCCTCCCTGCCGCCCCGAATTCCGCGTTCACTGTGTATTCCTTCTTCCCCCCCTCCTTATCCGTCTCCCTTTCCTTTTTCGCTCGGTTGTCGACGGGTGCATCTTTTTCCCTCCCTGGGGACAGATTTCCCCCCCCTCGCCGCCTGCGATGAAACAATCCTCTCCCCCCCTTTGGTGGCTATTTTTTTTGTGCCAGACAGGAAGATCACCCCCTCTGTCTCTTCGGCTAAAACATGTAAGGCATTCGTCTTTAACGATGCCCTCATCCGTCACCAAGACTGCGTTTGATGTTTGGAGAGAAGATTCGCGACTAAAAACCTTTGAGTTTTTCTCATTTCCGTTCTCCCCACTTTGCTCCACACCCCCCACCCCCCAAACACCCCCCCCCCCCCCCCCCCCCCCCCCCCCCCCCCTTACGGTCCTAGTGATCGTCCCACCCCTTCCCAGAGTATTCCAGTAATGAAGTCCATCTGCAAGTTAGCCCTCCCCGGATCACCTGAGTAGATCATTACGTTCTTTCGTCAACGGCTTGAATTCCAGTCCTCCCCTTCGGCTTCATGGGCATGACCCCTCTCTTCTTAAATGGTACTTGATAACAGCTTGCCCTAACTCAGCCGGGGGCATTTAAAGTTTGTGCTATTGAATTCTTTAAGAACTCCGTCTCCACTAGGATTTGCGCTTGCAGGTGAGTTTGTCCGACCGGCACGCGCGTAGTATTGGAAACCGTAACAACCCTGGTTGCCCCCCTTCCTTACCTGCTTCAGGCCGAACTTCCTCCCTTTTAAGGACGACCCTGCTGCTTACCGGCTCCCTCCCTTTGTTCGAATGAATTTGGATTCATGACCTCTAGGTTCCTCACTTGCGCTGGTTTGTCGGGAAGAGTCAACGTTATACGGATCCCGTTGTTCGTCCCCCTTCGTAGGCAAATTGGTGCATCATTTTTTGTGTCGATGACGGGTTGGTTGTAGTTTCATCTGTCTTAGCAATATTGTGCTCCCGGATAATACTGGATCCGGCTTTCCCCCCCCCGTCCAGCGATCCTCCCCTCTCTCACAATTTGGCTTGGAACTCCCTGCCCTCTGCTTTCAAAGCTGATGAATTGCCTTCCCGTATCTAGGCTTGTTATGAAGTTTGCATGCTCCTCCCCCAGATATGTTTTGAACGCTGCCAGCGACCCCGGCTGGTCTCCATTTCCCCCTTTCTTTTATCCCAATGACATTTCCACCCTTGTGATCGAACGGATTCTGTCGGCGGCCTGGGAAGTCTTCTTTTTTTCGGTTTTTTGTCGGCTTTTTTCGTCCCCCTTCTAGCCGCTCTCCACCTGTCCATGCCTTTTTTCTCCGAGGTCATTGACCCCCTCCCTTAAGCCCCCTGGCCTTTTAACAGATCCGCTCCGTGAAGTGCTTTTTTGTTTCTTCCATAGTCTCAAGTATCCTGTTCTCTTTCACCCGCGGGATGGAAATATCAGTTAAGGACCTTTTATATGCTTTCATGTAGTGCATTTTTTTCTTCCTTTCTTTTGTCCCTGTTTCCTCCCGAGACGTCCTTTGGGGTATTTAAGTTCCTCTTTATTGTAAGCAAACTAGTCGGTTCTGTTGCCTTGTTGGGTACACCTGGTCCCCCCCCCCATGACTCCCCCTTCTCTTATTCACTCTTCCTTGCAGCAAATTAACCCCTCGGGTGCATGAACTGCCTCAACATTAAAAGACTCGCCATCCCCCCCCCTGGCTCATGGACGTTCTCTCCTCGCGTAGCAGAAAGTTCCTCGCGCCCCGGCTACACCCGCGCAATGCCCGAAACAATTCTCTTTGACCCCTCTCCTCTTGTCCTCTCATTTCCCAGCTCCGGTGTTTCAAAGTTGATTTCCGCCGAGCCTGCCCCTTTTTCTTTTTGGTCAAACTGTGTAGTTCGCTTACTTTCCCTCCTCTCCCTTTCGTTCGTGTAAAGCAGCATTCGGTCACCGTAGTCTTCACCTTCCTGGTTACGCCTTTCTTCCTTTCTGGGCGTCCACTCTACTAGACTAACCGCCCAGATGGTGAATTCCTTCTTCTCTTTTTCCTGCCAACTTCGCATGCATCTGACCGTTTTGATCAGCCTTACTTGCAGTATTTCCCGCCCTCGCTTGGTATGACAGGTCATGGAGAACACTCTCTATCCTCCCTCCAGTTTTTTTGTTGAGTCATCTGATTCGATTCGCCCTAATCAACAAGAGATCTCGCCTCCCCCCGGACCTAACAGTTAGCCTTCCTGCCTCCACCAGAGTTTCCTTAACGATCTGTCATAGAAGTGTTGTGACCAAGATCATTCCCGTCCCCTCGCTTCCCTTGTTTCTCTATGCCCCCCTTTTCCGCCCCTTCATTTCGAACTTTGAGTCCTCGATTCTTGCAGAAATGCCTTTCGTTTTCCCGTCCCTCTTCCTCGTCCTGTGACCCTTTTCCTTCTGCAGGATGTTAGTGAGCTTTTACAACTTTCATAACCGGCTTTGTACCTTTTCCCCCACCGTTTCGCAGTTGGCTGCATGTGCCGGGGAAACTTTCTTTGTGCGTTCCATATTTTCTGGCCCCCCGGTAAGGTGACTTCGATCCCTTATGACCCCTCGATACTTTTTGAGCCCGCGCTCATAAGCTATTATTGTAACGCTTCTTTTCGTAATTATCCTTTTTGTAATCTATTCCTTGGTGAATTTTTCACCCCCCCCTGACGCAGGCCTGTTGATTTCTCTATCTGGCCACGGCGTGGTAAAAACCATCCCAGCAGCCACGGCCTTGATGTTGATTTTTTCTTTCTCCCTCTTTTCCTCAACTGAAAACCCCCGTTTTTCTGACCGCCTTTACCGAATTCCCTCAGTGACCTTCTTCGATTTCCCCAGGAATCTTCCCTTTCTTAAACGTTTAATTTACCTCTTTTGCTTCGCTTCCTTGACCACTCCGAAATCCGACGAGCTTGTATTTGAGATAGTCACTCTTCACCGGCTGATGACTATGTGCCCCCCCTTTCAAAATTCAACCCCTAAGAGTTTTAGTCTCCGACATTTTACCCTTAGAAATCGTTTTTCGAGACCTAACTCTCCCGCCCCAGCCTACAATTCGCAGAGGCCTAATCGGACGGTCAATCCTCCTGAAGCTCCCATCCGATTCCGGTAGACCCTTGTGCCAATTGTCTCCTTAGGGCCCTCAAGTCTGTCTTCCCCGCATGGTACCTTTTACGATGAGACGTCCGGTAAAACATATCTTTTTCTCAATTTCGACTCATATTAAATTGAAGATCTCCCTTCTTACTTCTGCTTCCCTTTTCATCGGTGCTTTTTGCCCCTTCTTCCTCAGATTGCGGTCGTTCATCCCCCCCGCGTCATCTTTCTCTTTGGATCGTCTTTCTCTTTCTGAAGAAGCATTTGAGGTCCAATCACGGCGTTGAAGATTAGTTATCCCATTATCCCCACTACATCACCAACGATCCTCGTCACCCGCTCCCCATGGAACCCCATTGATGCAACGACGGTAAAACAGAACGAGACTTCTCCTTGCCGATCTTCGCCGCCTTTTCGTCCGTCTCTGACCCTATTGAGTCTCTCCCCCCCTCTCCATTTTTACTTCCGCTTTTCTGTATTGTGTGCCTTTGGGCTTCCTTCCCGGGCATTTCGCTCCGCGGGCCACCCGTTCCAGTGCCCCCCCCTTTTTTGTCTCAGTCCTCCCTTGTGTTTCCATCTTAGTCGCGACGTCTTGACGCCGTCCCCGGTGTGAAGAGTGTCTCCGCCTTTGCTTTTGCAACTTCCTTCCCCCACATCACCCCTTTATCGCATTGACTGCTCTTTTACCGACCAGCTTTCCCCCCGACCTGCTCAATTTTTCGCAGGCCCCGAATCACGTTCGTCCCTTTGCGTGATACGAAGATGACAACCTACCGTTTCCCCGTAAACTGACGTCGAGAGAATTGAAGCCCGTTGCGTCGTCCCTATTGCGGAGCCATTCATTCCTTTTTCCCGTTCTCCCAGGCGATGGTCCACCTTCCGATTCAGAGGTTTCCACTTCGGGCGGTGAAGGGTGGATGACTGCCCTTGACGCGCGCCCTTTTGATCTTATCCTCCCGATTCCCCCCCACCCGCGACGCGAGGACCTTCCCGTCTTGCTTGACATTCAGTCTACGAGTGGCCCGCCTTTCCCTTTCAACTCCGGCATGGCTCTTTTTGGTCGATCCCTTCCGCGCCTTTTTAAACCATTTCTCTCTCCCCCCCTTTTGTTGTTTTTTGAGATCTAGGTTTTTCACGGCCATGCATGATTTACGATGCTCGTCGGCTTTTTTTTGAACCGTTAATGCAAAGAGCAACTGCCATTTGAGACATCCGTCACGGATCTCTCGCGGGTGGACAGTCCTCTATCACCTTCGCCCCGGTCTTTCTTGCGGCATCCACTTTTCGTTCCCACGGTCGTACTATAGTGCCGTTTTCCTCCCCCCTCCTTGTCTAAATCCCCTGCCCTGGCTGCCGGCGCTATCCCGCCATCTCTCCCTAATCCCCCCTCTTTGAAGGGTCGCCGCTTCCGTAAACGGTTGCTGGTCATCGTCCCCGGTATCAAAGTTCGTTTATTTTATGGCCTCGAGTTTCCTCTCCCTGGCCCAGCTTTCCGGCGCAGGCTCAAGGTCCCCGAGCAAGTGGTTAGTTGACCATGGCACAAGCCACCGCTTTTCCCTAGGTCCCCCTTCACCTCACCTTGCGCCGGCCTGGGTTTGGGGGTGGGGGGGGCATCGACTACGTTTGGGACACCACGGGCTTCCCTAATACCCCCTGGGAAAATTCACCGTGTTTTAACCGCCCGTGAATCCCCTCATTTCAGGCTACCTACGCCAGAGAAAGGAATACCGCGAAATGGGTTTTTTTCCCCTTCCCCTTGATTTCTCATCGTTGTTCTCATCACCCCCCTTTCGAGGGCTTTGGCTTTCCGTGCACCGGAAAGTTCCTACCCCTCGGTTTCTGGTCTTCACCTCGTGCGGGCCAAATTCCATCCTCTTTTTTTTTCTGTTTCCTATGATCGGTTGTGCTGGTCGGTTTGCAGCCGATCGTAAACGTCCGTTCTGCAAGGGATCCTCTTCTCCTTGTCGGCTTCTTTTCAATCACATAGAGCGATTCACTCTTCTTCGATGGCTCTGAAAGAGGCCCCCGTCACGTCAAGCGGGGTGCCAACCTGCGACGGTTCCCAGCTCAAGCGAGCTTTGTTCCTTCCCACTTTCGGTAGTTGCTTACAAAGACCTTCTGTGAACTGCGTCCCGCGTCCCGCGAAGATTTTGTACCCCTTCTTCCCCCCCCGTCATTCCCCCCCATCGGGATTGACCCAATGCCATGGCCCTTCCCCTGAGAGAAACGGACTTGTTTATTGGGTTCTTCTAAACTTCTTTCCATTTTGTGCTCCCCCCCCTTCCGCGATTTTCTAGTTCTTCTCGGCATCTAGCTTCTCAAACGCGTCCCCATTTTAAAAATAGGTCGGCTCTGTGACCATCTGGCTTGTGCACCCCTTTCCCGTTTCTTTCGTTCCCCTGTCCGTGGTGCCCCCTGCGCCGATTTTTTTTTATAGCATAAAGTCGTTTGTGCTGCGGGTTGTTATCCTCAGCGGATTACATCCCCCTTCTTTGTTTCAGACACTGGAGTCTGTCTTCACTTTCGTCGCGCCTTTTTTTTTTTGGTTTTCCAGCAAGAGACCAAAGTTCGTGGGATTCGGAGACCAATCAAACCTCCCCCTCTCGCCGTTTCGTTCATTTGGTACCACCGTCCTTAACCCCCCCTCAGTCGAACTTCCCCCCTTGCCTTGGCGTCGTGGCGCTTCACCAGCGGGCAAGATCCAAAGCGTCCGTATGACCCCTTAGGAATTTCGAGACCTCCACCCCTTTCCTTGAATGCATCGGCTTTCGCGCCTCAGGGATTCCGACGGATATAGCATCGTCCTTTCCCTTCGACCCACCCTCCCCCTCACCTTCCAACTTCAAATGAGCCGCGCCTTTTTTTTTAAGCTTTTTCCTCTTCTTTCACCATGGTCGCGTGGGCAATGTCTTCGATGCTTTCCTCAGGGTTCCTTTTTGTGCTAAACTTTTTCACGGTCACACTCCGCTTCATTCCAGTCTTAAGTGGCTCCTTTTCTGATCCCCTCTTCCTCCTCTTAAAAGGCCTCTTTATTTTCTCGATGACCATCCTTTGGTGGTTTCGTAAATAACTCTGGTCCTGCGCTGTTTCGCGCTGATGTTTTCTCAAAAAGGTTCGATTCCTTTTCTTTACGTCGCGTGTTCTCTCTCTTCGTTCCGAGCACGGTGTGTATTTCGCCCCCACCCCTCGGTTATTGGATCAATGGAGCTGACTGGGCGCACCTTATCTCATCTTTTTCCAGGTTGTTGTTGTCCGCGATCGAGGTTTTGCCTTCCTGCTCCTTCTCCGACCAGCCCTGTTCTGTTTCTCACATTTCCTTTTCTGCTCCTCGCTACCACGCGACATGGACGGACAAATCTTTTTTTTCGTCCCGTTGTTGAGACCACTATCCCTCCTTAATTTGGCGGTTTCGCTACTTGAAAGTTTTCTAACGAAATTATATCAACTTTCCCATATCGATATTTTTCCTCCCTTCTCCTGGCTTGGATCTTTCTTCTTTTACCTAAGACTTCTTTATACACGTCCTCTTGAATGACTTCTTCTCCTGAAGAGATTCCCCCTTTACCCCCACCGCTTAATCAATATATAGTTTTTTCCCTAAGTGGTCCCTTGCCACCGAGACTAGTGGTTTTAAATACTTGGGACCCCTTCCTGGGCGGTTTTTCTGTCTTTTTCCTTCGGGCTGTTTTCTCCCTTCTGCGTTGTGAAGGAGGGATTTGGAATATTTCTCTCCGAGTCTTTCATTCCCTTGCAATGTTCTTTCGCGCATTCCGGACATTGTCAGAGCGACTCGTGAGGTCATGCGTTGGTGTATTCCCCCCCTTCCTAGACGTTTTCAGCATTAATTCATTTAGTTGTTTGTCGTCCCTGTTGACAACAAAGCAAGCAGCTTGACTCAGAGAGTTTATTAAAGACAATCACCTTCAACGAAGCCCCTTCAGGGTTCTCGGTCTCCCACCCCCCCCCCCAACCAGATTGCCTGCGCGACGAACGAATTCCTCACCCCCCTCTTTCAAAGGAAATGAGCCCGTTAGTAACCCCCTCGGATTTGTTCCCCCCCCCTACACTGCTGTCACCTTCCACCCCGCGCACTCAGACAAGAGGATTTAACCCCGTGCCCATCTCAAGAGATTCTCTTTTTCCCCCCTTTTCCCCCTAAGGTGCCATGGGATCATTGAACATCCTTCTGTTCAAAATCCCCCTTCTCCTCCCAACCGACCCTTCCTAAACCTCATGGACGTTTGAGCGCGGCTCCTTCCGAGATCCCCGCTCCTCCCCCACTTCGCTGAAGTGCAAATATATTGCCCGGTTCTCTTCAATAAGACCCTTACACCCCGATTCCGGTCTTCGACCATTTTCTATCGTTTTGCCCCCAACCGTTTCCTCCCCCGAGATTGATGCAGCACCGGTCCTTATATTTCCGCTTGTTTCTGTCTACGTTCACACTATTGGGTACTGCAATATTTCGCCCTTTCTTCCATTGCCCAAGGCTCCCCCCTCTCGTGCGCCCCTTCAGAAGGTCTTGGGCTTGAAAGATTTTTTGGCTCGTTCCCCCTCCGGCGGCGCATTCGCTCTCATTTATCGGCTCAGTTTTATTGAAGAAAGAGAACCAGTTCTTTCTCCTGTTCAACTTTTTTCCCCTCCTTCGCAGACAAGGTTTCCCAAGTCTGCACCCACCGCATCTGGCCCCACCCGCTTTTTTTGCCTTGGATGTTCCATTGCACGAAGTTTTGCCTGAATCCCGTCTCCGTTAGCCCCTCGAATCCCGCCCACATTCACTGCAATTCGCGCCGATGATTCTCCAAACTATATAGACTCATCCTGTTCCTCTTTCCCACCTTGAAGTTTCCCTTGCCCCCCGTGGTCTTCTCGGTTTTCCCTCTGCTTTTCGTTTCGGAGCGTTTTTCTTTGCCTTCCTCTATGGGAGGAACCTTTCTTTCAGTGCACCCCCACTTTGGTTAAGTCCGCACTCGTTTTTTCAATCTTTAGCCGCGGTTGCCTGCGCCGTGCCAAGTGTGCGCCTGCCCTCTATTGGCTTTCTTTCCAGTTTGCCCATTCCCACCGGCTCTTCCTTCTTTATGCTCCCCTCCTTTAAGCTTGGACCAAACGGGAATCGAAACGCTCGTGCAATTCCAATGAAAGTGTCCGACCTTTCGTCGTTGACAATAGTCCGTCAGACGTTCTCTCCGGACTCAAGGTTGATTCGCAGGGTCTTTTGCTGAGGCAAACAGAAAGCATGGCATGGCGGCGGCGTTCGTCCCCGTGGTCATACTCTCGCCCGAGGCGTCACCGCGACCTTTTTTCCTGGCTACGCTTCTTTCGCTAGGAGCTCTCGGTTGCCCCGCCGTTATCCTGATTCCACGCGAAAGATTCTGGCTTCGGCACCCTTTTTTCACATGAATTCGCCGAGTTGCTTTTTGCACTGCACAGCCGTCAGAGCATGCGGGCGAGCACTTCCCGCTCCCTCTCTCCATCTCCCCCTCTTTTGTTGTTGAGTTTTTCTTTTGTTTTCATTTTTTGTTTTCCGAATCGACATCTTGCTTTCGTCGGAAAGGTACCTGCACCCGTTCACCGCAACGCGGCGACTCATGCCCGCCTTGCCCCTTTCAGGTATCGTTTGGACTCCTCCCGATCATCACCTCCCGGCGCGCTCCTTTTCTCCCTTATCCCATTCTCCGTAAACCCATTTGTATTGAGGTATGCCCTCTCCCTTCGGTAACCTGCCTCCTGAAATGGTGCTTCGCCCGATTTCAGAACTGAGACCCCCTTTTCCTTAGATCCTTCTTCTCCAGTGCTCATTTTTCTTCTCCCTCCGGTCGGCTCCATGTTATTCCTCGCTTTTCTTCCTGACATGGGGTATTCCCCTTTTCCGGCGTTTTCTACGAAGGCTTCCCCCCTCTAGGGACTTTTCCTCATTTCCTCCCTAAAACCGCCTCCGCCAACTCTGCTTGCCGGAGCCCCATTGCTTCGCTTCATTCTTGGATATCGTCTGCCCCACACGAGGAGCGGCCCCCGTAATACTCTTTTTGGATT
>Ga0179593_1439782_pt1 | contig 17193 bp, 18 predicted proteins | sample CZODoug2_1_08_16_FD_185931 | JGI IMG/M metagenome (GOLD analysis project Ga0179593, IMG submission 185931) | Vadose zone soil fungal communities from Angelo Coast Range Reserve, California, USA - CZODoug2_1_08_16fungal (PacBio error correction) | ecosystem: Environmental > Terrestrial > Soil >... | reverse complement strand
ACTCCGCATCGATTTTTTCACATCAACACGATCCCCTTTTTTTTCTTCTCCTCCAAATCAAACCGCGCGCTCCCCCCCTGCCCTTCTGCCAGCCACCATTTCCTCCCAAAGTGCAACACGTTCTATCCGCCGTACGTGGGTGTTGGCTTGCTCAACTGTGCCGCTTCTTATATGCTGATCTAGCTGGTCAGTCTCTGGCTATCACACTTGCCAGTGAGCCGCGAAAGAGCGTAACTCCTGCGAAACGGCGTCTTTTCAGTCAATTTACTCTCCCCTTTGCAGACCGGAGCGGTCACCTCTTTGACCGCTATGTTCGCATCGGGGGGGCAACCGCACCAATGAATTTCTAAGGGATCTTTTAACCGCTGATTGGACTCCACTGCGGGACTGAAAGCGCCGTTCAACGGTCCGGTGTCCCCCTCTAGTAGGCGATGATGTGGGAAGATGGACCCCCAGCGCTCCCCTATCCTCTGCCTTTCGAACCACCCCTGCGCCTGGTGCCCTTCCCCCAATTCATCGGGCAGCTCCTGCGTTGCTGAATATTTTTCGATTTGAACGCTCCTTCGATCCTCTGAAATTCTCTTCTGTTCCGGACGATGAGGTGGTGTTAGGTCCTCCACTTTTGGCCCCCTCATAACTTACTTCCGAGATGGTAGGAGTTCATGTTTCGTCGAAACGGCTCAGTTAGAATCTCTTTCACCTCCCTCGTCACTGGATTCCTTCTACTCCTTTTTTTTTTTCCTCCCACTACTTGTTTGCCGTTACCCGGAAAGGTTTCTCCCAAGGCGTTGCTACGCAATGTGACGGTGGGGGAGATAGCGGATCTTCTGGTTTAGATATGAGCCTCGTTCCACCACACGTTTCCCGTCATTGGCACAGGCCGTCTGTCCTTTTTCCCCCCCTTAAAGTTTCGAAACTCCTGATTCCCCCATCGCTTACCAGCCGCGATCTGTCCCTTAGCTGACCTTTTTTCCGTCTCAATAGGGAAGCCCTGATCGAGACCGGTGCTGATCGAAACGTAGACCCTCCAACCCCCCTTTTCCCCGGCCACCTTTGCACGCCGACCTCAGTTTCTGACTGCGACATCTCCGCGCCTCTCTTTTTCCGATCGAAGTCGTTGACGGCCAGATCCGGTCAATGAGAAATCCCGTCGCTCTCCCGCAGAGGGGAGTTGGTATTCGCGCTTGAGATTTAGGAGGAGTCCAGTCAGCTAGCCTGACGTTCCCATCGAACGACTCTACCCTTCCTAGCGTTGCCTGTTTAAGCGACATTGTCCTTTTTTGTCTAGGCACCCAGCAGGTCCCGCTTTTGTTTTGTGGTCGGCCACGATGCCCTACAGTTCCTAGGATCCGGGGGTACAGCGTAGGACGTCACGGCCTTTCTCCGATCCCCCCCTCTCTTTTTCGGTCTAGCCGACCCCAGGCCCTCGACCGTTCCTTGTTACGTGGATTGAGCGATGTCGCCCGCCCCATTTTTTCAAACCCACTTCCCTCTCGTTTTTCCCCCCGCCCCCCCGAGAACACCAGGTAGAACGACAGCCTGCCTCCTCCGAGCCCTCTCCATTCGTATTCCCAGCGTTGCTTTTGTGGCCATCGTCTGGTATCCCCCGGAACCGCTGATGCCTAAGGAGCCCTGTTTTTCAGCAAAGTACCCTCTTTAGACGACTGGCGTCCTCCCTCCTGCCTTCTCAGGAGTGCCCTTCCGATCCTTCTGTTTTCGGAACTCTGATCTGGCTGCCCGTTGCCCGCCTGACCAGCAGCGATCCCCGTCGCAATGGACACCTCCCCTCCTGGAAGGGACCCGGTCATCAGAGTTCAATGTTTTAGGCCTGGCGACACTTCCGGACCAGCTCGCCTTTTTTTAGACATTAAGTGATTGTCCAATTGCTTTCCGTGTAGAGCAGCCCCTCCGCCTCTGGCCGATGCGGTTTTATCCCCATGCCCTTCACGATCCCTTAAAGGATGCGACCCCTCCTGCTCTCTCCTCAATAAACCTCTCCCATCCTCCGTTGTGTTGTTCTCAGATTTTTTCTTGAGCAGAATAGAGCCTCACTCTGCGTTTCGCCTCGTCTTTCTTTGATCTTCTGGTTTTCTCCCCCCCCCCCCTCCTGTTTAAAGCGGCGCGCCTTCTGTCCCCGGAGAGATGCTTCCAAATCCTTTTTTGGTTTCGTCTCAGAGTTGGACGGTCCGTGTGAATTTGAAGTTTCGCATTAATCCCAGACTCCCCTCTCCGTTTTCTTCCAACGTTTAAGGTTTGCCGGTGGCATTGCGAAGGGGTCTTCTATGATGTTCGCCCTTTAAACAGGCCCGCCCACCGCAGTCTCCCCCGTCCGTGAGAGCGGCTTCCAACGTTCGAACCTCTACACCTCGTCGTTCCGTCGAGTCCTCCCCTTCACGTTTCGAAGTTTACTCCGCCCTTTACGGCTCCCCTTTTTACACACAGCTGTTTTTCCCGGTCATTCCTCTTTTTCAACTCCGCTACCGGGTCCAGCCGCCTGAGGGGTTCCGTTCCTTTTTTTTGCATGGCGTCATCCCCAATGAGTCTTTCTTCTTAGACGAACCCGTCAGTCCCTCTCGGCGTGTTTTCGCTGGTCGGCGCATCCCATCCCTCGAAATTAAAGTGAAGTCCTTTGCGTTTCTTCTTTGACGCCCCTTGCTCTGTGGTCTTTTCCGACGAAGGAGGCCGCGTTCCCAGATACGAATGACATTCCGGTGGTCCCTCCCGGTTCTCCTGTGCCTCACCCGTCCCTCTGCCTGATGGTTTGGCTCGTTCCTACGAACGGACACCTTCTTTCACCTAACTCTTCCAGCGGTCTTTATCGGCGTTCTCGCCTCCCTCCCCTGGTAGTCCTCGCTTCCTGGCTCGTCCTCCCCAACTCATACACCTCCCCCTCGGTTGAGGAAATCAGGTTATCTTTAGAATGCCCTCCGGGACGTTTTCCCCGGCTCCGGTATCTTTGTCGGCGGTAACGAACTCCCTGATGAACGTCCCGAGGTAGCCTTCCCCAAATGATTGCGGCGGCCCCACCTTCAGTGATCGTTTCTTGACGGTGATTTGCACCGTCGCGATCGGGCCCGAGAGGATCATGCGATATGCGATTCCTCGCGCAGGATGGGTCAGAGGACCTTCTGATCCCTGTTTCCCCCAGGGTAATTAGAAAAGAGACCCGAATGTGTTCCTTCCTTCTGCGTCTGCAGCCCCCCCCCAGCAGAGGCGAGATCTCCCCCTTCACAGTGCGAGTACACTCCTTTTCGTTCCTTTTTGGAGACGGTAATTCCCTTCCTCTTCCGCTCGGAAGGGGTCACATTGCGGTTCTGTACCTTTGTTTTTATTCCTCGATTTACCCCCCTTCCCCCTTCTCCGCTTCTACGCTACGCTACCCCTCTCTTTGGGGGCGTAATTGATTTTTCACTTGTTGCGAATGCCGACCTCCCCCCTTTCCATGGGTAGTGCAGAAGGGGACGCGCTCCTGAGCCCCCCCCGTAGCGCAAAGCTTGTGCCATTCCAGCGGTCGAATAACCCCCCCACGATGCCGAACGATGAGGATTGCCCCTCCCCCAAGGTTCTTGTGGTTCGCGGTACGCTTAATTAAATTCACCCATACACCCTGCGCGACAGCACGTTCTCGGACCGATTCGTTACGCTCTTAGGAAGCCCCAGATTGGCCCCCATCGTCAAAGCTTCCCCCGATCAATGTCCTGCCCCTGCCTTGGAAGGTCTTTTTTTCCAAGGCCGGGGTTCAAATGCTCCTTTGACTCTCCGTTACACTTACCAAAGTTTACTTTCTTTTTTAAAATCAGCCGTTTGCCTTTCTTTAAAGTTTATCAGGCGCCGTCAGCTCACTGTACCCCCGTGTCGACCAGACCCTGGACCCCTCGATTTAAGCAGCTCCTCCCCGACGCGTGATCCTCCCAGCGGTCCCTATCTTTGAGAGGATGCCTGCTTGCGGGACCTTTTGTATCCGTTTTGTTTTTTCTCCTGGTAGCGGCGCCGTTCCTTTTGCTCTCCCAGTGGTTTTTTTGTTGCTCGGTTTGATCATTACCAAATCGTCATAACCTGCTTCTTTCATCCCTCTTCTTCTCCTCTTTTTTTTTGTTGCTCGAGAGTTCTCTCATCTAGGCCTCTCAGTGTTATCAAACGACCCTGTCTTTCTCCCCCCCCCCCCCGAAAACTCCTTCTCCCCCCCCATTGCTCCCGGACACCGCACCCGTCCGGCCCGCACGTCCAAAACGTTTTCCCCTTGACTCGGGCCCGCTGTTATGGTATTTCTCTCTTCGCGGCCTTAATCTGCTTATGATTGGTCTCCGTCTGGCCGCCCACCTCCATGGCAAGGTCGCGATTTTTCCTCAGAGTAGCCGGCAGCCCCACGCCCCCCAAGGCGGTCTTTCTCCTCTGTCCAACTTACCTCTTTCCGCAGGCGGCTGCATTTTACCGCCCCTGGCGCACGATCTTCCGGCCATTTGATCGGAGGTCCCCCGGATCTTGACTTTTTTTTTTTTTTGTTTTTTTTTTTTTTTTTTTTTGTCGATGGACCCCGCACAGCCGACCAGTCGCCCCTGAATCGTTACATGACTTTATAAGTTGATTCCTTCGCTTTTGCTTTTTTTCACGATTTGGGCTTATCCTCTGCAGGGGAAATCCAAACCCCCCTTTGCTGACCTGTGGACCCCAAAGTCTCGGGCGCATCTCCCTGGCCCTTTTCTGAATTCGTCGCCTTTTCCTGGAACAAGGTTTGCTTTTCCGTTTCCTCTCCCTAGATATGGCAAGTGTTATTGCAGAACTATCGTGGTACAGTTCTTCGCCCTGGGTCCCTCCCCCCCTCCGGGGGTAGCGTCGGTGGATGAGACGTCTCCAGAAGAGGTCCGTTCACGATCGTAGAGACTTCACGTGGATCCTCTGGCTTCAGCCTCTCTCCCCTTCCCTTTCGAGCGCCGTTTCCTGGCACTGTCGCTCTTCCTGGGCTTGGGCCTTAGCCCCCCTGTCGCGGGATCCTGCTTAAGTGAGCGCCTTTTCCACAACTTTAAGCCGTCTCCCTCTAACTCTTTTTTTTTCTGCAGCTTTCAACCCGGTGCTGAACAAGCCCTGATCCCCCCCAATCATCGACCAGCTGTTGCTCGTCGGTCCTCCTTTCCAGTCTTTCGCCTCAATCGTCGGCGATCGAGGCGGTTTTTCTCTCGAAACTTCCGACCCGCCTTACTTCACGGCTGTTAAGCACGCAGATTGTCTGCGAATGAACTTGCAGCGATTCGTTCCATCTATGATTGACCTCCCCGCGCCTTCTCATCCCTGGCCCCCAGCCTTTTCCCCGGTCCCGGACTCTAGTCCAATCACAGTCCCTTTTCCGTCCTCACCTTTCCTAGGTCGGCGTTTATTTTCTTCGCTTCCGCTCGAGAGTTAATCCCCTCATGAATGACACGAATTTTCGATCCGAAACGCTATAAAGACCCCCTCTTCCAGCGTTGACGGTTTCTGAAAGCTCGAAGTAGGATATACTTCCCCAGCAGTTGCGCGGCCCTTGTTGTGGTTCGGACACAGAGAACTCCTTTAACCCACGTCCCCCAGCCGTCCGGGTGTCATCTAGTTTCAGTCCACTTCTTGCCTCCTGCTTCCCGCGACCCACGATCGTCTTCCCTAGACTTGTCGACGCCATTCCGAACGGTCCCAGTTACCGCGCTTCCCGTTGCTGGGCGAGTCTTTCCCAGCGCACCCACAATCCGTCTTCGACTTTTCCCGTTTTCCCCGCAAACGAATAACGTCTCACAATGGTAGAAGCAGCCCGTCGCTAAGAAGAAGTTTTAGTTTTGGTTCGAACCCCGTTTAGTCCGGTGGACATAGTAGATCCCGTCAATTTTGCTTATCGGTGAACGTACCTCAGTAACCAGGCCTTTACGGAATGGCCTAGCCCTCCTTCCTGACTGGTGGCGAGGTCTTTCCGTTCCTAGCGATTGTCAACGCTATTTTCCTGTCGTGACCGCGAACAGCAGTCCGATCCCCCGGGCGCCCAAACCCCCCTTCTTTTTTTCCCCAGACACAGGCCGCTTTCCTGGGGACTGGAACTTTACTGCCAGCGAGCCGCGCCCCCTCTCGCTACCAGAAGCCTTGATTGCCCCTTTCCGCGGCATTTGTTTTTTCTTAAGGAATGGTCTGCGTTTCGCCCTCTGGGCGCATTACCAGCTGCCACCACGCAAAAGATCAGGCCCCAGGATATTCGTCCACTGCGCTACGCTCCTCCATACCTGCTCCTTGAAAATATCTCTATTTTCATCCTCCTTGGATCTATTTTAATTGTTTCTAAGGTAGCGAGAGAAGCGTTTCGCCTCTGACTATCTTTTTTCCTTCCCCTTTCCTTATAAGAATATTTTTCCCCCGCACGCTTCTGATGACAATTCTTACCCTGGTCTCCAAGATCTGCGGGAAATAAGATGTTTTATCCGATTCCGGCGGGAAGGATAGATGGAATTTTCGCCATCCCATTTGACATGGAACGGTGGTATTTACACTGAATTGGACGGTGCGAAAGGGTTAGCTCCTGTCTCGAGGTACCCCAAAGCATGGCAAGAATTTACTCGCAGCATCGGCGGAGGTCATTCCTCAAACGAGACGATCCGGAGTTCCATTCAGGCAGACGCCCTCTTCTTTGAAACCTTGGCTCATTTTAGCCTAGGCCCACCCCGGATCCCCCCTTGGACCCTCTTCCCCCCCCACTCTGCGATTTTTTAAAAACCACCAACCCCCCCCGCGGGGTGTTCTTCCTTCGAAAGATGAGCCCCTGTCTTCCATTCTGATGCGCTTTTCGTCTTTTTTGGATCCTTTTTCTGTGAGACTCCCCCAAAATTTGCACCAGATCGGAGGGCTTGTTTTTCCCCCCGTCGAAATGTCCCAGCACACTTCCTAAAGCAGTCCTACGGTTCCCTGTTGCCGTATGAAGCGATTTTTCTTGTAACCCCTTTATCATTTCTGGCCGCGCCGTGAGCGCTTGACACGATACGGGCGTTGCATGTTCTGAGCGGCGGTGCCTCCCAAAACATCCGTCGGCTTCTGTTTTCCGATCACTACGTCCCTTCGCTTCAAATATGTTCATCCCCCGGTTCGGTAGTTTTTTTTTTTCTCCCTCCCCCATGACGTCGATAGATGTGTTGCTCGCACTCTCAGCGAAAGCCTCACCCACCCCGAAATAGCCTCCGAATCCTCTTCCCTTTTTGTCGTCATTTCGCCGGATCGGGACATTCCAGGATCAGATCGTCCGAGCCCCGAAGCTAGCCCCTTCCTCGTCGCGCCACCTTATGCTCCGAGTGCGCCTCTCACTGAGCGGGTCGGGACGGTGCGTTCTAGCACCTTCTGATTATGACTTTTTCCTCCTCTTGTCAGCTCTGACGATAGAGCGAAGGTTCTTTTCAAGCGGTCTGATCCTGAACCCCACGGTCCCGCATCCACTCTCTGGAACTCCCTTACCCAAATGCCTTAGATGCTCCTCTCTCCACCCCCCTCCTATAAGAGATTACCTCTACCCTTTCTAAAGACCCGTCTTGGAGACGGAAGTGGTCCCCTGCTTCTCTCCCGAGTCCCCGGGCGGAGACGCTCCAGAGTCAATCCCCGGCCGCTGCGATCCCCCCTCCGCGTCCCACTCTTAGATTTTTCCCGTCCCCAAGTACTATTCTTCGTACTTTTACTTGCGTGGCCACATGTGCTGACAACTGACCCCCGCCACCCCCCCCCCCGGTGAAAGCTGTTCCCCGCTCCTTGACCCGTTGCGTCAAACGATGGGAAAGGCCAGAGGCTTCGGAATTCAGCCGGAACCGCTTTAGGCCTTGCACGCCCCCCAAAGTTCGACGTTTGTTTTTTCAGAATTTAACGTGATTGGCCTCGCGCTTTGCTCCCCTCTTCACCTCCAAATCCTTCATGCGCAAAAATGTTTCCCTATGACGCGATTTCGCCCCGCTTGGCTCCCTTTTCTTCCCCCCAAGCTTCAACTCCTCAGTACCGAAATTTTCAGGTTGCCGGTCGTGGCCCTGAGTAATTCTCTTTCCCTTGTAAGCATCTCTGTTACCCTCGTGAAATCCCCTCACTTCTCCTTCTCGTTTTTTCCCTGTCTCAGCCCTCGGGACGGATGAGCCATACGTTTTTTCGTCGATCTGGGCAGAAAGCCGTTCTCTCCCCTGTGTCACGAGTCGGAGATTACTTTTTTGCATGTTGTTGGATTGTTCTTTTCGAGTTCCTGCGGCAACTTTGTGCCGGAGCGTTTTGTCAGCCCGGGCCCCCCCGGTTTGATTTTACACCCTTTCAGTAATCGCTCACCGCATGATCTCCCTCCTCATCCCTTATCCTCCTTCTTTTTCCTGAGAGTGCTATTCTAGACTTCGTTTCTTTATGCCTCTTAGATTTGATCCCCACCCCTAGCCCCTGTCTGCTCTCCACCCGTCCACGTACCCATTGCCCTTCCGGTCCCCTCCACCTTTCCCAACTAGCTGCCCCACTTTCCTCCTCCCCTATACGTGGAAACCGCTGGCTGGTCTCGTGCTTTGCGATCTCGAATGGGTCGTTCTTTGGCATCCGCTGCTCGGCAGCTCAGCCCCCTGAGATCCTTTGAACGCGACCCTAGATTTGCCCCGAAGATCCCGTTTTCGATTCTCGGCGGCTTCCAACTAGTTGGCCCCCTTTGCCCTACCTGGCTTCCCCCCGCTACCCCCTTTCTTCCTGGAGGTAAAGGTGATCCCCCCCGTGAACCGCTGTACAGTATTTTTCCAAGTGTTTTCCCTAAAATCTCTGCACGTTTTTGCACTCGTCCAGCAGTTCCCGCAATTCGCGTCGGCGCTTTTTTCTTGTCCCGAGGGACCAGTCCGAGACTCTCTACTTCCCGTGGAATTCCTGAACCCCGAACTTTTTGGACGTGCCAATGCTCACTTCTGATACGCGGCTTCAATTCGAAGTCCTGTATGGAATTGCTCTGAGACAGAGGCCTCCCTTCCGCGGAAAATGCCGGTCTTTTTGCCCTGACCGAGTAGGTTCGTTCTGCCCTTCACGAACACATTGGTGGCCAACTCACTCAAAGTTACAGTGCGTCCCCCCTTTGCGAGCCTACGGATAAGAGCAGGCTGTCCCTCCCCCTCTGGTTTTTCATATCTGACAGCCATTGCACCTGGTATTCTCTGTCCAGCTCTCTCCCGTTCGCCACTCCCCGGCGACGCTGACGGTTGACCCCAGGAGAAAAAGTCGTCGGGCTTGGTCACTTGAAATTTTTTTTTTTTTTTTTTTTATCTTTAGGGGATCATCGCTTCTTTTTTGATGGTGGATCTCCCCTCGAAGAGAACACCTGACGGTCCTTAGCGGGCACGTTTTCTTCTGCCAGGATTACCAGTTTGTGCGAATTGACCACCCTCCTGGCTCCTAATCCCCGCTCCCCCCAGCCTTCGGGCGCTTGAAGCTACCCTCGGAGTAAGTCATCAAATCGGATCCCGAGACTTTCGACCCCCCCTTTTGCACCCTTTTCCGAAAGATCCCGAACGGCCATCCCTTTCCCCCGTCCCCCCTAGCATTTGAAGGTCCCTCGAATGCTATCCCTACCTCCCCCTCCGGAAGCCGTTGCTGTCCCCCCTCCGGCGTACATGCGAAACACTCTCCCTCAGTTAGGAGATCCCCCGATTGACCCCGGTGTCTGAGCCTTGCGTCTGATCTTCCTCGCGCCCCTTTTTACTGGTTTTTAGCTTAGAACGCTTCCACCGAACTTGTCCCTCGTTGCCGGCTGAAAGACGTTACTTAGACTGTATCTGCAACAGCAGTCCGCGCTGTAAACCTCGACGTGTGCCCCCCCCCTCCCCGAAGACAGTCCCTTGTCAGATAGTAGCAGTTTCCGGCGCTGCCCGGGACCCACACGAGTTCCTCACCGCCGTCGCCTTTTTTTCACAGTCTGAACGGCAAAGGATGTGACTTTTCTTCCTTGAATTTTCCGTCCTGTAGCAGATCCAACTCTTTTCCCCTTTGGTCATGCCTAGTTTCCCGTGACCAGCCCAGCTCACCCTTGGCTAAACGAATCTTTCTCGCCATCTAGCCTCTCCGATCAGTCCCTCTTTCTGTCGAACCCGGTAGTGCTTCTGTGGCTCCCCTGGCTCCGTCAAAACGCTTTGCATCGGCCCCTTGTCCCTTCACGTACGCTTTTCCTCGTCAAAGGCGAGCTTTTCTCTCCGCGGACGGAGCGGCTCTTCGACCTTCCGCGCCTATGAGGTCCAAGCGGGAACGCTGTGCTTGGAAGAGTACCGCTCACCTTTTTCGCCGCGATAACCAAGGGCTCCTTATTTGTGGAAAGACACCCAAGCGACCATCCCATTATGGTCTTACCTAAGTGCCTCGACCCGTACCTGCTCTAAAATCCCTCCGAGCTTTCCCTTCCGACGCTTTTTTCCCCTTGCAGTCTGTCCCCTTAGAGCCCCGCTCTTCTGCTGCATACCCATGGCACATCCCCCCTGATACTTCAAAAGTTGAGGCGAAAAGCTCTCTTTCTACCTATTAATGGATAGATTTTCTCCTCCTTGTTGTTTTGAGACGATTCATGAGAAGTATCGTTCGACTCAGTCGTCTTTGAAGCTTGTCGTTATCGTATGGCCCGCACGTCTTTATGAAGAAAGAATCAGCTTTCGGTTGACCCCGTCTACACTTAGTAGTCGCCGCTTCCTTTCCATCATCGGTATTTCTCCGGGACCCGAGAAGTTGATCGTGGCGACCTTAGCCACATGGACCTCCTTGACGGTTTTGATCAAGGGGAGGTGGAACATTTGAGCACTTTTTCTACGTTTGCTGTCCGCCCTGTAAATCACGCGTTAAGTCTCGGAACAGACCCCGGTCGATCTCGCCCCCTGCAAGCTCGGTGTCTGAAGACAGCTCAAGTCCTCAGTTTACTACTGCCGTACTTGTTGATGCCCAAAATTGCCGCATAATTGGGTCCGTCCTCCGACACTTGGCACCCTCCTGGCGTCTTCCGTGTTCGTTCGAGGGAGGGGCGTCCTCACTTCCTTGTAGTCCCCTTGGTGTTATATTCTCGTTAGAGGACCTAGCAGCCCTACGGCCGTGCTGCGATTGGTTCGTCGCACATCCACTCCCCGTTTCCATTCCATCCAGTCCCTAAGGAGCCTTCGGCTTTTTTCCCGGTAGATCATCTTTGGTCTCCGCAGAAGGTAGGCAGAGCCCTTCCCCCTACGATCTGGACAAACTCCTGGGTCGGCCTGTGAGAGGCTCCCCTTTTTCCGACCCACCAGGAAGAGGTGTTTTGGTGCCTCGATAAGAAAGGACCCCCTCATTTCACCGGCAAGAAGCGGTTCTATCTTGTTCTTCTCTTCGACCCCTCTGGTTCGGTACGCTTTCAACTGGGCTCCAGAGCTTTCCTACACCGACATCGCTTTGAGCTGGCATGTCTCTTTTTTTTTTCCCCTTATTTTCCCATTTCCCCCATTTTACTGATCTGGTCCCTTAAAAGGTTCAGGCTTTTCTGTCTCTGCCGTCATCGCGAAGCTCTCCCTCTTAGCCCAATATGTGGCGGCCCTTGTAAGTGATCGGGTTTCGGTGCGTCTTTGACTCTGCACCGTTCCTCGCTTCCTAGATTTACAAATCTTTCAGCTCTGCCGATCGAGCCTCCGGCTGCTCGTAAGTTTTCTTAGCTGGTTCATCGCAACTTTGAAGAAAGAGCTTTGAAACAGCCCTTTCCCTTCTTTGTGCTCGCTTTACATCCCCCCCCCCACACCGAAGAGTCCCCGCCACGCTCCTTGCTTTCAGCCCCGACTGAAGTTGGAGCCTTCTGGTCCATGCCGCTTAGGTTTTTCAAATTTTTTGGTGGCCTTGTAAATTTGATAAGGGGAATCCCCCGTTTGCGCTGTCTCTGTTACATCAGCGTCCTCCTTATCTTCCATTCTAATGCTCGCACACCGGACCCGCCCCCCTAGCGTACTTTTGATGGCGTGTCCACCTTTTTCCGTCCCTTTCGACACGTAAACTCACGGTCTCAGTGGGTCCGTTTCCTTTTTGCCCTTTCTTCAACCGCTTGTTTCCAGGCCAGCGGCCTGAATTTTTGCCGTTTGCCCCGTATGAGGCTTGCACTTCACTTTTTCTTTTTGTGTGCCCCATTCTCTATTCTAGCTCGTGTTTCCTTTCACTGCGCCCCCTCCCATTCGACCCCTGCTGACCTCGGACTACCCAGGGAAGCGCCTTTCGGCAGCCCGCTTTTCCCCATCGTCAAAATCCACCCCTATTTCCCTTTTACAAAGACAGGTTGCCGTAACTGTGATGCGGTTCAAAGGCCTCGATCCGCATATGGACATTTCCTCTTTGACTGTCTCAAACTCTCAGAACCATTTTTTTCCTTTTAAGTATATAGTAGGAGAGATACTCCAAGTCTGGCGGCTTGCCAGCCCGCCGACCCCCAGCTGTTCAGCTCGCAGCCGTCTACCCATCTGTTTTCCACCTTTTTTTAGTGGAGGCGTTTCACGTCTTTGGCGGGACCGTGTCTCTTGTAGTTTAGGCAATGGTCCTCCGCGCATGATAGTTTTGGATCCAATCCTGATAGGTCTGATTCTTACAATCGTAATCGGTCCCCTCCCTCAACCTCTCTAATCCCTTTTATAATCTTTCTGTGGTTGAGAGAGATCGTTTTCGCCAGTAGTCCTCTTCCAATCCCCCCAACCGGAGCCACCTGTAGGATATAAAACGCAGACTTCTCCCCGATACCCTCGCCGGACTACACTAGATCCCACCAATTTCCCCCTCCAGTCTTTAAAAGGTAATATAATGGACTAACACCCCCTTGAGGAAAAGGCTGCGATGATACGATGATATATCTTTTGTCGAAGTTCTTTCTCATAGAAATATTTCCCCCCTGGACCTCGTCGTCCCCCTTCCCGATAGGCCAGGAAGAAATCAAACCCCGGCCCCTTCTTTCCGACAAACTTCCTATACGCTCCGATCGGATAAGACGGAATTTCTTTGTCCCGCCTCACCTTTGGCGCCCCCTTCCGGCACCCCACATGATCCTTGATTCCAGGGATCTGTTCAGCTTTTGATCTCGGTAGCCAATGGCTGATCCAAACCTCTTCATTCATCAGTTCAAGCATTCCGCCCATAATGTAGGAGCATGTGCTCTTTTGACAGCCTTGCGCGAGATCACCCCCCCCGGCTTTCCCTTAACCCCACCTGGACATTTTGACGTGCAAAGCCTACTCGTTTCCCTCGGCTTTATGCGATTCAAAATTTTCTCTGGCCTTCCGAGCTCGGAAAAAGATGCTACTACGATGGTGGTGTTCGGTCCCCGGTACTTTCCAATGTACGCCCCATCAATTCACTCCCCGCCCTTTTTGTTAGCGTCCTTTTTGCCCTCAGCTAGATAAGATCGGAGTTCTATCCGTCTTTCATCGAAGACGCACGTTGGGATTCCCTTTCAGGTACCTTTCCTGATCCTGCCCATTCAAAGCTTTATTTGAGCGCCGTTTTTTAAGGATCTCCAAATTCCAGTCTTTTCCTTTAACTCTCTTTGAGTGGCTATAGCCGGCTCTGTTGGGATTATCTAGAATAGGAGTCCACCAGGAGGTAATATGTAACCGCTCTTTCTTCCGATTCACGTTTTTGAGGAATGCCCACCTCTTATCCGGCCTCCGAGCCTGCACTTTGCTCTTCGGCCCTCATTCCCAATGAGTTTTTGACTAAACGTAGGCCCGATCGCCCGTTTCGCAAGCCCGCATCACTTTCCCGGCCTCTGGTTGGAAGAAGAAAGGCATATTTGTCCTTCGACCATCGCCGGCCCTATACCTCGGATGACATCACAGCCCCTCTATCCTTAGCGTGAATTCCCCCTCTCCGGTTGTACCAATGCCGTCCCCCTCACCCTGCGTTATTATCTCTTATTTGGTATTTTTAGTTAATCTGATCTGCGTCGAGCCCGTTCCTTCCCCCCAGATTATGGTTATTTGAGCCCCTCATACAGAAAACTCCCCCCATCGTCCACCAGCGAGAGTCCCTTGAGGAGCTCGTGCCCCAACCCTCATGGAAGCTTCCTGGTGGTATTCCAGCCGTCTGACCACTCCCATGTCCTACTCGGTTACTTTTCCGTCACGCGCTCCCCATTAGAGACCCTGAGGAGATAGATCCGTAGAAGGTGACCACCTCCGAACGCTTTCGGAGTCTTGGCATTGCAAGGTTGACCCCCTCGGAAACCCCCAAGAAGTCTCCGGCTGCCGTTTTTTTACCCCGTACTCTAACCCCCGAGAAAGGATCCACCAAGGGATAACTCAGCGGTTTCTACCTCCTTTCGACCTTGCATCAGATTTTCATGAGTGAAAAAGTTAGCGCCTGAGGTGGACATAGTTCTCCCGGACCCTTTCGTATTCTTATTCACCTTTTCAGTGACCCCCAATACCCGTAGTGCGCCACCCGCGAGCATGACTGGCGAAGATTTCCGGCGCGGGGTCGAGGTCATTGACCTTCCGCCCCTTCGAAAGCGATTTGATGGCGCGTTGACGCGAACAGCCTCGCTCCCCCTTATCCATGGCCATCCCCCCCCCGTTTGTTCCCTCCCAAAAAAAGGATTAAGATTCCATGGGTAGGAATTACTCCCGGTCATCTGCCGTACCCGCCCCTTGAGCGACGCCCGAAGCTTTGTTTGTTTTTTTTTTGTCCGATTTTTTCATGTGTGACGTTTCCTTCCTCCTATCCCGGAAGAGGAGCGATGGCATACCAGGATCCACGGTCAACTCTTTCCCTGGGACACCTCGAGGCTGACACGCGATTTCTCGATATTTTCCCCATGAAAATCTCTCTCTTTCTTCAAAATATTGTTGAGAGTCTCTTTTTTTCCTTGATAAGGTACTAGCGAGCTCTTTTCTGAGATCGCTTCTTTATCAGTTTAAGATGGTTCGAGCCCGCCTCGCGAAATCCGGAGCGCGACCGTCAGTAGTCTCCCCCGCCGCGGTAGGGGAAATCCTCTTTTGCTGTTTCAGGCTTGTTTTTGACTTTGACTTTTTCATTTTTTTCCTAAACTTGAATAGGAGAAGGGTGTGGTCCCCCCGCCCCCTGTCCGGTGCATTTCTCCCGTTCACGCAGTTATAGGCCCCCCCCCCACAGATACAGCAACAGCATTTTCTAGTTAAGAGATGGAGGACTTCTCCCTCATAGCCCCCCCGCTCCAGTGTCCTTCGTGGCTGACGCCCCTTTTAATCCTACGAAAGACTTGCTGTCCGTGCTGAAAAAGGGATCCCGATAGTAATAGATTGTTCTCCTATCCCTTACGGTGAAAAAGTTCTTCCGTTTTCTCCTATCATCGGCGCCTTGACCGGGCGGAGTGCGCGCAGCAACTCTTCTTCAACCCTTTTGGAGTTATATGTTTGCTAGGAAAAAAAGGACCCCTGTAGTGTTTTGTCGGTCTACATCTCCAGCCACTTTCCATAATCCTTAAATCCGGTTCCTTCTGATTGAAGTCGAACTTGGCGTATTTTTTCTTTTTGTATAGCGCAGTCTCCTGCCAAATCTTCTATGGACAACAGGTCATGTTCATGAGATAGGTGACCCCCCTCCCACCAAAGGAACTCTCATGATGGGTTGCCCACTGTCTTCTCCTCCATTTGCCCGTCGCTTTTCACCGTCCACGATGTTGAAGAGGCAGGATCTTCTGTTCTCTCGTGACCCCTGCCGAGTAGGAGTTGACCTGGTTTTCTCCTCCCCGCCGCTCAATCTCTAATACCCACGGACCTTCCCCAGTCTAGGCGAACTTTGAAGTATCTTTTTTCGCCCTGGACTCGGGATCAGGTCCCCGTTCCCCCACTGTCCCTCCGGATCGGCGCGGTACGGTAATATAACTCAGATACCTTCTATGTCGCTACCAAATGATGGAGGCCATGCCAATTTTAATTTCATTTATGCGTGTCGTGAGGTTTTTGGACTAGACAACTTCTCCTCGTCCCATGGTCCCACTAGAACCTAGTAAGATCCTTACTTTGTTTTGCGTTTGTTTTTTGCTAACCCTCAGGATTGGTCAGAGTTTATCTTGTCTTGCCCGTCTGAGTCCGTGAATGAACTATCCGTTACCCCATAACCAGTTTGTCCCCCCCCGACGCAATTACCCAGAATAGGCCTGATCTCCCGTTTCGCTTTTAAATGCCCTCTAACGAATTGGCTTGTCCCGGGTGGTCCCTCCCCTCTCTTAGTTGTCTCCCCAGTTTTTTGACTGCTGACATCCCCGTGCCCGCTTAGATGAAAATGATTCGGTACTTCCTCTTCGTCTGATAAGGAACGCCCAAAATTTCCTCCCAATGAGGGAGTTTACTGACTTTGCGTTCGGCCCCAGTTTTTTGTTTTAATGAACCTTTGTCCTACAAGCACTAATTCTCCAAGAACGTTGCTCGTCTCTCCCCGTCCCGTTTTATCGTAACCGCTGCAACACTCGCTGACTTCCTTCCCTTTGATGCCCGATCTCCTGAAAGTCCCAAGGAGGCAGGGGTTTAATGACTTCCTGACCTGGTTTTTTATGAGCTTTCATCGTCACATCCCAAAGAGAATACTGCGCCTGGATTCAATGTTGAGATTCCGTGCCGCCGGCCCTCCTCTTCTCCTCCTTCAAACTGCGTAACTTTGCCTTTCCAAGCCTATCAGGTGACGGGTCATTAGGCCCCCTTTTCCCAGCTTTTAGATAAGAATATGCGATTCCCCAGTCCAATTTTTTTTGCTGCGAACTCCTGCCTTTCTGGGAGTTTCCTGCCCGTCCTCTGCCTTGGCCCTTCTCCCTGCCATGATGGTCGCTTTGCAAGACGGCGACCCACGCTCGTAAAGAAGCGCCGTCCCTGCACCTTTAGAACTCCCCTCGGTTCCACGTGTCCTTAGTTTTACTTTGTGCAATGTTTGTTTCATTGGTGGTGGTGCCCTCGTGTCCCGTCCGGAATGTTAGCGGAATGCTTTTTGGATACCCCTTGGGATTTTGACATTCCAAAAATTCCTCTTACACCTCCATGAGAGACATCTACTCTATATTGGACTTCTTCCTCCGTGGTTATTGGGATCCTCTCTGGTCTAGCCATGCGTAGGGACGATTCTTGCCACTCCCACCCAGCAACTGTATGCATCCCCCCCCGAATAACTTTCCTTTTACGATACCCCCATTTGACGAGGACCATAGAACAAGTCACTCCTCACCAACCCTTCCTCTCTACTACGTGGTCCACCGTTTGCATC
>Ga0179593_1557260_pt1 | contig 17194 bp, 21 predicted proteins | sample CZODoug2_1_08_16_FD_185931 | JGI IMG/M metagenome (GOLD analysis project Ga0179593, IMG submission 185931) | Vadose zone soil fungal communities from Angelo Coast Range Reserve, California, USA - CZODoug2_1_08_16fungal (PacBio error correction) | ecosystem: Environmental > Terrestrial > Soil >... | reverse complement strand
CTCGGAACCCTCAGCTCGAGGGCCTTTTTTACAAACCTTCTTTTCCCCCCCCGATGCGCTGCCCCTTCTTTTTAGTGATCGTTGGCTTGGCCCTCTCCCTGGTTACCCCCCCCTTTTTCCTGGTGATTTTTCTGAACGAGGATGTTGTCTTCCCCCCCGAACTTCCCTTCCTTTACGGTTCACCGGCCGGCATTCAGAAGTTTTTCCTTTCTTCGATTCTTCTTTCCCCCCTCGACCGCGGTGGTCTAATCTTTTGGTCCCGCTTTTCCTGTTTCGGGAGTTTCCCTTCCCCCCGCGGTCGTAAAGTTGGCTATTCCTTCCCAGTTGCGGGCAGCGACTTTTCTCCCTTTCCCTACTTCGGAGCTTTTCTGTTCCTCGACACTCTTGTCTAGTACGTCTGCCTTTTTTATTTGATATCGGATTATTTCCCATCTTGATGATTGGATCCACTTCTTTTCCTCATCAGGTCATAAATCGCGGCCCCTTCCATGCGTTAGGATCCCTCCGGAATAGACGTCCCTCCCCTCTTTTTGACCCAATACGAGACGTGTTACTGCTCGATCCAGGGTCATGAGTCCCCCTTTCATTTTTATCAAGCGCTACTGGAGGGCTGTCTTAGTCAGTACTCTCGCGGTGAGCTTTCGTTGGCCTGAGTTTGAAAAAAGGACCATTTTTTTTCTTCCCGGCCGACCCTTTTCGCATTTCGCGCTGCGGCCATTCCCCCTTCGTGAATCCTTCGCCTCGATGATGACCCACGAGGCAGTCCCTGTTCTTTCTCGTGCCGGCTTTTTCCGTGATTTTTTCCTTTCCATTGAGTCAGCTGGTCTTTCCTTTCTTGAACCCCTTCCCTGTGGCGTCTTCTTTTTTCCTCCAACGGCAACCTTCATTGGAGTTGCTTCCCCTTTCTCGTATCCCCGCGGCGAATAATCGTCCTGTTTTTTCAATTGTTTTACCCCCACTTCCCCTTCTCTTTCAGACCTTTTTTTTTTCCTTTTTATACGAGCGCTGACAAGCTCTCCGATGGCTCCTCCCCGTCAATCTTCCGTCTCATTTCAAGGCTGCTCCTTGCACGGTTTTTGGAAATCGGTTGTCCTTTTTTCCCCGTGACGAGCACATTCGACCTTTATTCGTTGGTCTCTCCCCCTGCTTTGGGCGTGGCTTTTTTTGGACATGCCTTTTCCCTCGATTACGTCATTAGAGGGTTCTCCGGCATACACTTCTCCCTTCGCGCACGACTTCCAGACCATTGCAGCCCGACCCTCTTCTCTCCCTCGCAGGTAATTTCCCCCTTTTTTTTTTTACTCCATGTTAGCAACCTCCACGCGACACTCCCGATTTTTTTTCCCTCGGGCGATCCCTCCCCGATGAAATCGAAAATTTTTTTTACGGCTCCCCCCTTTCATAGGGCTTCTCCCTAAGAAGAGCATTATAGGTCGCAGGCCCTTGTTCAGACCCTAGAGCAATTTCCTTCTCCGCTGTTGTTTGCGTCTCCTAAGGCCCCCCCCCCGCGCGTGAACATTCTTCGGAATAGACCTTTCCCACAGAACTCTTTTCAGGCGCCATTGCGTTTTCCCTTTCCTTTTGGAGAACCCCCCGTTCTAAGAAAGCCTTTTAAATAGAGAAGATCACCTCCTTCCTCTCTTTTCCTCCTATAAGTGTTTCTCTCCTTTCGTTTTCTTTTCCATTTATCATCCTCATTTTTTTCTCGGAACCCTTTTCAACCGTGATTAGGCAACGTCTCAATGCGCCGAAAGTTCGCCCTCCGCTGTCGATTTTCTTGTTTTCCCCCCCCTTATTCAGGAACCGCCAGTGAATGGTTTTTTTCCCTCCTCGGACCCCAAACATCGTTTCCCTCCTGCACTCTTCCCCTTCCTCTGAGACGCTTTTGCTCGGACGGCGTCAGCCCGATGAAATTTTTTTCCCGTAATTTTCGATTTCCTTGTTTTTGAATATTGATCGATTCTTACGATCGGGATCTGTCGATTTTTCCTAACAGGGGCCGTCATCGAAGCCTCCCCCCTACGCGTCCCAAATCTCTGTTTATCCCCCTCTGTGATCTTTATTAGCTCTCGGGCTTTCTTTTTTTGGTGCTTAAGTAACACTCTCTTCTTCCATAGGATTTCTTCCCCCTCTCCCTTCTAAAAGAAAAGACTTCCCTCCCAATACTCTCGGTCTAGCTTTCGTTAACTGTTCCTTTTTCACGTGTCATCCCCCCTGATGGCATTTCCCGTGAAGGCCTTTGCAAGGACTGGGTTCTTTATATTTTTTCATTGACGGTCTGAGTCCCTTTCGGAATTTCCCTGCGCTTCTTCAGGCGAAAGCCGTTGCTCAAGCTCCGGTTTTTCCCGTCGAGCCAGTTTCTTCTTCACGTCGCTCGTTTTTTTCTGAACTTATTGATCGACTTTTTTTTCCCTTCCTCTGTCCTCCTCTTGACGTTTGGATTGAACCTCATCCCGGAATTGCGCGGGCGTCCCTTTTTTTTTTCCAGACTTTTCCTGTCGTACACCTTTTTAATCTCCTCCTCTCCCTCCCCCTGGCATCGTGATTGCGAGCTTTCAGCATCTTTTTCGACCCCCCCCCCCCGTTCAGATGTTTTCCTCCGTACAGCCCTTCAAGACTCCCCCTCCCCCTGTAGAATCTTCTCTGAAGGGAAGGTCCGCCTCCCCTCACCTCCGCTCGAACGAGTCCTTTCCCTCTCTTGTGCCGGTCTCGTCTGCGAACTTCTTATTGGTTGCTACCCCCTTCTTCCTGGATCCTGGTGATCGCAGTTTTTGTCTTTTTCCAAGCTTTTTCTTCCTTCCCCCTTCCCCTATTTGAAGAAGCCGATTAGGAATTGAATTTTTTTTCTCTCGGATGGTGCTTATCCTTCCTCCATATGCCTCCTTCTTCCTTCTCCCCATAACCCCCCCTGGGACGTAAGCCGTATCGCCGATACGACCTTTTTCCCCGGAAATGACGCCGCCTTCCCCGGTATACCCTCCCATGCGGTCATCTCACCCTTTAAGAAAGACCTTCTCCCTCCTTAACGCCCGCCCCTTCTCGATGACGATATTTCTACGATTCTCCCCTTTTTCGCTTTCAAGATCAAGGCAGCCATATCTTTTCCTTATTTGAGCGAAAGAGCGTTTCCTGCAGGACTATTTCTCTCCTGAAGAACGATCTTTCCATAAACGCCCCCCCCCCCCCCCCCAAACATCTCTTTTCTTTCTGTCGCGACTCACCCCTTTCCAATTCTATTCCTCCAACGACATTCAATCGATTCCTTTTTTCCCCTTTGAGCTTCTCTTTCTTTTTTATGGCCCCCCCTCCCTTTTTCAGAAGAGTCTCTTACGAGATATCTCTATTTTACCTTTGTTGTTTCTTTTCTCGTCAGGCCCTGATCTCCTCTCCCCTCCTCTTCTGGGCCTTGTTTGCCCCCCCTTCCTTAGAGGACGCCTCCCCCTTTTGCTCACCCCTTCTGATAGTTTTTCTTATGGCACTTTTCCCGTTGTGAGTTCTTCCCCGATGATGTGGGCGCGGTCTTTTCGCCCCAAAAATTAAGAATTCGTTCTTTCTTTCCACCGGAATTCCTCCCGATGAGAGAAAACTTTCTCTTTCTGGAAGGACCTCCCCCTTTTTTTCTCATAGAGATTTTCCTCCTCCACGATGCAGCGGTCTCCGCTGAAGTCGAATTTTCTTTTCGCTAAATTTTTCTACCCTGGCAGGAATTGCCCCTTTCGGATTATCCCTTATGTCCCTTCTCTTCTTTTCGAGAGAAGGCGGAAGTAAAGTTCCTTGCTCTTCCTCCTGAAAGAAGAGGCCTGGTTCTTGATTATCATAGCCCCCTCGGGCCCCCCCTCCCCCCTTGGCGATAGGCTTCGTCCCTACGGAATAGCCTTCCCGGATTGAATTCCCCTTGTAAGGCCCCTGATCCCCACTCCCTGTATCTAGTTTTCCCCACTTCGTGAATTCTCCCTTTCTCCTTTACAGCCACAAATGAGGGATTGTCCCCTTTTTCCCCTTTCGAGCTTCCTTTAGAATGAGTTCCCTTCTCCCGGAAGGGCTCCCTCCTTTTTTCGTCCCTTTTTTTCGCTGAAGGAAAATCGTCGTACGGAAAGTGAGTAGATGCTTCTTAGCACTTCTTTCCTTTTTGGAGTGGATAGTGACGGCATGGATCTCCCTTTTCAGACCAAGCTTCCTTCTTTTTTGCAATAGTCCTCTTTAAATGATAGCACAACGTCCCCCCTGTGGAGTTTCTTTTGTTTAAATCCTCCCTTATTATGGAGTTTCCCTTCTCCCCCCATGAATTCTTTCCCAAACTCTCCCCCTTGAGAATTCATCGTCCTTTTGAACCTGATCGACAATGGCCCCCCCCCCAGGAGTTTTCTCCTGGATTGTGCGACCCCCCTTTCCTCTGCCCCCTCTTCTCCGATTTCCATAAGTCCGTCCCGGGATTTCCCCGACCCCCCCTGAACTTGAATTTTCTGCATGCCTCCCCCCCTTGTACTGAACCTTCTTTCCTCAGAACATCGAACTCTCCCTTTGGGCTCCTTCCGTGGATTTTTTTTAATGACTGGTAGTTGGCCCCCTCTGTGATCGATACCATAGGATGTTAATGATGTTTCTTCTTCTGCGCCGGACGTCCCCTTTTTTCCCCCCTCCGGCCTCCCAAAATAGGAGAACCCCGACACGATATTTTTTTTCCGCCTGTCATCTACGGTATCCTTTCCGTCCTAGAAACTGTCAAGCGACCGATTCCCCTCGTCAGCCCCCAGTATTCCCCTCTTCTTTATGAAATCGAAAGGCCTTTGAGGATGCAACGATGGGCCTTCTTTTTTTTTTCTAGGCCTCTTTCACCGATCGGTCGCTTTCTGTTTACCGAAAGTCAATCCTTTCAGCGATGTTTTTTTTCCTTGAGAAAGCCGAAGGCCCTCCCCATTACCTTTTCCCTTTGGGGGGGGGGGGGTTTTTTTTTTTTGGGGTGGGGGGGGGTTTTTGGGGGGTTTTTTTTTTTTTTTTTTTTTTGGGGGGGGGGGGGGGGTTTTTTTTTTTGGGGGTCTTTTGGGGGGGTTTTTTTTTTGGTGGGGTTTTTTTTTTTTTTTTGGGGGGGGGGTGGTGTTTGCTGTTTCGACATCCACCTTCTTTTTCCCCTGAAAATCGACAGCTTCGAGACTTTTTCGAACTTTTTCCTTACGGTGAAGAAGCCTTTTACCGGTTGGGGCCGATTTCCTTTATATAATTTTTCGCCGATAAAATAAATCCTTTTCAATCCTTGAGAGAGTTCGATCTGCTCCCCCTATACCCCTTTATTCGCACCCCCGCCGGGGGGATTTTCCCAGCCTTAGGCAACAAGAAATGCGCCTTCCCCCTCCTCTCTGTCGATTGGCGGTTTGCAAACAAATTCCTGGAATTTCATGTCCCCTGGCACCTTTTCCTTTTCCCTTCTTGGCATCTGCTTTTCCCTCCCCAAATCCCCAGGATTTCCCTATGAACCCTCGCTATCTGTGGATGCGTTTATTAAGACTATGAATCCTTCATCGGGGTCCCCCCATATTTTACTCCGTGGCCCGATCTTTTTAATGTTATCAACCGCTTTCCCCCTTCCGATCTCCTCTAGTGTTCGATTTCTAAACAGGGAGTAATGAATCTTTTTTTTTTCCGTCAACTTTCCCCACGATCGGTTTTGCGTTTTCCTTTGCGGCCGTTGGTTTTCATAGTGCGCGGTTGCTATTGGCTTTTTTTTAGGACATTCTTTAATAGTAGTCTCCCCCCCGAATGCAAAGACCACGCAGCTCCCTACGGATGTATCTAAGGAATACAGATTACCCCTCGTAAAGGTGTTCATTATCCACTGGCCAATTCCTCCCCTTCCCCCAGTTCTCCCGAGAAAAGCTTTGGGGTAACCCCCCCAATCACCTTTTCCTGACGGATCGAGGTCATCGGTCGTCTGTGGTTTCAGTTTTAATAAACCCCCCAAGCCCGTGCTCTAACCTTTAGTTTGGGCAATTGTCCCCCCTACGGACGCTTATCCCGCTCGATAGGTTTTCCTCCTTTCCCCTTTTCCAGGACAAAAGACGCTTCTTACGTTTGATGTACCCTCTCCTCCATTGGAGCGTTCCTGGGCCGGCTCGATTTTTTTTCCGCAATGGCTTCCTTCTCCGGAAATCATCTTTCATCCCTGCTAGCCTTTTCCCCCCGTCCATCTTTTTTGACTTCATCTCTCGACCTTTTCCTGGTCTCCGGCAGAGCGGAAACTGACCCCTTCCTCATCTTACGTGCTTCCCACTCAGGGCCTCCCCCCCCCAAGAAATCTTCACCTTTTTCTTCGAACGGTCATCATTTCCTTGCTTTGGTGATTGTTTTCTTTATACCGGCCCTCCCATCCCACTTTCCTCCCTTCCCCCCGGATCATGGTGTCCATTAGCGAGGATTTGGGCAAAGCGTGTAGGTAGTCTTTTCTGAAGCACACCTTCTTCATGAAGTGGGCAACTCTGTTTTTATGCTTCCCTTCATCCAAATCATTCCTTCTATAAGGGATAGCAAACCCCCAATCAGCGGGAAGTCAAGCAGTACTTCTCCCTCCGAGATGTAGTCTTCCCTAGATAGACGTCTTCCCTTCTGAACCAATCCCTCCGCACAATTTTCCCCCTCCCCCTTATATAGAATTACACACTCTTTTCTGCATAGTTCCGAGAAATACCCAACTGCAAGCCCCAGGACTGGGTCAGACCTCCCTAATATTGAGAGACAGTTTTCTCCATCAGGCTTCTCCCCTCCTTGCATCACTCGGATTTCGGAGCGCCCAGCAACTTCTCCCCCCCCCTGTTGCCCCCTGCGGTGTCCCCCCATAAGGTGATGGCAATGACAAACGGATAAATAATCTTTCTTCTGTAATGGAGCATCTTTCCTTTTTTCGAAGGGTAGTTGTTTGGCCCCCTTACCCGTTCTCTCGTATATATTTCTTACCTCTTACTCTCTATTTAATCATCCTCCCCCCTTTGTTGTTGTGAGTCTCCCCTAGTTTTTCCCCCCCTTATAGAAAGATGGCCTACAGCTCTCTGGAATTGTTGTCCCCCTACAATTCCTCCTGATGACTCTCTACCACCTTAGCTGGTATCGTTTGATTTTTTAGAACTTTTGGTAAAACTTCATGGTGCGCGCTCCCTCAGACGAGGATTTTTTTTCCTTCGACTTCCCCCCTCCCAATGAGTGGATGCAGTCATCCTTTCGTTTTACCTTTTCCTCAGACCCTCCTTCGCACATATTCTTTCTCTTGTACTTGATCTTCTTCCCATTTGGATTTAATCGTCGCTCTTTTCCCTTTCCCTTTCCCTTTCCCTTCCAGGTTTATGTTTTTATCGCATGCGCAGGTCCTCTTTGACCCCGCATTGTCTTTCCCATGAAGATAATTTTCCTTCTGGCTTTTTCCCCCCCTCTACAATCTTCTTCTGCGACTCCGGCGGAAGTCAAAGTTCTTGGTATTTCCCCCCCTTCTCCGCGGAATGATGGATAAGGTCCGTTTTTCGGCAGTTCTCCCTTCTTCCCCCCCCACCCCTCAAATGACGTGCTTATGATAGGAACCTCTTTCTGTCCACGCTTGTTTCCCCCCCCTCGTGTCCTGCGATCACCAGGTCTTTTCCCTATACTCCTCCCCCCCGATCTTCACGCGCTCAATCACCGGAGGGCTTGCAAGAGGACTTTCCGGTGATGGCGGACTAGTTTTGTCCCGGTCCCTTGATCCTTCTTCCCCCTGTTGGCTTCTTCCCTCTCCTTCATAGTCGAACAGTCGACTCGCTGCGCTGCTGAAATATCTGTCTTCTCTCCCCTAGGGCTTTTTCCTCTTTTCCCCGTTGATGAAGATGGTCTTGTTCCAGCCCTGCTTTTTCAGTCCCGTCCATGATCTCTTTGCTTGGAGTGAGATGGTCGTTTCCCCTCAACCAGCGCACTGGAGTTGCCTTCTTATGTACCCTTTCCCCCTTTTCGGAAAACCGACGCTCCCCTGGATTAACTTCTCTGCCCCCCTTTTCAGATTAGCAACCGTTTTGATTGGCGCATTTTGACCTTTCCCCCCAGCTCTTTTTTCCTCAGATACGTCCCCCCCGGGATGAGATCCCCCCCCCAAAGGATGGCTCCCTTTCGGAGAATGTTAGATTTCCATGTCCCCCCTTCCTGACCCGGAGAGCCTTATAGGCAGTTTTTCCTTTAGGATTTGGCGTATGTCCCTTTTTTTGTGGATTACCGCGATCTCCCCTTTCAGATGGTTCCCCCGGCATCCATAGCACTTTGGCTCCTTCTTTGCAGAAACTCGACATTTTAACCCTCTTTCTTTGACGTTTTTTCTTTGTTAGACAACGAAAACTCTCCCTCTCGTCATAGCACGCGGACCTTTCTTCCGTATTAAGAGTTCCTCCTTCCTCGAAAAGCCGCGCTTCTCCTAGGGCCGTCATTTCTCTTTCCTCGCCTCCCTCCCAGATCGTCTCCTAGGGTTCAGAAGCCCTTCATCCGGACCTTTTTTTTTTTTCTTCGGCGATGGCGAAGCGGTACCTCCCCCGCCTTCCTTGCGTGCCCTTCATCCCACTTTGGGTCTCCAATAGACAGCGGGAAGATTTTCGACCCGTCATTGAGGGTGATAGGTGCCTCTTTTTCCTCCCCGGAGGGTTCCTCCCCTCCTTGCTATAATGGTAATAGGCGCCTCTACCTAGATTTCTTGTTTTCCCCCTTCCTTTTTGAGAGATGTCGGGTATGACACTCGAAGGATTATTCGGAACCCCCCCCTCCGACACTGAGTTTCCTTAAAGCACTTCTCCCCCTTAATGAATTTGAAGATGTTCGCTTCCTGTTTTTCACCACCCTTTTGATATAAGGAATCATGTTCAAGAACTTAATTCTTTCTTATTTACCAGCAACCACCCTTTTTTCAATACTTCAGATTAAGCTCTGAACTATTTGAGGCTTGGATGATCTTTCCGTAGATTAGCCTCCTCCCTGTTTCTCCCCCTTCCTCGTCCCTCCCTCTTGGCACGTGAATACTTTTCCTCTTTCCGAGGGACGATGACGTCTTCTTGCATTGCCTAACCTTCTAACGGTTCAAGGACTCTCCAATATAGTGTCTGTTTCTCTCCTTCCCTATGTCTTCTCCTTGCGCGGCTTGTTGATGCAGGAGTCTTCCTCCTCTGATCCTTCTCCCTTCAAAAGCTTTCCATTACCTCCCCCAAGACATTTCCTACGGACGGTTATTCCCAACGTCATATTCAGCTTAGACTTTTCGTCAGTCCCGCGTTCACCCTACCTTTTGCAGCCGCTTGGGGGGGGTCGCTGATCTCAATCAATGTCTTCCTTTGATCTGATTTTCCTCTCTGTTTTTCTTTTACCATGCTCCCCCCCTCGGCCTTTTTTCAGATCCTTTTACAGCCCCATTGTCGATTTCAGGTTCTTTTGACTTCCTTTTCCGAAAGGAAATAACGATTCCTTTGGCCCAACGATTCTTTGCTGTGCTATTTTCCCCCCCGCAAAGGAATGCTCCTTTCGATAAGGGAAGCTCGATTGACCCTTCCTTTCGTCCCCCCCTTCAGAAATCCCTTCCTCCGGACAGTCCCCACCCCCCCTCTTCCGTTCGCATCTTTCTATGATTCCTTAGTCGTCCCCCCTCTTAGAATATGGACGGTCTCAAGACCCTCCCCCCTCCCCCCCGTTTCGCCCCCCCCTCCTCTGCCGGCTGTTAAAACTAAGGCCCCATCTCCCTCCTTTTTCCTTCATTGGAAAGCCCGCCTTTTTTTTGTCGATCCTGGATCCTTTTAGGCCTCTCCCTTGTATACTGGTGATCGCCTGGATTGGCCTGGCAAGCTTGATGCCTTTTTCTTTCTGCGCATTTCCATGTCCCCGTTGGCACCTCCTTCTTTTTCGCTTCTCTTCCCTGACCGGATTAAAATCATTCCTTTTCTGTGAACCGGAGAGAAACCTGCATGACGTCCGCCGTCCCCCGAACACATTTCTTGACAGACCCTTTCGCAAATATCGCAATTCGCTGTCCCCCCCAATTTAGATTTCCGGAAAGAAATCCTTCCTTTTTCCCCCCTCCCAGAAAAGGAGACCCAAAATTTCCCCCCCCTTCGATTAATCCCCCCCTCCTTCTCCCCTGTTCTCCAAGGACAGCAAATATCGAAGAAATTTGCGCTCGTCTTTCTGAATGAATTTCTTATGAATTCCTTTTTCCCCCCTTCGGAGGCGAAGAACGGAGACCCCCCCGAGCGTCATCACTTCCAAGTTTTTCAGAAGTTTTTCGAACCTTTCCCAGATAAATCTTTCGGTTAATGTTCGTGCATAGTTTTGAGGTAGAGACTGTTTTCTTTGCTTTGTTTCCAAACCGTCCCGAGGATGATGCCTAAAGGTCCGTAACTCCATTTTCATTCCCCTCCCCTTTATTTAGATCTATTCCGAACCTGATTGAAGATTCCTGCGGGATTTTGGACTCCCCCGAACAGTCTTCCTCCGATGCGCTCCCCCGCGTTGAGTGACGTTCTGTCCAGGATTCCCTTTTTTCATGGTGAGGAGAGACCCGTTTTTTTGGAGCTGTATCCGGTCCTCCACCCCCTCTTAGTGCTGCAGTCCCTCCTTTTTTCGAACAGGCCGGCTTCATTTTTAGTCCGCTGCGCGCAAATATCCCTTTTTCTGATCGGGAAAAGCGTACCCTCTTCTTTTTCACTTTTTCCCCTCGCCACTCTCTTTCTTCACTCGTGAAGTCGATCGGCCTGCTGAGGTATGTTCCTTCCCTCTGGGAAGCGACTTGTTCGCCCCAGCTTATCCCGTTCCTTCTGTCCTTCCTCTTCTGGTTTCGGATAGTCGGCTGGGGATGTTTTTGATGCCTCCCCTTCCCCTGCAGAGGACTTCCTGGATAAGCATAAGGAAGCTCTTACCCCCAACTTCCCGAGAGATCGTGCTCCCAGACTGCAACCTCATTCCCCCCCTCCCTCTTCCAGGCCCCAAATAACTTTTCTGTGTCCTGCGTTCCCTTTCGTGTCCTGGTCGGCATTTTCCCCACACCAAACTCATGAGCTTGGGATCTCCGCACCCACCTGGCTTGCCCTTCTCTTTCGCTCCGCTCTTTTTTCTTTCTTCTTGAATGAGTTGAACGCCCGGAATAGGAATCCCTCTGCTCTTCCCCTCCGAAGGAAATATCGCACCCCCCCGTTTACGTGTCGTGCCGCTTGATGATCGGACACCCCCTTTCAAATATGTTTAGCGAGTCTATTTTTTCTGTCTTTTCCTCCTTCCTCCTTAAATAGAGCAGCCCTGCTAAGCGCCTTCTTCTCGGATGCTCTTCCCGGCAACCGCGAATTGTGTTCCCCCCCATTGCGGCTCCCTTCTTCCCCCGCTCGAGCTTCCTCTCTCCCCCACCGGATCGACCCCCTCCCATTGTAAAACAGGCCTTGCTTGGTTTTTCGAACGCGCTGAACCACCCTTCGATTCCCCCGCGCATTCCCCGGATAAGTTCTTTCCATCTCCTCTCCCCCCCCAATTCTTGGGAGGAATGTTCTTCTGTTGACATCGGTTGTTCTGACTTTCAGGCTCTTCCGATTCCCTATGTGGGTAAGGCTTGAGTTTCCCTCCTGCGAGGTTTTCCCGATTAAGTCATCTGACCTCTAACTTCCCATCCCTCCGCACGATTAAAGAACATAGGCCGTTTCATTGCATCAAATTCCTTCCTTAAAGGACCCTTTCGGAGTCCCCTCTAGGTAATTTTGGTGTCGACTTTAAGCCCTGTACCCCTCCATGTCTCCGAGCTCGTTCCCCAGGGGGATCCAGTATTCAGAGGAGAACCTTCCAAGGCCTGTTATTTCTCTTGGAATGTCAGCGGGCTCTCCAGAAGTACGACCCCTACACCTTCAGCGATTTTCAGACTTTGGTTTTTCCATCCCTCTTTGGAGCGATGTTTTCTCTGGAGAAAAGACTCCATAAGCCTTCCAATGATTCCGGGCCCATCCCATTTTTTTCCCCCCTCCAATAGTCCCTCCCCCTTAGTCCTCGAAAGTTCGGTCCATTGGAGGGTTCTTTTCCTGGGGCGATCCCCCTCTTCTCTGGTGCCGCCTAATTATGTATCCTGACTATCCCTTTACTAATTAATCCGTTGTTTGAGAGAGATCTGGATCTCGGAAGCCCTAATATTTATTACGGTCACCCCCCTCCGTGGTTCTCTCCCCCCTTGTTCCTAGAGACACCGCACCTCCTTAAAGGTCCTTCTCTATATATCCTTGTGATTGGCGTCCCCCCCCCCAAAGGGCTCCTTCCCCCCGCAATTTCCTATTGGACTTCGGCGTTTTCCCTCCTCCCACATCCTCTCCCCCCTTAAGGGATGCTCAGATTATTAACCTATCTCCCTAGTGGCTCCTATTCTGGCCTCTTAGAAATCCCCAGGAAAAGCGGGGCTCCAATTTTTTCTTTTAGCTCCTACTCCCTTTCATAGGAACTGCCCTTGCCCCTATGAGAGGGAAGTTCGCGTCCTCTTCTAAAAGTGTCATGAAGACCCTTCACCCTTTTCCCGCTTGCCTTTTGTTTAGAATTATTTATGAAATGTGAGGACTTTAGACCTTCCGCGGGTGCTATTGTCCTTTTTTTTTCTAAATCTGCCCTTCTACTCGGATCTCATAGCAGTCCCTTCTAAAAGACCTTATTCTCCCCCACCCTGAAGTTTATCCCTTTTTCATTATCAGATAGATTTCCTCCGGTTTTCTTCCCCCCCGATGGAAATCTCCAGGCCTAAAGGACTCTCAAGCGGTTCGTTTCCCTTACCTTTGGCGGCCCGTATTGATTTCTGGGTTGCCATAGGAGATTTTTTTCAGCTTTCTTTTTATAACCCTCCCGCCGTTTCTCCCCTGTTACAGGTTTTTCCCACCCTTGATCCAGGTTCATCCGGACTTACATGAGTCAAGATCGTTTTCTTCAAGAACTCCCTTTTTATTCCCGGCAACGACAGATGTCTCCAGTTTTGGATACCTCTCACTCCCTGAGCGTGGCTCTTGTCCTGGCGGCCCCCTCCCTGACGCAATGGCGTCCCCTTTCCCCGAAAGTCATCTTCATCTGTCCACCTTAGGGGCCGTTCCTTTCCTGCTTCTGATTCCCCTCAGAATTTTCTTTTCTCTGCCACTTTCTTCTGCAGCCCCCTCTTCTGGAAGAAAGGCCCTTTTCGCCCTCATTAAGACTTGTTCAAACCTTTCCCCGCCCTCCATTGCCGCTTTCCTCCGGTCCTTTCCTCCGACACGCCCTTTTTTTCTTTCCGTTTCCCCCTTCACTTTCGATTTTCCAATGTTTCCACCTTTCTGGTGATCGAGGACCCGGCTCGGATTGGAATTTTTTCGGTCGGAGCTTCAGCAGGATCGACGCCCCTTTCTCCCTCTTTGATTTCTTCCGGATCCCATCTCCTGCAGACTTCTTCCCCAAATCCCTCTGACTCTTACGATAGCACTCACCCCCCCTGAGATTTTCGTGGACCTATGCCGATCCGTATCGACAAACTCAGTTTCTCCCGACCCCTCCCCTTTCCGCCCCAGGAAGCAGGCAGATACCTTCACGCCCACGAACTCTCCATCGTGGCTTTCCCCAAGATAATGGTCCAAGCCCTTCTCCCCCTTTTGTTCCCGCCTTATCGAAGCCTCTCTTTTCAATTTATGAATGACGGCCTTTCTCCACCGTATGACTGACTTTTTGTAAGTGCTTCTGGCTTTTTTTTCCGGAGAACACATCCTTTGTCTTTCACCCCCCCATTTCACGTTAAATACGGTGGCTGGCCCCCCCTCCCCTCTTCCCTTCTTTCACTTTTTTTCTTTTTTGCGGAGTCGTTCCTTTTTCACCAAGGTCCCTAGAGCCCTTTCTCAGGTTCCCTTCCTTTTCCTCAACCAGGTTTTTTGCTCGTATATTATCGTCTCTCTGGACGTTTTCCTGCGGGAATTGTGGCCATTCCCCCCTACGGCACGTCTTCCCCCTCGCCCTCCTCTTCTTTGTTGCGCACAGCACCGCTGGAAACGTGGTTACCAAAGGAATGGTTTCCGCCCCTTACATCGGATGTGGCGCAGGCTTCCTTCCAATTAGACCTTATTCCCTTTTTTTTCTCCAAAATAAGGCATTAAGAAATTAAATCTTCTCTTATTTTTCGTTTTTCTCTGGAAAGCTCTTTCATATTCTGACTTACTTTTCATTCCCCCTCCCCCCTCCCCGGTTCGGCCTTTTACCTTCTGCTGAAGGTCCCCTTTCTCCCTTCCTGATCCGCCTGGCGGTCTTTCCGACCCTTTTCCGGAGAGGCGTCATGTCTGTCCCTAGACACTTTGCGATCCCGAGGACTCCATATGGCTTTTCTTCGTACAGCAGAGGCACCTAGGAATCCGTTCCTCCGTTGCGCTCCCTTTTTCCCCCCCCCCCCCACTCAAATGCCTTGTTGCTTCTCCAAAGCCTCCCTTCCCTCCCTTCTGCCAATCCTTCTTCCCCTATCAAAAGGATTCCCTTTTATGGTATGCATTGCTCTCCATCTTCGGCTCTCGATCAAAGACAAATTCTCTTACCTTCCTTGGTTGTTCTTTTGTTGGCTTCCATGATTTTTTTTCCGGAACGGCCCCCATCTGAGAACGCTCAGTTCGCGCTTCGCGAACAGCTTAACTTGCGTCGTTTTTTCTGACTCTCGGCAAGCATTTCCCCTATTTTTTTCTTTTCACGGGATGAACTCCGTACAGAATTGCTCAGTTCTTCATCGAGAAGTAAATGTCCCCTGTTGCGTGAGATCGTTACCCCCTTCAAACCTATGGCTGTCCTCTCCCCTCCTCTTCCTTTTTCAAAAGATCGAGCGGTGCCTCCTTCCGTCCGGAGTAACCGGGATGGAAATGCCGCTTTGAGCAACCTTTCCCTTTCTTTATTTTATCGACGCGCTGTCCCCTTCGCTATGGCGCCCCCCTCCCTTTTCAACGGCTCCATTTCTTTTGCCCAAAGGATGCGCCCTTTTCACGGAGGCATTTCGATGCAACTCCCCTTTGACGAGCCCCTCCTTTTTCGTTGTCGATACCGTCAGAGGCCCCTTTCCTTTATTCCATTTTCTCTTACGTCATATTTCTCCTCTTTGTATAAAATAGCAAGCGCTGATTCTTCAAGGGAACCTCTTCAGAAACTCTCCATTTCCCCGATATTTTGCGCCTACCGCCGAGCCTTCCCCGGCCCTTTTTTTTTCTCCCCCGAACGCGACACCGTCATCGCCCGCGGAAAGGCGGTCCTCCTCTGGCGACAGCGATGACATCGACACTCCCCCCCCCCCCAAACCTTTGCCCCAGAGGGATGTCATCGTTAGCGCCGCAGTCCGACTTCCCCGGTCTTTGCAGCGAGTTAGAAGCGGACGCTCTCCCGTTGATTTCTCCCCTCTTTTGGAGAAACGCCTTCCCAATCCGCCCATTTTTCACATGCTGAATATCTTTTCCCCACGCCAATCTCCCTTTCCCGAACTTCGGCGTTCCCGGCCCGGTTTTTTCCCCCGGCTTTTTTGTGCCCCCCTGCAACCTCTGGATCTTCCTTTCCCTTTCCTCAAGATCTCTTCTTCCCCCCTGAGACGAGATCTTTCTTTCGGCGCCTTCCCATTTAACCAGAATTCTTTCGGCAACCCCCGCCGGCCCCCGGCCAAAAGAGCCACCTCAGACGTCTCTTGCCCTCTTTCTCTTCCTTTAGTGGGAGGTCTATCCATAGGTTAAAGTCACTTGTCCTAGTCCCTCTTCCAAACAACCTCCACGTTTGCGATTCCTTTCAAATACGCTTCCCAGATATTTTCTTGACAGTCTTCGATGACAGGAAAGCAGTTTCCACCCCCCTTTTACCATTTTTCTTCCCACTCGGAATATGGGATCCGTTTCCGCGGGATCCTTTTCTTGGAGGGGGCGCGTTTCGTTTTCCCCCGCCTCCAGCCCTCCCTGCGCTTCTAGGGTATGCCTATTTTCTTCAATGTGCGTTCCTTTTCATCGTTCTTCCTCTTTTCCTTGGATGCCGGAAACTAAATCGGCTCCTTCCCTCCTGTCCCGAAACTCCCCTCTTAGCCACGAAATTCTCCCAAACGTTTCCCCTTTTCTCCTCCTTTCTTCCCGCTGGCATGACCCCCTTCCCTTAGTGCGCAATTTTTGGGGTGGTATCCCTGGCTTCTCCTCGAGGGTCCGCCACTTTTTTGGTTTCTCTTTTTCGATAAACCTTCTCTGAAATGTTGATCAAGCTTTCCCCTCCAAGTGGGAAATTGTAGACCTTACCACCTTTCTAACGGCCATACTCTTCTTTCTAATCTCGGAAACGCCCTTTTTCTTGGTTCCCCGACACCCCCCTTGCGCTTCTTCTTGTTCATTGCCCCTCTTCCCTCAATGGCGTCTCGGAAAAGACGAAATCATTTTTCCCGCAATAGGGCCGGTCTTTTTTTCTATCCCCCTTCCCCCCCGAGCCACTTTCCGCATAGGGAAGCAGCTTCCCCCTCCGAATCCAGAGATGTTTTTTCTTCCCCGTTCACCTCCCCCCAATCCCCTTTTCACGGTCCCCCCCCCCTTTTTCCTTGCCGCAATTTTTGTGGTTTTAGCGTCGATATAAAGGATATTCCTGACGTCTTTTCCCCTGGTGATCCGATCTGAGCGGTCTTTCTCTTCTTATGGACCCCTTTCCGAAAGCCCCTCTCGCCAGGCCTTGATTTGCCCGATGGGATGAGTCTGACTATACCCTGCACTCCTTCCCCGCTGCTTCTTCATCCGGACGAACCAAATCAGCCGGCCGTTTCAGTACGCTCGTCCGAAACCCCTCAGAGATTTTCTTTTCCCTCGCCGCTCCGCAGTACTCCCTTCGAGGACCCTTTTTTTCCCGCAACGTCCCCTTTTCATGACGCAACCTGTTGTTCCCCCGGCATTCGATATCCTTCCAAGAACTGGAGATGCATAGTTGGAGTTATGGTACCCCCCCCCACCGGCGGTCTCCCTATCACGGACCCCCTTCGAAATATTTTTGTTTGCTGAATTTGTCCCCGGACCGGTTCGACACTCCCGAATTCTTTCCTCGGAGTCCCCGATTTGCTGTTTTCTCCCCCCTCCCTTTTGTAAAAACGTCCCTCCTTCCCCGCCAACAGATCAAGCCGTTTAACTTTTCTTTTTTTTTTTTTTTTTCGGCGTAGGCGAAGTCGTTTTACACGGTCCCCCGCTCTTTCCAGCTCCTTTTCCCCTTCTTCGAG
>Ga0179593_1281846_pt1 | contig 17194 bp, 26 predicted proteins | sample CZODoug2_1_08_16_FD_185931 | JGI IMG/M metagenome (GOLD analysis project Ga0179593, IMG submission 185931) | Vadose zone soil fungal communities from Angelo Coast Range Reserve, California, USA - CZODoug2_1_08_16fungal (PacBio error correction) | ecosystem: Environmental > Terrestrial > Soil >... | reverse complement strand
CCCTTCTTTTTTCCGAGTCGTCCCTTTGTTCTCTGTTCATTCAGAGGCGTTTGCACACCTATTTTTTTTTGCCGGTATTTTGTTGATCGTTCGGCGTTTCCGGATTTTTTTCCCTACCTCTTTCTTTCCCATAACCACTTTTGAGAAAAAACCATTTTCTTCCGACCCCACCTTTTGTTCGTTTTTCTTCCCTTCTTTTTCAGGAACCACGCCCCTTTCTATGAACCTGTCAACACGCCGGAACAAGCTATGCAAAATATAATCGTTTATCTGGCTCTGTAGTTCCTCCCAACAACTGAGGACTTTTTTTTTGTTTTTGAGTTTACCTTTTGTTCGTCTGGGCTTCTGCAACTCCGAACCACCGTCCCCTTCGTTGACTCGCTTCCCCGTCGCGTCCAAGCCTAAATTTTTGCCCAACCTTCCCCCCTTGATACACTGGGTAGCTTTTCGCCACTTTGACACTGTTCTTCCTCTCCCCAAAGCACATCTGCACCTTTTGTCAGCCCAGGCCCCCCCAAACCCCCATAGGTCTCTTTTCTTTCCGATCACCCCAACGGTCTATGCCACTACCTCCGGTTCCTTTTCAAATAACCTACCCCCAACCCTGATTTTTTTTACCATAATGTTCACTACTTTTCCCAGGTCCACCTCGTCCACTGACACAAGTCCCCGTTTTCGGTTGTGATAGTCCTTTCAAGAGGTGTTCTGCCATCATCACATAGCACCCCAACCTGGTAGATCTCTTTTTGGCAGCTATTTGCATACAACCATCTGTCCCCCAACTCTCGCTGGTGGCGGTGCGGGCATGACTTTTAGTGCGGCTGCAACGTCCCCGGCCAACTCCCCCAAAAAAGTCTGGGTCATGAATTCCGCCGAAACACTGTGACACTCGCCATCCGCGATGGGCCGCTTTTTTCTATTGATTTCGTGCCCCGTCAAACGAAAAAGGCTTGGAACCATAATTAGTCTCATCAGCTTGCCGCAACGTTCCCCAGAAGTCACCCTGGACTTGCACTCTTCCGGATTCCTTTTACCCTACTTTTGTCCGCTGGTGTTTGCACCGGGTCAGTTCAGAAAAGGACTTTCTTCCCCCCCACAAAGGCTTCCGCTCTCCTCTCTTTTTTATCAATGGCATTTGTTTTTTCTTTTTCAGCCTCTTTCTTTTCCCGAAGTACCCCATCTGTCAACACACCCCCATAAAGTTGCAAACGTTAGCATGTAACGCCCCTCCTCTTTTCTTTCTCCCCATTTAAAGCCCTTTCCCCTTAACTGTGCGCCTGCACCAGCTCTTAGCGAAGTTCCCCCCCCCTTCGTGAAAAACTTTTTCGAATTTCTTCTTTTTTTGACCCCTTGTAACATTTAGCCTCTTAATTTTAGTTAGATATCCCACTCCCGGCCCCCCCCCAGCTTTCGAACTTGCGGACGGTTTTGTACCCATTCCGTTAAACATTCGGTTTCCATTGTCTGCACAAACAAAATTTTTTCTCTCCAACCCCAATTCACACTTACTATTTCAGGAGTCAACCCCACCCTGACAGCTTCACTTCCCCCGATCCTTCCCCCTTTTTTTTGGCTGGGAATTCTCCCGATCAACTCATGCCGCATTTAGGACCTTACGCCCTCTCTACAATTTTGCCTTTTTCCTGATCCATGCCTTGTCAGGCGAGTTCCCGTTGGTGCCCCCCCACGCTTGCGCAACTTATGTGTCCCGGGGGCTGCAGTCCCGGGAAAGTCCCTTTTTTTTTAAATTGAATCTCCCTACTCTCCCCCTTGCTGGTACCCCCACGTAGTTGTTTTCTGTGTCTTTTTTCCCTTTCTGCAGCGATCAGTCTCAATTTACCTTGGTTCCCCTTGGAACACCAGCTTTTTTTGTTTTAGATACGAACCCCTCAATTTTTTTTTGGGTAAGTACTGCTTCCCCCCCCCCTGTTTCCCCTATACTTTTCTAACCATTTGTAATGTTATCTTCTGTTTCTTGACCCGGCCCAGACTTCCGTCTGCTACAATCCTTTACTGTTTTGTGAGAAAAACATTTTTTTTCTTCAGGTATCCTTTTTTGTGCCTTAGGTAGGCCTTTCCCGTTTTTTTTCCTTTCCCCCTTCTTCTGCAAATTTTTCCCGCGGTTTAGTTTTTCTCCTCAACGTTGTTGGCGCCTTTTTGTTGAAACTGGATCCTGCTTGCTCGGTTAGGTTGAATCGCTTTTTTCTTTTTTTCCGCGTGAATTTTTTTCTGGGATTTACCCTGGCTTAGCTGCAAGTCTCTTAATTCCGGTTTATGTACCTGGGGAGTTGACGATGTTGTCTGGTTTGATTGGTCCCTTTTTCTTTTGCCCTTTTGTTGTTTTTTGTGATCGTAGCCCCTAACACCCCAACAACAAACACAGCCAGGCCATCTTTTTCCCCCAAACTGTCCATTTCATACCCTCTTCATCAAAGCTCTCCTCTCCTTTTCCCCCTCAGGCCAACCCTTAATATTTCCCTTTTGATTTATTTTTTTCCCCCCCCCCCTTTACAGGTTTATTCTTAGAATCCATCCCCCCTTTTCCCATTAGCCAGATACCTCTCGACCCGAGCGTTCTTTTCCCGTTCTGGCACTACTCCTAAAATATTAATCCATTTACAATATCCCGACCCCCCCCCCCTTCCCCAACTCCCCCCCGTGCACACCCCCCCAGCTTCTGAAAATTTTGCCCCCCCCCCCCCAAAGTTTTTTATAAAACATTTTTTTTCTTGTAGTTCTTCGTGCTTTCTTACGTTTTTTCCCAAGACCCGATAACCCTCCCCTTTCCTCCGATTGTTAGGGTTTGTCCAAGACTCCTTTTTGTTTGTCACCCCAAAACTTCTTGTAATTCAAGTTTGGGTCTCGACCCCCCCCCCCCCCCCTTTTTGTCTGTTTTTTTCCATCTTTTTTGTTTCAATTCCTTGCCTTATGATCGTTTTCCCCTTTCTTTCCATCGGCCCTGAGAAAACCGATCTTTTTTTGACCCGGACTTGTTCCTCGAGTCAGATGAAATCCAGCTTTTTTTTCTCCCCCTGCTGCAGCCCCTTTCAAACCCCCCTTGCTGCACCTTCTTTGTCCCCCCCCAGTTCCCCTTTTTTTTGCACTCAGTTTTCTCGTATCCCGCTCGTGTTTTTTTTCGGAAAGTTTTAAACTTCTGCAATGTGAATTTTGGCTCTGGATCCCGGACTTTCCCCTCTTTTTCCAAACCCACTTTTGTTTAGCGATCTTGACGTGTTTTGATGGGCTTGACAAATTTTGGGTTGTTCTCCCAGCCCTTTTGTTTCTGGTTTTAAATTTCTTTTCGCTAAACCTGTGTTCCCGTTCATCCCGTTTTTCAAGTGACCTTGTTTTGAGTACTCCCCCTCCCTGAAAGTCCGTTCGTTTATCCTCTGGTGATTTAGGGTTTTACGCCCACGATATTACTGCTCTCTTCTTTTTAGTTCCCCCCACCCAACCCGTCCTAGTAGGTCTTGCAAGTTTTTTTCCCCACGGTGGTTCCCACTGCGCTTTTGAAGTAACATTCTTTGTCTTTTTTTGGGGGGTGTCCCCCCGTGCTTTTTAAAGTACATGAGTTGGTCTCTGTTAATGTTGGCCAGTCGCAGATTTCCTTTTGTTGATCTCTATCCCTTGGCCTTACTCCCCCCTGGTCGACCTTACCCTTTTTTCCCCATTTCTTCTTCCCCCTGTGGAGCCTATCCTTTTTGCATTTTCTCTGCTTCCCCCGTGCAGGGGGTTGTTTTTGTTTTTGCGTTTTGAGAAATTTATGTACTTACTTCCCCCCCCCTTTATGAAAGCTTTTTCTTTACCGTTTTTCTGGTAATGCTTTGTCGTTGCCGTTTTTGTCACATTTTAAAATCTTTTCCCCCGTCTTTTTTTCGTTTCCTAATCATTTATCCCCCCCCCCCCAAAATAGGACCCCCTCTATTTATAATGGCGGTCCCTTTCGAGTTACCCCCCCACTCTTTTTAGATTCTGTCCTTTCTCCTTGTGGGATTTTGGATGTGTTCCCCGTCTTGTCCCCTCTGTCATACCCGACGTACCCCTTCGACCCCCGTTCCACCCCAGTTTCGAAATATGGTGAGCACACCATGGTTTCTGCGATCTGCTGTCGGGATAATTACTTTTGGTTTTTTCTCTTTTTTCCTTCCCTACCTCTTCCCCCCCACGTATCCAAATCCCCTTTGCCCCCCTTTTTTCCAGTGGCGACAAGCTTCTTCTGGGGACGTATCTGTTCTCTTTTTTTTTGTTTTTTTCTTTCTTTAGTTTTTTCTCTTTGTCTTTTCTGGCCCTCCCTTTTTCTTTCTGCTGAATCATAGCTATATATTTTTTTTTTTGCTGCTGTTAAGTTGGATTGATTTTGAACCCCCCCCTTATAATGAAGTTCCGTTGGCCTTTCCTTTGTGCTCACCCCCCCTTTTTCTCCAATGTTACTCTTGGTGCTTATTTCTGCGCGACGGGCGCGGATTCACCGGCCTGGTGTTGACGGTTCTTGTGTTCTTTTTCCGCAGTTGCACCTTTCCACCACGCCCTTTTTTTCATTTTTGCCCAGCTTGTTTTTCTATTTTCTTCAATCTTTTGATGAACTCTTTCAATATTAAGTTTTTTTTCATTTCTTTCCTTTTATCCTCCCTTTTTCTTTTTTTGCGTAGTTTCCCTTTCCCCCCGTGATTGTTTGTGAAGTTGCGAAGTCATTGGTTGCCTCCCTCTTCTAAAAAACGGATTTATCTTTTCGTCCTTTTTTCTTCCCTACCCTCCCCAACCAAATACCGATTGCCCCCAATCTGTGTGCACACACGCTCGAATGGATTACACCGATTACGGACACCCCCTCGCCCGCCCTCCTTCCTATCTCCTTTTCTTTTTATTTTTCCCCCCCCTCCTTGTTTTTGGTTTTATTCTATAATTGTTAGGAGTGTTTTAGGTCTGTATGTGGTGATCGGTTCTGATCCCGTTTTGTGCAGATGGGTTTTTATTTTTTTCTTTGTTCGTTCTCAGTTACGACGTCAGCCTTTTTTTTTCTTAATTTGTTGCTTCCCCCCCCTAGGTCAAACCCCTCTTCCGCCACCCAAGTTCCCCGTTCAGTTTCCGACCTTTCATTCAACCCAACCCCGTGAGATAATGTACACTTCCACACCTGATGCCCCCTTTTTCAGATGTCACCAATACTACCTCCCCTGACGCCTTTTTTTTTTCTTATGTAGAAAACCCCCAATCTGATTTTGTGTCAATTTTGGTTTCTCTTTTTCCTGTCTGCATTCCCTGCCCCCCCCCACCCTTTCACACCCTTTTCCGTTCCTCCCCCGTTTCCTTTTTTCCACCTTGTTTCACCACCAGGTAACCCCCTGTTTTGTAAAATGCCAGTTCGGCCCTTTTTGTCATCTCTTCAATGCAATCCCTGCTCCTCCCGACCACCAAAACTCCATTGCTGCTTACTCCTCTGTACTTACCACGTTTGTCTCCCTTTCACTTCAGACGGCGCCCAATCACCTTAACCAAACAAGTAGAACTCCATTCCCCCTGGACAGCCATGCCCTCCCTTTTTTTTTTATGCACCCCCCCTTCTTTCCCTTTTTGGGGTTTGATAGCTGGTTCCCTTTTCCCCTTGAGATAAAATCTGCTAACCCTATGAATCGCGCCTTTTTGCAATCCACCCCATGGCCACCCCTTGTGCTGGGTTTGTCCTGCCCCCAGTTCCCCTTACTCTTTTCAGGGCGCTTTCACTTTTTCCCCGCCAACGCCCCACAGTTCAGTGCTTTTCTTCTGTTAGCGACCGTGCCCCGCCCTCCCCTGCCCCGAGTGCGAGGTTTTGTTTCTCTAATGCTTTCGCCCGTAACCCTTTTTTAAAGAAGGGCAACCACGATTTAGCCCTCGCCTTCCCTCCCCCGGACCTCAATCCCCCCGTTGGTTCTTTACCGAAATCTTTCTCCTTTTTTCTTCTTTCCGAAGTTCTCCCCCCGCCTTCCCACGGTTTTTGGCACAGCATCTGTCCCTCCCCCCTTCTGGTCCTTTCCCCCCCATCTCCCCCTTTGAAGATTTGACTTGTTACTCTTTTTCCCTGGGAGTCCGGGCAGCATGCAAGTAAAGACAGCCAACCCCCACAATAAGCCTGAACCACTCTATGACCCCCTCCTGCCCTATTTACGCACCTGGTTTTCCAGTCGCCTGCTGCGGTTAACAACTCGCCCCCGACTCAACCCAGCAGTGGTCACAACACCCCCTTCTCAACTCTTAGTTTGTGTTGTTTCTGTTTGAACCCCTCTTTTCTTTTTTTCACACATTCTTTTTCTTACTGAGGCACCCCCCCAGTATTCTTAACCTTGTTCGCCCTTTTTACACCTTTTCGTACCCCCAACCCGGGAATCGGTGTTCCCCCCCCCCAATTCGGGACCCCCCCAATTTTCCCCATCAAGAGTTTTTGAAGGAATTGCACCCCCCCCCACTGTGCCAGTTCCCTCCCATTGCCAGTTCTTGTGGAGTTTTTTTTCCCCCCACCACGTTATTGCCAAGAGACTCCCTTTGATAACCCCCAGCGCATTAGATCTGTGAAAAAGATGATGCCCTTCTGTTGTCCTCGTTCTTCCTTCTTTGTCCTTGTTTTGATCTCCATTTTGTGCAAGTCTGCGGCCCAAGTATTTTTTCCTTTTCTGCATGAAGGGTATTCTTTCTCTGTCCTGACTTCCTCACGCATTTTTCTCAAAAAGTTGACCTTAAACCAAGAGGTGGCGCGTTTCCCTATTTCCGGAACGTTGCCATCCTCATGTGCTCCAATACCTCTTGGGTGCTTGTGAACCCCCACTGCATTTCCCTTTCAGCATTAACGTCAGTTTGTGCAAGAGTCACCCACTCCTATCAGGGACTGCAGTTATCCTGGGTGTGAAGTACAGCCTTTCCTGAGTCCTTTCCCCTTACTTTTTTGTATCCACTTGTTGTTCCCCTTCGGAGAGCGTTTTGTTCTTCTGGGATGATTCCTGTGGTTTTGAGATTTTGCTTTTTTTTTTCTTCACTTTCCCCCCTTTCGGTAGTCTTTTTTGACGGGTGCCGGTGTTTGCGCAAAACTGGGGCCCTCTGGTTTTGATTTTTGCCTGTCTCATTTCTTTCCTTTTCCTCTTTTGCCATCTTTCCCCCGCTACCAGAGTATTTACCCCTGGCTTTTTGGCGTCGAAAGGATCCTATCAGGTTATGATTCCGCGTCTTGTTTGGCTTTTCTGTGTTGTAGTGTTTAATATCTTCTTTCATGGTCCCCCCCCCTTCCCCTTCCCTCCCCCCCTTTTTTGTTTTTTGTTTTGAGATCAAGTATTTTACCCCCACCACATCCCCCCCCTCCCCACCAGGCATGCCGTCCACCCACGCATACTAAATTCCCCCCCCTGTCTTCTTTTCCTCCCCTTTTCCGACTACCCCAGACCGTGTGTAACTTCCTACCTAGTTAGTTTCCCTTCGAAAGTCTTTTGTTTTTTCAAGGGCATATTTCCTCTGTACCATCCCCTTCCCTCTTTTCCCCATTTTCCCTCCCCTTTTGCGTCGTGTCTCCACCCCTGTTTCTGCTACGGCCCCTTTACAATTCCTGCCTACTCCCCCTTGAAACACGTTCATCCCTCCAGAATTCCCCCCCACTCTTTTTCTCCTTCCTAAAGTCCCCCGGAAAGGTCAAGAACGAAACCCCCAAAGTCAAAAGTTTTGCCTTCCCCCCCCCACGTCTACTTTTTTTTTCAACCGCGCCCGTATTATTCCCTTCCCATCCGTCTTTCAACATGCAATCTTTTTCAAAAACATGCACCTGTCTGTCCCCTTCTCGGGCCGATTTCCGCGTGTTTCTTTTGGAAAAATTTGACACCCTCCTCTGGTCCCCCCCCCCCCCCTCTTGTATTAGTCGCTCCCCCCTTTCTGGTGTTCCACCCGCGTTTAATTAGCCTTCTGATTACCCCCACATTAGTTTTCCCCCTCCTCCGTAGTACCTTATTTTTTCCCGTGAACGTTTTCTCGAATTTTGTACCTCCCAAATTCAATAGGACCCCAGTAACTTGATTCTCACCCTTTTTCCCCATTTAATGACGGTCCCCCCATGGGTCCCCTTGTCCAAAAACATTTACCTCTTGCGGCAGTTTCTCTACTCCATTCTTTTCGATAGTTGGGTTGGGTGCCCCTTTTTCAATTCTTCCCTCTTCATGCCCATTTTGTATCGGGCTGAGAACCTTCCTTTTATCTTCCCCTCCCTTTTTTTGATTATTTTTTTGGTGATTCTGTTTGCCATTCTTTTGGGTTTATGGAATGCCCCTTCCGATGTGCATGGGTTACCGCCCCTAAATTGGGGTTTTCCCCGGATCCGATCTTGGTGCCTCCTTTGTCACAGAAATTCCCCCACTGCCCCTTCTTTTCAGAATAAGTTTTTTTGTTTTGTTTCCCTGTAACGCCACAGCCCTTCCTCGTTTTTCGCCCACCCCCACCGAGAAAGTTCTTCAGTGTTTTTTTTCCCCCCCCCCTTGTATTGCTTTCCTTTCAGTCCGATTTTCTTCCTCCCCCCCTTGGATTTTTTTTTTTTGGTTTTCGGTGCCCCGTTAAAATAACCTCGGTTTTTTCATCTTTGGTTTGTGCATTTCTTGTTTGTTGTCTTTCATTCTTATGCATCCCGGACTCCCCAGGAGAATGTCCCCACTCATATATTTTGTTCTTCTTTTATTGGCAACTTTTTCCCCTTCCTTTTTCCAATGGAAGGTCGTTAGAACAACTTTCCCCTTCTGGAACCTCCACCGGCCTTGAAGCGTTTTCTTCCTTTTTTTTTTCATGAGGTTGTTCTCTTTTGCGCGCCGCTTCTATCCCTTTCTTTTCCAAAGTATTTTTCTTTTTTTCCGTCTCTCAAGCTCCCCCCTCGCCCTACTAGACCCTTTTCCGTAGTTTTTTTACCCCTTCTTTTTCAAAGTGCATGACCTTTCTTTTTTGTCGTTTTTTTTTTTCTTTGTTCCGTTGCCCCCAGCCATTTTAAAAATACACTCTTCTTTGCCCTATCCCACCCTTCTCTTTTTTTCTTTTTGTGTGGTCCCCATTTTTCTATCTTTACCGCTGAAGGCGACCTCCCTTGTGTTTTTTATTTGCTAACCCTCGTTCCCCACCAATCTATCACCCAGACCCAATGGCCCTTTAAGTTGTCCCCATGCTTTCACATGGGTTCTGTTTGAAGTCTGTCCAATTAGTTTCCCTGTCTATGGTTTTTGTCATTTTTTCTTCTTTCTTATGATTAGCTGAACCTTTTTTTTATCGGGGCCTCATTTTCTCGGTATTATATTTTGGTTTTGCTTTTGGTCCCCCTTATGGGATTTCTTTTTCTTCCTTTATTTTTTTGCCTTGGACCCTTCGTTCCGACAATGTCTAACTTTTTTATCCCTGTTTCAATGGTGGGTTGATTACACCTTTGCTAATCCTGTACTTCCTCCCCCCCTGCTTTTTTTCCCGGTTTTGGGCGTTCGTCCGTGCATCAGGACTCGTTCAACCCCCAGTTACTCAAGAGTTTAAGCTTTTTTTTTTCTTCCCTCCGTGCCCATCGTTGTCTCTCCTTTTGACAAATATTACTTCCTGTGTCTTTCTTATAGATCTTCGTTTTTTTCCCCTAGTTTTTCTAACGAAAACGTGAGTGGCTTGTATATGGTTTTCTTTTTCGAACTTCTCTCTTTTTCCTCATCTTTTCCCCCACAAAGATGTGGGGGGGGGGGTTGTTTCTCTTTCGTTAATCATCTGTAACGACCCATCACAAAACATACCGTGCATTGTGGCAAAAGCTCGAATTTTTCTTTTTTTTCCCCCTTAACTGATTCCCCATTCCCCCCCCCGTCCACCTTCAGCGATTCATCTCTATTTTTTGAATCCATACTTTTTTTTTTTTTGTTTTTAGATACTAGTCTCGAGTTTCCGGGATTTTTTATTCTGCTTCCCATCCTCTTTTTTCACCCTGCATTTGTTTTGGGATTCCCTTTTACTGTATCATTCGGTCCCGTCCTCAGTACGAACTCTCCTTCTTTTTTTATAATCTTTTATGTTTGCGTTCCCCTCATAAAACTGGCAAAAAACTATTCCTCCCCATCAACTTCTTTTCTCCCCACCTGACGTGAAGACCCCCAGTTGCCGTCTCTTCTAAACCAGGCCCTCTCCCCTCCATTGCAAAACAATATCCATTGAGATGGGCGTCTGCCGTACCCCCACAAATTTTCTTACTCTGTGCGTACTGGTTGTGTCTGCTTTTTTCGCCTGAAATTCCCCCCCCCCCGCCCCCCCCCCCCCTCTTGATTTCCTCTTCCCTTTTCCCTGATTTCAAGAAACCCACAGTAACCAGGTCTTTCAACTGTTCGACCGTTCGCCACTGGACGTTTCTTCGATTCTTCCCACCTGCAATTCTCCTTCTTCCACCTCCACCCCCCTGAGCAGCTCCTCCGTAAGACTCCCACCACCCGGGTTGCCGCAATCATCACGTCTCAATACCCTACCACCCCCCCTCGTGAACACCCAGTCAAAAATGGCTACAAGTCCCGCCCCCCTATGGAACCTGAACCCCATTCCCTTCCCTGTTGTTGACTATTTTTGGCCGATGTAAGCCGATCCCATCCGAAAACCAATGGGAGACTCCTTCCTTGATCTCTAACCCATGGGTTCCCACCCCTGCATTAGGTCTTTTTTGCCTTCCCCTTTTACATGGACTGTATTCTTTGACACTTGCCACGCCAACGTTCCCAAGGATTCATGCCTCTTTTTTTGCTCACCGTGTAAATCGTTCTTTTCCTTTTTCCTCGTGCCTCTTTTTCCTTTCCCTTCCTTTTTTTTTCGAAAGACAAACCTACCCAGACACTGGGAACCATATTTCCGCCGCGGTTTTTTTTCGACACCCTCCCTGCAGCCCCCCCGGGACAGTCAACGCTTATCCCTTTCTTTCCGTTTCCACTCACTTTTCTTTTCTCCCCCTGAAAGTTGTGCACCTCCCCTGAGAAATGACATCAAGGGCTCCCATCCACAGATGATTGATTTCCTGGGTTCAACTTTCTCCCCGGAGTAAGGCGCAGCTCCTTTCCAGATCACCCCCCCCCATAAGTTTGCCACCTCTGCCTTTCAAGAGAGCCAGACGCATTCTACTTACTGCACGTCCCATTGCCGCCGAATTCGTTGTTTTGCACGCGCGAAGTACCAACTCCTTGTGCACCCCCCAACTTTTCCCAAGCATATATTTTTTTTCTCCAAACTCTTCCTGCCCTTCTCGGTAGTTCTTTTTTTCTCCAGGACCCCCGTATCCTTTTTACTTTCTTCCGTGCGTTGCACCCATTTTCGTCCCCCCCTTTTCTATTTTTCCACCAATTTAGAGGCCAACCCCACTTGCCCTTTTTCCCCGCAGGTTCCCCCAGGGTGCAGAACCCCCCCCCCGTTTCCCCCCCCCCCCAGCAGGCACCACTGGCAAGAGCTCACACTTTACTTGACGCCTAATGTCTTCCTCTCCCCTTTTCCTTTGTCTGCATTTCTTTCCCTCAAACTCTCTCGAAATCTCCTCTCATTTGAGGGCGTCTCTTTCCCTCTTGTAACGATTGCGCAATTTACTGGACCGGGGCTGGCAGCCATGGTTTGAGTCTCTTGCATTTTTTATTCTCCGACTCGAGCACCCCCCCTTTTTCTCTTGTAACCCCCATTTGCTGTTGCAGTCTTCGCGATTTGGACGCCCTGCGATCATAGTGAGCTCCCAATTAAAGCGAGGCTTATTTCCCCCCCCCGCCCCTTTTCCCCGTCTTTAATGAAATTTTTACCACTCCTTTTTTGGTATCTGCTTCAAAACGCCCGATCGCTGTCGAATTGAATGTTAATCTTTTCTTTGCCCCTTTAAAAGACAAGGCCGTAGCCCCCCCTCCTCCTTTGTTTCTCCCCCCCTTTTTTTGGTGTCTTCAGTTTCGCTCGTGGTTTCTTTTGGGTGAGGGTACTTTTTTTGCGATTTTTTTTCTCTTTTTACTGGACGCCGTCGGTTTTCAGAACGTGTGGTCTCCTCTCTTCTTTGTTCTGCCCAACGGTATCGGCTTCGGCTCCCCGCTGTTATAATATGCTTTCTTTCGTGGCAGTCTTGACTTCATTTTAAGGGATTAAATTTTTTCTTTGGTAGCTTTCCCCCGAGATATGCCTCTGATTTATTTTCGGCGGGTGCGTCTGTTTTCTGTTTTCTTTTTTACTCTTCCCCCCCTCCGGTGTGGTGTTTGAGAGTTTGATTCAAAACAACCCCCCTCGTCCTCTTTCCCCCCCCCCCGCCCATCACAATAACAGTTCAACCCTGACTATATCTTCCCAAGATCCCCCCCGCCAGTTTTCTGTAACCCTACCTTAACAATCGTTAATCTCCCTGCTACCTGTCTACTCCACCGCTATTAGAACTCAGTTCCCCAATAGAGGTCCCTTGGATTCCCCATTCGTCCCCATAGATCTGTCCAGACCAACGTTTTCTGCCCACTTACGCTGTCAATTTTTCAGTCCCTCCCCCCTCTTTCACTAAAACCCGTTCATCCTTTTTTTCCCCTACTTCCCCCCCCCCCCAAGGCTTTCCTGGAAGAGAAACCCCCGTTTGCTCCCCCGTATCTTTTCCCGCTCTTTTTCTCCGCACCCTCCCGATAACAATGTGCCCATTTTTTCTTTCTCACCTGATCGGTTTTGTTTTGTCTGAAAGCTTTTTCTCTGACCCCCAAAAACCTTCGTTTATATCGGGACTCTCCCCCGTGGGCTGATTTTTTCCCCCCCTTTTCCCCCCCCCTCCGGTTAAATTTTCATCCCTCTGATAGCAACACTTGCTTCATCGCGCGCAACCCTATTGTGGGTTCCCTTCCCCTTGTACCCCTCTTCTTTGATCCCCTTTCCCGAGAATTCAATTCTTCTGGTCCGGTAAATTTTCACTTTGTCTGCAATCTAAGCCTGCAACAGTCCCTCGCCTGTTCCTCAGTTTCAGAGCACCTTTTTCTTTTTTTCGTCTTTCTTCTTCCAAACCAGTCTCAACTTTCGTTCCCGTGATCTGGAACTTGTTCTGAGAATACTTTTTCGGAGTTGAACCCCCCTTTGTGTATGTCTCTTGAAAGTTGTTATGCTGGTCCCTTTTTTTTTTGGTGTTATTTCCTCACCCCTATGATGTGGTTGCCCATTTGTTTTTTTCAGATTCACTTTTTTTCCTATCCAACTTATTTTTTGTCAGAATGTGGTAACACTCCCGTCGCCCTTCCCCCCATACTGTTCCGAAATCTTGGTGTTCTATTCGCGGTAATTAACTATTACTATTCCTTTTTCTCCCCCCCCCCTCTGGCGTGGAAGTTTTTTTTCCATTTTTGTGGTTTAATTTAGCGCCCTTTTTGTCCGTCCCGTATGGCTGTCTTGTCACTTGTTAACCCCCACTTTACCAATTTTTCCCTTCTGCTGCTGTTTTCATTTTTCCTTTCTTTTTTCCTCTTCTTTTTTTTTGCTTCTTCATTTTTTTCTGCTGTCGTGCTTCACTAAGGAAGCCCCATTTTCCCCCGTCTAAATCCTTGGCTTTTGAAGCCTTCTGTTTTCTCTCTGAAGTTATTCTTCTTGGTCCCCTTCTTCATGTTTAGTCCCTAATTTCTGAAGGCCCAAACAGGTTTTCTAAAGCGTTCTCCCCCCCCTTTTGTGGTTTTTTTCTGTTCCGTTGCGTTTTTGCAGGACTCTTTTCCCTTCTTTTAAACGTCTTTTCCTTTTTTCATTGCAGCCCCTTTTCCCATATAAATTGCCCAAAACGGCATACTTCCAACCTCTGGCCTCAAACTCTTCCTCAAGGTCACTTTTTCCCTATCACCCCCCCCGTTCGCCCCTACCTTTTCATGCTTCTTTTTGTTTCCCTGGTTCTTTTTTTTCCCGTTTTAACCAGCGGCCCACACAATAGTAAATGTGACTCTCCCCCCCCCCGGTCGAATATTTGGTTTTTGCCCATTTGTTACTGTCTCTTTCTCTTCCTTGCGATATCCCTTGTTTTTGTTTTTCTATTTATTCGGGCCCCATTTCCGATTACACCACGAAACTTTGTCCCTTGGTTCCTTATAAGTTCTTTGTCCTTTTCTGCTTTCACCATCTTTTTTCTTTCTCTTGTTGTTTATGGTATTTTCGCGTTTTATTGACAGTCTTTTCCACCCGTTGGTTATTTTCTGAACTTCCATTCCTCAGACTGCTCCTTTTTATTCTTTTGCTGCTGCAGCCGGGGACCTATTTTGACATTCCCCGAATCCAGCCCCCCAACAGTAGTTTGGTCCTTCTGACAATGTCCCCCTCACCCTTTCTTCCATGGTATGGTTGGTGTTGCTTATTCTTGGGCAGCGACTTTTTGATAGGATCCACTTCCGGTTTTTTTCCCTTTTTTGTCGCTTGGATTTAGCCGGCACCCCTCGAACCACCCATCTTTTCACGCAGCGGTCAGCTTTTTTTTTTTCCTCAAATATCACCCATAGTAGGGCTCTCTTTTTTTGCCCCCTTCCCCTTTTTACTGTTCTTTGTTGTTTGTATTCTCGCCCTGCGTTTTTGCGGTTCGGTTTTCTAACACGACCCCTTTGATTTTTTTTGCCTTTGCTTTGATAAGGTTCTTTTCCGCCCGTCTTATGGTGGGAAGCCATCTTCTCTTTCCCACCACTGCGTTCCTTCGTTACTCGCTCCGAATCCAACCAAACATACCCTACCATCTGTTGCCCCCCACTGCTTCCTTTTCTCTCAAAACACCTTCCCAGGACCCAAATTAGGACCTTTTCTCCCTTTCTTATTTTCTCTTCTTTTCCCCCTCCCTCCCTTTGTTGTTGTTTTTCCTTTTGATTTTGCCGGATACTTTTCTTTTTTTTTTTCGGTAGGGGACTTTCTGGTTTGATCGTGTTTTCGATCCAATGCGTCTCTCTTTCCCCCCCCGATTTTTCTCTTTTCTTTGTGAATTCCTTTTCTCGAGTCCCACCCAGACGATCCTCTTTTATACGTATGGCGGCCCTCCACTCCCTTTTTTTCACCCCAACTCAGACCCATTTCCTTTGTCTTCGTTTAAGTGCCCCCAGACTCCCTTCCCCCATGCCTTCGATTTACTTCCCCACCGGACCACTAGAACAGTATTCTTCCCCACCATTCCTCAAGATTTTCCTTTAGTTTTGGGTTGAAACCCAACCCCTTGGTTGGGGGAAAACTTCCTTTTTTTTCAACCATTGTTCTCTTTTCCCCTTCTTTTTAACCCTCCGAAACCCCCCCTGCCCCTCCGTTCGCTCCCGTTGCGGGCAGCGGTCCAGCACCCAAACTCCCACTTTCAAAGTTTTTTTTTTCCCTCTTCTGCACACCCCGAGTTTTTCTTTTCCCCTCCTCCCCCTGCCAATAAAGACCCCCCTCCCCATTCAGCACACACAAAAATAAGTGTCGCCCTTTATCGAGCAACCAACTTTGTCGCCTGAAATCAGCCCTCTCATCCTCACCCCAGAAGAACATGAACTCCTCTTTGCCCTTTAGTTTCCCTCCCATTGCGAATGACCCCACTGGCCAGTTCGGTTGGATCAGTCTTGGCCTCCTGTCTCTCTTTTGTCCTATACCCTCGACCCCCCCCCCAATGGAGACTTTATCCTCCCCCCCTCCCGCGACTCGCTACAACCTTTTTGCCCCCCCCCAGCTTCGCTTTTTGTGGTTTTCGCGGCATTTTACTCTTTATTTTTTTGGTCTTTCACTGGACACTCCCCACGCCCCCCCCCCCCCCCCCACCAAGTCGCATGACTTTTTCTTTCCCCGTTTAAACCTTTTTTTTCTCCCCCTTTCCTTTCGATTCCTATTTGGGCTCTGGCTTTCGCACGTAACCCCCCGAAAAAAAAGGACGTTTTTCTTGTCTTACAAAGATTTTTAGAGCCGCGGCCTGTGCAACTTCCCCTCATTTCCACTTTCCCTCCACTTTCCCTTGGATTCCGTACAGAACGTCCCGCCTGCACTTGGTTTTCCTTACTTCCTGCCCTTTTAAGGCTCCCTGTTTTGTAGTGAACCAAGAAATCTCTCCTTTTCTTTGTCTCCTTGGCCTTCGTAGCCTCCTAGTAAAGTGAGCCACACACATAAGGCTGCAAATTTCGTTTTTGGCATGACAAAGGGGGCAGCGGACTTTTCCTTTCAATCACGTTTTTTTCCCCCCCCCTCGTCAGACTTTTCGTCCCAGCGCGAAAGGTACAACCCCCCCTTTTTTTTTTGTGGGAAACAAAACCTTCCCCGAATCTCGTGTTGTTGAGTCCCCTTTATGTCTCTTGAATCTTTTTCTCGTTTACCTACGGCACCACGATTCGTTCCTCCCCCTGGCTGGCCGGGCGTGTACCCATCGTCAACCCCACATTTCGTGCTTTCTTTGTACAACCCACCAATTTAGCTTGAAACACCTTTCAAAATAAGAAGGGGCCCTTCCGTCCCCCACACACCCTCCCTTCCTCCCCAGGCAAGAGTTTCCTTTCACAAGTTATTTGACTCCTTCATTCTCCCGATCACATTCATTCCCGGTCAATTGAATACCGCCCCAAGGATAGTTCCCTTTTTCGCTGACTTCCTTGCCCTTCTATTGACTTTGTCACGGTTCTCTTGCGCCAAAAGTTTCGGGTTTTCCACGGGTCTGCAGCATTTTTTTTTTTGACGTTTCCCTATACTGACCGTCGATAACCACGTTTGCTTTCCCCCCCCCCTCTGTGTGCTTTCTTCGTCGACGTCCATTGCTTTTTTCCCCCTATTCTTAATTTTTCACCGCTTTTTTGATTCTTTTTAACACAAGCCGGTTTCGACAGAATTACCAAGAACTTTTTTTCCCTCCCCCCCCGCTTTTAACCCCCCTCCTCTTCCCTGTTCGAAATTTTCCTTTTTCTTTGGCGTGACGGTTTGTTAGAACTGCGCTACACTTTCCGTGCCCTTCTTTTTTTTTTTTCAACAAATTTTTGGGTTTCCAGTGTCGGAGAGTGTTATTTCAGGGTCTTTCTCCTTTTTTTCATTGATCTTCTTAGAATTGTGACGCTTCTCGGGCCTGTTAAAGGGCGCCGCTCGTCTCCCCCCCCTTGTCTCTATGCGATGTCGCCGTTGCAATATGCCTTCCGCTGGCTTCCTTAAAACTCTTTAAGTGACTTTTTTCCCCTTTCTGGTAGGCTGCCCCCACGAGGATATCGGTTAATTTAGTTAGGAGCTGCGGATGATTATGTTTGAGTTTTTAATCTTTATA
>Ga0179593_1547746_pt1 | contig 17196 bp, 33 predicted proteins | sample CZODoug2_1_08_16_FD_185931 | JGI IMG/M metagenome (GOLD analysis project Ga0179593, IMG submission 185931) | Vadose zone soil fungal communities from Angelo Coast Range Reserve, California, USA - CZODoug2_1_08_16fungal (PacBio error correction) | ecosystem: Environmental > Terrestrial > Soil >... | reverse complement strand
GGTTGGTTTTTTGGGGGGGGGGGGGGGGGGAGTGGGGGGTGGGTTTTTTTTTCGGTCTGCGTTTTTTTTTTTTGTTTTTTTTGGGACGGGGGGGGGTTGGGGGGGGGGGTTTTTGTCTTTTGGGGTAGATTGCGAGGGTTTTTGTTTTTTGGGGTTGGGGGGTTTTTTTGTGGGGGTTTGGCGCGGGTTGGGGGGAGAAGATTGGGGGTGAAGGCGGGGGACCAGTTTTTCTCTTTTGTGGGGGTGGGGAGGGTGGGGTGTTTTCGGGGGGGGTGGAGAGGGTGGATTTTTGGGTTTTTTTGACCGCGGGGTTGGTTTTTTTTTTGGTTTTTTTTGGTCTTTTTTACTCCTGCCAGAGTGTCGCTTTTCGACACCCGATCATAAGGAGTGAATGTCGTTGTATAGTCCTCAGGGTAGACTCTTTCCTTCCTGCTGCGGTTTGCGCTTTCTCCTTCATCTTCTTCCTCCAAGTGCAGTCTCTATTCACTCCCGTGTCCAGGATTTTTTTTTTTTTCGAGGTGTCTCGAGCTGCATTCCGGAAGGTCCACTACCCCCGGCACCTTTCCCCTGTAGCTTTTCACTGATTCTTTCCCCGTGAAAAGGTTAGAAATCTCTCCCGGCTAGTCGTAGACTGTTATTATGCATTTGGATTTTCAGCCTGAGCCCATGCTTACTAAGCTCTCTTTAGCTCCTCCCGGCGCACCCGCTTTTTTGGATCTAATAGCCCGTGTGCGAGTTTTTTGGTTGTCGAGGGTGTCGGCCCGGAGAGTCTTGCGCCTGCCCCTCCCCTCCTCGCAGGCCAGCCATGCCGTCTATTTTTCTCCATGCGTTTCCTTCATCGCTTTTTTCCTCTTTTGGTTTCGCCCTGATAGGTTGCGGCCTCGCATATTTCTCTCGGTTTGACGATGTCAACAGCCGTGACGCTTTTGCTGTTGCAGCAGCGTTTGCGTCCCCGTTTTTAGGGGCCTTTGTTTTGAAGTCGTCGTGCGCGTCTTTTTTTTTATTTGGACAGGCCCCCCTTTTTCATCTCACCCCCTTCAGTATCCAGGCGGTGATCGGTGAGGGTCCTCCCCTTCCTGCCGGCCTGCCCCCCCCTTTGAGCACAGTGTTAAGAATGATTGCCCCTCAAATTTCCCTTTCATCTGGTCTTCGAAGTGTCATCCGCATCCGATGATTATTTTTGAACCGATACTTGTCTGTTTTCACGGCGCTCTTGTTTGGATACCTTTCTCCGCCGTCGAATGTTTTTTGACCTTCTTAGTTCGCGTCGACCAGTTCTATTTTCTCGTGTCGAAACACCGCACGTTTCCCCTCGACTTTTTCACATCCTTGAGCGCAGAAATGGGCCTTTTTTGACCGCAATCGGTGTTTTTTGATTTTTTTTCGATTCGGTCGCTTTGCGGCTGCATGAGCCCTTGCGATCTTGTTGGTGATACGATAGCCCCTTTCCACGGTACGGATGTTCATGTGTCGGTTGTTGTTTTCCCCACGGCCCCTTAGTAGAGAAGTTTTTAGTCGCGAGATTTTTGACATGACTGTGTAATTTTTTTTATCCAGCTTTTCAGTCCAATCGCCGAATCCCTTTTTCCATTCATTTTCGTTGGTTTGCCTTCCTACACATCCTGCTTTTAAGGTCTTCCCCCGAAATTGAGCGGGTCTGCTAATTGCCTAGCGTCGGAGAAATTTTTTTTTTTTCCACCACGGGACCTTTTTCCCCCCCCTGAGCCGCAAGGCGCGTGCTCATTTTTGTTTTTGACTTGGGACTTCAGTCTCTCCCTCCGAATTTCTCTGGTTACGCATGGAGTCTCCGCTGCGCGTGAAATGTTTCAGAAGTTTCTTATGACGTCTCCTTTTTCTCTCCTTTTTTTGTAATGCGAGCTTTCCATTTTTCTTTTGCGGGTATCCTATCGGAGTTACCCTTCTGCTTTTTTCTTTTACCAAGATTTTCGAGACCCCCAAAAGACTCCCTGCTCCGTGGAAACTTAATGCTCAGGTGCAACTCGCCCTTCTGACTTCCGCTACTTGGATGTGCCTCTACTTTCACGTCAGGAGATGGACATATACTCTTGTTGTTTTTGTTGTGAAGACTCTCACTATTTGGTTTGTTTGTGTTCCTAGAGATACCCTTTCCCCCTCCCCTTTTTGCGCCTTGATAGATTCCGCGTATGAGTACCCCTTTTGACACCGAGTTAATATAGCAGAGCCTCCCTTCCTCCTTTTCGCCCCCCTTTGTGTCGGGCCCAGCCGCCGACCTCCTGTTTTTTTTTTTTCCGGTTCCTTTTAAGTGATATTCACTCCTAACCACGTTCTTGCTCCCTTTCAGATCTGTCTTTCCACCGCCTCCCCCTACACGCCAGCCGACTGCGTTGTTGACCCCCCCTTTTTTTTTTGTTTGTTCTGTTTGTTGGTTTTGTTTCTACTTCGCGGGTCCTCTCTCCTTCGCCGTACTCCCACAATCGCAAGCGAATCGGGTTCGCTTTTCTCCTCCTGAGTGCAGAGCCCGGCACTCTAGCCCAGGCGACACCGACCGAATTTCCTAACATCCCGGCCCGCCACTCTCCTCATGCCACCAGGCAACCCTCACCCCGGCTGGCGAGGCGCTGTCTTGCCTCCGGGCACTTCACGGCAAGGTCTACAGAAAGTTACAACCGCGCTCAGTTAAGCCCAATTGCCCCCTTTCACTCCATCGAGATCCCCCCAGCTGCATTAGGGGGTTTTTCTTTAGCCTTTAAAACGCTCCACAGCTGAGTTTTGTACTCCATGCGAAATCTTTCCCCCCCCTTCTGCACCTTTTCCACACCGTTCTGGTCGCTCCTAAAATTATACTACATCCCGTCCCTTTTCTTTCTACTTTCAGTACGTGATAAGGAAGCTTTTTTCCCCGTGCCGTCCGGTTTTTTTCTTGCCGAGAACTTTTGTCCCCCAATACTCGCTTCCGTGGACTATTTCTTAATGATAGCGAAACCCCATTCCACCCCCGTCCCTGCGACTTATTGCACGGCGCCACTTTGCCAATGCCAATACTTGAACCCCCCCCCCCAACGTTTAGTATATGCAGGAATTTGAGCAGCTGCTTCCTCTTGAGCCGAAACATTTTTCCCAGCTTGGTCTAGCCCATAATTGAGCCCTGCTGGTATTTTCCCGCCTATAACCCTCTATAGATCACCCATTGTCATTCGTAGAGGGATTTCTTCTTGCCCCTCCCTGAGCCGCGCGCCAATATTCCCCTTAAATTTAAGGTTCCGTCCCTTCCAACTCCCTTCCAATTTTTTTTTTCTCTTCTGCGGGCATCCACTACCCCGATGTCTGGGACATTGCAGGTTCCGTCAGGTCACCTTTCTCCTTCCGGCGTTCCGCTGCCCATTGGTTTACCCCGGTTGCCGAGGGATCCCTGAGTGTCCTTCCCCCAAAAGCTGTTTAATTACGGCATGCCAGTCAGTTTTTTTTTTCTCGAGCTTCCCTCTGCGTTCTCGTCCCTCCGGCTCATCAAAAGAAACCCCAGAATGCCCTCTCCACTGTCTTGTCTAGCTTGTCTCCCGATCGGTTTTGACCCCCCTTTTCTTTAGTTTCATGTGCCACGCCTTTACCTTTCCCCATTACGCATTCCATTTCGATCCGCGCCGACCTACCCACCGCTCTGAAGGCTACGCCTCTCGAGGTGATCACCCTTCGATCGCGAGCGTAAATTTTACGTCCGGTTTACAGACGTCTTGTAGACAAAACGATATACTTTCCGAGGCTGTTTTTTGCAAACCCATCGGACCGACAACGTTCCGACCTCCCTTTTTCCTGCACTACCAAGGGTCGCTTCACCCCCTTCCGTACCTTTGCCACCCGATCACGCACTAAAAATTTTGATCGGACCTTGACCGAGCCCACCTGGTTCTGCTTGTGTGGAGATTCGCAAGCCCGTTTTCGACCGACTTTCTCTCGAAGGAGCCATTGCATCGATGGAGTCCTCCACATCTACATCCCCCGCCGGCCAGTCCCTAAGTTTCCCTCTCTCGTAGCGCATGACGAAGCCCCGTTTCGACGATACTGCACTACTTTTGATCCTCTTCATTTAACGGACCCCGTTTCGCCATCGGCCCCATCCCCCCCCGCTTTTTCTTGCTAGGCATAGCCGCAAACTGCCCAATCCTCTTTCCCTTGTTAGTTTTTTTCTTTTTGAGTCTTGCATTCTTGCAAATAGCTTCCCTCCGCCTATAGACCTCTTGGCCGAGGACGCCTTGTACATCTTTTTTTCTCCCTAATCTCCTACTCACATTTTGTTGCCGAACCGCTTATCCCCCCAAATTCCATAGATTAGTCTCTTGCAGCGTGAAATAGAGCTCCTTATGATATTTTTCCTCCTCCCTCAGATTAGGCCGCTTTTGACTCCCCTGCAATACAGACTTGAAATAGTCTTATTATTTCAATGAAAGAGTTAGGCGTTATTCGGAGGTGCGTCTTATGGGGGGGAGCGTAGGGCCTGGGGCTAGTGGGTGGTGTGGTTTGATGATTCCCGAGATGAGGAGGGACCACGAGATATTGTTGATTTGTTTGTGTAAATGGGGCGTTATCAGCGGGGCGTTGGGTGGGGGGAGTTTGGGGGTGGGGTTTTATCTTCGGAGTGCGTTTTTTGGGTTGCGGGGGGGTGAGAGTCGGTTTTTGTCGTTTAGAGGGGGAGTGGAGTTTGTGGTTTTGGGGCGCTGGGGGCAGGTGTGGTGAGGGCAGGTAGTTCCGGAGGTTTCGTGGCAGAGTATTGGTAAGGAGGAGGGTTAGGGGGGTTTTGGGTGGGGGAGGGGAGATTTTTGGGGTTGTGTTGTTGGGTTGGTGTGCGTGTTATGGGGGTAGAGGGGGGGTGGGGTTTTAGGTAGGCGCGGGGGGCTTTTTTGCGAGAGGGGGTTAAGTGGGGTGAGGCTAGTTATCGGTTTTTGGGGTTTTTATTAGTTGGGTGAGGGTTAAGTGGGGGGTGCGTTGTTTTTTTTTTGTGAGGAGCGAATCTCACCAAGAGGGTTAGTTTTAATTGGGGGGAAGGGAGGGTGATTTGACAGGGGATTTTTAGAATTTTTTGGAGGAGGTTCGGTTTTTTTTTGTTTTTCGGGGGGAATGATGTGGGGATGGTGGGGGCCTTGCGAGGGCGGGGGAGTAGGTTTCTTTTGAAGGTGGTAGGGGAGATCGGTTGGCTGGTTTTGGGTTGAGCAGGGAGCGAGGAAGGGGAGAGTTTATTGGTTTTTTATAAGGGAACTTTTTTTTTTTAGGTGGAGGGGTGGGAGGTTTGGGGCTGGGGGGGGGTGGGGTTATTTCTGGGGGCTGATTTTTTGGGGGCTTTTTTTTTTTTTTTTGGGTGTTCCGAGATAGAGGGGAGGAGGGGGGGCAGGATTTTTTCTGGTGGGGGAGAGGGATTTTTTTTTTGGGATTTTTTTCGGAAGTTTGTTAGGAGGGTGCGATGTTTTTCGGATTTGAGGGGGCAGGTTCTGGCCGGCTTTTTTGTTTAGAGGTTTTTTTTAGGGCATCAGTTTTTGGGTTTTTCGAGTTGAGTGTGATGGGGGGGGGGGAGGGTTGAGTTTTTTCATTCGGGGGGCGGATATGGTAATTTTTCGGAATGGGGGTGCGGGGTCTCGGGTTTGGCTTTTTGTTTGGTTTTTCTTTAGGGTGGGGGAGTGGCTTAGGTGGAAAGGCGTGCTTTCTGGAGGAGTGGGTTGGGGGGGGGGGAGAGGTTTGTAGTTGGGGAGGTTGTTGGGTTTTTTTGGGTGGATTAGTGAGGACGGAGGGGGGGGTGTTGTAGGCTGGCATGGTGAGTTGTGGGGAAGGGTCTTGTGGTGGTTTTTTTTTGGAGGTGGCGGGAGTTGATTGATAGCGCGGGGCGTGTTTTTTGGGGTTTTTTATGTTTGAGCATTTGTGGTGGGGTTGGATTTTTTTACAATGTTGAGTTATTTAAGGGGATTTAGCGGGGGGAGTTTTTTTGAGCGGTAAGGGGATAGGTTTAGGTTTTTTTCGGCCTTGATTTTTAAGTGGGGTTTTCGTGTTGGTTAGCCTGTTTTTTGGGTTGGGGGGTTGGAGGAGGGGGGGATTAGGAGTTGGGGGGTGAGGGGGGCGTGATTCCTCTCCGGGTTTATTTTTTTTCGAGGATTTTTGGGTTGTTGAGGTTTTTTGTGGGGGGATTTTTTTCGAGGAGTCTTCCTAAGAGGTAGGGGGGGTAGCAAGGAGGTAGGGGTGTTCTCGGGCGCGTTTGTGGGTTTTAATTGGGCGGGTGGGGGTGGGGGGAAGTTTAGGTGTATGGGGGGTACGAAAGGCGGTTTACAAGAGCTGGGGTTTTTTTAGGGGGGGGGGGGGGCATTTTTGAGGAAGGGTTTTTTTTTGCATTGTGGTAGTAAAGGGGCTGTTGGGGGGGCGTTTTTGAGAGTCGGTGAGAAGGGGGGAGTAAGCAGGGTTTGGGAGGGAAAGTTTCGTCTGCGCTGCGAGGTTTATTTTGGGTGTGGTTTGCTACGACGTTTTTTTTTTTGGTTGGAGGGTTTGGAGAAGTTATGAGGGGGAGGGGTAGAATTTTTTTAGGAGTGGGGGGGGTCTAGGGGGGTTAGGCGTTCACGAAGGATTGGTTTTGATGGTTTTTTTTAGTGGGGGGAGGATGTGCGGGCGGCGAGGTGGGGGGGTTATTGGGGAAGGGAGTTTTGGAGGTGTATGGGTGCTTCGGGGGGTTGGTAATTTTTTTTTGGAAGGTTTTTTCTTGGTTTTTGGGGACGAAAGGGTGTTAGGGGGGGGGCGTTGTGGGATGGGTTGTGGGGGTTTAGGGAGTTGGTTATGGGGGGAGTTTGCGGTTTTAATGTGAAATGGTGTTCGTTTCGTGGGTTTTTTCGGATTTTTAGTTTATGGGGGGCTTAGGGAATGGGGGGGGGTGTTTTCTCTCTTTAGGTGATAGGGGTGATGGGAGGGAGGGGATTTTTTTTTTATTAGAGGCATTTCGTGGAGTTTTTGGTTTTCGAGTGGGATTGGAGGGCAAGCTTTGGGGAGGTCTTTTATTTTTTTTTAGAGGGGGTTTGGGGAGAAAGTGGGGGTAGGACGGGTGGGGGAGGAGAGGGTTTTTGGGGGTACGGAGTGGGCGGTGGGCGGGGGGGAAAAGGTGTGGCGAGATTTTTTTGGGTTTTTGGAGGGATTTGGTAAGGTGGTGGCGAGGGGATGGGTGGGGATTTTTTTTGGAGGGCGTTTTTTTTGATCTTGTTTCGGGGGGAGGGTGGGAGATGTTTCTTGATTTGCTGGCTTTCTATGAGGAGGGGGGGGGGCACCGTTTGGGTTTATTTAATTGAGGTAGGGAAGCGTTTTTGACAAGGGGGGGGGGAGGAGGGGAGGCATTTTTTGGATGGGTTTTTTTTTTTATTAGTTGTTGGGAGGTTTTTTTTTTTTGGCTTTGGGGGAGGTGGGACCTCTGAGAGTGGGTTGGTGTATGGTTTATTTTTAATGTGGGCGGGGGTATCAGAGGGGGGGGTTTCGGTGAGATTTTTGGGTGGGTTTCGTGGTAGTTTTCTGTTATGTTGGGGGCCAAGCTCTGATTTGTGGGTTTTTGGGGTTTTTGTGGGACAGTGGTGTGGGGAGGGGGGGGTTTTGGGGGCGGTTTTTTTCAGCGCAATAGGTGGCGGAGGGTTTGCTGTTGGAGGGCTCGTTTTTAGAGGGGGTTTTTTTTTTTTTTGAGGAAGGAGTTGCGGGGGTAGGGCGGGGTTCTTGGTGGTGGGAGTGTGTTCTTTTTTTTTGGGGGCGTTTCGGGGGGGGCGTTTTAACGAGCTTTTTTTGGGTTGGAGTGTTTTTTTTTTAATTTTTTTGCGGGGGGGTTTTTTATGTTGGTGGTTTTTGATGGGGGGGAGGCGGTGGGGGACGAGGAAGGGGTCGGGTTTTCCTGTTGAGTGGCGGGGTTGGTTAGGATGGGAGCGAGAGTATGTTGAATTTTGCTTTGAACTGCGAAGTTTACTGGGGTTTTGGGGGAGTATGAGGGGGGTTCGGTTAGGAGAGTTGGGATTCCTGGTTGGCGGGCTTTTTTTGTCGAGTTTGCGGGAGTTTGGGGGGGGACGGTTTTGTTGCCGTTTGGGGTTCTTCGGGTGGCTGGGGGGGGAGAGGGAGGGGGGTTTTCTTTTCGCGGGGGGTGGTTGTTTGGGTTGGGTGGTTTGGGGTGTGGGGCTGTGGTTTGGGGATTTGTGTTTGTTTTTTGGGGGTAGCGGGGGGGGCCGTTTTTTTAAGTTTTTTAGAGGCAGAACTTCCCCTTGACATTCTTTTTTCTCTTTTTGCCTGATAGGCCCAAGCTTTTTTTCCCTTTTCTTTTCTTTCTGTACAGTTTCCCCCTCCTTTTTCTTTGTGATGATAAACTTGACTCTTGGGCTTTACCCCCCCTACGGCTTCGTCTCACCCTGTCGCACTGTAATTCCCCCCCCCAGATCAGTAAATGGATCTCGGGTCTCCTAGCGTCTGCTGATGCCCACTTTTTGGCAAGCCGACCGTAACTAGAACGGGATGAAGCGGACCCCTAGTTTTTAAAGTCTCCCCACTTTTGAATCCCTTCCCCCTTTGATGTAGATTTGTTTGATCTGTTCATGTTGCGTTGTTGTGTCTGCCCATGCATCTAAGCTGCATAATAGGTCCCCCCCTCGATTTTTTCCTTTTCCTCAAGAAGGGTTTAGTTGGTGGTCTTTTTTTTCGCCGAGATGCCCCTACGCACCCCTTTCTCCTCTTCTCCCCCCTTCGGCGCCCATAATTCCCCCTTTTAAATCAGATCCAATGCGTCCCCCCTATAAGCAGACTTACCCTCCGTCGCGCCGGGATAACCCTTTGACTCCCATCCCTGTAGTCCCCCGCATTCAATTCGGAGATCAACAAGCGCGCGCGCTTGGGACCTTGCAGCGCGCCGCGTGACGTCTTTTTAACTAGTCTCTCTTCGCACCCTAACTAAATGGGACAACTTCATACCCGACGATTTCAAGGCGGATCTACGTGACGGTCTTGCGCCGAGTATCTCCTCCTTCCGCCTTTTCCTGTTCTGATGATTGACTCAGCCCCGAGTCGTAGAGCATGCTCTCCGCCCCCCCCCTTTTTCGACTTTGTGTGGGGCAACCGTCATTGTACTTGGCGACGGTTTTTCCGAAGCCGTTCTCTTTTGACCCCCCTCGCCCTCTAGAAATCTTGCCGCACTTTCTTCTCCTGTATTCGCTTATCGGACCCCCCGGAACCGACGACACTTCCCCTTCCCCCCTCCTTCCCTATCTTAGCTTTCTGTTGTTTACACGAACGCGTGTGACTGTGACCGTTTCTCCGAGTTTCAATTCCTCTTTCGACAGAGATAAGCGCCGCGATTGAATTAGTTTTTCAGACGACTTGGACCTCCCTCGTCACACTTCCTTTTTCCTCCAATTGGGACTCGGCCAGATGCTCGTCGGTCCGGTTGAAACTATAGATGCTTCTTTTACCGCGAATACAAGCCTTTCCGCCAGCGCCATTTTCCTACCACTTCAGTGTGCAATTAGAAAGTTGGTATTTTCTTCCGCAGACTATTTTTCTCGAAATTTTTCGAGGGTCTAGTTTAGATAAGTTCTGAATTGTCGACGCCACAACATGCCCACCTTCCCCCGCCTTTGAAGTTTTGATATTTGTTCGTTTTTTACTGGAATTCCCCGGCTCGCGATTTTTCTCTTTTTAGCATCGGCGCATGCGATCGCAGCTTTGCCCTTCTTCGGTGAAAAAGCCGTCCTTGACAATTCGTCTCTCCCTCGATGTTTTTGAGTGATCCTGAATCTTCTTTACGCGGATGAGAAGAGTTTTATCATTTTTTGAACTGCCTATCGCGCCACAATGCCTCGTGTGCGCCCAGCGTACCCTAGCGCAACGAGTTCGTCCGTCTACTCGCGTCCAAGCGTGTCCCTCGAGACCGCCCTTAGTTTTGAACTGGACTTCTATTAGCAACTGAACCTTTTCCTATGCATGAAATACGTGTTGTGTTTTATGGAGAGATGTCAAATGTGCCGCGGCGGGACCCTAGCAGCACCTAGTTTTTCTGATCAAGGATGCGTTTTTCTTCCTCTTTTTCTCTTGTCATTCCGTTCTTTTATCCACTTTTTCGGAGAAATGAGAGGGCGCCCCCCGCTTGTGACCCTTTTTCGACAGCACCCCCTCCGTGATGGAATTTTCTACGCCCACTTTTTCTTATTCACGCCGCCCTTTCCCCCCCCGGAGTCTAGTCGAATTTTTTTTTCCTTAGCTACAGCACCCAACTAATCGCCTATTTCCTTCTGTCATTTTGAAAAGCGTCCTCGCGGAGACGCCCGCCCCTTTTCCAACGATTCCCCTTTTTCTTCTGCGTCATTCCTTGAGTGACGGCCCCTTTGACATTCAGAAAGCGCCACTCCCCATCCATACCCCTTCCCGCTAACCTTTTTTTTCTCAGGCCTGCCAACAGGCAATCTCCAAGGCGTCGGTTTTTAGCATCCCGGGATCTTCGGCAATACCCCCCCCAGCAAGTTTAACCCCCCTCCGCCTATTCTTCACGCGACGATTCTTCCTCGCAGAAGACTAGCTTTCTTGCCCAGGATTCCCTTTTTCGCTCGCCCCACGCCTCCAACGGGGCTGCCCTGAAAGCTGTTGCCCCCCTCCCCCCCCATTTCACACCACCGTTATTGCAAATCCACTACTCGACACTGATCCGGTTCTTCCTTGCCTTACTTACGAGGCCGTTTTTTTTTACTCCCAGAACGTCCCTACATCCTGGTCGCTCTTCTTTCCGGCATGGGGAACTGTTGCGCCTTGCGAGCTGCCCCCAATCCCGGCCTACCCGTTCGCCCTCCCGGTTGTTTTTTTCCACCACACAAACGTCGTCCCCCCGATGCGGGTTTTGCCTCTACTAACCCTTCTTTTTTCATCGCACTGTGCATTTTCCCTTAAAGTTCCGCCGAAGTACATTCCTCACGAATAAAATGCTTCCCTGAGAGCCTCTTTTATGAAATGAATTTCATCCGAAGAGCCTCTCCGCGTCAAGCCCCCAGTAGACCGGCATTGTCCCTTCCCGTTCACCTTTTTTTCTTTTTATAGTCCAAAATACGTCGCGTTTTTTCACCCCCCCCTTCCGCGCTTCGAAAGCCCTTCTGAATAAGCCGGCGTATTACCCCAACCCCCCCCTTTTTTTTTTTACCCCCCCCCCAGGATTAGGCATATGGGAGATTTCACGTGCACTCTGAAGCCTTTTTTTTTAGGCGCATTCGTTCTCTATAGCTCTATGCGCTCCTCTCCGCCGACGTACCCCTCCCCCCTGAACTTCCGTGTTATCCTTTTCAGGACGGAGGAGAAGAATAGTTTCTTTAGATTCAGCCTTTTCGATCCACAGAGGTAGTCTTTTTTTCATGCACCCCCCTCTCCGGCTTTCATATTTTCACCGGCCAAGCGTCCCCCCCCCCTACATCTTCCCAACTAAGGAAATGTTGGTATAATTCACAACCTAGAATCCTGGACGACCTTTTCCCCCCTCGAGCACTATTGTCTCCCCTTCTGAGCGCTAATTCGCCCATTGTAGTTTTGTCAAAACTCCCCAACTTTTTCATACCGACCATTTCTCGTGCCCTCCCTTGCATACATGACCCCTTTCTCCCCCGTCCCAGCTTCGACCAGGATTCTTCGCGCTCTAAGCGAGGCAGATATTTTTGGTTTCTCACATACCCCTAAATCAGCGACGCCGCCACGGATCCAGTATATCCCTATACGTCACTTTTTTTCCTCCCTTCTGCCCCTTTTTGACCGGAGTCCTTGGCATTTCCCTTCTTTTCCGTCCTTCCCACCCTAGCCCCCTTGACGATAGCTCAGACAAACTTCAATAATCATATTCCTGTTTTTTTTCTTCTGATTCCCCTCTAAATTCTCTCCTCCACTCCTTGATCCCCCCGTGAGTTGCGCCAGCATTGCCCTACCTTGCCTTTTTGTACTTTTTTATTTACCGGGCCCTTCATTGAATCCTCGTTCGACAATCTTTTTTCGTTTGTAGATCGAACATACGAGACTTAATTGATACTCTTTTCTATGTTATTAAAGAGAGATAGCTGGTCTTTATGAGAAGCCTTCCAGTGCTAATAGATGTCTTACTCATATTATGATATTAAGATTCCCGCGAGCTGACTTGCGCGGTTGAAGGTCTGGAGGGGCGGGGGGCGGTTGGTTTGGTTTAGGTTGCGGAAGGGGGGGGGAGAATTTTGGGACTTTTTCCCGAGGGGGAGGAGTGGGGGGGGAGGGAAACAGTTATGAGGGAGGTGGGGGCGGGGTTGGGAGCTTTTTGGGAGAGGATGTTCTTTTTTTTTTTTTTTCAGGGTTCGGGGGCGAGAATTGGGGGGGGGGGGGTTTGCTTTGAGTTGGGTTGGGGGGGAGGTGTTTTTTGGAGGGTTTTTCTGGTTGATTGGGTTGTTTGAGGGATGGCCCGTTTTTTTGGTTGAAGGGGGGTCGTCTTTGAGGGGGGGTGGGGGGAGGCGGGGATTTTTTTTTGGGTTTTTTTTTAGCGGTTTTGGGCTTTTGTCTCGGTTTCCGGGAGGGGGATGGGATGGTTTTTTTCGGAAAGTTCGAGGGAGGGGGGGCGTTTGGAAGGGGAGGTTTTTGGAGGGGGAAGAATGGATGGTTTTATCTCTTTGGAAGGGGGGGGTACGAGCGGGAGTTTTTTTATGGCGTTCTTCTTGTTTGAGCGAGGGTTTAACTTTTCGCATGTATAAGGGGGGGAGGTTTGGCGGTTTAGATCGGGTATTTCTAGGTTTTTTAGTGGAGCGAAGATAGAGGGGGTTGTTTGGGGGGAGGGCGGCGGGGGGGGTGTCTTGGGGGGGGCAGGGTGGAGGCTTTTTTTTAAGGTGGGGGGGGGGGGGTTAGACGGATGGTATATGAGGGGTGTGTGGTTTTTTTTTTTTGGTTTTTGGTTAGTGAGGGGTTTTTTTGTGAGAGGGGGGGGGGGGTGAGGGACGGTGAGGGGAGGGAGGGGGAGGGAGGGGGTTCCCTTGGTTGGCAGAGTTGGAGGGGGGTTTTTTGCGGGAGGGGGGGGAGGGGGGGGGCGGTGGAGTGAGGGGGGGGGGGTGGTTGGCGAAGGGTTTTGTTGTTTGTTTTTTGTAGGCGGAGTTTTTCTTGGCGGAGGGGGGGCGGGGGGGTAGTGGGGGGGTGGGGGAGGCGGAGGGGTTCTTTGGTGGCGGGTTTTTTTTTTTTTGTTTGGAAGGTTAAGAGGAGGCGTTAAGTTGGTTTTAAGTGGGTTTTTTTGGGGTTTAAAGAGAGGCAGGGTTTTTTTAGAGGTTTTTTGGGGGGATTGGAGGAGGGGGGAGGGGGTCTTATTTGTGGGGGGGGGTTGGGTCTTTGGGGGAGAGTGGGGGGGGTTGTTATTTGAATTGTTTTGTTGCGGGAGGTTAGTTTTTTGAGGTGGTGAGGGGGGGGAAGAGGGGGGAGGTTTTAGTTATTTTATTTCGTTGTTTTGGAGCGGGGGCGGGGTTTTTTAGGGCAGGGGGGCAGGGGGGATGAGGGGGGGGATTTTTTTTTGTGGGGTCGGAGGGGAGGGTTGGGGTGTTTTGGGGAGGGTTTTTGGGGGGGTTTGGGGCGTGGTGAGCGTGGGGAGGTCTTGTGAGGGGGGAGGTGGTGTTGGGTGGGTGCGTAAGAGTCGTTTGCGGAGGACGGTTGGGGTAGACGGGTGGTTTTTTTTTTTTTTAAGTCGGGGCTTTTTAATGTTTTTTGCGGTTGGGGGGTTTTAGGTTGGAAGTTTGATTTTGGGGAGTGGGTTGCGTTTTTGGTTGTTTTGAGGAGTCTTCGTTGGAATTTTTTTCTGACGGAGGGGGGGGGGGCGGGCTTAGGGGGGTGGTAAGGAGGAGTTGCGGTTTTATTGGGGGGGTATAGCTTTTCTTTTTTTTTGCGCGTTATTTTTTTTTTGTGCGGGGAGACGTATGGGTGGCGATTGTTTGTTTTTTGTTTTTTAACGGGTTTTTTCCGGGGGGAGTTTGGTTTGGAGAAGATAGAGAGGGGGGGAGGGGTTTGAAAGGCGGCGAGAGGGGGGAAGGAGGGGGGTTTTGTGGCGAGCTGTTATCGATGTTTGAGAGGTATTTATTTTTACGGGGTTTTCACGGGAAAGCCGAGATTTCGGGCTGGGGAGTTTTTGTGGCTTGTGGTTGGAGGTTTTGGCGGCGGAGAGGGGTTGTTTGATTTTTAGTGGGAGGGGCGGTTTTGGGGCGGTTTTGGGGCTTTGGGCGAGGGTTTTGGGTGTTTGGGTTTTTTGATTATTGGTGGGGTTGGGGGGTTTTTTTTTGGAGGGTTTTAGAGGGTTTTTCGGGGGTTTTTTCGGAAGAGGGTTTTGTTTTTAATTGGGGGGGGGGAGGGGTGTGGCGGGTATCTTGGGGGGGATGGGGGGGAGCGGGGGGGTTTTTCTTGGCTTTTTTTTTTGGGGGGGGTTTTTGGCTGAAGGGGAGTTGTTTTTTTGGGGCAGGGGGGAGGTCAGGGGTTTTTTTAGGTGCTGTTTCTTTGAGGTTTGGGAGGGGGGTTTTAAGGTTGTTGGGGGGGAGGGAGGAGGGGTGAGGGGGTATTTTTGGGGGGGAGAGGATTTTATTTTTGGAATTTTTAGGGCGGTTTTGTTGATGAGGGGGGATTTAAAACGGGCATTTGGTGACAGGTGAGGGAAGGTTGTTTTGTTTATGATTGAAACAGGAGATGTTGAGGAGTGCGGGGGTTGAGAGGGGCGGGGAGGGGGGGCGGGTGTCGAGGGGATGACTTTTTTTGAATTTGGGGGTTTGGTGGGGTTTGGGTTTGGGGTGGGTTGTTTTTTGGAGGGTCGGGCCCGGGCTTGTGAGATTTTTTTGTTTTTTTGTAGAGGGTGGGACAATTTGTTGCAGGGGGTGGGAGGGGTTGGGGGGGGCAGAGGGGGGAACAAGGGGGTTTTTTTTGGAAGGGGGCGAGTTTTTATTTTTTTTTTTTTGGAGTTATCTCCTATTTGGGCGCTTTTTGTTGGGCGCGATTGGATTCTGCCGGATTCTTTTTGGTTAGAGGTTTTTTTTTTTATGTTTTGTTGGAGGAGAGGGTTGCCTTTTTTGGGAGGGGGGTGGGGGGTTTCTATTTTGCCAGTTGAGAGGACGGTGAGTTTGGTTTTTTGGTGGGGAGGAGTATTGAGGGCTTATTAGGGGGGGTTTTTTTTTATTTTGGCTTGTTAGGGGGGAGTTGTTTTGAGTGGATTTTTTTTTGGAGGGAAGGGGAGGGGTTGTTTTGGGCGGCGGAGTTTTTTTTGGGATCGGCCGTCCTACGAGGGAAGGGGTGTTTTGGCTTTTGGTTGGTATGGTCATTGATTGGGAGGGGGGGAGATTTTAGTTTCTGTTGGGAGTGTTTTGGGCAGGGGGAGGGGGGGAGCTGGGGGAGGCGGGGTTTAAGGGAGGGGGAAGTGGGTTAGGGAAGGTTGGTTTTTAGGTTTTTTATTTTGCGGTGGTTGTTGGTGGGTAGAGGGGGGAGGTTGGGTTTAGTTGGGTTTGGGTGGTTTTGGGGGGGTGCGGGGGGTTTGTTTTGGGGGGGGGGGGGGGGATGGCGAGGGTGGTTTTTTTGGGGGGGCGGGGGGGTCCTTTCTTTCAACTCCCCATCTATGTGATCCTCTGCACCCCAGATAATCCCTTTTTTTATGTCTGAATACAGCTGATACATCTTAGAAGAGGCTTCGCTTCTTATGCTCGGCCTCGTCTTTCCTATTTTCCCCCTTCTCCTCATGTACTTCAAGCTCTTTTTTTTTTTTTTTTGGCCCTTCTTTTCTAGCCTGCCGGGCGAGACGTCTTTAGCCCTTTTCCTCTCTCTCTTCCATCTTTTTGATCCCTTACTATGCAAGTACCTCCCCCTTTGCTTTTCCCCCCCTTCTGTTTCTCCGTGTCAACCATCCTCGCGTCTTCTGCCTCCTCGCGACCTCGCTCTTCTCTTCCTCCCCTCGATCCCTCCCTTCCTTGGTTTCCGATCTATGCCGTCTCCCTCTGCACTCGCTCACCGACCCCGCAAGCCCCCCCCCCCCCCCCCCCCCCCATACTCTTTTTTTCGTGAATCATCCCCATGGACACGAGTCCACTACCCTGCCAAAGCGGTACCCCTTCCGCCGGCGCTTTGCGCCCCCCTACCGGCCGAGTACGCCTCTTCTCCCCGTCCGACGTGCCGCGCTTGCCTTGGGCAGTAGTTAGAAGGTAAGATCGTCTTGAATAAGTCGTAGTCGGGCCTTCGCTGCCCTTCCGAAATGGACGCATGTCATCTAACCCCACACTTTATAAGGTCGCGGACCTTCATGATCCGCCCCCGGCAGCCTTAATTTCTTCGAGTGAGCCCTGCAAATTACTTCGAGGCCATAGCACCTGCCCCTCAGACCTCCGTTTTGGCTTCCACCCACGGTATTGTGCGCAGGGTCGCCCGGGCTACCTTTCGACATTCCCTGAGCCAGTTCCGCCATCTGCAAGGCCTTACTTTTTTCATTTTCTTCCCTTTCCGAGCCACGTTCCCCATCCCTTCTTTTTTAAGATCTCACCCCCTATCAGAAACTCAAATGTTAAGAGAACTGTTATGTGCGGTGATTCCCCTTAGTTTGCCAGTGCTTCCGATTTGTCCAGAATCTCGCCTAACCGCCTATTGTCATAGTTGCATGGGTATATACGTAATCTTCCAGGTCGAGATTCCTTGTATAGCTTTCCTCGCAATTCTTCCAGCAGTAATTTCTAGGTATCTAATGACTTTTTTTGTTCTTTCCCTTTGTCCGACCAAGGCTTTCACGCAGCAGACGCACAGTGCCTAAGCGCCCTTCGAGTAATCCTCCTTCACTTTTTCTCGAAATTGATCAGTACTTCCTTTTTCTGCAATGTTTTTCTCCCCGTGTCCCAGGTGACAATTCACGCCCCAGTCCCTCCAGCGCGGATTGTAGATGCGGAGGGATACTCTTTTCTCGTAGGATGCCATGGGTCCCCCCTCAATGCTCTCTCCCTGACTTCCCCCTTTAGTTGTTTGACACCTTTTCGTCTGAAATACTTTCCTTCGTCGATCTTTGATTTATGTAATGAGTGTATGCTTTTCTTAGGCTAGGGTGCGGAGTCTCTTTTCCGACCACGCTGTTCCTGGCTGCCTTTACAGATCTGTGGTTTGTCGCCCAATACTGCTCCTGGACCTTTTTCCCCTTCTTTTCGGAGCCATTCGTATTCTTATCTGCATTAAGACGCGAATGTGAATCCTAGGGACCAGCCTCCC
>Ga0179593_1443269_pt1 | contig 17196 bp, 20 predicted proteins | sample CZODoug2_1_08_16_FD_185931 | JGI IMG/M metagenome (GOLD analysis project Ga0179593, IMG submission 185931) | Vadose zone soil fungal communities from Angelo Coast Range Reserve, California, USA - CZODoug2_1_08_16fungal (PacBio error correction) | ecosystem: Environmental > Terrestrial > Soil >... | reverse complement strand
CGAAAGGGCTACGCATCAGGGTACCTCGTCGCCCCTTGGTCTATCGGCCCCTTTCTTTTTTTCATCTGACACCGTTTTTTTTATAAGCAATTCGTGTTGTCCACTCCTTCCTCCCCCCTAATGCCGAGCACTAAATTTGTAAACCTGTGCGCCGTGCATCAACCTCTTGCCCAGCTTCCCCAACCTAAAGATTTCTGCTCGCTTGAGTTTAATCTTCTCCCCACCGTGCACCGATTGGGTCCCTGGCGGTCTCCTTTCCGTTGAATTGAACGCAGCCGACTTTTCTAGGAGGTCCGCCCCGAACACTCTTTCGAGGTCCCTCCTAGTAACTGTTGTCGTCTTCTCTGATTGTAGGTGATTTTTCAGCGGCGAACAGTCCCCCCGTCTTCCTTCCGTTGTAGGTTGCTACCTCCTGCCGTTTTCGTTTTTTTTTCGTTCTTTCCTTTCATTTTGGGTCCTTTTCTCCCCATCTCTTCCCGATACTCGACGCATACTGTGTTCCGATGACCCGTGAATACACGCCGCCGGAGCTGGACTAAGAGTCACTCTCCTGAAGCTTCCTAGCTTTGCTCCTCTCACATTTACACTTCCTTTTCCCGCTTTCTAAGATAATGTCTGGTTTTTCCCGTTCCCCCGACCCAGTACGTACCGTTCTTATCCCCTGCACCCCGTCCGCCCGCAGGCTTTCGCTTTTTTAGCGCAGTCAGTGTCCTTTTTCGCGGCACCCCCCCCTTTTTAATGTAGCTGTCCGGCATTGAGATTGTTCCGATTCGTCGAGCACCGGGACGCCAACTTCAAGCCCGTGTTCGATGTTTTGTCATTGGATCGGCATCTCGTTCCTTTTCTCCTTTTTTCTCTTCTTTTCCACTCCACATCTAAGGTACGCTTTTTGCCTGTCTGATGCTATCTCCCCGTTCTTTGGGGTCGGTGATCTTGCCAAACGCTGTTTGGTTTCTTTGCACCGACCCCACCGGTTGTACTCCCCCTTTCTTCCACCCCCTTCGAATGGGGTTACCGCCTGTTCGTTCCTGCAACTTGATGATGACGGTTTTGATGAGGAGTCCGACGCCCATGTATGCTCTTAGAGTAACTGACCCTTTCAGTGCAGGTACCTTTGTGGGCGGTCCCCTTCTTCCCCCTTCCTGTTAGGTGAAAACTTGTCTGTTCGATCGGCGACGTACCGCACCTGCTTTTCTCCTTCCGTTTCAGAACGAACCTGAAACCCTCCCTTTCTTTTTCGCCTGCTGACTTTCGACCCCGTGTGCCCTACTACTCGTCCCATGGTACCTCCTCTCGGGTGGTTCTTTCTTTCCTTTTCCGGTACAAAAACCATTGATTGTTATTCGGGGCGCTGGCCCCCGTCCCCCCCTCGAAACCGATGCTGGAGCAACAACCCCTACCTTCTCCGAACCTCATCTTGGCCTTCTCGTCCCGCTTCCTTCTCTCATTCTCCTCCCCTCTCTGCCTCTGCCCTGAAAATCGTCTCCCCTTGTTTGGCGCGGACGTGGCCTCTCCCCCTCTTTGTTGTGAGTATCGATAATGCGGCCCCGTCTCTCGTTGCGTCAGTCGCTTTTCTGCTCTCCGGACTTCTCCTTGATTTTTTTTTTTCCTTGGGTCCTCTCATCCCTTCCTTTTTTGAGGTTCGCGAGGGGCGTTGGGTTTTTTTTGCTCTTTTTCTGGGTGACTTGCTCCCCCCCGGAGGAAAGGGTCCCCCAGCTTTTTTTTCGGACCACAGCATTTCCACCCCCCCTGAGGCGCCCTTTACCCGAGTTCTCTCTCATCGCAAGGAGCCGTGTGCCGTCATTTGCCAATTCATTTTCTTGAAAGTAGCGATCCCTTTTTTTGTCACCGCTTCCCCCCCTCGTCCGTGACAGCCCCCCCCGGCCCTGTTTACCTCCCTTGAAGCGAGTCCAGTAATTGGGTTCCTTCCCGATGTGGAGATCGTTCCTTTGTCGTCTTCTGATCTCTCCTTCCCGCACTTTTCAGGCCGAGCCTTTTTTTAGAGTCCTTCGCTGTGTTGCCATCACGTTTTCGCCCCCTTTTTTCTTTTGCTTTGCTCCGGGTTCGCGTAGGCTGTTTGGAAACCGCCGACAGTTCATTGAAGCGGTCTTTCAACAGCATGAGTGTAAACCTGTTTTGTTTTGGTACTCTTCAAGGTCACTTGGCCGGCGTAGTCATTCCTCTCCCCTATCCTATCAATCGCCACGGTTTGTCTTCCCCCTTTCGAGATCGCGAACTCTCTATGCCGTCATCCCAGGGCATGCTTGGTGAGTAGGTGGCCTTCCCTTGAACTTGCCCCGCCTCCTCGTAAGCATGCATGCGGCGCCTTGTTTTCTTTGTTGGCCCCGTGTTCCTCCTTATCGTGAAAGTGGTCGAGGAGCTTTTCCAGCCGCCTCTTCTTTTGAACTGGACCTCGCAACTACCCTTTACTTGTGCGTTCTTCCTCAGGCCTTTTTCCCCCGCGGTAATTCGGGTGACCTTCGGATCCCTTTCGCGTTGAGCCTTTGTATGTTCCCAGTTGTTCCCGGTTCCCTAGAGTACGAGCGGGCGGCCTGGTTCCCATTTTTCCCCTGGTTTTTTTGGTTTTTTTTATGCCCGCCCCTCCCACGGTTTCAAAGTCCCTGTTCGGCGAACCGGACACTTCTTTTTTCCTGTCCTTCCCTACGGTGTCCCCTTTTTACCTGTATTAGCGCCCAACACTTTTCTTTGCTCTTCTTCTTCCCGTTCGATCATCCCGTTTCGTGCTGAACCATAAGATCGACACCGGTCTGAGGAGATTGTTTGCCAAGGAGACACTATTTTTTTTCTGGTTTCAAGCGGGTATCTTTTCACTTTGCCCCCGTTATAACCGCGTCCTTTCGCTTTCCCTTTTTTTTGTTGTTCTTCTCTGTGCGCTTCTCGGGATGGTGCCGCGTTTGAGTCCGAGATTTACATGGTTATTGTTGCTTCTCGTGCGTGATTTTTTGATTCAATCTTTTTTCTGACCAGTCGTTCTTTTGTTACCCGCTCCTGCCGGCCGCCCCTATAGCCAGATCTCCTCTTTCTTTTCCTCCCCTCTGTTGTGTGATCCTTTTCCGTCCTCCGTGATGCTCATTCGTTTTTTTCTTATTTTTGGTAGGACATCGACCTTGGTTCCCCTTCCGTGCAATCCCTCTTTGGTATACACGGTTGTCCCTTCCGCACGTCAAATGTTTGAATAACATGTTTTCAGTCTCTTTCCTTCGGAAGGCCCCAACTCCGCTAGCACAGCTTCTGCCCCCCCCTATTTCCTCTCTTTCTCCTGCAGGTAATAGGTCTGCTCGAACACCGTGCACCAGTCCCAGAACCCCTGAAAACCCTTGTCTTCTCCAGTCGGCATTTCTCGCGCAATTTTTTTCCGCTTTCTTTCTTTTTCGCCGACATCTTCTCTCCTTGCACTCTGGCGCGCCCCACCCTTGTTCGAGCTCGGAGAAATTGTCCACGAGATGCCCTTCTTTCGCTTCAGCTGCCTTTTTATCCCCTGCTTTGTTTTTTCTTCCCCTCCTTCTTGCTCTTTTTTCGTTTTGTGTTTCCTGTGGCATCCCCTGGTTTTTCCCTTCAAGAGATCACATAATCCTTTTTACGCACACTACTTTTTACAGAGTCCCCTTCTGTCTCGCCAACCCTCCGCCGTATACTCCTTCCCCGCGCCCTTAGGGTTCTTTCTTCTCAAGTCCAACGGTAAGTGCGTTCGTTTTGGTCTTTCCACTACCTTCTCCAAGTGTTAATATGCCCGCCTTTCAATGCCATCCTTCCAGCCTGGTCTTACCTTTCTTTGGTTCGGACTTTTTTCCTCATTTCATTTCCCTGCGCCTTCCCCCCTCCTGGCCGGTGATTCCGTTTCCCTCGGAATTTGGCTGTTCGAGTCTTCTGTAGGACCCGGAATCTACCCCTTCTTTGAGCTTTTCTTATTGTATCGCTCCTCTCGCGGTCCCCCTTTTTTTCTACTTTTTCAAAGCCACTATCAGGGGTTTCCTATGGTGCATGTGCTTACCGTTTCGGCTTTGTTCAAGGAGAAGGAAAGCGTCCCCCTCACGTTTTTGCTTCTTTTCCACCCCGCGGCATTCCCCTTCCCTCTTCCTCAGGACGCTACTTCCTGCTTGGCATTCCCTTGCTTACGGTTCCGGGCATTTTTGAGTTCTCCGCCGTTTATCGGCCAATGGACGGTTTCACTTTGAGACTGTACATCTTTGTACCGTGCCTCCCGACTCTTTTCCCTTTTCGGGTCACGGAGGCGGTTCTTGCTTCCGTGGTGAGATGTCCTTTTCGACTGTTCCCTACCTTCAGATAAATCCTGACCCCTTTTCCCTCCGACCTTCCCTTACGAGTTTTGGACTTGATCTCAGACCCCCCTCCCCCCCTCTCTTTACCTGAAGAGTGGGGCCTGGTGTCGTTCTTCGGTAGCCACCTAATGGTCATTTTTTTTCGTGTAGGTGCACTCCGTCCCACTATCAACCGATGCTGTTTGCTCCCAACCCCCTTTCCCTTCGCTGACCTCACAAACAATGTCCCCTGTCCTTCGTGACCCGATTGTGACCTTTTTCGTTCTCATTTTAAGCGGAATCTGCCCTGTCTCTTCTTCCAAGGTGTTCTGGCGAGGCTTTTTCCCTCCCTCTATTTTTTTTCCTCCCCGTTGTTGTTTCTCATCATTGTTCCTCCCCTCCCACCTTTCCGTGTACGTCGTTTAGTTTCAGCGTTCTTCCCGGGATTGTTTTCCCCTTCTGCCGGGGTCGGATTTCGGCCATGTTGCTTCGCGGTGGGAGGTTCCGTTCATTTTCGTTTTTTAGAGCGCCCCCCTCATCTTTTCTTTTGATGTTCCTTTACTCGCCCCTGTCAATCCTTCTTTTTTTTCGGATCCCAGAGTCCCCCCCCCCTGGGTTGTTCCCAGTGTGCTCGAGGTTTTAGCCTTTTTTTGTTCGTCCTGCGCCGCCAAGCGGAGAGGCGGTCTGTTCCTGTTCCTTTTCTTCTCGATAGAAGGTGTTTTCGTTTCCCCCCGAACAGTTGTCACCGGCTTCCCCTCCCTTTTCCTTTATGATAGGGTATTGTTTTTTTCTGAAGCGCTTTTTGGCCTTCTCCTGTCTTTTCGTCATGGTGGCGTTGCTGATCTCCTGCCCGGACCTTTCACTTTTTGCGTCTTTTGTCCCCCATGCCACCGCCATGGTCCGCTTGCCGGCCGTTTTTTGGGTGCATCCCCCCATTCGTATGCGTCCCTGGAAAACCGCCGCCAAGTCGGTCCTCCCCTCTCGCTCGCGTCATACTTCCATTCTGTTTTCAAACCTATGCTTTGTGCTGTACCAGATTCGAACGGCTCCCAGTGCCTTTTTCCCGACCCTTACGAGCCCTCCACAGGCGCGTGACAGTGGGGTCTTGCTCTCCTCCCCCGCTAATCTCAGTTCTCCCTCACTCTTCGGTGCCGGTGCTTTTCCCTGCTCTGGCCCTTTCCTAAGGAGCGGGACCTTGCGGTTGGTCGGTCTCGTACATTTCTCGGTGCTCCCCAGCCATCCGGTATGGACCCCTCCCCGTACGGGTGAGCGCTTCCACGTTGTTTGAAGTGGCGGTCGCTTTCGCGTCTCTTTCTCTTCCCCTCCAGCGGTGCGTCGGCTTCGAGTTTCAGGTTTTTCGTTCTTGTTTTTGCACCTGTTAAAGAAACCTGAACCGTCACCCTTTGGAATTGTCTTATCTCCCGAAAGTCCGAGCCCCTTTGCTCCCTTTAGCTCTCCTGCCTTTTCACAGTTCTGGTCGCTAGGATTTTGGTTTCTTGCCCTCGCAGATTTTTAAGTCCTTGTGTTCCTTGCCTCCCATCAGCGATTGACACCTTTCTCTTTCGCTGTTTTCTGCCCTAGACCTTTGACTCGGCCTTCTCCTTTGTTCTGGACGTTTTGTGCAACGTTTTGACCTTTTCCCCCCTCATCTGGTTGACGAGATTGCGCAGATGCTTTTTGGTGCGACTGTCTTTTTTTCGTTTGCCGGGCTTCCGCCCCCTGGTTTGGTTGCTTTTGGGTGGGGGGTTGGGGGCCCCCCCACCGGGTTACTCTTTTTGACGAACCGTTGCGGTTACACTTTTTTTTCCGTCCCCAACTGTGTCTTCCTGGACTGTTGTCAACAGGCCCGCTGTTACTTTCCCCCCCCCGTGTAATGGGGGGGTGGTGTTTTTCCCCATTGATTCTTTTTGAGACATACGGGGTGCAAACCTGTTTTTCGGTGGTGGTGTGGGGGTTGGGGGCCCAAAAAAAGGTGCGAGGGACATTTTCGGGTTCCTGGGGTGTGGGGGGGGGGGGGGGGCGGGGGTTTCAAGTGGTTTTTTTGGGGACACCCCTTGGTGATCATCCTTTTTCCACTCCCCTCTGTTTTGTTTTTTTCTGACGCGTCTTTAGGGATAAGTCTCCTTTTTTTGCACCGCCCTTTTGCATCGACGTCCAGGAACTGGGTGGTACAACCCCACCCTCCTGGGGAAAAACCATCGGCATGGGTTGTTTTGGATCCCCCTCTGGGGGGAACGCCCCTCATCCCCTCACGAGTTTCCTCCGTTTCGACATGCACTTCGCCGCTTCCCACTATGCGTTCCCTTTTCCGAAGCTCCGATGATTAGGCTACTTAAGAAACCGACAGCGGCGCTCGTTCCCCTCTTCTCTCCTCTGCGTATTCCCACAGCTTTCCGACCCCCGATGCTTTTTTGCACCGCCGTCTCCGTCCTGCACGCCCCGAGAAGCATAACGGTTTCTTATTTTCTTTTATTTTCCCACCGACTTTTTTTTAAGGTTCCCGATCTGCTTCACTTTTGGTTTACTGCGACCTGACCTTTTGCCAGGTTCTCGCTTCCTTATTTGCCAACGGTCCTTGCTCTTCTTTCGTGTCGCCGAACAGCGTTTCGTATTTGTTTTGTTTTCTTCGCAGGGGGAACTCCGAAGGTCCTCCTGCTCACGAATGTTTTTCCGCCCCTGATACTCATTTTCAATTCTTTCTCTTTCCCGTCGTCTTCACTCCAGACGCCGGTCCCATTCACCCTCGAACGGCCGCTTCCTTGCTTTCTTTTTTTTTTTTGCCACCTCCAGGTAAGTGCGGATTTCCTACCTAGATTTTCTTTTTCACTCAGTACGCGATGGCCCTACCCTCCTTGCCCGGGACCTCTCTGCTGTCTTCCGTTCCGGGGCCATTGCAGGTCAGGGAGTCTTGTGATCCTCCTTTTTCGTACCGATTGCATCCGACGTTATCTTCCTCTCCACTTCCGCTCCGGTTTTCTTTCTTTTATTTGAATCGGCTCTACGCGGCAACTGTGTTACGGACTTTGGTCCACCGCCACATCCAAGGGGTAGATTTTATCCTTCTAGAACAGCTTCGCTGCCTTCGTCTTTTTCCCTTCGACAGTACTTTTAATCTTGGGTTTTCTACACCCCTTACAAATGTACTGAAAGTGGCTGGCAAAAACTTTATTTACGCTACCGCTGCTTTTTTTTTCCCACTGCACTGTTATGATGGAAGTACGCTCTCGATCTTCATCAGAACTCATCGTCCTCGGCTGTTGGTCGACGTACCACCAGCTTTTTACGATTTCCTCAGGTAACCCCTATCGGGTCGTTTTTGGCTTCGGCGGCACGCCGGTGACCCCTTTGCGACGATTTGCCCCACCATTTTTCTCATACCATTTTCCAGTTGTTCCTTTTCCTTCGACGCGTTGGCGCTGACGATCGACTCAGGTCTCCTCCCTGATCCCACGGTACCGCATCGTCTCGTTTTGGTGGTGGTATTTTCTGTCGTACGCATTTTTTCCTCTTCCCGGTTGCAGGTCCAGCACCCATGCCTTTTTTTAACCCTTTTTTTTCCCCCCACCACGTCAAATGGATAGCGCCTCACCCTCTAATTTCCTGCTGGGCGGGACCCGATCTCTGACCCCGGCTTTGACGTTTGACTCTGGCCAGAAAGAAGGCCGAACTTTTTTGGTGGTTTTGCCCGTTTTATTCCTTTTTTCTCCCGATCATCTTTCCAGCCCATGACCCCCCTTGCCGCTGCGTCAGTGCGGTCCGTTGTTGGTTTGCCTCTCTTCGTCCCTTCGAGATCGGGTAAGCCAATGGGACCTTCCCCCGTTTTTCTTCTACCGGTGAGGCTTGGGCTCGTTTGCTGTTTCCGGTTGACATTATTTCCCTTGACAGTCCCAGCCATGGTTTTTTTGCCCGACCGTCATTCCCCCATGTTTTTTTCTGGTACGTGTCTTGAGGTAGAGCCGTTTCGTCTGCCAGCGGCGCCTGCCTTTTTTCTTTTAAGAGGGATCTTTTTGTGTTCCCCCTTCGTCGGACTTTCACTTCTTTTACCAGCCTCTGCCTCCCTTCCCTCTCTGTATCTTTGCTTAGAATTTTATGGGGTACGTCTGTTTGAGAACTCCAGGTTTGCTTTGTCGTTTATTCTCCGCTTTTTACTCCTTTGCTTCTTATTCTTTGCGTCCAACGTACTTTTTTGCTCCCCGTGGAGTCAGGCCGGACTGTGTTTTTTTTTTTTCCCCACACTCCTTTCTTGTTAGACTGTCTCATTACCCCCTTCCGTTAAATCCGCAAGCGGCTTTAATCAACTGTGAAGACCTGTGTTTTGTCTTCACGTCCCCGCTCTTTTCTCCCCGTGCCTCTCATAGTAGAGCATCGCCACGGGCGGATTGCTTTTTTGCTATATCTCGAAAATATATTCAGGCTGGCAGACGCCTCTTTTTTTAGGAGCCAATTTACGTCCTGCCTCCTTCTTATCCCTACTCCCGCTGGGCTTCCCCAAACTGTTTTTTTGACCCCCACCCCCCCCCCCCCCCCCAGGGAGGTTCCTCATCTCGTTTTAATGTATCCCTTTGCTTTTTCAGCATCCTCTTTTAGGACTGACCTTTCTTCCTTACGGGTCGATTGTCCACTCCCGCGTTGTCGGTCGTTTTTTAATTTTAGTCGCTTCCTGCGTCTTTTCTAGGACGTTTGTTCTTCGTCCCGTCCCTTTGTGCGGTGCGAAGTATCGATTTTTTTTTTGTTTATTTGCCGCGACTTCACTTTTTTTCACCCTTCCCCTTGCACCATTCTGAGCCAGCTCCTGTTCCCCTGCTACCGACAGCGCCGTTTTTACCGGGGATCACCGTCCCCCCCTGCTGCCGCTTCGCTGACTTGCTTCCTGTTAATCAATTTATGCCGCGAATTTTCTGCGATCAGCTTTTGCGTTTTTGCACTCCTTCTAACCTCTCTGTATGATGGCGCGCGGTGTTCTTTTCTTTTCCGTCCCCTCTTTTCGGCAGCGGGTTGATCTGTTTTTTTCCCCCCCTCTTGAGATTTTCTCTGACTTGCGGCCTGGGGGTTTTTTTTGTTTGCCCCCTTTTGTGTGAGCTGCTTCGCGTTTCTTGCCGGCGCGACGCGCTGTCCCATGGTTCCCCCCTCATGTTAGTGCTGCTTCCCTTTGGACACGGAGTTTTTACCATCTTGAGCTTTCTTTTTTCCGTTTCTATTCCCGTTCCTGGCATTCCTCGCGCCAGTGCGGTTTCACAGTCCTTAGTTTAGTAGCCATTATTAGCCTGTTCCCCTCTCTGTTGGTTTGAGATTTTACCTATCCTCTGCTGCCGACCTCCCCTCCTCCAGTGACCCTGTCGGCTGAACGGTCAGCGGTTTTTTTCCTCCCCGCAATCAAGAGTTGTACCCCTCCCTTAGCTTTCTCTCAATGCCTGCAGCAGAAAGTTGTGTTCCACATGGTGCGCAATTTTTCGCGGCACCCCCATCACTCTCCTAGCACAAGTAACCGCCAGCAGGCTATTTTTCCGACCCTTCCAGCTGGGTAATCTCAGTTCCCAGGACGATTCCGAACAGCTTTCCCCCGCTTCTGTCAGTAAGGTTAACTGTTGCTCTACGTATTCTCTTCTGCCCACCCGGCTTTATCGACGGGCGATCGTTCCCTTATGTGCTTTTTAACCTGATATGCCTTTTTCTGTGCCGCTTTTCTTTCCAAGGTGTCAACCTTCTTCTCTTCCCCGTCGGTTGTTAACTTCTTCTTTTTTCTGTTTTTTTCTGTTTTTTACCTGTTCCAGCAGCTTATCCCCTCCCCTCCACGCGTTTTCTTTTTTACCCTACAGATGGTATGAAGTCTTCCCCCCTTTTCATGGACGCTCTGACGAGTCACGCGAATTTCCCTTGGTGCGTTGAAGACCCCGCCCCCCCAGTTTTAAGTGCGTTTTTGTACGAACCTCCGAGCGGCTTGGCACCGCTCTAGACTTGTTCCGTGACCTTACCAGCCACCTCACGACCATTTTTCCGCATTTTTTTTTTGATTCATGCTGGTCCCTGTAGGGCTTTTCCTAAGGGCCGTCAGTTCTTGCACCCCCTCTTCCTGGCTTCCGTTCTCCCTTCTTTTGTTTTCAGTCGTTTTTAAACTCCCCTGATCCCACTTTTCTTTTTGGCATGCTAGTCTATTGGATCTCCTGCTCCGTCCTTCACCGGGAGTTTCCCCCGCCGGTTTTTCACTATTGTCTTTATGACAGAGCTTCCGTTTTCTGTTCTTTTCTCTCCGGCTACGCCGTTTCCGCTGTTTTGGCATGCACACAAACCTTTCCTGCCCTTCCTTCAGTGATGGCACAACAGTCCGCGTTTTTCTACCTCTGATTAGGCACTGAACCTTTGATTCTTTTTTAGATAGACTTCCGTTTCCCATTTACTTTTCTTTTTTCTACACCCCCCCGCTTCTTCTTTCCCCTCTCGGTTAAGTGGCGGTAATTTTGGTTGTGACGGCCTTTCCCGGTGGTTTCGGAGACGGGACAGCCACCCATTCCTAAGACAATGGGAGAGCCCTTTTCGCGGGGGGGCTTATGACTTCTGCCGTTCACATCCTCACTTTTCCTCAGCCGTTGGGGGACTGTCGTTGGAGTTTCTTTGTCCGCCCGGGTTTTCATGTCATAGCGTTGGCGATCTCTTCCCACGTCAACTTTTGCCGATTTTGGTTGTACCCCCGGCTCACCTTTTCCTTGAACCTCACAACTCGTGGTTTCTCGCTCTCGGACATTTCTTTTTCCCTCCCCTTGGAGGACTCTTGTCAACCCCCTCCGGTCCTCTTTTCCTCTGGCGCGGGGTGATCCCTTTCTCTCTCCGTTGTTGTGTTGCGTCTCGCGTGCTTCCCAGAACCCCTGAAGTGACGTAATTCTTCCCTTTTTGCCAGTCCTTTCTTATGGAGAAGTGTTTTAGCCTTTTCTTTTTTCACGCCACTGCATGCCCTGCGCTGTGTGAGGTTTTAGCTGATCCCTTTTTTTTTTAGCACGTTGACTACCCTTTACTCCCTATTTTGCCCTCCCCCCTTTCTTTTGCGTCCCCCAGTACTCGCCCCCCGCTCGAGAGCGGTACACATGTGCTCGAGTTTTCAGCGCTTGATCTCAGAGAGTGCCAGCTCGTCTTTCCGTTTTCATGTGGAAGGATGACTTCGGCATGTTGCGGTTCCTGGTCTCCTTCCTACCCCGTTGTCACCGTAGCCCCTCGCCTCCCGCCCCGTGAACCTATCGTTTTTCTGGAAGCGTTCTAAAGATGAGTTGGTGTTTTTCCTCTGTGGTCTCCCCATGGGCTTTAAGGCGGCCTATTGTTCTCATCCTTCCACCGTCATCCTTTCAGGTTTGCCCCCAGTGTCTCATGCGGTAGCGTACATGTTGACGTTTTTTTCCTCAACAAGTTGGACAGTCTCTGTGTCCTTGCTTTTTCTCCCCCACGGTTCGCGTAGCCCTTTTTCCCCCGCCGAAGGACGGTGGTCTACCTTCAGATTCTTTTTCCTAGTTTCTTTTTACCATCAGTCGAACCACGTTCTTTTCCCCCATAGCAGGGCCGTAATTTCCGTTCTTTTTTTGCGCTTGCTGGGATCAGTCCCGGTTGATTCTCCGTCCCCTTCTCTCTGACGGATTGGTGCATTCGCACGGGACGTCCCTGTGCAATGTTTCGCCCCATCATTGACGTGTTTTTCCTTTTTGGGCTTGGGGGCGTTCCTTGCGTTGTCCCTGCTTCGAGGCCTCCCTTCTTTCGTGAAGACCCCTTTTCCCTACCGCTGTCCGTTTTCGCTCTGCAATTTTTTTTCCTTTTTCTTTGTGACTTTTCGTAGACGGAGTAGCCGTTTCTAGCGCCGTTTCCTTCTCACCAGTCCAGTGGGTGCGTCCTCTTCTTGGCGGCGTGTTGTTCGTGATCATTGCACACTGATTCTCCAAGAACCTTTTTCACTCTTGGCAGGTCGCGTTCACTCCCCTCTCGTTCCGTTGGATCATTGTAGCCGCTTCCTCCCCCCGGTTCATGTATTCTTAGCTGCCCCCTTTGGCAGTACGGTCCCTCCCCAGCAGTTTATCCCCTGCGATAACCTTTTTCTGTTTTTCCTCGGCCTTTCCGGACCGTGAACCGACGTGTTCAGAAGATGGATTTTTTACTTTTGTCTTTCTTTGATACTCTTCACCCTTCTTTCGACGGTTAGTAGCTTTTTCTCGGTGAGCGGGATTGTCTTTCTCCCTCTCTGCGCACCGGTTAACCCCTTTTTTCTTCTTCATTTCGTTGTGCGCCCGCTTGGAGTCCAAAAAATTTCCTTTTCTGCTGGTCGTCATTACTTTACCCCCCTTTTTCTTCGATTCGAAAGAAATGGTCTCCGGCCCTCGCTTCTCCCTTAGATCTTCTTTTCATTTTTTTTTTTCTTAGATCCCTTTTTTGTACGCCTAAGTTCAGCCCTGGCCTATAGATCCCTGTTCATCTGACAAAGCGGTGGCCCTGACCCTCCCCGAGTTTGTCTACACCGCGTTTCGACCTCACGCGCTCCTCCCTTTAGCATAAAGGAGGGTACCCTGTTGCGAGCTTGCCTTTCCCCTTCTCCCTCTACACCCCCGTCGAACCTTCCTTGGTAACGTTTTCTATTAACCTACCCCCTCCGCCCCGTTTCCCTGCTCTTGGATCTCTTCGCAGCCTGACGGTTAGATTCTTTTTGCAACCGACACGTTTTTCTTGTAGACTTCAGAGCCCCGGTGTGGCTGTCTCTCCTTTTTGTCCCGGAATGCGTGTGTCCTAGAAAAGTGATCCAGGTCGTTTTTTTAGTGCCTACCCTTGTCCCTTCTTCGTATGGCCTGGTTTCTTCCCCTTTAGGTTTCTGACTCAGATTCCCCTCCCGCTCCCTTATGGCAAAGACCTATGTCCTGAGGTAAAGTGCCCCTTTCTGGGATACTCCCTCGTCAACTCGAACGTAAGATCCCCCTTTTTTTTGTCAGACGGGTCCCGTCCACCGGTCCTTGTCATTTTCCTCCCCTTTGTGGTTTCCTCCTTTTCCACCTTCGCTATGAACGACGTCCTCAAATGAAACCCTTCTTCTTGTTTTGCTGACCCCTCTCTGGACCTTGAAGGGAAGCCTGCCCCAGAAGGCACGGGTGACGTTTTCTTTTTTCGGATCCGGTCCGTATCCAATTTCACTCTCCCGTTGCTGTCTATTTTACTTCGCCGGCCCAGGGAGAAGTTCGATTTTGTACCCCCGCCCAAATATATGTTTAGGATCATCTTCAGCTAGCTTTACGCTTCCTTTTCCCTTGGTGTTCCAGGTCCGCCTTCTACGGCCTAAAAAGGCTGTGTGTGTCCACTCCCTTCCTTGTTTGCCTTCCTTTGGTCCCAACTTTTTTCACAAAAAATCCAGCCTCTATCCTTCGCCTGATTCTTTTCTGGCTGCGGAATAATAAAAGCCGTCACTTGAAAAGGGACGGCGAGGTCACCTTTTTGGAGACGTCCCCCCCCTAAACATTATTTCAGCTTTTCCATGTTCCTTTCCAATCGGGTTGGGCCCGCTTTGTGTGATGACAACTTCTTTCGATTAGTCTATGTCCCACTGCCGATCGTCTCCGTTTTCGACCTTCCCCCCCCGGCCAGCTTCCTCGTTTTTACCTGAATCGCTCTCCCTCCCTCGACTCACACTGGCCCGCCTGGGTGTTTTTTTTTTTCTGTTTTCCGCCAACCAGGCCTTTCCTGCTTCGGTTTCTTTCGATGACAGGCTTATTTCTGGCGCTCTACCCCTGCTAACGTTTCGCGCATCATAGGAATGCAGTTTCTCGGGCCCGTTTTGATACGGTCCCCCGGGAAGCGTCTCACTGTCTCCGTAGAATCTTGCTCCCTTCTTTCTATACTATTAATTCCTGTTTGTTTGAGATTCTTCCCCTGCGTTGACCGTCGTCCAGAACCACTGAATGTGTCTCTGTCCTTCCCAAAGAGTCGTCTCAGTCTTCTCTCCCGGTCAACGCACTGTTCTTTTTGCTTTTCGCGATCCCTTTGCCGTGGGGTTGTAGGCGACAGCATAGTTCTTTGTCCGCTGATCTATTTTTCCCTTCCTACAGTGCCCCTCCTTTTGTTCCCCGGACACAAATCCCCCCTCCTTCCCCCACCGGTCGATCTTGATGTCGCCTTTTTTTCCGCGGCGTGACTGTGTTAGTACTAGGTCTTCACTGTCATCTTCTTGGTCTTAAAGTTGCGCCCTCCCTCCTTTGTAAGGTCGCCCCATCCTCCCGGACTGCCCCCCTGCACTTCCCCTTTCCCCGCCGCTTTTAGGGGGTGTAAAGGTCGGGTTTTCCCGACGTTGTTTCCTCTTTTTCTATTCAGCCTTGCCCCTTCCCCCCCCCCTCCCTGTGCATTTCCTTTCTTCGTAAGACGCACTCCAGTTTTTCACCTTTTTTGTTTGTTTCCCCCCAACTCCTGTTTTAGTTTTCGGAGTGTTCCTGCACCCCCGCCGCGGAAAGGTCTCCCTTTTTGAACCCTTAGATGTTGGAGGTTTTCAATACTTCGAACCCAGTTGAGTTCTCCTGCTTGACAATGTGCATCCTCCCCGCGTGTTGGATCGTCTTTTCGCTCTCGAATTAATTCGTTACGCCCGGTTTAGGGTTGCTCGTTTTCCCACGGCCTTTTTTTCAACTGGGCCCTTACAGCCCTCGTCCTCTCTTGCCTAGGGGTTAATTTTTTCTTGTCGGTTCTTCTGCGTGAATTTTTAGGATTGTTTTTTTTTCTAGGTTTGAACTGGAAAGCCTTCTTGTCTGTTGAGAGTTTGCCCTCAGTCCGTTTTTTTAAGCGCCGACTTTACTCGTATTATATTATAGGCTTCCTTTTGGCGAGTTGTTCTTTCCCTTTCCTCGTTGTGCGGTGAAGAGCTATGAGTCGGGGGTGGGGTTGGGGGGGGTTTTTTTTTTGTGGGTTGGGGGGTGTGTGTTTTGGGTTTCTTCGTGTGCAGGTTTCCTTTGATAATGCAAATTCCGTCTTTCCCCCACGAAACACCCCCCTTCAGCGGTTTTTTTTCCTGGCACGAAATCTCCCTCTCAGGATCCCCCTGGCGCTGCCGCGCGCATTCTTTCCCTTTTCATGTCGCTCTGCGCACTAGGCAGCAGTCTCGTGGTCCGTCCTCTTTTTTTTCGTCCCCCCTCAGAGAGCGAACCGGTTTCGTCGCTTTTCTTCCGGATTGTGCGGTTCCGCTCGTTTTGGATCGTGGTCCTATGCGCTGACTTTGAGAGCTCTCTTGTTTTCTGGTGCGCTTATCTTGATTTGGTGCCCGGGATGAATCTCCATTGCCGCATTGTTGCAGTTTTTCCTTGCTCCCGGTTTCCCCCTTTCTTCCCCACTGTGATCTGATTCGGCAAATTCCGATGTCCGTATGTCCCGTTTTCCCTTCTCGAGTACCGACTTGCGTTTAGCCCCGATACTCTGTTATTCGGTTCCTCCTTGTTTTTTTTTTTCTAATTGCTAATCCCATTCCTGCCACTGATTCTCACCGAGCCCATTACTTTCCATTGCCAGCTTTCGTTCGCCATGGTACTCCCCATCCGTGTTCGCCCTTACGTCCACTCATAAATGCTTTTAAGCGAGCGCGTCTCCGTCCCTCCTGCTTCCCCCTCCCCCCTCTACGGACAACCTTAGTTACGACGCCTTTGCCTGGTCACGTTTCACCTTTTTGCCTTTCATCCGTTTCCCAAGCGGACGGACGCGCCCCCCGGTATAAATTTGTCCTGTCCTTCACTCCTCCGCTCCCTAACGGTCCGAGTCCTCTTCGGTCTCCGAAAGGTCTTGCACGACTGCTCACCTTTCCTTTCTACTCTGGACCTGTATTCCAGCGCGCTTTGTCCAGTTCTACAAGGGAGCTTCGATGTAGGTGCGATTCCATTTTGTTTTCCGTGTTCTTTTTCCCGTTTGCCTCCGCGGGGCAATGACGAACTGCCTTCAAGAAGAATCGCTAATTTCTCCCCTCCTTCTTTTTTTTTGACGATGACCCGTTTCTCCACACGCTACGCTTCTACGGATTAGTCAACGAGACTCCTTTCACCCTGTTTTTTCGTTGCAGACGCACACCGCAACGGTAGTGCTCTTCAGTTCACGTTTACCTAGAGGTTACCGCTCCTCCCACGTGTTCGTGATCCCGCCGCAAAATGAACCGTTTCCTCCCTCCTGCTGACGATGTGTTTTCTTGCTCCTGGGCGTTCCTTTCGGCAAATCCTCATCCGTCATCCAGCCCTTTCTTTTCCTCTCATCTCGAGCACGACGATCCCATTAAAGCTCCCTTTCCTCTGATCAGCTGAACTTCTGCCGTTCATTCTCCCCATACTCAGGTTTCTTTCTCCTCTTCGGATTAGAGATGTCTTTCGGCGGTTTTCCCTTCTTTTTTGGGGCACGCCGACCTTTTTTTCCCTGCCCCGCCCCCCTGGGTGATCTGCCAACGCCACAACCCCCTCCTGGGACCTATACTGCTTCGCACGTCTTCCCCGGTCGGGCATGTTTAGATCTCAACGACGCAAACCATGGACGTTTTTCCTCTGGGTCTCCGCAATAAGATTTGACTGCCAGTTAGTTCCCCCTCTTCCGGGATTGGCCTGTTTCCTTGCGGACAAGGTTTTTTTTTCGTTCGTACCCCCCCCCCCCCCAACCCAAGCTCAGGACCGGTTTGGGGGGGCCCCGGCCCAGTCCCCCTTCTCGTTTTTCGCGCTCGACTCTTTCCCCATTGTCCCTTCTCTTTTTTTTCCTGTTCCGTGGAAGTGCTGTCCCTGTTCCCCCTTTCTTGGACTGGCATGGCAGTTTTATTAGGCACCTTCCCCAGCCTGAAACGATGCTTTCTCCCCCCCCTTCCTCGTGCGACACACCCCTTGGCTGCATGTGCCCTCCCGTTTTCGGTAAGTTTTAACCTTGCACAATTCTTCCTCCCTCGTCTGTTTTTTTTCGC